>Ga0070696_100000676_pt1 | contig 21850 bp, 2 predicted proteins | sample KBSK1253metaG_FD_65474 | JGI IMG/M metagenome (GOLD analysis project Ga0070696, IMG submission 65474) | Corn, switchgrass and miscanthus rhizosphere microbial communities from Kellogg Biological Station, Michigan, USA - KBS K1-25-3 metaG | ecosystem: Host-associated > Plants > Roots >... | reverse complement strand
GCCTCTCATCCACCACGTACGCTCTCATCCCCCTGATCGCTCTCCCTATCTCCGGCTCCTCCCCTCCCTTTAATCTCCCGCTCATCGTCGCGCACACCGTCGTCTCCGTCGGCCCGTACGAGTTCAGCATTTGTCGATTGCGACCCCACCGCGACACTAATTCCTTCGGGCAGGCTTCTGCAGCCACGACTAACGTGTGAAGCAGTGGCAGGTCATCTTCAGGCAATACCGAAAGCACCGAAGGCGGAAGGGCAGCTACCTCAATCGCTTCGCTACGGATGATCTCGATCAACTCCTTGCCTGGCATTAGCTCGTCGCCTGACGCCATCACCAGCCTTCCCCCGCTCAGCAGCGCCATGATCCATTCCCACGATGCACCATCAAAAGTGATCGAGTAAAACTGCAAGATATGCGTGCCGGGTTGAAGGTCGACGAAGTCGCATTGCGCGGCTGCGAGATTGGCGAACCCCTGATGCGTCACGCCTACTCCTTTCGGAGTCCCCGTGGAGCCGGAGGTGTAAATCATATAAGCGAGGTTGCCGGGATGTGTATACGAAGTGGGGTCATCCGCGCTCTCTTCTCTGATGCGCTTCCAGTCTGTATCGCCGTCGACGATGACCAGGGCCTGTGAATCTTCACGCACGAACTCCAGCCGCTCGACAGGGTAAGCGGGGCTAAGCGGCACGTAAGCTCCCCCCGCTTTGAGTATCCCAAGCACCGATGCGATCAAGTCAGGTCCACGCTCCAGGCAGACACCAACTCTAGTCTCGGGACCGCAACCTAAGCGGCGGAGGTGATGCGCCAGTTGATTGGCAGATGTGTTCAGCGTCGCGTAGGTGACATGCTGATCTTTGTACGCCAGTGCGACACTATCCGGCAACCGCGCGGCCTGAACTGTGAACAGTTCGTGGACGCAGTGCGGCCCTGGCCACTCGGGTGCGGTCCTGCTCCATTGCGCCAACGTTCGCAGCTCGTGTGGAGACAGCAGGTTCAGGTCAGACACCGGTGCATCGGGGCGCGTGGAAATCTCGGCGAGCAGATTCATCCAATGTCCCAGCAGTCGCTCTATTGTTTCTTCTTTGAAGAGGTCGGTTCGGTACTGCACTAGACCGCGGATGCCTTCCGGGGCTTCGAAAAGAATGAAGGTCAAGTCGTAATAGGCAAAATCATTTCGGCTCTCCGAGTGACTGATCTTTAGCCCGGGAAGCTCCAGGCTCTCCTTCGGAGCGTTCTGCAGCAACAGGAGCACATTGTACAGGGGAGGCCGGCTCAGGTCGCGCTCGGGAGCAAGCTCATCCACCAGGTGCTCGAACGGCAGATCCTGGTGCATGTAGGCTTCCAGAACCACGTCGCGCACGCGGCTGAGCAGTTGTCGCACGCTGCCATGAAGGCCTCGAAACCGGAGCACCAGTTGGTTCACGAAGAAGCCGACTAAGAGCTCGGTTTCGACCCGCGTGCGATTCGCGATTGAAGTTCCGAGGCATATGTCATCCTGCCCCGAATATCGACCGAGCAGGATTTGCAGCGACGCGGCCAGCATCATAAACAACGTCACGCGCTCGCGCCGCCCGAGGTCGCTTAACCTTGCCGCGGTCTCGGGCGATATCGCGAAGGGCAACAGCGCGCCGTGGTGCGAAGGCGTCGGCGGGCGCGGAGAATCCGTGAGCAAATCCAGCGGCTTCAGATCTGATAGTTGGTTGCGCCAATACTCTACCTCCGCTTCAAGGGTCGGGCCGCTCATCCATTCGCGCTGCCAGCAAGCGAAGTCGGCGTATTGAATCTGCAAGTCTGGCAGAGGCGAAGACTGTCCCTCATGAAAGGCCCGGTACAATGTCGTAAACTCATGCACGAGTATCCCCAGCGACCAGCCGTCGCCCACCACATGATGGATTGTGAGCAAAATTGCGTGCTCATCACGAGAAAGTCGCAACAGCAAGGCGCGCAACAGAGGGCCGCGTTTCAAGTCGAACGGGAGCTGCGCCTCTTCTCGGGCGAGGGCGCGAGCTGCGCCGTCGCGATCTTTCAAATGTGTTATGTCGACCATAGAGAGCGGGAGCCCGGAGGGAGGCAGTATCTTTTGCACTGGCTGGCCATCGCGCACGGGGAAGCAAGTGCGAAGCACCTCGTGCCTGGCCACGATCTCGTTCAAGCTCCGGCGTACGGCTATCATATCCAACTCACCCGTGAAGCAAACCATGTATGGCAAGTTATAAGCGGGATTGCCCGGGTTGAACTGGTCCATGAACCAGAGCCGCTGCTGCGCAAACGACAGGGGTAGCGCGTCGGTTCGTGGCACTGCCCGCAGCGCGATGTCCTCAACCGCGGTGACCGGCGCGGCCCACGCGGGTCCGCCGGCATCGTTCCGGCGCTCGATCACTTCTGATAACGCGGCGACGGTAGGCGCGTCGAATAGCACCCTCACGGTCAGGTCAGGCCAGCCGCAGGCCACGCGCGAGCGCGAGATCACTTGTGTCGCTTTCAGAGAGTGACCGCCGAGCTCGAAGAAATTGTCATGGATGCCGATGCGGTCCACACTGAGGACGCTTTGCCAGATCTCCGCTAAAAGGTTTTCGACAGCCGTGCGCGGCGCTACATAATCATGACTGGAAAGCTCGGGCGCGGGGAGAGCCTTCCGATCAAGCTTGCCGTTGGGCGTCAACGGCATCTGATCGAGGCGAACGAAACACTCGGGCGCCATGTGTTGGGGCAAGCGCGCGCGCAGATGCTCGCGCAGGTCGTCATCGGACGGCGGCTGATGGGAGGCGACGTAATATGCCACCAGTCGTTTCTCTCCCGGCTCATCTTCGCGCGCCAACACCGTGCATTTACGGATACCCGGATGCTTGGCAAGGACGGTTTCAATTTCACCAAGTTCGATGCGGAAGCCGCGAATTTTCACCTGATGATCAGCGCGGCCCAGATACTCAAGCTGCCCTTCCGCAAGCCACCTCGCCCTGTCGCCCGTTCGATAGAGGCGTTGTCCCATCGCCCACGGATGGCAACTGAATCGTTCCGCCGTCAGGCTTGGCCGCATCAGGTAACCGCGAGCGACCCCCGCACCGCTTATGCAAAGCTCTCCGATAGTTCCCACCGGCGCAAGGTCGAACGAATCGTCAAGCACATATGTCTGAGTGCCGTTGATTGGACGCCCGATCAGCACTCGCGTTCGTTCATCTCCGTAGTGATAAATCGTGCTGTAGACGGTTGTCTCGGTAGGCCCATACACGTCGCGCACTTTGATTCCATCAAGCTGCTGCAACAGCGCGAGAGGGATCGCCTCGCCCGCGTTGTTGATAGAGTACGCGTTGCTGAAGTTCACGCCGGCGTTCAAGTGTTCTTGAATGACCGAGGGTACCGTGTTGATTAAGACCTTCGCCGGGCCGTTCAAATACGCGGGGATCTCAAGGCCGGACTCCATCAGCCGGACGCGCTTGGCGACGCTGAGCGTGAAGAATATTTCGAATATCGATATGTCGAAGCAATATGAAGTCCCTGCAAGAACTTCGTCAAAATCGCCCGTGTATTCGCTCTGGCACCATCGTATGAATGCCACTACATTGCGATGCTCGATCATCACGCCCTTGGGCCGCCCCGTCGAGCCCGATGTAAACATGATGTAAGCGATGTTTCCCGGCTCGGTTGAGCGCATCAGAGAGAGCGGGCTTTCGCGTTCTATTTGGCGCCAGTCCGCGTCCAGCAGGACGGCCCTTACGCCTGCTAATATCGAGGCATGGGCTTGGTCTGTAACCATCACAACAGGCTGAGTCTCTTCGATAATGAACTCCAGCCGCGGGGCGGGATCCGACGGGCTAAGCGGCACATAAGCTGCGCCCGATTTCAGAATGCCCAACAGACCTACGATCAGGGATACGTCTCGCTCGACGCAGATGGCGACGCGGGCCTCAGGCCCGGAGCCAAGCTGCTGAAGGTAACGCGCCAACTGGTTTGATCGGCGGTCCAGCTCCCTGTAGGTCAACTCTCCGGAGGCGCAACTGACCGCCACAGCATCGGGTGCGCGCGCGGCTTGCGCGGTGAACAGGTCGTGCAAGCAACAATCGGACTCGGCTACTGTGGGGTGGTTCCATTCGACCAATAGGTGGTCACGTTCGGCGGGAGTCAGAACGGGCAACTCTCTCAGGCTGCGAGCGGGGTCCGCGACCGCGGCCGTCAAAAGGGTTTCCAGGCGCTGAGCGATCAGGCGCGCAGTGACCTCATCGAACAGATCGGCCGCATACTCCAGAGTGCCGCCCAGGCACTCTTCGCGCTCCTCGAAGACAAACGTGAGGTCAAGCTCGGTGACTCCGGTCGAAGCGAAATAGGGTTCTACCTCCAGGCCGAACATCTCGATTTCTTCACGACTTCGTTTAATGACGGCCACCTTCGTCTGGAACAGCGGCGGGCGGCTCAGGTCGCGTTCCGGCATCAACTCATCGATGAGCTTCTCAAACGGCAGTTCGTCGTGATCGGCGGCGCCGAGCACAGACTCGCGCACCTGCTGTAGAAGCTCGCGGAATGTTTGGCCGCCGTCCAGGCGTGTGCGAATCACGAGATGATTGCAAAGAGGCCCGATCAGTGAGTCGACGCCATACATATTGCGGCCACCGGTCTCGAGGCCGACTGAGATATCGCTTTGCGAGGCGCACCGGCCTAAGACTGCCTGGACCGCGGAAAGGAGTACCATCAACAGCGTCATGCTTTCGCTGCGCGCCAACTGGTGTAACCCCGTCGTCAGTTCAGGAGAGAACTGAATGGGTGTTGCCGACTTGCGGTGGCTGCCTGCCGCCCTGCGCGGGTGGTCGTAAGCCAGCTCAAGTCGCGCGGCGCCGGCAAGCCGTTCACGCCAATACGCGACATGATCGGCGAGGACTTCGCCTCTTATCCACTCGCGTTGCCACCTGGCGAAATCCCTGTATTGAAACTTAAGTTCCGGCAGTCCGCCATGTTCTGGTTGGAGATAGAGCGAGCACAGCTCCCGCGCAAAGATATCGCTTGAGGCGTCATCGCCGATCATGCGATGCATCGTCACTGACAAGATGTGGTCTAAACGTGAGAGCCGCACCAATGCACTACGGAGCATTGGGCCGCGAGAGAGGTCGAAGGGCTGCGATGCCAGTTGATTGGTAAGCGACCGCGCCATTGCCTCCTGACCCGAGTAGCAGCTCAAGTCCACCAGACATAGTTCCGGCGCTTGTGGCTCGTCGATGCACTGCACAGGGTCGCCATCGCGTTCAGGGAAATAGGCTCGCAGCAATTCGTGTCGTCGTAGGATCTCGCCCACCGCGCGGGCCAATTCACCAACGTCGAGATCGCCGCACAGCCTGAGCTCGAATGACACGTGGTGAACCGGACATCCGGGATCAAATTGCTCCAGAAACCAGGTACGCTCTTGCGCGAACGAGAGCTGCTGCGCGTCGCCACCCGGCACGATTGACGCTTCACGCGCGTAGAGGGCGTGGCGAGCCTTGCTCCCCTCTGCGATCCGCGCGGTAAGTTCCCCGATGGTTGGGGCTTCGAATATGGCCCTCAACGGCAGGTCCACATTCAATGTGCTGCGCACCCGTGACACGATCTGCGTTGCGAGCAGCGAGTGGCCGCCGAGATCAAAGAAATTGTCGTGAATGCCGATGTTCTCCCGCCGCAACACGGCCTCCCAGATGCCGATCAGAATCTCTTCCGCCGGACGGAGCGCAGTGCCGGCATTGTCTCCCTTGCGGGTTTCGATTTGCCCCCGGGGGAGCACGGTGCGGTCGAGCTTGCCGTTGGGCGTAAGTGGCAGCTCGTCCAGAATGACGAACTCGGACACTGTGACGTAGCTCGGAGTCCGCCCTCGCAAGTGCGCACGTAAATCTGGAATCGAAGGCTGCGGCTCCCGTGCGGCTACGTAAGCCACAAGCCGCTTGTCGCCGGGCTCGTCATCGCGGGCGATGACGGCGCATTGGCGAACGCCAGGATGGCTCGCGAGAATCGTTTCGAGTTCGCCCAGCTCAATTCGCACTCCGTGGATCTTGACTTGATGATCGTTGCGCCCGAGGTATTCGAGCGTGCCGTCATTAAGCCAGCGAACCACATCGCCCGTCGCGTACAATCGCGCGCCCGGCTCGCTCGAGAATCGATCCGGAATAAACTTAGCGGCGGTCAGAGCAGGCTGATTGAGATATCCGCGGCCGACGGCCACGCCTCCGATGTGCAACTCGCCGGCAATCGACTGAGCTGCGAGACATCCGTCCACACATAACACGTAGGCGTGAGTGTTTGCAATCGGACGCCCGATCGGGACGAAGCCGCGCCGGTCGCCGGGGTCGCAGGCCCACGCAGTCACATCCACGGCCGTTTCTGTCGGGCCGTAGAGATTGTGCAAGTCGCCGTTGATCCGCGTGAAGAACTGCCGCGCGAGGTCAGCCGGGAGTGCCTCGCCGCTACAGATCACGCGCCGAATGGCCCGGCACCGCTCCACATCCGGCTCGCTCAAGAAGACCTGCAACATGGATGGGACGAAGTGCAGCGTCGTGACTTCTTGATCGGCAATGGCGCGCACCAGGTATCCCGAGTCGCGATGGCCGCCCGGCCGCGCAATCACGAGGCACGCGCCGGTCATTAAGGGCCAGAAGAATTCCCAGACCGAGACGTCAAAGCTGAAGGGCGTCTTTTGAAGCACCCGGTCCGCCGCGCTGAGATCATAGACCTGTTGCATCCAGAGTAGCCGGTTGACGATCGCGCGATGGTTATTCATCGCCCCTTTCGGCCGGCCCGTCGAGCCTGATGTATAGATCACATAGGCGAGATTCTCTTCGGTTGCAAGCGGCTCGGGTGCATCCGCGCTTTCATTGTCGATCAGTGTCTGGTCGTCTTCCAGATAAACGATCGCAGCTTCATTGCCGGGCACTCGGTCGAGAGCGATCCGATCCGCCAGCAGCACTGTCGCTCGCACATCCCGGATTATGTAGCCGAGTAACTCCGGCGGGTAATCAGGGTCAAGGGGCACATACGCGCCGCCGGCCTTCAGGATTGCCAGCAACCCGACGACTAAGTTGAAGCCGCGTTCGGCGGAGATAGCCACGCGTGTTTCGGGGCCGACACCGCAACGCCGCAGGTGATTGGCAAGGCGATTGGCTCGCGCGCACAACGTAGCGTACGTCATCACCTGATCTTCGAACGCCACCGCACACGCATCAGGCGTGCGAGCCGCCTGCTTATCAATGTGCTCGTGCAAGCAACCGTGCCCAGGATAATCCGAGCCGGTCGCGTTCCAATCGCTGAGCACTTGCCGGCGCTCGCGCGCGGTAAGGAGAGGCAGCAACCCTACGGGCTGGTCCGGGGCGTCAGCGATAGTTTTCAGCAGAGTCTCAAAATGGCTCAGGGCGCGTTCGACAAAGGAGGCGCTGAAATGTCGCTGGTCGAAAATCGCCTTGACCGTCAACCCCGCCACAGGGGACACGACTAAAGCGAGCGGGTAGTTCAGCCGTTCGATTCCCTGCACCTTCTCGATGCTGAATCCCGCATTCTGCGTCGCCGACTCATTCAGCGCGCTGTCAACCGGATAATTCTCAAAGACGACAAGACTCTCGAATAAGGGGACGCGCCGCGACAACTCGCTCCACCCTTGTATGTCGACGAGCGGAGTGAAGTCATATTGCTGGGCTTCAGCCTGTTGCGCCTGCAACCGGCGCAGGTACGCTCCCAGTTGTTCGCCGGGATCAATGCGGACGCGAACCGGGAGGGTGTTGATGAACAATCCAACTATCGACTGGGCATTAGGAAGCTGTGCGGGGCGGCCCGCTACGGTGGAGCCGAACACCACGTCCCTCGCCCCGGCGTACGAGTGCAGCAACAGCGCCCACGCGCCTTGCGCGATTGTGTTGAGCGTGACGCAGTGCTGACGCGCGGCCGCCTGAACTGCGAGCGTGTCCTCCGGTGAGAGCCGCACGCGGCGCTCCGCGTAGTCATCCGCGTGTCCGGCCGCGTCGGCCGCCACAGCACCCTCGGAGGGCAGCTTTGTCGCCGCGTTGAAACCTCGCAGGTAATCGCGCCAAAACTTTTCAGCTTCCGACAGGTCCTGTCTTTGAAGCCAGTCAATATATTCGCGATAGGCGGGAGCCGGTGGCAACTGTACGGGTTCCCCGCGTGTGAGCGCGTTGTAATAAGTAAGGATCTCGCGGAAGACTATCGGCATCGACCACCCGTCCAGGATCAGATGGTGATAGCTCCACAAGAACTGGTAGCGAGCTTCTCCGAGTTGGATGAGCGTGAGCCTCATCAGCGGCGCGCGCGACAGCTCGAAGCCGCGCCGTCGGTCCTCGGCCATCAGCGCGGCAAATTCCTGTTGCTGTGCCTCGGCGCTCAGATGCTGCCAGTCCGCCCTGGCTAAGGGCAACTTCACTGTTCGACCAACGACCTGCAACATGCGGTCGAGACGTTTCCAAACGAAGGCCGTTCGCAGAATTGAATGGCGGGCAACGACCTGCTGCCACGACTGCTCGAAGGCGTCGGCGTCGATCTCGCCGTCCAACGTGCAGCACATCTGAATGAAGTACTGGCCCGACTCTGGGTCCCGCAGACTGTGGAACAGCAGGCCCTGCTGCATCGGCGAAAGCGGGTAGAATGCTTCGATATCGGTTTTATCAGTCATGCGAGCCTTCGAAGCTGACTTCCGACAGCAGCGTCTCCAATTCCGCGTTGGCCGCGCCTGCTACGGTGGACTTCGCTGCGATAAACGTGGGCTGCGCCAATCGCAGCAACTCGTTCAAGCTTTCGCGGAACCGTTCCGCGATGCGCTCGACGATCGACCGATGCGATATGTTCGTGCTGTATGACCAGCCCATTTGGAGACGGCCTCCGAGCACCGCAGCCGTGAGGTCGAGCAAGTATTCCCGGCGTCCTCGAGGATTCTGTAGCGGCCCTTTCCAGTCAGGGGCCGTTGAAAACAGGCCGCCTTCGTTGAGGACCTGATCGAACTGCCCCAGATAGTTGAAGCTGATTTCGGCAGTGGGCAATGAGGCCAACGTCGGCCCGTGCGAGGTCAACCACTTCAACACGCCATAGCCGAACCCACGCGAGGGCACCTCTTCAAGTTGCCGACGAATGCTATCAAGGCGCTGTTTCGGTGGCCTGTGCAGCTCCACACTCAATTGGACGGGATAGATCGCCGTGAACCAGCCGATTGTGCGTGATAGATCAACATCTTCGAATATGTCCTCCCGGCCGTGCGATTCTACATCGACTAGAATCTTGCACGTGCCCTCGCCCGTGGCCAGAGCGGATGCCAGCGCCGTCAGGAGCAGGTCGGGAACCTGCGCCTGCAAGAGTCTCGGGACGTCGTAGAGCAAAGTGTGGGTCTGGTCGGCGCTCAGTTCTACCGAATACGTGCGCATGGACCCGGCGGTATTCTCGCCGCTTTGGAAATCAACCGGCAGCGGCTGCACGCCCTCGGCCACCGATCGCCAGTAGTTGATCTCATCATCGAGGCTGCCTGCCTCGGCGTAGCTTATCAGGCGTTGCGCCCAGTGCCGGAACGAAGTCGACTTCGCGGGAAGGCCCGCGGCGCGACGCAGTTCCATTTGCGTGTAGAGGTTTTCCAGGTCCTCAAGCAGGATGCGCCACGACATCCCATCGAACGCGAGGTGGTGAGCCACGAACAGCAGTCGCTGCAACATCGAAGGCCCGAGGTCAAACAGGGCGAGTCTCGCCACGGGACCGTCCGAAAGGTTAAGACTCTCCTGCAATTGCGCGGCTGCGCGCTCGACCGCATCCCGTCGCGCCCCTTCAGGCAATGTCGACAGATCGATAAAAACGAATGGCTCGGGCGTATCGGCCGCAATAGTCTGGTGCCACTGACCGTCGCGGTAGATGAAGCGGAGACGCAGCGCGTCGTGGTGCTCCATCAGACGCCCGGCGGCCATGCGCAGAACGGCGGGAACAAGCTGCCGTTGTGCTTGCAGCAGAAGGGCTTGATTGAAGTGATTCGGCGACGGGAGATCGCGCGCCAGGAAGCGGCGTTGAATCGGAGTCAACGGCAGCCGGCCGGTCACCAACCCTTGCTCGCACGGTGCCGCAACGCTTGCGCCGATCACGGCCGCGAGTTCCGCGATCGTTTGGTGTTCAAATATGTGCCGCGGTCGGAGCGATAATCCGGTTTGATTGGCTTGCGCGGCCACCTGAATGGCGAGGATCGAATCCCCGCCTAGCGCGAAGAAGTTGTCGTGTACGCCCACGTGTTCGATGCGCAGCATCTTCTCCCAGATCCCGACGAGCACTTCTTCTACCGCGGTTTTCGCGACGTGGAGTTCATCATCAGGCTCGTTATGCGAGACGCCCGGAGCGGGCAGCGCCTTTAAGTCGACTTTGCCGTTTGAGGTGACCGGCAGGGATTCGAGCGCCACGAACGCCGCCGGAATCATGAAGTCCGGCAGTCGCTGACGCAGGAAGAGCCGCAATTCCCGAAACCCGGGCCCGGCGTGCGGTCGCGCGACGAAATAAGCCACGAGCCTTTTCTGGCCATCCTCTTCCCGGACTGTAACCAAAGCTTGCTGCAATTCGGGGTGCTGCCTGAGTACGGCTTCAATCTCGCCAAGCTCAACGCGATGTCCGCGGATCTGAACCTGATTATCGACCCGTGCGATAAAGTCCAGATTCCCATCCGGGCGCCGCCGCACTAGATCGCCCGTGCGATAAAGACGCAATCCGGGCTGGTTCGAAAATGGGTCGGGGACGAATCGCTCGGCCGTCAATTCGGGGTGGTTGAGGTAGCCGCGGCCGACACCCACGCCGCCAGTGAACAACTCACCCATCACGCCGACGGGCACAATTTGATAATCCGCATCGACGACGTAGTACTGAAGGTTTTGCAACGGCTTGCCCAGAGGCGCGTAGGAGCGCTGTTGGTCGAGCAGCCTCGTGACGTGGAAGTGAGTCGAGTCGTCGGAACATTCCGTCGCCCCGTACGCGTTTACGAGGCCGACGTGTGGGTAGAGTTGCAGCCACTGGTCGCAAATACTCGACGGCAGGGCTTCGGCGTTGCAAATCATCCACCGCAGAGCTTCTAAGCGTAGCCGATGCGGTCCAGGTTGCGACTGATGCTCCACCATTACGCCCAATTGAACCGGCACAGTTTCAAGCACCGTCACTGCCCTGCGCTGCACCTCCTCGAGAAGTTCCCATCCGTCCTTAGCAACTTCATCAGTGATTATCTGTACCCGACCGCCAACCAATAGCGCGGCCATGATCTGCCAAACAGAAATGTCGAAAGAAGACGACGCGTTTTGCGCCACTACGTCGTCGGCTGTCAGTCCAAAATCATATATCTTCGCCTGCAAGTGATTTATTAATCCGCGGTGCTCAATCATTGCCCCTTTGGGCCTGCCAGTTGAACCCGAGGTGTATATGGCATAGGCAAGATAAGTCGGGGTCAAGCGATGTAGTGGACTCTGCTCGCCGTCGCGGCCGCTCAAGTCATCAAGCAATATCACTCGAAAGCCGTTGTCAGGCACGCGCTCGCACAGGCCCTGTTGAGTCAGTAGCACCGGGGCTTGCGTGTCCGCCGCGAAGTAGGCGAGCCGCTCCTTCGGGTATTCAGGGTCGAGCGGCACGTACACGTAACCCGCTTTCCACACGGCGAGCAGGGCGGTCACCAGGTCGAGACCTCGGGCCACGCACACGCACACGCGAGCTTCCGGCTCGAGGCCAAGGTCATTTAGCATATGAGCGAGGACGTTTGCCCGGTGGTTCAACTCGGCATAGGTGATTTGCTGGTCTTCGCAAGAGACTGCGATGGCGGACGGCGTCAGCGCGCACTGGTCAGCGAATAATTCATGAGCGTAGCGGTCGAAGTTTACGGGACGCATCGGCCCATTCCACTCGACCATGATTTGCCGCTGCTCATTCGCCGTCAGAAGCTCTAGCCACGCAACCCGTCTATCCGGGTCTGACACGGCACTCTCCAGCAGGCGCAGATAGTGAGCCGCCATGCGCTCAACGGTTGCGGGCTCGAACAGATCAACGACATATTCGAACGAGCCATGAAGGCCAGAGTCAGTCTCCGAAACAGTCAAGGTCAAATCGAATTTCGCGGTCGGGTAAGCTTTGCCGAATTTTGATATCCGCAAGCCCGGTATCGAAAATCCATCTTTCCTGGTCGCCTTCTGGAACTCGAAAAATACCTGGAACAGAGGCGAACGAGCGAGGTCTCGCTCAGGCTCGAGCTCATCAACCAGCTTCTCGAATGGCAAGTCCTGATGCGCATATGCCCCCAACGCAATCTCCCTAACTTCCCTCAGCACGTCCCTGAAGCTCTCCCGGCCCGTCACCTTCATCCTAATCACCAACTGGTTCACAAAAAGCCCTATCAGCCCCTCCGTCTCCGTTCGCTCCCGGTTCGCAACGTCTGTCCCCACCGCCACATCGCTTTGCCCGCTGTACCGGCTTAGCAATATCCCCAACCCAGCCATCAGCGTCATAAACACCGTCGCCGCTTCTTCCCTGCTGACTCGCTTGATGCTCTCCCATAACTCCGTGCTCGCCTCCCACTCCTTCAACCTACCCCGGTGGCTCGCTACTTCTGGCCTACGCTTGTCGATGGCCAACTCCACCCTCCTCATACCCTCCAACTGATTCCGCCAGTAGCTCATCTGCTCCTCGAGCACTTCGCCCTTCAGCCACTCTCTCTGCCACACCGCGTAGTCCGCGTACTGCACCGCCAACTCCGGCAGCGCTGACTCTCGGCCCTCGCGGTACGCCTCGTATAACTCCCTGAACTCCCCGATCAGTATCCCAACTGACCACCCGTCGCTAGCTATGTGGTGGATCGTCAGCAGCAGAACAAACTCGTCTGTTCCAAGCCGCAACAGTAATGCCCGCAGCACAGGTCCGCTTCCCAGGTCAAAGCGACGGTCGAACTCCGCCCTCGCAATGCCCTCCGCCCAATCGTCCGGCGCCGACACTCGCGCAAGGTCGATCACTGGCAGCGGCAGGTCAATGACTGGCGAGATCGCCTGGTATGTCCGCCCGTCCTCTGTAGGGAAAGATGTCCGCAGCACCTCGTGCCGCTTCACTATCTCGCTCAGGCTTCGATGCACCGCTCGAACGTCAAGCGGACCGGTGATACGAATAGCGGCGGGGCAATGATACGAGGGATTATCGGGTTCCAGTTGGTGGATGAACCACAGCCGCTGCTGGGCGAACGACAGCGGCAGAGGCTGGGTGCGGTCTGCGTGAGCGATGCGAGGAATGCTTTGTTTCGCGCTCGCTCGTACTACCTTGTCCACTTGTTCGGCAAAGGCTGCCGGAGTGGGGAAATCGAAGACCGCAAGCAAGGGTATCTCTACGCCGAGCGCCGCGCGAACGCGCAAGATGACTTGCACAGCCAGGAGCGAATGGCCACCCAATTCAAAAAAGTTGTCCTGAATGCCCACGCGGTCCAGGTGAAGCAAGTGTGCCCAGATCCCGACTATGATTTCTTCAACCGGCGTGCGCGGAGCGTGGTATTCGCGCGACTCGGGGTTTCCGAGGGCTGCCAGTGCTCGGCGGTCCAGCTTGCCATTAGGGGTCAACGGCAGGTGCTGCAGTTGTACGAACAGGCTGGGTACCATGAAACTCGGGAGCCTCGATTCCAGGTACGCGCGTAATTCCGCCGCGGTCGGGCCCGGCTTCCGCGCCGGCACAAAATACGCCGCCAACTGTCTGCGATCCAGCTCTTCTTCGAGCATCACGACGGCGCATTGCGCCACCTCGGGATGAGTAGCCAGCAGTGATTCGATCTCGCCCATCTCTATTCGGTAGCCTCGCAATTTGACCTGCTGATCTACGCGATCGAGGTATTCGAGTTGCCCGTCGGCTCGCCACCGCACAAGGTCGCCCGTGCGGTAGAGCCGCTCGCCCGCCTCATCCGCGAAAGAGTTCGGAATGAAGCGCTCCGCTGTCAACGCTGGCACGTTGAGGTACCCTCTCGCCAGGCCTTTTCCCTCCAGGTACAACTCTCCGGGTACCCCTATCGGAAGGGGCCTCAGGTTATCGTCCAAAACGAAGACGCGAACGCCCTTGATCGGACGCCCTATCGGCGGCGAGATTGCGCCCGTCGTATTCTCGGCCGAAGCTTCGGCGAATGTGGACCACACGGTCGCTTCCGTCGGCCCATAGTTATTGAAGAAATGACGACCCGGCGCCCAGCGAGCCGCCAGCTCAGCGGGGCACGGCTCGCCAGCCGCGATTATGACGTTGAGGTCGGGCAGCGGTTCGTACGACAGAGCGGCCAGGGCCGATGGAGGGATGGTGATATTCCCGATTCGCCGGTCCCGCAGCAATTGAATTAGCTGCGGCCCGGGGATCAGTGTGGAGGCGCTCGCCAGATGGAGCGTCGCACCGTTAGCGAGGGCCATCACGATCTCAGACAGCGACGAGTCAAAGCTGAATGAAGCAAATTGCAGCACGTTCGTGCCCGGCCCAACGCCGAACGTGCGCACTTGCTGGTCGGCAAGCGCCCGCAGGCCCCTGTGCGACACAAGCACGCCCTTTGGCCGACCTGTCGAGCCCGACGTGTAGATCACATAGGCCAGGTTCTGCGGTGTGGCCCCTGCGTGCAGACGTGAGGAGGTGGCCAGCAACCAGGCATCCTCACCACCATCCAGGCAGACCAACCGGGCGGCAGTCGCTGGCAGTCGATGAAGCAACCTTCGCTCGCTCACCACCAATCCAATTGCCGCGTCCTCAAGGATGAACGCCAGGCGATCTGGTGGATATTCAGGGTCCAGCGGCACATATGTCGCCCCGGTCTTGAGCACCCCAAGCACGGCCACGATCAATTCAAGTGACCCTTCGAGGCAAATGGCCACCAACTGTTCGGGCCTCGCGCCGAGCGTTCTTAAATGATTCGCGAATCGGTTGGACTGCTCGGCTAGTTCGCCATACGTGAGTGAACCGTCTTCGAAGGCGACCGCAAGCGTATCGGGCGTCTTGTCGGCCCAGGCCTCACACATTTCATGCAGGCAAGCCTCCTCGCTGCCGTCTCGCGAGCCGCTCCATTCGTAGACGATGAGGTCCCGCTCGTAGTCACTCATCATCGGCAAATCGACTATCGGCGCGCTGTCGTTATCCAGGCCGGCTTTGAGGATGTGCAAGAAGTGTTCGGCGAATCGCTCGATCGTCGCCCTGCGAATCCGCGCGCCGTCATGACGAATCCGGACTTCGAGCTCCCCGGCATCCCAGCCGCAAGAAATCACCATGTCGGTTTGCAATTCCGGCATCGTCCCGTGCAGGGCATCCATCGACAGGGAGACGCGAAACAACTGCGCCTCGTCGCCGGGCTCAAGCTTCAAGTCGCGCAGCATGCTCGCGAACGGATACCACTGTCTGTTATATGCTTCGAGCAGTACTTCCCGCGCTTGCGCGAGCCACTGCCGGAACGACAGCCGCTCATCGACGTCCAGCATCACGGGTAGGAGATTGCAGATTCCGGTTTCACGCAAGGCCGGGCTCCCGATTATCACGGAACCACGCCGCCCATACCTGCGAATCGTTATGCTCAACGCAGACGCGAGCGCAGTGTAAGCCAGGAGCGCAGATCCGCGCGTCACTTTGAACAACTTCTCGTAGAGTGGCGCCGGCGCGACCAGTTGAATTTCCGAGTCACCAGCCTCCGGCAAGTCTGCGGGTTTGCTCGAAAGGAAGCTTTCTTCGGTATGACCGCGGAGCTTGCGCCGCCAGTATTCGCGTTCCTCGATTAGGAAAGCGTCCGGTACTACAGGTTCGCTTTTCATATTCTTCTTAGAGAATGGTACTCAGGACCTGGAATCAGAAATCGAACTGGTCCGCGTGCACCAGGGTAAGATTGTCCATAGCGGTCACAGTGAGGGGAATATCCAGGAGCCGCAAATCGGGGTTCTCGACCACCGCCGTCAGCAGTCTCTCGAATCGCTGAACGAGCAGGTCAATCTCGGGCGCAGCGAACAGCTCGCGATCATACTCGAAGGTCACTTCCAGCCCGTCCGGCATGTCGACTAGCAGGACATGGAGATCAAAGCGAGAATACCCATGTGGCAGCGCCGCCCGGCCGGTGGCCAGCCCCGGAAGATTGATTATCTCGCGCGGCGCGCTTTCTAATGCCAGCACGACATCGAGTAGCGGGGTATTGTCGCCCGAGCGCTCCGGCGCCAGTTCCTCCACGATCTTCTCGAACGGCACGTCCTGGTGCGCGTACGCTTCCAAACACGTTTCGCGCACACGCGCGAGCAGGCAGCGGAAGGTCGGGTTGCCCGACAAATGTGCCCGCAGCACAAGCATATTCACAAAGAAGCCGATCAAGCGCTCCGTCTCGGCATGCCTGCGGTTGGCGATTGGCGAGCCGATCGCAAAGTCAGGCTGACCCGTGTACCGATAAAGCAAGGCCTGGAAGCCTGCCATCAGTGTCATGAATAGTGTCGCGTTGGATTCGTTACTCAGAGATTTGAGCGCGCTCGAGAGATCGGGAGCGAACTGGAACCAGCGGCGTTCGCCGCAGCGCCCGCCGCGGCGGGTTCTCCGCGGCCTCGTCGACAATACTAGCGGCGGCAGGTCCTTCAACTGCCGTCGCCAATAGGCCAGGTGCTCAACGAAGGTCTGATCCTTCAGCCTTCCGCGCTGCCATCGCGCGAAGTCCCCATACTGCAACCGAAGCTCAGGTAGCGCTGACGCGCGCCCTTCGAGGCGCGCCACATAGAGCGTGGTCACTTCCTGAATGAGAATGCCAAAGGACCAGGCGTCACCCGTAATGTGATGAACGATCAGCAGCATCAGGTGCTCCTCATCGGAGAGCCGCAACAGCAAGGCGCGCAGCAGCGGGCCGCGCGACAGGTCGAACGGACGCTGCGCTTGCTCATCGGCGACCGCTCCCGCGAGCCTTTCAGCGTCGCGCGCGCCGGAGACATCCACAATTGGCAAGGGCACTTCTGAAGCCGGGCCGACGACCTGGACAGGCTCTTGAGCAATAATGTGGAATGTCGTGCGGAACACTTCGTGGCGTCGCACGACTTCGCTTAGGCTGGCTCGCAGCGCCGGAACGTCGAGACTGCCCTTCAGCCGGATCGCGCCGGGGCAATTGTAGGCGGCGCTCCCCGGGCGCAATTGCGCAAGAAACCACAACCTCTGTTGCGGGAACGACAGCGGGTAGAGTTTCCACCCTGCAGTTTGGCCAAGCATTTCCCTCAATCGCATCCGCTTGGCTTCGATTGATTCTGTGGCCGCCACAACGCTCGTCATTAATCCATTCCGGTCCAGGCATGCTTCTGCAGCAATGAATCGATCTCCTCTTCTGAAAGTTCGGGGAGCCTTTCCAGAAGAGACTCATTTTTCGCGTTCGGTAAGGAAAGCTCCAGTGTCAGCAAGCGGGCCTCAGGTTCGGGTTGCGCTAGCGCGATTGCGCGAGCCATCTCGGCGACGGTCGGTCCTTCAAAGATGGTGCGTAGCGGAAGTTCCACGCCGAAGGTGTCGCGAACACGAACCATTACCTTGGTGGCTAGAAGTGAATGTCCACCCAGCCGAAAGAAGCTGTCTCGGAGTCCGACGTGGCAGTTGAGCACATCCGCCCAGATGCCCGCCAATATGGCTTCTTCGGGCGTCATCTCCTCAACAGGTTCATAGGGCGCCAGTAGCCGCAGCCGCGATAGCGCAGCGCGATCCACCTTTCCATTAGAAGTCAGCGGCAAACTTTCGATGGCTATGAACTGGCTTGGCACCGAGTAGTCTGGCAGCTTCGATTCCAAGTGGGCCCGCAGTTCTCCGGCCAGAACGCGGACATCGGCAGGAACATAGAAAGCGACGAGCCTGCGATCATCCGGAGCTTCCTCTTGCATCACGACGGCGCATTCGCGCACCTCCGCGTGTGCTCCCAGCAAGATTTCTATCTCGCCCAGTTCTACACGATACCCGCGCAGCTTGACCATGTCGTCGGTCCGCCCCTGGAACTCAAGATTGCCGTCCCCCCTCCAACGGGTGCGGTCGCCCGTGCGGTATAGGCGATTGCCCGGCACTTGGCTGAATGGGTGCGGCATGAAACTCTCCGCCGTGATTGCCGGATTATTGATGTAACCTCGCGCGAGGCATGGGCCGCCAATGCATAGTTCTCCCCACACGCCTATCGGAGCAAGGTGCGCTTGCGCGTCGAAGACGTGCGCTTCGATATTGTGCAATGGCCGACCGATAGGCACCGAGCCGTCGGTCGCAACACTCAACGTGGCATCAAAGACACAGCAGCCCACGACCGTCTCTGTCGGCCCATATTCATTGATCAAGCGCGTCTTGGGGGCATACCTGCGCCAGAACGTCAGGCTCTTTTCAGAGAGCGCCTCGCCGCCGATGATCAGTTGCCGCGTGAACCGCCCTGCGTTCTCAGGAGGTATCATGTTGCTGAGCAAATTCAAGTGCGCCGGCGTCAGCTTCACCAAACTGAAATCGGGGCCTTGTTCAGCCGCCCGCGCCAGCGCATCCGCGCTCTCCTCCAAAAGCACGACAGGCTTACCGGCCAGCAGCGGCGCGAATAGACTCGTCACCGTGAGGTCGAAACTTATGCTGGAATGGACAGGCGCGCCCTGGCCGGCCGCAGGGTCGTAGGCTTGCAGACACCAAGCCAAATAGTTCCAGAGACCTTCGTGAGTGACGGCAACTCCCTTTGGCTTACCTGTGGAACCCGAAGTGTAAATCACGTAGGCGAGGCTTTCGGGCACGGCGGCGCTTTCTATGGCTTCAACACTCTCGGCCGCAATAGGCTCCCAGTCCTTATCCAGACGAAGTACTTTTGTGTGCTGCCCCGCGAAGAGGTTCTGAAGCCGACTGTCGGTGAGCACAACCGGCGATTGAATGTCATCAAGGATGGTAGACAAGCGTTCAGCCGGACAGGATGGATCGAGCGGTACGTATGCCCCACCGCTTTTTAAGATGGCTAGCAGCCCGGCCATCATCAACACTCCGCGCTCCAGGCACAGCGCCACCGGCGTCTCCGTAGCTACGCCCATCTTTCTTAAGTGTCTCGCTAGCTGGTTCGCGCGCGTATTCAAATCTGCGAACGTTAGAGTTACATCACCGGAGATCAGTGCCGGCGCGTCCGGTAGTTGCTCTGCGAGTGTGCCAATGAGATCGTGTACACAGGATGGCGCAACCGGGCGTACATCACCTGAGGCCATCGCCAACAACTCCGCGCGCTCAGAATAGGACGTTAGCGTGAGCGTGTTGAGCGACGCATTCGGATTATCACAGACCCACGTGAGCACTCGCTCATAATGACGCAAGAGTCGCCGTATGGTCTGCGCCTCAAACAGGTCGGTATCATACTCCACTACCCCTTGCAGCCCATTGTTGGTTTCGTTCAACAGCAGCGTCAGATCACATTTGGATGTATGATGCCCGCTCTGCATTCGCGTGATGTGTAAATCATTCAACCGCAGCTCCTGTTGCGGCGTGTTCTGCAACACGATCGCCACTTGGAACAGTGGGGAGCGGGCAAGGTCGCGCTCAGGCTCAAGCTCTTCAACCAGCTTCTCGAACGGTAAGTCCTGATGCACATAAGCTCCCAACGCAACTTCCTTCACGCCCTTCAAAACCTCATTGAAACTGGCCTCTCCCGACACGCTCATACGCATCACCAACTGGTTCACAAAGAACCCTATCAGCTCCTCTGTCTCCACCTGCTCGCGATTCGCCACATCCGTTCCGACAACCACCTCGCTCTGCCCGCTGTACCGGCTCAGCAACACCGCGTAGCCCGCCATCAGCGTGATAAACTCCGTCACCGCCTCGTGACGACTCAGCGCCTTCAGCCTTTCGCCCAGCTCTCGGCTTGCCTCCCACGCCACCACCGCTCCCCGGTGCCGCGCTACCGCTGGCCGCGCATAATCGGTCGGCATCTCCAGCCGCTGTAGCCCTGCCAACTGCCTGCGCCAGTAGCTCATCTGCTGATCGAGCACCTCGCCCGCCAGCCACGCTCTCTGCCATACGGCAAAGTCGGCGTAGTGCACCGCCAACTCCGCAAGCGGCGACGGCTGACCTGCGGCATATGCGGCATAGAGTTGCCTGAACTCGCGGATTAGTATTCCCACTGACCAGCCGTCGCTGGCGATGTGATGGATCGTCAGCAGCAGCACGTGCTCGTCGGCAGCCAGCCGCAGCAGCAAGGCGCGCAGCACCGGTCCGCTTGCCAAATCGAAGGGCCGCTCGAACTCAGCCTGCGCCAGCGCCAGCGCCCAATCGTCAGGCAGCGGCGCCGCCGTGAGATCAACCACAGGCAGGCGCAGGTCACTGCTCGGCGAGATGGCTTGCAGAGGCGTGCCTGCCTCTGCGGGATACGCAGTGCGCAGCACCTCGTGACGCCGGACGATCTCGGTTAAGCTGCGCTGCACGGCGGGAACGTCGAGGGGTCCGGTGATACGAATCGCTGCGCGGCAATGGTAGGCGGCGCTGTCTGGTTCGAGTTGATGGATGAACCACAGCCGCTGCTGCGCGAATGACAAAGGCAGCTTCCCATCACGCTTAGCCGGGCAAAGAGGCGGAGAGACAATCGATTGCCCGTCCCGCATGGAGGTTTTGATTTGAGCCGCTATGCCGGCTATGGTGGGCGATTCAAACAGCGTCACAACCGACAGCTCCACATTGAAGGCTGCGCGGATGCGTGAGATCACTTGCGTCGCCAGCAGTGAATGACCGCCCTTCTCGAAGAAGTTTTCCTCAATACCTATATCCTGCCGCCCCAGCACCTCTTCCCAGATCCCTTGCACGATCTGCTCTACCGCTGTCCTCGCCTCCTGCGGCTTCAGCCTCACCTCGCCTTCGCTCTCCAGCCTCAGCAGCGCGCGCCTGTCCAGCTTCCCGTTTGCCGTCAGCGGCAACTCCGCTACCTCAACAATAACCCCAGGCGCCATGTACTCCGGCAGCCGACTCCGTAAGTATTCCCTAACTTCTGCGGATGTCGCTCCAGCCTCGCCCGCTGCCACAAAGAAGCCAACCAACTGCCGTTGCCAGAACTCGCCTTCTCTTATGATGACCGCACAGTGCGCCACGGCCGCGTTCTGCGCCATCACCGCCTCGATCTCCGCCAGTTCGATGCGGTAGCCGCGCAGCTTCACCTGCCGGTCTATGCGCCCGAGGAACTCAAGGGTGCCATCTGCACGCCACCTGACGCGGTCGCCGCTGCGATACAATCGCCCATCAGCCTCGCCGGTGAACGGATCCGGCACGAACTTCTCTGCTGTCAGATCGGCTCTACTCAAGTACCCGCGCGCCACCTGCGCCCCTCCTATGTGCAGTTCCCCTGGCACTGCTATGGCCACAGGGTCGCCCCTTTCATCCAGCACATATGCTCGTGTGTTCGCAACGGGCTGCCCCAGCACCGGCACTTGATTTGGCACGACGCGGCAGACCGCCGCATCAACCGTTGTTTCCGTGGGGCCATACACATTGTAGAAAGTGACTGTATCGAGATTGGCTAGTCTTGACCAAAGTTTTGAGTTAATAGCCTCGCCGCCGATGAGCGCGTATTGCAGCGTGAGATCGCTGCGCTGTGCGAGGCCGCTTTCCAGCAGCATAGATATTTGAGAAGGAGTGCAGTCCAACACTTCTACCTGTTGCTCCGCAAGATATGCCAGCATCTCATCACTGTCCCGGCGGACCGAATCGGGGATGATGCAGAGCGTATGACCACAAAGCAATTGCAACCACTGCTTGACCGAGGCGTCGAAAATCAATGGCGCGTTGATGCTCACACGAAGACTCTGCGGCTCGTGTTCATAGATGGATCCCGCAAGGGCGGTAACGAGATTGGATATGCCTTTGTGGGTGACGGCGACCGCCTTGGGCACTCCTGTCGACCCTGACGTGTAGATCACGTACGCGAGATTTTCTC
>Ga0070696_100000675_pt1 | contig 21873 bp, 21 predicted proteins | sample KBSK1253metaG_FD_65474 | JGI IMG/M metagenome (GOLD analysis project Ga0070696, IMG submission 65474) | Corn, switchgrass and miscanthus rhizosphere microbial communities from Kellogg Biological Station, Michigan, USA - KBS K1-25-3 metaG | ecosystem: Host-associated > Plants > Roots >... | reverse complement strand
GGGCCGTTAGCTCAGGTGGTAGAGCACCTGCCTTTTAAGCAGGGAGTCGTTGGTTCGAGTCCAACACGGCCCAAACCTTCATGAAAGCGCCCCTCCACAGACAAGCCGAAGGCACCTTCCGCGCTCTACGGCACCGGAACTTCCGCCTTTACTGGTCCGGGCAGCTCGTTTCCCTCGTGGGTACGTGGATGCAGACCGTGGCGCAGGCGTGGCTGATGCACCGCCTGACTGCGTCGCCCCTCATGCTTGGCCTCTTGGGGTTCGCGCAGTTCCTTCCCGTGCTCCTGCTCTCCCTCTGGGCCGGCGTGATCGTCGATTCCATCAGCAAGCGAAAGCTCCTCCTGTTCACCCAGTTCGCGTTTCTCCTCCAGGCGACCGTGCTCGCGACGGTGGTCTCCACACACGTCGTCACGCCCGCGATGGTCCTGGTGCTCGCGTTCATCTTCGGCACCATCAACGCGCTGGACCTTCCCGCGCGTCAGTCCTTCGTCGTGGAACTCGCGGGCAAGGAGGACCTGTCCAACGCGATCGCCCTCAACTCGGCCGCGTTCAATACGGCCCGAATCCTGGGCCCGGCGGTCGCGGGCGTTCTACTCGCCACGATCGGGGAAGCGGGTTGCTTCTGGGTCAACGCGATTTCCTATGTCGCGGTGATCTGGAGCCTCTGGCGGATGGACCTCGTTTCCCGGCCCGCCATCCCGTTCGATGCGAGACACGCGGTGCAGACGATGCTCGAGGGCATTCGCTACGCTCGGAGCGTGCGGCCGCTCCGCAATCTGCTGACTCTGCTCGGGCTGACCGCCGGTCTGGGCTTCCAGTACATGATTCTTTTGCCCGTCTACGTGCGCGACATCCTCAAGGCGGACGCCAGGTCGTATGGGCTCCTCGTCTCCGCGTTCGGGTTGGGATCCCTTTTGTCGGCCGTGTGGATGACGCGGCAGCAGGATCGCTGGGCGCTCCGTCGGAATCTTTTTGTCGGCCTCCTCGCGGGCGCGATCGGGCTGGGGACCTTCGCATGGTCGCGCGCCCTCCCGCTGAGTCTGGCCATGGGATTCCTCGCGGGGATGGGTCTGATCCTCTTCGTGGCGACCACGAACACCCTGATTCAACTCTCCACCGACGATCAATATCGCGGCCGCATCATGGGTCTCTATACGCTCATGTTCGTGGGGACTTCGCCGATCGGGTCCCTCATCTCCGGCGCGATCGCCCAGCGGTTCGGCGCTCCGGTCGCGACGTCGGTGAGTGCCTTCGTCCTCTTCGCCGGGGCCCTGTGGATGTTCCGCCGCCTCCGCGTCCTGGGGCTTCGCGAAGCGGCGACACCAAGGATGAGTCCGGCGGCCACGGAAAAGCTGGAGTAGGGCTACGCGTTGCGCGCTGGCGGCTTCCCAAACGCGCTTGACTGGACGATCGCGGGGCGTACCCTGACTGGATGAACGGGAACAAGAAATATGTCGACCACCCGGCGCCGAGCGTCGTCATGGTTGCGATACTCCTGCTCGTGATCGCCGGAGTCATTGCGACCGTGCCAGGCGTGCGCGGCCCCTCGAACGAGGCAACCCCGGTTCTCTTCTGGATCGTGATCGGGTCGGTGCTGGTCATCACGGCATTCTACTTCTGGCCCTTCTACTCGACCTACTACACGGTCAGTGCCGAAGGAATCGAGGTCCGATACGGACCTTGGACTCGCCGATATCCGTGGTCGGAATTCGCGACGGCGTACTGGCAGAAGGGCATGTTCGCGACTCGAATCGGGTGGCCCTCGGTGACGCCCTGCGTTCGCCTGACCAATGCCGTTCTCCTGAAGCGAAGGGCCAAGGGATTCGGTCTCTATTTGACCCCCAACGACCCGAGAGCCTTCCTTCAGAGGATCACCGAATTCGCTCCCGAGCTGACCGCGGAAGCAATTCTCTGAGTTGCAAACCAGAGAAGACGGCAGTTCAGCCCAACCCACGCGCTGGAGGTTCTCGATGCGAATCAATTCCCCCAAGCCGGTCCGCTCCCGCATCCTCGGGGCCGCGCTGTTCGCCACCATCGCGTTCGCGGCCCTCGCCGGGTGCGGTCGTGGCTCTGGCGACCGGGCCGCCGACTCCGGCAGCCTGCCCGAACCGCCGCAGACACGCGTCGCCTCGGTCGACGTCACGTACTACTACCTGCCTGGCTGAATGGTCTGCGCGAAGTTGAAACCCGCCGTGAGCGGGCTCGAGCAAGCCTTCCCGGGAAAGGTCTCCGCGAAGAACGTCGATGCGTCGACTCCGGAGGCTCGCCAAGCGATCAAGGATCTTGGATTCCGGAGCCATGGCCTCGTGGTGCGTGCGAAGGACGGCCGAGTGCTGCTGAAGCAGCCGGATCACACGGTCAGCGTCGAGGCGGTGAAGCAGGCGCTCAGCACCATGCTCAGCACCTAGACGGACCTGTCCGCAATCCACGCTGCGTCGCGGGGACCGACTCCATCCGAGTCAGCGTCTCCCGTTCGGCGCGCCCGTCCGTCACCATCCCCTTGCCTCCCACACGGATCGGGGTATGCTGCGTTGCGCTCCATCCCATTCGCTACCGTGCCTGAGGAGTCTCCCCGTGACCGAGAAGACACCCGAAAAACTCAACGAGCACAGCGCCAACCCGCACGCCCCTGGACCTCACGTCGACCCGACGCGGGGGCCGATCCGTCCGCCGCGGCCGGCGATCGGCCTGCCGCTCCGCCCGGACGGCCGCTATGAGCTTCCCAAGGGGAATCCTTGCGAGGGGTGCGATCACTGCTGCCGCTACGTGACGATCGCCATCACCACGCCGAGGTCGAAGCACGACTTCGACAACATTCGTTGGTACGTCCTCCACCAGAGCGTCTCCGTGCTCCGCGACTGGGAAGGGAACTGGATGGTCCAGTTCGACACCCCCTGCGCATGGCTCAAGGACGGCCGCTGCAGCCACTACGCGCTCCGCCCGGAGATCTGCCGTGATTACGACCCGGCGGAGTGCGAGCGCTACTGCACGGTGCCGGCGGAGAAGGTTCTGATCCGCGACGAAAAGGACCTGGATCGCTATCTCGAGGAGCGAAAGGCGGAGGCCGCGGCGCGGCGAAAGGCCCCGCGCAAGACCGGGCGCCGCGCGAAGGCGAGACCGGCGAAGGCAGCGGGATGATGCGGCGCGCGGGCACGCGCGTCTCGGCGGCCGTCGCGGCCTGGGTGGTGATCGCGACCGCGGTGGCCGCGATGTCGGGCGCGGGAGCGTCTCCGGCAGCCGCCGCCGTCGAATGGCGCCCCTGGAGCGCGAACGCGTTCTCGGAGGCGCGCCGCACGGGCCGCCTCGTCCTCCTCCACGTGACCGCCACGTGGTCGCGGAGCGCGCACGAGATGGACCGCGACGTCTGGACCGACGCCTCGCTCGACTCACTCGTGCGGGCTGGGTTCGTCCCGGTCCGGGTCGACGCCGACCGGCGGCCCGACGTCGCCGACCGATACCTCTCGACCGGGTATCCGACCACCGCGGTCCTCGACGCCGACGGGCAAGTCTTGATGTCCGGCGCCGTCATCGCGGTCGCGCCGCTTCGCCGAATGCTCGAGGAGATCCGCGGCCTCGTTCGAGACAGCCGCACGGAGATCGCCCGCCGTTCCGCGGAATCGGCGCGTGCCGTCGCGAAGACCTGGGACCCGGGGGACACCACCCCCTCGGACACGCCCTTCGACGAGTGGCTCGATCTGAACGTCAATGCCGTCCGCCAGGGGGAGGACAAGACCCACGGCGGATTCGGCAACGCCCCCAAGCTCCCTCACTTCGAATCGATCGCGTTCCTGCACGCGGCGGCCGTCTACCGGGACGACCCGACGCTTCGCGCGCTCGCCCTCCGCGCCACCAACGCCGCGCTCCGCCTTCAAGACTCGACGTGGGGCGGCTTCTTTCGATTCGCGCGCGACGAGGATTGGAAGCGGCCCCGGACCGAGAAACTGCTCGGCGTGAACGCCGCGGCGATCGCAACCTTGGCCCGGGCCTTCGCCGTCTCGTCCGAGCCGCGCTATCGCGCGGCCGCGCGCCGCACCGAGGCGTACGCGGGTCGGTGGCTCTGGGACGAACACCGCGGCGGGTTCTACGCGAGCCAGGATGTCGATGCCGGAACCAGGGCGGAGCCGATCTTGGGGGACGTGTTCTACGGCCTGAGCGACCGCGCCCGTCGTCGCCGCCGTGCTCCGGCGGTGGACTCGATCTTCACCGCGGACTCGAACGCCCGCTTCGCATCGGCGATCTTCGCGGGCGTGCGGGCCCGAATCTGGGAGGGGGCGCCGGTCTCGCATGCTGTGCGCGCGCTGGATCGATTGTGGGCGGAACAGCGAGCGCCCGACGGCTCGCTCTACCACGTGTGGGAGCGCGGCGTCGCGAGCGTACCGGGAATCCTTGCGGATCAAGCCGCGGCGGGCCTGGCGTTCCTCGACGCGCGCGAGGCGACCGGCGACGCACGGCATCTCGAACGGGCCCGCGCGCTCGCGCGGTTCATGCGGGAGCGCCTGGAGGATCCCAAGGGCGGCGGCTTTCGCTACATGCCGCGCGACACGACCGCGATCGGGCGCCTCCGCGCGGGAGAGAAGCCCGAGGTCGGGAACATCGAAGCGGCCACGTTCTTTCTCAGGCTCTGGGAAGCGGAGGGGCGCGCCGAGGACTTGAAGAGCGCAACCCGTGCGTTCGATTGGCTCCGCTCGGGCGACGTCGTGATGCTCGATCCGGCGCGGGCGGAATTGGGCATCAAGATCGCGTCCCGTCCGAGGGGCGAACCGCCGAAGCGTTGACGATCGCGGCCCAGGCTACGGCCGCGGCACGACCTCCCGCACCAGGTCGAGCGGATCGCCGATCCGTAGCGGCGCCGCGGCCAGGTACGCCTGCGCGTGCCGGGCTCCGACCCCCCATCCCGTCGCGCGTGAAGAGGAATCCACCACGTCCACGAGGCCGGGTTGGTCCGACTTGGGCTTCTCGTCGTTCGAGAACTGCGTCCGATGCGATTGCAGGGCGCGCATCCAGTCGTCGTAGTAGGGGGAGACGTCGACGATGAACGAGGGCCGGATGCCGGGCGGCAGGAAGTAGTAGAAGAGCGCCTTCACCTGATGCGGCTCTCCTTCGATCGGGGCTTTCCGAAGATGCGCGAGGTTGAACGCTTGGGCCACCAGGATGCCGCTCTTGAAGTGGTCGTTGTGGCCGAGCCCCCGACCCGGCGGGATGTCGTAGTAGGGCGCGAAGATGATCTCCGGCCGGTGCTTTCGGAGCGCCGCAGCCACCTTGCAGCGATTGTCGAAGGTGTCCTCCACCTGCCAGTCGCCCAGATCCAGGTTCTCCCGGACGTCGAGCTTCAAGATCTTCGCCGCCGCCGCGCACTCGCGGTCGCGCTCTTCCGGCGTGCCCCAGCCGAGATCGCCTCGGGTCATGTCGATGATGCCGGTCGTGTGTCCGAGACTCTTCATCTTGAGGAGGAGGCCGCCGGCGCCAATCTCGGCGTCGTCGGGGTGCGGTCCGAATACCAGCGCGTCGATCTTCATTCGGCGTCGGGCTCCTTGGGTTTGAAGAGCTGGTTCAGCTTGTCGCGGGCGCCTTGGGCCCGATCAACTGGTCGGATTCCGCCCCGCGTCGAAGGATTCAACGAGAAATAGTCGCAGAAGTTGCGGCGGTCGCGATCCGTGACCCACTCGGCCTGTGGCTCGCGGCACTTGTTGTGCGCGGCCGGGTCGTAGTGGCGGCACTGGACGCACGCGTGCAGGTCGCGCCCGCAGCCGGGGCATTCGCTGTCGCGGACGATCCGCTGCTTCGGATCGAGAGCGGTTCCGCAAAAGACACAAGCGCTCATGGTTCCAACCTCCGGCGACCGGGAAACGTCCATCATAGGGAGCGGAGCCCTCGCTTGACAAGGCCGCGCAGGGCAGGGATCATCGGCCGGTCGCGGCCCTGATCCGATCGTGGAACGGGAGCGACAACCGGAGGAACCAATGGTCAGAGCCCATTCGGGCTGGGGATGGATGGTAGGGGCGTTCGCCGCGGCGATGGTCGCCGGCGGGTGCGCCCAGCCAAGGGTAGAGGCTCCCACGTCGATGTCCTGGCAGACCGCGTACGACGCGGCGCTGGCCGACGCGGGGAAGTCCGGCCGCCCGATCCTCCTCGACTTCTATACCGACTGGTGACAATGGTGTAAGGCTCTGGAAGAGTCTACCTACACCGATCACCAGTTCATCCAGTTCTCGCAGCGGTTCACGTGCGTGAAGCTGAACGCGGAGAAGGATACCGTGACGGCCGCGCGCTACCGCGTGAAGAGCTACCCCACGATCCTCGTGCTCCAGAAGGACGGCACGGAGATCGACCGCGTCGTCGGGTATTATCGCGCGCCCGAGTTCATGGCGAAGGTCGAGGACTACCTGGCCGGGCGGAACACGCTCGCCGCGATGGCGGCGCAGGAGCCCGACAGCGCGGAGTCCGCGACCTTCCTGAGCGCGCTCGCCGACCGCTACTTCGAACACGCGCTCTACCCCGACGCGCGCACCCGCTACCTGGCGGTGACCCGCATCGATCCCAAGAACGCGTCCGGCCTCACCGACGACGCGCTCTACAGCCTGGCCCGCATGAGCCGGAAGGACAAGGACTACGCAGCCGCGCGCGGTTACGCCCAACGAATCCTCGACGACTACAAGGACGCCGACACGTACAAGCCGGCGATCTTGGAGCTGGCCGGGAATTGGCGACGCGACGGGAAGCTCACGAACGCGCGCCGGATCTACCTCGACTACGCGAAGCGATACCCGAAGGACGAAGACGCGCCCTGGGCGGCCGAGCAGGCCGACTCCTGCGCCGTGCGACTCAAGCGCGGCGAGGGCGTCTAGGGTCCCGGCACCTCCGCACCCGACCATTCCCATCGCCCGAATCGAATGAAGCTCGGAATTCTGGGCCCTCCCCAGAGCGGGAAGAGCACGCTCTTCACCGCGCTGACCCGCGGCGTCGCGGAGAGCGGATCCGCGCGCGGGGAGAAGGTGAACCTGGGCTCCGTGAAGGTGCCGGACGCGCGGCTCGACCGCCTCCGGGAAATGCACTCGCCCAAGAAGTTCACCCCCGCCAAGGTCGACTATGTCGACGCGCCGCCCTTGGAGACGGGCCGCGCGGAGCGGGGCGCCCTCGCCGCGCTGACGGCCCTCCGCGACGTCGACGCCTTCGTGCTCGTGCTGCGCGCCTTCGAGGACCCCTCGGTGCCGCATTTCCAGGAGCGCGTCGACGTCGCGCGCGACGCGAGCTGGCTCGCGAGCGAGCTGATCCTCGAGGATCTCGCGGTGATCGAGCGACGGCTCGAGCGGATCGAGAAGGCGGTGAAGGTCGGGAAGAAGCCGGAGGACCCGCACGAATACGAAGCGCTGAAGCTGGTCAGCGCGACCTTGGAATCGGAGCGTCCGGCGCGCGCGGTCGCGCTGACGAAGCCACAAGAAAGGTCGCTCCGGGGCTTTCAGCTCATGACCATGCGCCCGTGGATCGTGGTCGTGAACGCCGACGACGCGGCGCTCAAGCAGGGGGAGGCCGCGCTGGTCGGCCCCGTCGCGGCCCGTTTCGGCGATCCCAAGCCCCCCGTGATCGCCCTCTCCGCCAAGACCGAGGCGGAGCTGGTCGCGCTCTCGGACGAGGACGCGCGCGAGTTCATGACGGTGCTCGGCATCGAAGAGCCGGGTTTGACCCGCATGATCCGGCTGTCCTACGCCACGCTCGGCCTCATCTCCTTCTTCACGGTCGGCCCGGACGAGGTCCGGGCGTGGACCGTGCGGGACGGGGCCCTGGCCCCCGAGGCCGCCGGAGCCATCCACAGCGACCTGGAGCGGGGATTCATCCGGGCGGAGGTGATCGCCTACGAGGACCTGATTCGGGCCGGGACCATGGCCAAGGCCCGGGAGATGGGCCTCTTGCGGACCGAGGGGCGAGACTATAGAGTTCGAGACGGCGACATCGTGAACATTCGCTTCAGCGTGTGACGGGGAAACTTCCCGGCGGCCGAACCCGTACTGGAATCGAGGGGTTCCCACGTCCGGTTCGAGCCAGGAGGAGCGCATGTTCCCAACCGTGAAGCGTGTCGTCGCGGCCGGCCTGACGGCGGTCGTGGTCCTGGGCGGGGCGGCGTCCGCCTTCGCCGCCGAGATCCGGAACGTCGGCGAGCGCACGTTTCGCTTCGTGCCCGGCGGCGAGGTGACGATCGAGAGCCAGAACGGCCGGATCGTCATCGAGGCGTGGGACAAGCCCCAGATCCGCGTCCAGATCACCCGGACGGTGCGCGCCGGCGACGAGGCCCGGGCCAGGGAGTTGATGCGGGGGCTCCGGGCGGACGTGGAGGTTCGGTCCGACCGACTTCATATTCAGAGCCGGTACCCGAAGATTCGCGAGAACCTGGGCATCTGGGACATTCTTGGGGGGCGAGTGGCGGCCCTCCAAGTGCATTATTATCTTCAGGTACCGAGAAATACTTCATTCTCCCTCGAGACCTCGAACGGCGAAGTTCGGGTCCGGGGAACGCAGGGAAGCGTGGAAGCGGTCACGGTCAACGGCGACGTCGAGGTCACGGGGGTCAGCGGGACGCTCGAGCTCCAGACGACGAACGGCGAGATCCGGTTGGGCGGGATCCGGGGCGGGGCGGTGGCCCAGACGACGAACGGCGGAGTCACCGCGGACTTCGCCTCGCTTTCGAACCAGGCCGTTGTCGATCTCGGCACGACGAACGGAAACCTGGAGGTGACGCTTCCCTCCGATCTGCACGCCACGTTCGAAGCCAACACGACGAATGGCCGCGTCACGATCAGCGGCTTTCAGATCAAGACCCGGGGAACGCTCACATCGAAGAGCATCCTCGGGGTCATCGGAGGCGGCGGCGCGCGCGTCGCCCTTCGGACGACGAACGGGAACATCGACGCCACACCGACGGGAACCCGTCGGAAGCGCTGACCGAGGAGGAGAATTCGTGAGCAGCGGCATCCCGCACGCCAACATCGCCGCGCAGGGCCCCTTGACGCGCGGCGACTTTCTCATGCTGCTCTACTGGTTCGCCGACACGCGCGCCGTGCCCGAGGTCGTGGGAATCCGGGGCCTGTCTCGCCTGACGCGCCTCGCGCTGATCTTCGGCGACGAGTCCGGGCTCGGACGCGAGATCAAGCCGTTCTTCACGTTCCACGCAACGCCGAAGGGCGGGATCGCGAGCCCGGAACTCTGGACCGAGATGCTCGCGCTCCGCGCCTACCAGGTGATCCAGGCGGTCCCCGCCGATGAAGCGCCGCCGTCCGAGGAATTGGACGAGCGACGCTGGATGCTCGAGACGCAAATCCCGCCGCACGAACACGCGGACTATCCGCTGCCGACCTTCTTCGAGCGGGACGTGCTGACGAACAAGGGCACCTTCTTCGCGGCGAAGCGCGAGGACCAGATGATCGAGCGCCGCATTCGGGTGTTCCAGACCGTGCCCGACGCAAACGCGCTCACGCTTCCGAAATTGACCGAACGTGCGCGCGCCCTTCTGCGCGTGCCCGCGGGGCGCTAGCCCCGGCCGCTGCGACTTGTCCCCGAGGGGGAGCCCTCCAGGCCGAAGCACCATGATCCGATTCCTCGCCCAGTTCCTCCTCGCGCTCTTCGTCTTCCGGGTGATCTTCGCGACGATGCGATACCTCCTCGGTTCGCGTCCGCCCTCGCCGCCGCTTCCTCCGCCGGGATTCGACCCGCCGGCCGCCGTCCCGCCCGTCCGGCGCGCCCCCGCGCTCGACCGGGAGAACGCGATCGACGTTCCCTTCACGGAGATTCCGGGCCCGCAGCCATGAGCGGTCCGCTCGACCTCTTTCCCGAGGAGGGCGGAGGACGACGTCGGGCCGCCGCCACCGTTCCTTTGGCCGACCGGATGCGCCCGCGGTCGCTCGAGGAGTTCGAGGGGCGGGAGAAGCTCCTCGCTCCCGGAACGCTCCTCGGGAACGCGATCGAATCCGGGAACGTTCCCTCGATCGTCCTCTGGGGCCCGCCGGGATCCGGCAAGACGACCCTGGCCCGCCTTCTGTCGACGGCGAGCGGCGCGCGCTTCGAGCAGTTCAGCGCCGTGACATCCGGCGTGAAGGACGTGCGCGAGGTGATCGAGCGCGCGCGGACGGCGCGGCGCGCCTCGGGATCGGCGACGATTCTCTTCGTCGACGAGATTCACCGGTTCAACAAGGCGCAGCAGGACGCCTTTCTCCCGCACGTCGAGGACGGCACGATCGTGCTGGTCGGCGCCACCACGGAGAATCCGTCGTTCGAGGTGAACAACGCGCTCCTCTCCCGGATGAAGGTCATCGTGCTCGACATGCTGCCGGAGGACTCGCTGGTCCGGATCCTCCGGCGCGCGCTGGGCGACGCCGAGCGCGGCATCGGCGGCTGGGGCATCGAGGCGGGGGACGAGGACCTGCGGCTCGTGGCGTCGATCTCGGGAGGCGACGCGCGGATCGCGCTCCAGACGCTCGAGCTGGCCGCCGGGCTGGCGCGGCGGCGGAAGCCGCCGAAGCTGTCGGCGGAGGACGTGCGCGAGGCGGCGCAGCGGCGGGCGCTTCCCTACGATCGCGTGGGGGAGGAGCACTACAACATCATCTCCGCGCTCCATAAGTCCCTCCGGGGAAGCGATCCGGACGCCGGGCTCTACTGGCTCGCGCGGATGCTCGAAGCGGGGGAGGACCCGATGTACGTCGCGCGACGTCTCGTGCGCTTCGCCTCCGAGGACGTGGGCCTCGCGGACCCCGAGGCGCTTCGCCTGGCGATCGCGGTCAAGGACGCGACCCACTTCCTCGGCATGCCGGAGTGCACAACGGCCCTGGCGCAACTCGTGGTCGCGCTCGCGCTCGCGCCGAAGAGCAATTCCATCTACATCGGCTATGGCGCCGCGGCGCGTGACGCCTCGGAGAAGGCTCCCTTCCCGGTGCCGCTCCACATCCGGAACGCGCCGACCGGGCTCATGAAGGAACTCGGCTACGGCAAGGACTACGTCTACTCGCACGACGAGGCGGACGCGCTGGACACGCAACGCTACTTGCCGGACGAACTAGGGGACGCGCGCTACTGGCGGGGCGTGCCGCGGGGGGCGGAGAAGGAGCTGGCGGAGCGCCTCGAGCGGATCCGCGCCGAGAAGGAGCGGCGCCGAAAGAAGCCGTAGGCGGTCCGCGCGCAGGCGACGCGCGGGAGGTGCTCCAACCAAACCGAGCGGCGGCCGTTCTAAGGGATCATGATTCGCGTGGTCGGCCTTCTCGTGGCGCTGGTGGCCCTCCTTTGTCCCGCCAACCTTCCGGCAGAGGACATCCCGCCGGCCGCCCGAATGTTCGAGCGCATGCGAAGCCTCGCCGGTGATTGGGAGGGCACGTTCGCGTGGAGCGACGGGCGGTCCGGGTCGGGGCCGCTGACGGCCACCTACTACGTGACGGGGAACGGATCGGCGCTCGTGGAGAACCTCGTCATGGACGGCGTTCCCTCGATGACCTCGGTCTACCATCTGGACGGTTCGGATCTTCGCGTGACCCACTACTGCGCCGCGCGGAACCAACCTCGCTTCAAGGCGAGCAAGATCGACGAATCCGCGGGGACGGTCGACTTTGCGTTCGTGGACGTGACGAACGTCAACCCCAAGCGCCCCGCATACGTCGAGGCCATCGCGCTACAGCTTCTGGACGGCGATCGCGTGAAGGTGCGATTCACCTTCGGCGGCGGCCCGGGGATGAGCGGCGTGGAGAACATTGCCCTGAAGCGGGTGGCGTCCGGTCACGGCCAGGTGGAATCCCCGAAGTAGGGTCGCCCCCTCGGTTTCGTTGCCGTCCCGCGCGCATCCTGATACGTTCCGGCGCGTGACTCTCCCCCTTGGCAGACACTGGAAGAACGTCGGGTGGCTCCTGACCGTCGAGACGTTCTGGGGCGTGGGCCTCGCCCTGATCTCGATGGTCGCGATCCTCCCGGTTTTTCTCACGCATCTCGGCGCGTCGAATGCCGTGATCGGCGCGCTTCCCGTGGTCTGGATCCTCAGCACTTCCTTTGCGGGCGTCTTTGCATCGCACTTCACGGGACGGCTGCCGCTTCGAAAGCCCGCCGTCGTCCTGTTCCACGTGGTCTCCGCGGTCCCATGGTTCCTCCTCGCCGCCTGGTTCGGGCTCGCGAAACGCCCGTCACCCGCGACCGACATCGCCGTATTCCTCATCGTCTGGGGCTTGTCGTGGGTCATCATGGGATTCACGATTCCGGTCTGGATCAACTTCATCGGGAAGGTGACTCGTTCGGAACTTCGCGCTCGATCTTTTGGAACGATCTTTTTCTTCCAGACGCTCATGGGAGTGGGCGGAGGGTGGGTCGGGAGTCGCGTGCTCGGTTCGGCGCTTCCGTTTCCCGCGAACTACGCGTTCGGCTTTCTCATCGCCGGCCTCTGCATGGCCGTGGGGAGCCTCTTCTTCTTCCCGATCGTCGAGGAGGCTGGGGTCGTGTCCGCCCCGGGAGAGGCGTTCCGGGACGTGGCCCGGCACGCGCGCGAGATCCTGGCGGACCGGAGCGGCCTCCGCGCCTATCTCTGGGCGCTCCTCCTCTCGACCGGGAGTTTTCTCCTGATCACGTACTACCCGGTCTTCGCGGAGGGGCGATTCGGACTCCGGCCGCGGGACTCGGCGATCTACACCGCGATCTGCATGGGGGGCCAGATGCTCGGCAGCGTCCTGACGGGCGTGATCGGCGACCGGTGGGGGTACGCGCGCGTCGCCGTCATCGCCATGGGCGCGCTGACGACCGGCCTCGCGCTCGCGATCTGGGGGGGCCATCCCGCGTTCTACTACGCCACCGCGTTCGCCCTCGGCGTGTTCATCACGGCGGACCGGCTCGCGCTCTACAACCTGTCGATGGCCTTCTGTCCGCATGACGACAATACCGCCTACCTCGGAATCATCCCGGCTCTCGTGGCGCCGATGGCGGCCCTGATCGCGGGATCGTCGGGCAGCCTGATCGACCGCTTCGGCTTCATGCCCGTCGCGTGGGTCGGCTTCGCCTGTGCCGCGATCGCGCTCTACCTCGTCTTGTTCCGGCTCCCGGAGCCGCGCTATTCCCTCGCTGGAAGGAGGCCGTCGCCGTGAATGGATCGTTCCGCCTTTTTGCCGCGCCGTCGCTCGCGGCCGCTCTTGCCGCCGCCGCGATCGCCGTGTTCCAGCCCTCGCCGGCTCGGGCGCTTCCGCTCTATGCCTCGCGCGAGGGCGCGACGTGCGTCACCTGCCACGTCGACCCGAACGGCGGGGGAATCCGAAACGACTTCGGATTCGCGTATTTGAAGAACCGCCATGGCCTCGACGCCGAGGAGAAGTGGGCGAAGGTGACCGTGGATCCGAGGCTGAACGAGTGGATCGCGGTCGGGCTCGACACGCGCGTTCTCTACGTGGCATCGCACGTGAACGGGGGACCGACGCTCGCCACGTCGACCTTCTTCCCGATGCAGGGCCAGCTGAACGTGGCCATCACGCCGCACGAGCACCTGACGCTGGTCGCGAGCCACGGCCTGAACGTCGACAACCCGGGCTTTCCCACCGGCTACATCGCGCGGGAACTCTACGGGATGATCGAGGGGCTGCCCGGTCGGATCTACGCGCGCCTCGGGCGGTTCCGGGTGCCGTTCGGACTCCGTCAGGATGACCACACGTCCTTCGTGCGGAGCGCGGAATTCCTCTCGTACGACGCGCAGAAGGACGACGCGGGGATCGAGGTCGGCTCGATCGGCGCGCGATGGTTCGGGCAGTTCTCGTTCACCGACGGCTCGGCTCCGTTTCTCGAGCGGGCGCAAACCGTGGCCGGCAAACTCGGCCGCGCGTCGAAGACGTTCCAGGCGGGGCTCTCCGGATTCCACCGTTATGCGGAGAACCTCGCGACGAAGCACGATCGCTGGGCGCTCTACGGCTCCACGACCCACGGGCCGATCACGGTTCTGGGGGAATACGGAGGCGGGACGAGCGAGACGACGTTCGGAACGACGAATCTGCAGGCGTTCTTCGCGGAGGCGGACTATCGGGCGATGCGGGGGCTGAATCTGCGTGGGAAGTTCGACTACCTCGAACCGGACCGCGCGCTTGGAAACGACATCGTGCGGCGATACGCCCTCGAGGCGGACCTGAACCCGGTTCCGTTCACCGACCTGAAGCTATCGGGCCGGTACTACGATTACGAGGGAGGCAGCATCGAGAAGGAGTATCTCGCGATGTTCTACTTCCCGTTCTAGGCGCCTGCCCACGGCGTGGGCCGCGCGCTGCCGCGGGCCCCGCGCCTACTTGTAGGCGGGAATCCCCGTCACCGCCTCGCCGAGCACGAGCGTGTGGATGTCGTGCGTGCCCTCGTACGTATAGACCGACTCCAGATTGCACATGTGCCGGCCGCACTGGTACTCGTCGGTGATCCCGTTGGCGCCGAGGATCTCCCGCGCCATGCGCGCGCATTTGAGCGCGACCTCGACGTTGTTCATCTTGCCGAGCGAGACCTGCTCGGGCTTGAGCTTGCCCGAATCTTTAAGTCTTCCCATCTGGAGCGCCAGGAGCTGTCCCTTCGTGATCTCCCGGATCATCCACGCGAGCTTCTGCTGCACGAGCTGGAAGCCGGCGATCGGCCGGTCGAACTGGATCCGCGTCTTCGAATAGTGGAGCGCCTCGTGGTAGCAGGCCATGGCCGCGCCGAGCCCGCCCCACGCGATGCCGTAGCGGGCCTGGTTCAAGCACCCGAGCGGTCCCTTCAACCCATCCACGTTCGGCAGGAGGTTCGCGGCGGGAATGCGGCAGTCCTGGAACGCCAGCTCCGACGTGACCGACGCCCGGAGCGAGAACTTGCCGTGAATGTCCTTCGTGGAGTAGCCCGGCGTGCCGCGCTCGACGATGAAGCCCCGGATCCGGCCGTCCAGCTTGGCCCAGACGATCGCGATGTGCGCGACGCCGCCGTTCGTGATCCACATCTTGCTGCCGTTCAGGACGTAGGTGTCGCCGTCCTTCCGGGCCGTCGTCAGCATGCCGCTGGGGTTCGACCCGAAGTCCGCTTCCGTGAGCCCGAAGCAGCCGATCACCTTTCCCTTGGCCATCTCGGGCAGGTACTTCATCCGCTGCTCTTCGGTCCCGTAGGCGAAGATCGGGTACATGCAGAGGCCGCCCTGCACGGAGACGAACGAGCGCAAGCCGCTGTCGCCGCGCTCCAGCTCCTGCATGATGAGCCCGTACGCCACGTTGTTGAGTCCGAGGGAGCCGTACTTCTCGGGGAGCGTGGCGCCGTAGACGCCCAGCTCGCCCATCTCGGGGATCAGGTCGGCAGGGAAGGTGCCCTCGCGGTTGTGCTTCTCGATGACCGGCATCACACGGTCGGACACGAAGTCGCGGATCGTGGATCGAACCGCGATCTCCTCTTCGCTAAAAAGGCCGTCGATTTCGAGGAAATCGACGCCGTCGAACTTCACCATGATCCCTCCAGGAGAGCGCGCGCGATCGGCGAATGGTGGCGTGGAATCGCCAATGATAGCGGGAGCCTGGGTGAGGCGCAACGCGTAGAAAGGGCAAGGCCGCCGCAGGGGGGGCGGCGGCCTTTGGGCCAGCAGGTTCCGACCTTCGCGAAGGGGGAGCGAAGGGAGTGGAAGGGCCTACCAGCCTGCCTTTCCAGCCGAATACTTCGAGAAATGGTTGAGCGGCGTGAGAAGCCCGCGCGTGACCGTGACCGACTGCTCCTCGACGAGGCGTGGGTCGTCTTCCACGGCGGTGTCGCAGGAGAGGGACGTCCACTCCTTCAAGTCCGGATTGTAGTAGTAGATCTGGAGCGATTCGGGCGAGACCATGACGTCGGTCGTCGTGATCGCAAGATCGATCGGCTTTTGGAAACCATTCAGATCCGCCGGCTCGATCGAGAGGTCCACGATCATGACCGTGGAGTCGGGCATCGACATCGTGACGGTGCCCGTTCCGCCAAAGGCGCCCGCAGGGACCAGGAGGACGAACCGCCCGCAGCGCATCTTGCCGCCGACGGCGCCGTCCATCACCGACGACCGCGACAACTTTCGATCGGCGGGGACCGGTTCGACGTTCACCGTTCCCGCGGCGCTGGCACCGCTGCTGTCCGCGGGCGGGCGCGTGTAGCTCACGCTGCCGTCGGGGTTGATGACCAGGACCTCGGGGCCCGTCGGGGCCGGGGCGGGGTCGCCACCGCCCGAGCCGCCGCTCGTCGAAGGATCCGGCTCGACCGGAGACGTGCCGCATCCGAGGACGAAGGCGAGGAGAAGCGTCGCGGCGGCGAGCGCGCGAATCCGTACCGAGAGATGCCAGCTCGAACTCATGAAACCCTCCTGTCGGCGGGCGTGGTGACGACGCGGTCCACGCGCGCGTTCTTCTCGACTTCGGCGAGTGCCGCGGCTTGCGCCCCGGCCACATAGCGAACATAGGCGTCGCGAATGAAGTAGGTCGCGATGACCGCAATGAAGGCACTCATGTATCCCCACGTCAGGAAGAGGATCGCGAAGAGGTAGCCGAGGAGCATCAGCACGGTCGCTCCGACGATCTCGTAGGAGAAGGCGAAGCTCTCGCGCCACACCTCGCGAACCGACTGGCCCTGATGGAGCGCGATGACGCCCGAGACAAGGCCGGTATTGACGATGAAATACGTAAACGCCGCCGCGAGGAGCGGCACCGCGTTGAGCGGCGACAGGAGCGCATCGATCGTGTCGCTGAATCCACCGCTGGCCCGGAAGACCAGCGACGCCAGCGAAACCGTCACCACGCACATGCCAAAGTTGAAGAGCGCCCGCTCCCAGGTCCGGCGGCGGAACACGAGGTCCGCCAAGGCGCCCGCGGCAGCCGTCACGACGAGCGCGGACGACGCGGGGAGCAGGATCAGGGTCGCGAAATTGGCGGCATTGGCCATGCTCAGGTAGCCGCGCCCCTTCGGCGCCGGCAACCAGAGCAACTCACCGAGCAGGTTCGCGAGCAGCCAGAAGAGAAGGGGCAGCGCGCCAACGGTCGGCTCGGGAGCGCCGGCCGCCCAAAGGGCCAGCCCGCTCGCCGCCACCACCAACGTGATGTAGACCGTGAGCAGCATCGCTACGCTCTCCTTCTCGTCCTTCCCGTTTGGGCGCTCCGTTCCCGGACCGGCATCCATGCCCTTTCAGACGTACCGGTAGATAGGCATGGGCCATGCCGTGGCTTGGCATTTGTTAAAGTGCGCATTTGGAAGAGTTTAAGCCTAATTTCTCAAGTGGCTGTTTAAGACCATTTGGGGCGTGGCGCCCATTTCGTGGCTGGATCGAGCCGCGCACGTGGACCTGCAGCAGGAGGAGATTCGGCGGTGGGAGTGGCTGGCGGGCGACTCGTGGGTGCGCTATCATGGCGCCCGCCTCACCGGGTATCGCCCGCCCGATTCGATGCATCGATGCAGGGAAGTCCCCATCGTCTAGCCTGGCCTAGGACACCGCCCTTTCACGGCGGCAACAGGGGTTCGAATCCCCTTGGGGACACCACAACCCTAGGCGAGCGGCGAGCGCTACTTGAGAAGAATCATCCGAATCTGGCCCCGGTAACTCCGCCCGGAGACCCGCGCGTAGTAGACGCCTGACGGCGCCGGCGCACCGCTCGCGAAGCGGCCGTTCCAGCGCACCACGTGCTCACCGCTGGCAAGCCACTCGTCGGCCAGGGTGTTGACCAACTCGCCGCGCACGTTGAACACGCGCAGCACCGCCCGCCCGGCTTCGGCAAGCGTGAATCGAATGGTGGTCTCGGGGTTGAACGGATTCGGCGTGTTCTGGAAAATGCCGTCGCTCGCGACGGGCGCCATGCTCGACTCCTCGGTCGCGGGGGCTTCCGCGCTGAGACTCCCTCCGGAGGACTGGATCGCAATGGAGCCACCCTCCAGCACGGTCGTGGCGGTGGCCGCCTCGTCGGCTCCCAGCTGATTGTCGTAGACGATCGATCCGTTCGACTTATCGGTGATCTTGATCCGGAATTTGTCTTTCCCGCCCCCGCCCGAGATCTGGCCGTCGACCGCGCTCAAGAGGAAACCATAGTCGCCGGTTCCGTTGATGGTGCCCGACCCCTTGTACTGGGCCTTCGCTCCCGAGATGACGAGCCAGTTGTAACTCGTGCTATGGAAGTTCAGGTTGGCGACCTTGAACTGGAACTCGGTCTCGCCCGTCGGGATCGTGGCGCCCTTCTTGTACTTCGATACGAATCCAACGTTGGCCTTTCCGACAAGGGTTGGATTCGCGGGGAATGCACCCGCGGGAGAGTTGATCCATCCGCCTCCGGTGACGAATCCGGCGCTCGGGTCATAGACCACGATCATGGCGTCGATTCCGTTCACTTGCGTCGCGGTGGAAGTCTGATTGCATTGATCGGTGACGGTGAGCTTGACGAGATACACGCCGGCCGCGTTGAACACATACCCTCCGCTCGCCGTACGCGTCGTTTGGTTGACCGTGGCGGGGACCATCGTGGCGTCGCAGCTCCATTGCGCGGTGTGCGTGTCGCCTGAATTGTCCTCGATCTTCCCTGCGAAGGTGATCGGCTGCCCGACCGCGACAATGGTTCCGCTGGCCGGGCTCAGGATCGTCGCCACCGGCGCGTCGTTGCTCACCGAAATCGCCTGGGTCGTCGTCACGCTGTTCCCGTGGGTGTCGGTGGCGACCCACGAGATCGTCGTCGTTCCCTTGGGATAGGGGTTCGTGAGCAGCAACCCATCGCTCCGAGTACCCACGAGGCTCTGCACCGCGCAGTTGTCGCTGGCGGTCGTGTTAAGCGAGGCGATGGTCGCCGTGCAGGTGCCCGGGTCGGTCGAAGTGGTGATCGCCGCCGTGGCGATCTGAGGCGGCGTGTTGTCGGTGACGGTGACGGTCTGGGTGGCGGACGCGGTGTTCCCGCTCGGATCCTTTGCGGTGTAGGTCAGGGTAGTGGTGCCGACCGGGAACACATTCCCGGCGGGGACCCCGCTCCGGGTCACGGTGACCGCGCAGTTGTCGCCCGCGGTCGGGGTGCCGAGGGTCGCATCGGAAATGAGCTTCCCGCACAGCGTCGCTCCGGCGCCGGTCGTCGTCGTCACCGCCGGCGGTGCCGTCAGCGACGGCGGCGTGTTGTCGGTGACGGTGACCGTCTGCGTGCGGGAGGTCGTGTTCCCGCTCGGATCGGTCGCCGTGTAGGTCAGGGTGGTGGTTCCCACCGGGAAGATGTTTCCGGCGGGGACCCCGCTTCGGGTCACCGTGACCGAACAGTTGTCGTTCGCGGCCGGGGCGCCGAGGGTCGCATCGGAGATCGCCAGGCCGCAAAGCGTCGCTCCGGAGCCGGTCGCAAGGGTCAGCGCTGGCGGTGCGGTCAGGGTCGGGTTCTGATGGTCGGTGACGGTGACGGTTTGGGTGGCGGATGCCGTGTTCCCGTTCACGTCGGTGGCGAGCCACGAGATCGTCGTCGTTCCCGTGGGATAGGAGTCGGTGAGCTGGAGCCCATCGTTCCGGGTTCCCACGAGGCTCTGCACCGAGCAGTTGTCGCTGGCGGTCGTGTTGAGGGAAGCGATCGCCGCGCCGCACTGACTCGGAGCCGTCGAAGTGTTGATCGCCGCGGTCGTGATCTGAGGCGGCGTGTTGTCGGTGACGGTGACGGTCTGGGTGGCGGAGGCCGTGTTCCCGCTCGGATCGGTCGCCGTGTAGGTCAGGGTGGTAGTTCCAACCGGGAAGATGTTTCCCGCAGGGGCCCCGCTCCGGGTCACCGTGACCGAACAGTTGTCGCTCGCGGTCGCAGTGCCGAGGGTCGCATCGGAAATGAGTTTCCCGCACACCGCCGCCCCGGCGCCGGTCGTTGTCGCCACCGCGGGCGGTGCCGTCAGCGAAGGCGGCGTGTCATCGGTGACGGTGATGGTCTGGGTAGTCGAGGCCGTGTTGCCGTTCACATCGGTGGCGAGCCACGAGATCGTCGTCGTTCCCGTGGGGTAGAAATCGGTGAGTTGGAGCCCATCGTTCCGGGTTCCCACGAGGCTTTGCACCGAGCAGTTGTCGCTGGCGGTCGTGTTGAGGGGAGCGATCGCCGCGCCGCACTGGCCCGGATCGGTCGAAGTCGTGATCGCGGCCGTAGTAATCGTTGGGTTTTCGTCGTCGGTCACCGTAATGGTTTGAGTGGCCGCCGCCGTATTGCCGTTCACGTCGGTGGCGAGCCACGAGATCGTCGTTACTCCCGTGGGGTAGGACTCCGTGAGCTGAAGTCCGTCGCTCCGCGTCCCCACGAGGCTCAGCACCGAGCAGTTGTCGTCGGCGGTCGTGTTGAGCGAAGCGATCGCCGCGCCGCACTGGCCGGGGTCGGTCGTGGTGCTGATCGCCGCCGTCGTGATCTGAGGCGGCGTGTCGTCGGTGACGGTGACGGTCTGTGTCGCGGAGGCCGTGTTTCCGCTCGGATCGGTCGCCGTGTAGGTAAGCGTGGTGGTTCCAACCGGGAAGAGATTCCCCGCGGGGACGCCACTTCGGAGCACGGTGGCCGAACAGTTGTCGCTCGCGGTCGCAGTGCCGAGGGTCGCATCGGAGATCGCCAGGCCGCAGATAGTGGCGCCGGGGCCGGTCGCAAGGCTTAGCGCCGGCGGTGCGGTTACAACCGGATTCTCATGGTCGGTGACGGTGACGGTTTGGGTGGCGGACGCCGTGTTGCCGTTCACGTCGGTGGCGAGCCACGAAATCGTTGTCGTTCCCGTGGGGTAGGAATCCGTTAGCTGGAGTCCATCGTTTCGGGTTCCCACCAGGCTCTGCACCGAGCAGTTGTCGCTGGCGGTCGTGTTCAGGGAAGCGATCGTCGCGCCGCACTGGCCGGGGTCGGACGCCACGTCGATCGCGGCCGTGGTGATCGTCGGGTTCTCATGGTCGGTGACGGTGACGGTCTGCGTGGCGGACGCCGTGTTGCCGTTCACGTCGGTGGCGAGCCACGAGATCGTTGTCGGTCCCGTGGGGTAGGAGTCCGTTAGCTGGAGTCCATCGCTCCGGGTTCCGACGAGGCTCAGCACCGAGCAGTTGTCGCTGGCGGCCGTATTGAGGGAAGCGATGGCCGCGCCGCACTGGCCGGGGTCCGTCGAAGTGCTAATCGACGCCGTAGTGATCTGAGGCGGCGTGTTGTCGGTGACGGTGATTGTTTGCGTCGCGGAGGCCGTATTCCCGCTCGGATCGGTCGCGGTGTAGGTCAGGGTCGTCGTACCGACCGGGAAGATGTTTCCCGCGGGGACTCCGCTCCGGGTCACCGTGACCGAACAGTTGTCGCTCGCGGTCGCAGCGCCGAGGGTCGCATCTGAGATCGCCAGGCCGCAGATAGTGGCGCCGGGGCCGGTCGCAAGGCTTAGCGCCGGCGGTGCGATCACGACCGGATTCTCATGGTCGGTGACGGTGACGGTCTGGGTCGCGGACGCCGTGTTGCCGTTCACATCGGTCGCGAGCCACGAGATGGTGGTCGTTCCCGTGGGGTAGGAATCCGTTAGCTGGAGTCCATCGTCTCGGGTTCCGACGAGGCTCTGCACCGAGCAGTTGTCGCTGGCGGTCGTGTTGAGCGCGATCGCTGCGCCGCACTGGCCAGGGTCGGTCGAAGTGGTGATCGCCGCCGTGGCGATCGTCGGATTCTCGTCGTCGGTGACGGTGATGGCCTGGGTGGCGGACGCGGTGTTGCCGTTCACATCCGTCGCGAGCCACGAGATCGTGGTCGTTCCCGTAGGGTAGGGATCGGTGAGCTGAAGTCCATCGCTCCTGGTTCCGACGAGGCTCTGCACCGAGCAGTTATCGTCCGCGGTCGTGCTGAGGGAGGCGATCGCCGCACCGCACTGGCCCGGGTCGGTCGAGGTGGTGATCGCCGCCGTAGTGATCTGAGGCAGCGTTCTGTCGGTGACCGTGATGGTTTGCGTCGC
>Ga0070696_100000672_pt1 | contig 21890 bp, 27 predicted proteins | sample KBSK1253metaG_FD_65474 | JGI IMG/M metagenome (GOLD analysis project Ga0070696, IMG submission 65474) | Corn, switchgrass and miscanthus rhizosphere microbial communities from Kellogg Biological Station, Michigan, USA - KBS K1-25-3 metaG | ecosystem: Host-associated > Plants > Roots >... | reverse complement strand
GACACCGACACGATGATCGCGTTGATGGAGCGCGGGCTCCAGGACGCGGGTCTCGCGGCCGAAGGCGCCTCTGTCGTGATGGTCGCGTCCTCACCGGCCGGGAAGGTGCACACGAACATGCTGAAGGTGCACCAGGTCGGGGAGCTCCCGGGTTAGCGTTTCTTCGCGGACAGTTCCGCGATCGCCTGCTCCACGCGCTTCGTCCGTGTCTCGGGCCTCTTCGCCGACGCGACGCCGGTGGCGAGCTCTTTCCGCCGCGTGAACGACAGCTCGCCCCACGCCTTGGTCACCCGCTTCGCGCGGAGCGCCTTCGCGAGCTCGTCCGGTAAGTCGACTTCGCGCGGCGCGTCGTCGTTCTCCGCTACGACCTCGAGCGTCTCTCCGACGGAGACGCCTGCCTCCGCGATCACGGCCTTCGTCACGCCGATCATGGTCATGCCGCGGTAGCGGACGATCGAGCCGCGATACGGCACGCCGTCGAACGTGACGCGGACGGGGATCCGGCCTCCGCCGCCGAGTTCCGCCACGACGGGGTCGGGAACCTCGATCAGATGTCCGCCGCTGCCGGAGCTGCTCTCCCGGAGCTTCGCCTTGAAGCGCGCCGTCGCCACGCGCGTGAGCCTATCGCTCGTCGGTCGACGCGTCGGAGGCGGTACCGACCGGAAGCCGCCGCGCGACGAGCGTGAGCGCGATCGCCGCGAGGAACCCGATCGCGAACGCCCCCGCGATCCCCTCTCGGAGCGAGGTGAACCCGGCATCCGCGAACGCGATGCATGCCCCTCCGAGGCCAGCGCCGATCGAGATGCCGAGGAAATCCATCAACAGCGTCGAAGAGAGGTCTCCGGCTTCACGTCCGCGCGTCGCGACGGTCATCGCGGACAGCGGGATCGTCGGAAACGCGATGCCCATGCCGAGGCCTCCGATCGCCCATCCGAGGTACGGCAGCGCGATCGGGAATCCCTCCACGAGCCCACCGGACACGAGGACGGCCGCGATCGCGACGAGCAGGCCGCCGATCGCGACGAGCCGGCGAGCTCCCATCCGCTCGAAGCGGCGCGCCTGCCAGAACGTCCCCAGGCACCAGGTGATCGTGGCGCCGGTGACGACGAGGCCCGCCTGACCGACAGAGAGGCCGCGCACCTTCGTCAGCATCAACGGGACGAAGCCGTCGATCGCCGCGAACGCGGTAGAGGTGAGGAAGGCCGCGGCCGCGGTCGCCGGCAGTCCGTAAGCCGCGCGGAGCGTTCCCGGCGGCACGACGTGAAGGAGCGCCGGCACCCCGATCACCAGTCCCGCGAGAACGGCCAACGGCGTCCAAACGCTGGGTTCGGTGAGCCCGGCGAGCAGGATCGCCGCGCCGATCGTGAGCTGGAGCGGCCACCGGAACGGGAGGTCGATCCGCTGTTCCACCTCCGGTGGGATCTCCTTCAGCGGAGGGAGGATCATCGCCAGGCAGACGGCGACCACCGGGACGGGAAGAACGAAGGCCCACCTCCATCCGATCGTGCTCGCGATCAGCGCTCCGATCGGAGGGCCGATGACGCCCGGAAGGATCCACATCGAGGTGAGGAGCGCGAACACGCGAGGGCGGAGCGATTCCGGATACGCCTTCGCGATCGCGGCGACCGAGACGACGTAGAGGGCGCCGCCCCCGCATCCCTGTACGAATCGTCCGAGCACGACGACGGCCATGCTCGGAGCGACGGAGGCGATGAGCAGCCCGAGCGCGAACGCGCCGAGCGCGATGCCGAGCACCGGTCGCGGCCCGAACCGGTCCGTCGCGCGGCCGCCGAGCGGAACCGTCAGCAGGGTCGCGAGCCCGTAGGCGCTGAAGGCCCAGCCATAGAGCTGGAGCCCGCCGAGGTCGCGCTCTACGGCCGGAAGGATCGTCGTGACGATGAGGACCTCGATCCCGACCATCGCCTCCAGCAGGAGGAGGCCGGTGGTGAGGCGTCCCCGGCGGCCGCGGAGCACCTCGCGCCAGGGCGCGGGTCGCGCGCGTTCGGGTTCGGCAGCCGTCGCCATGGAGCCGCCATCGTAGGCGACCCGATCCTGGCGACGTGGTCCGGCTCGCGCCGGGGGCGGGCTGCCCTCTACGTCCCTCGGCGGATCTCCTCGTATCGGAAACACGAGACGACGTGGTCGTTCACGAGCCCGCACCCCTGCATGAACGAGTAACAGACGGTCGGACCGACGAAGCGGAACCCGCGGCGCTTGAGCTCCTTCGACATCGCGCGGGACTCGGGCGTCTCCGCCGGGATGTCGCTCACCCGCTTGTGCCGGCCGTCGATCGCCTGCCCGTCGACGAACGACCAGACAACCTCGTCGAGCGTCGTCTCTCCGCGGAGCGCGACCACGGCCCGCGCGTTGTCGACGGCGGAGCGCACCTTCAAGCGATTCCGAACGATCGAAGCGTCGCTCAGGAGTCGTTCCACGTCGCGCTCCTTGAACGCCGCAACCCTCTCCGGGTCGAACGAAGCGAACGCCCGCCGATACCCCTCACGTTTGTGGAGGATCGTCGACCACGACAACCCGGCCTGCGCTCCCTCGAGCGTGAGCATCTCGAACAGGCGCCGCTCGTCGTGGATCGGCGCGCCCCACTCCTCGTCGTGGTACGCGACGTACAGCGGGTCGTCCAGCGGGGCCCACTCGCATCGCGATCGCTCGGTCATGGCGGAGGCGGCATCGTATCCGAGGCGACGCGCATGCCCCACCGATAGAGCGGAGGCGTGAGGACCCGGAACACCTGCAACGCGGCGGCCCACCTGGGGATGGAGATCTCCGGGGCGATGCCCTTCTCCACGACGCGGACGATCGTCTTCGCGATGCGGTCCGGCTTCAGCACGAGCGGTCCGCGGCGCCCGCTCGCGGGGAATCCCTCCGTCGGCACGTAGCCGGGATTGACGGCGGTCACCAGCACCCCGGCGCGCCGGAGCTCGATGTACAGCGCCTCGGAGAACGCGACGACCCCGTGCTTCGTCGCGCCGTAGACGCTCGCGCCGGGGGTCGCGAACCTCCCGGCGAGCGACGCGACGTTGACGACGTGACCGCGCCGTTCCTGCAGCATCATCGGGAGAAACACTGCCGTGCACTCCATCACTCCGAGAAGGTTCACGCGAACCACGCGCTCGATCTGGTCGAGCGAGAGGCCCTCGAACGGCCCGCCGCCAGGGATGCCGGCGTTGTTCACGAGCACGTCGATGTGGCCGAACGCGCTCTCCACCGTGCTGCGGAGGTGCTCCAGGTCCCGGCGCTCGGTGACGTCGCACCGGACGGGCAGCGCGCGGCCGCCGTTCGCCGCGATCCGTCCGGCGAGCGTCTCGAGCCGTTCGACGCGCCGCGCCGCGAGGACGACGGAGGCGCCTTTGCGAGCAAGCGCGAGCGCGGTGCGCTCCCCGAGGCCGGAGGACGCGCCGGTGACGACCGCGACGGCCTCATTCAGCTCCACTGCCTGCTCCGCAAGGGCGCTCCTACACTGGAACGGTGGACGTCTCCGCTGCGCACGCGGCCAGCCTGCCAGAAACCGACGGCCGATGGCGGCCGGCGTCGTTCCCGCGAGACGAGCTGCTGCGAGCCACCGTCGAGGGCGGGATCGCGGGCGTCGTCAGCCATCCACTCGACAACGTGCTCCGCCACATCCGGCGGATGTGCGAAGGCGATCCCGGGTTCCAGTTCGGCCTGTCCGGGCTGACGTCGTTCTCGCCCGAGCAAGTGCTTGCCCTCGTGTCCGACGCGTCCGGCTTCATCCCGGCGGAGGGAGCGAGGGACGGCGCATTCCGCGTCGAGGCGGAACGGATCCTCGACGCCTGCGGAGCGGCCGGCGATCGGCTTGCGGAGGCCTGCCGACGCGGTGAGCGCATGATCGTCGCGACCGGACATCCGCACGGCCCCGGAAAGCAGAACGGGCTCGTGTTGCTCTATTCCGCGTTGGCCGCCGAGGTCGAGGGGCGGGGGGCGAAGATCCTTCGCCCGTCGGCAGGCGGCGAATGGACGGAGGACGGCTCGCTGCTGAGCGTCCGGTACCTGAACGGCGTCGCGATGCTGACCGAGAACGGTCGCCCCGTCCACACTCACAGCGGGGAGCCGATGGTTCGCATGCTGGAGGAGGCCACTCCCGACCTCGTGTTCGCCGACCACGGCTTCGCCGGTACGGCGATCGAGCGGGGGATCGAGACGATCTCGGTCGCGGACGTGAACGACCCCGCCCTGCTCGTCGCGAAGGAGCAGGGGCGGACGGACATCGTGATCGTGATGGACGACAACGTCCGCGCGGAGGCGTACTGGCCCTGCTTCCAGGAGATCGTGGCTCGCCTGCCCTAGAACGGGGCGGCTTTGCGAGCGCCGGATCACCCCTCCGAAGTAGAATGCCCGCCGAAGACGGAACGCTTCAGATCGTCCAACGAGGCACGGCTCACGACGGTTCAGAGGGAATCCACGAGGTTGCGCGGTTCGACGGTCCGACATCGGCTGAACGAACGGGGAAGACTCCCCGGCTGACCGCACCTCTCTTCCGGCACGAGCCGGCGCCCCGAGGACCATGTCATCGGGGAGGCACGGGTGAACGAGCACGAGGCGCTGGTCGAGCGCGTGTCGAGCTCCGCGGAGACCGTGATGCTGATCGGCGGTCTCGATTCCGGAAAGAGCACGCTGGCCCGCGCGCTCCTGGGGGCGGCGCTGGCCGCCGGGAGGCGCTCCGCCTACCTCGACGCCGACCTCGGACAGAAGTGCGTCGGGCCGCCGGGAACGATCGGGCTCAAGATGATCGCGAACGCGGAGGACCTCGGCCCCGACCGGCTGATGCGGGCCGACGGCCTCTCCTTCGTGGGGGCGACCTCGCCACAGGGCCATCTCCTGCCCGTGGTCACCGGGACCGCGACGCTCCTCGGCCGGGCTCGGGAGAACGGCGCGGAGCTCGTCGTCGTCGACACGAGCGGCTTCGTCTCCGGGATCTACGGGCAGCTCCTCAAGTACCACAAGGTGGAGATGGTCCGCCCCGACGTCGTGGTCGGCCTCCAGCGCGGGGAGGAGCTCGCGCCGCTCCTCGGCGTGATCCAGCGCTTCTTCCCGAGCGAGGTCGACGCCCTCGGCGTCCACCCGGACGTCCGTCCCTCCTCGGTGGAGCAGCGCGCCGAGAGCCGGAAGCTCTCGATGCGCGCCTACTTCTCCGGGGAGCTCCACCGATGGCGCGTGAAGCCGACGGTGTTCATGCCCGCGCTGCCGCCGCTGTTCGACCTCGGCCAGCTGGATCGCCTGCTCGTGGGCCTCTCGGACGGGAAGGGCACCTATCTCGGGATCGGCTTCCTGGAGTACGGTTCTGACGAGGTCCTGCGGCTGGTCTCTCCGGTGGCAGACGGGCCCAAGGCCCTTAGACTTGGGTCGGTCCGCCTGGAGGAGAACTTCCGCGCGAAGCGCGTGGACCTTCGGAACCTGTTCGGAACGGAATAGAAGGGATCCATGTGCCTTCGCTGATCAAGAAGCGCCGCAAGAAGATGCGCAAGAAGAAGCACAAGAAGCTCCTCAAGAAGACCCGCTGGCAGCGCCGGCAGCAGGGACGCTAGCCCTCTCCGGGTCGCTCGTGGGGCGAACCCCCTCGCTGCGCCGGGGAGCGGCCGCGGCCGCGGCGTTCCTCCTCTTCGGGGTCGGATGCCGGGCCGGGACGACCGAGGCTCCGCAGGCCGGCTCGCGCGCGGTCGTGTTCCACGCCTCCGACGGCACGCGTCTCGAAGGACGCGTGTTCGGCTCCGGAAATGTCGGGGTGGTCCTCGCCCACATGTTCCCCGCCGACCAGCGTTCCTGGTGGCCGTTCGCGGGAACGCTCGCCGACGACGGCTACCGCGTGCTGACGTTCGACTTCCGCGGATACTGCCCCGGAGGAAGCGCGGGAGGGAACGCGGGATGCTCCGGCGGCTCCAAGGACATCCCGAAGATCTCGGAGGACGTCGCTGCCGCAGCGAGCTACCTTCGGAACGCCGGTGCGACGCGCGTGATGCTGATCGGCGCAAGCATGGGCGGCACCGCGTCGCTGCTCGCGGCGGCGCAGCCGGAGGTCGACCCGAGCGCGATCGTCACGCTTTCCGCTCCGCTGTCGTTCGAGGGGCTCACGATCGATCCGACGACGCTCCAGAACGTCGAGGCACCGAAGCTCTTCATCGCCGGGAACGGCGACGCGACCGCGGCCCAGGCGGCGCAACAGCTCTACGACCAGGCGCTAGGCTCCCGCCGGGTGGAGATCGTGCCGACCGACGACCACGGCACGGATCTCCTGACCGGCACGCGCGGCGAGGAGGTGCAGAAGCTCATCACGAGCTATCTCGCGCAGTTCCGCGGCGGCGGATGATCGGAGGACGATGACCAACCGACCGATCGTGTTCCTGACCGACTACGGCCTCGACGACGAGTTCGTCGGCGTCTGCCACGGCGTGATCGCGCGAGTCGCCCCGGACGTGAACGTGATCGACCTGACGCACACGGTTCTGCGTCAGGACGTCGCCTCGGGGGCGCTGGCGCTGAGCCGGGCCGTTCCGTACATGCCCGAGGACGCCGTGTACCTCGCCGTCGTCGATCCGGGTGTGGGCGGCGAGCGCCTCCCGCTCGCGTTGGAGACGACCTCCGGTTCCTTCATGGTCGGGCCCGACAACGGGCTGCTCTCGATCGCGTGGAAGCGTCTCGGCGGCGTGAAGGAGGCTCGCGTGATCGACTCGCGAGCGGTGATGCTGGAGCCGTTGTCGAGGACGTTCCACGGCCGGGACATCTTCGCGCCGGCGGCCGCGCATCTCGCGAGCGGGAAGCCGGTCGGCGACCTCGGAGCCGTGACGCCCGCCGAACGGCTCGCCAGGATCTCCTTCCCGGCCGCGCGCGTGCGGCGCGGCCGCATCGACTGCGTCGTCACGTGGGTGGACGGCTTCGGCAACGTGGAGCTGAACGTGCGCCCCTCGATGCTCCAGGAGGCCGGGCTGGGCAGAGGGTTCCGCGTGGGGGACGTGCTTTTCCCGACGGTCGCCACGTTCGATGCCGCCCCGGAGGGCCAGAGCGTCGCGGTGAAGGACTCCTCGGGTTTCGTCGCGGTCGCCGTGAACCGTGGGAGCGCCGCCGAGCTCCTGGGTCTCCACGAGGGCGACCCGGTCGTCCTCAACTAGCCCCGTCGTGGCCCGGTTCGATTTCCCGTCTTCGAGGGCTCTCGATAGGGTCACACTCTCGCAGCCCCGAGGTGATCCAAAGCTCGGGCGGGCGCGAAGCAACCACAGATCGAGAGATCGAAAAGGGGAGGTGGTTCGCTCCATCCGCGACGGGGATCGCGGCCCCGCTCCATCGCAGCACGGCTCCATCGTCCCAAGAGAAGGGAGGCAACCCTTGCCGCAGACCGGCAGGCGCATGCGCCATCGCACGCTCGCGACCGCCGCGGCAGCCTCGCTCGTGGCCGGGATCTTCGCAGGGCTCGCTCCGACGGCGAGCCTCGCGTCCAGCCACCGTGAAGCGCCGCTGACGTCGGCGGAACCGCAGATCGACAACACCGACGTCTACGCGTTCGTCAGCCCCGACAAGAAGAAGACGGTCACGTTGATCAGCAACTGGATCCCCTTCGAGTCGCCGGCAGGCGGCCCGAACTTCTATCCGTGGGCCGAGAACGTCAACTACGACATCAACATCGACAACGACGGTGACGCGAAGCCGGACATCACGTACCGGTGGACGTTCACGAACCACGGCAACGAGAACACGTTCCTGTACAACAACGGCCAGGTGACGTCGCTCAAGGACCCGAACCTGACCTTCTACCAGACCTACGACCTCAAGGAGTACCGAGGCGGCGGTCGCGTCAAGACGCTCGTCAACAACGGCATCGCGGTGCCGAGCAACGTCGGCAAGGGCTCGATGCCCAGCTACAACAGCAAGCTGTTCGACGCGGGCGTCTACAGCACGGGGGACGGCCAGGATTGGGTCGGGCAGGCCGACGACCCGTTCTTCCTGGACCTCCGCGTGTTCGACCTCCTCTACGGGGGAAACCTCTCGGAGGTCGGTGACGACACCCTCGCCGGGTTCAACGTGAACTCGATGGCACTCCAGGTGCCGAAGAAGGACCTCGCCCTGAGCGGCGAGACGAAGCAGCACCCGGTGATCGGCGTCTGGAGCACCGCGGAGCGCCGCAGCATGGTGGTCACCAAGAACAACGGGAACCAGGATTTCCAGGGGAGTCTCGTCCAAGTCTCGCGTCTCGGGAACCCGCTCGTCAACGAAGTGGTCATCCCGCGCGGACGGAAGGACGCGTTCAACGGCTCCAAGCCGAAGAACGACTCGCAGTGGCTGAAGTACGTGGCCAACGACCCGGAGCTCCCGGAGGTCATGCACGCCGTGTATCCCTCCCTCGGTCCTGTTCCGGACTCGAACAAGAAGAAGAAGGGCATCCAGCGCGACGACCTCGTCCAGGTGTTCCTCACCGGTGTTCCGGGGCTCAACCAGCCCGCGCACGTGACGCCGTCGGAGGAGCTCCGCCTGAACATGGAGATCCCGCCGTGCCCGCAGTCGAGCTGTAACAAGTACTCACGGCTCGGCGTGATCGGAGGCGATCACGCGGGATTCCCGAACGGTCGCCGGCTCACCGACGACGTGCTGGACGCCTCCCTCCAGGTGGTCTACGGCGAGCTGATCGGTAACCCGAACGACCTCGGTGACGGCGTCGATCACAACGACGTTCCGTTCCTCAAGACCTTCCCGTACGTGGGCTACCCCCACGCGGGATCGGACTCGAACCCGTAGGTCGTTTCGAAGGCACCACGGGACAACGAGGCCCGGCCGGACGGCCGGGCCTCTCCCGTGCCCGGTGGGCTACGGTGTGGTGGCGGTCGCCGTCGGTAGAGGGTGCCCGGGAACGGGCCCCGGCAGCGGCCCGCTGTGGCGGGACGCGATCAGGATCTGGTAGGCCGCGGCGAGCCCGATCACGAGGAAGAGCGCGATGATGGTGATGAACGTCCAACGGCGCACGGGCCCGAGGCTACCAACGGCCCGGCATCCGGTCCCGAGGAGGCACGCATGAGCGAGCAGCCGAACGAAGCGAACGCCGGATCCGAGATCGCCCCCCAGGAGATCGGCCACGTCGTGCTCCGGGTCCGGGATCTGGTGCGCTCAACCGCGTTCTACGAGCTGCTCGGGTTCCGCAAGGTCGGGGAGATCGGCGGCGTGATGGCGTTCTTCACCACGACGGGCGCGAACCACCACGACCTCGCCCTCCAGGCGGTGGGCCCGAACGCGCCGTCGCCGCCGCCGGGATCGGTCGGTCTCTACCACGTCGCGATCCGGCTCCCGTCGGACGCGCACGTGAAGCGTGCGTACCGGATCCTGGCGTCGGCCGGAGCGGAGATCTCCGGCTCGAGCGATCACGGCGTCTCCCACAGCCTCTACATCAAGGATCCCGACGGCATCGAGCTCGAGCTCTACGCCGACGTTCCCGGATGGGAGGAGCACGCCTCGGAGGTCGCCACGATCCGTCCCTGGGACCCGCGGTAGGGCATGGCCGTCTTCCCGTTGATCGCCGCGGTCGTCGCGCTCGTGTTCAGCGCCCTGTTGCTGCGCCAGTATCTTCAGCGGCGCCGCCCCTACCAGCTCGCGTGGGCGATCGCCCTCCTGATGTACGCGGCGGCATCGTTCGCGCTCTTCCTCGGCGTGCTCTCGGGTTGGACCTCCACGGAGTACCGGATCTACTGGCTGTTCGGTGCCGTCCTGAACGTGCCGTTCCTGGCGCTCGGAGAGATCGCGCTTCTCGTGCGGAACCGGGTCGTCGTCAACGCGGCGGTGCTCGTGATGGTCTTCCTCACCGCGTTCGCGACGACGAGGATCCGCACGGCGACGATCGAGGTCTCCGCGCTCGGGAAGGATCTCCCACTCGGCGACGACGTCTTCGCGCACGATCAGTTCGCCCTCGACCTCGCCCGCTACTACGCGTTCCCGGCCTATTTCCTCTTGATCGGAGGGACGTTGTGGTCGGCGTGGAAGATGCGGGGAGCGCCGCAGCTCCGCGATCGGTTCCTCGGGACGCTCCTGATCGCGCTCGGCGCGACGGTGGTCGCCGCCGGATCGGCGTTCGCGCTGAATGGGCTGCTGATCGGTTTCTCGGCGACGCTCGCCGTAGGTGTGACGTTGATGTTCCTCGGCTTCCTCCGCGCCTCCCGGGTTCCGAGGCCGGCTCCGGAACCGCCGACGGGAGCGGAGGAGGACCGGGAAGCCCAACCGTCGGGCGAGCGATAGGGTAGCCCAGCTCCTTCCTCGCCTCTCGGGATCGCCTCGGGTGATCCGGCGGAGCGGGAAGCGCGAACACCGCATGACCCGCCCGGATGCGGCATCTGAGGGAGGAGTGGCGCGACGCCGCCGGAGGTGAACCGGCGTGACGGGTGGAGGTGCACCTAGAGAGCTCCAGATCACACCGAGATCGAGAGGAGGCACTCCACGGGACTCGACGGTCTGAACCAGCCGCCGGACGTGACGCCTCGGAGGAGCTGCGTCTGAACATGAAGGTTCCACCCTGTGAGCCGGGAAGCTGCGGGAGCTACTCGGACCTTGGCGTGATCGGCGGGGACAACGCCGGCTTCCCGAACGGTCGGCGCTTGTCGGACGACATCCTCGACGCGTCGCTGCAGGTGGTCGAGGGCGAGCTGGTCGGGAACCCGAACGATCTCGGAGACGGCGTGAACGCGAACGACGTGCCGTTCAACGAGACGTTCCCGTACGTCGCCTACCCGCACCCGGGCTCGGCGGCAGATCCGCACTCGTAAGACTCGTAAGGGAGAGAGCGATGACGGAGAGGCCCGGCGTGGTTCACAGCGCCGGGCCTCTCCCGACTCCGGAACGGACGGGCATGACGAGGATCGGACGGATGTCCCTCGTGGCCGCGATCGCGGGCATCGTGTTCCTCGCGGGCGCGGTCGGCGTGTTCGTCTCGATCTCCGGCAGCTCGCCTTCGCCGGCGGTGCTGCCCGGGTCGCAGCTCAGCCAGCCGATCGCGCCGTCGGCCACGATGACGCAGGTGATCGCCTCGCTGCAGGCACGCCTGCGTGTGGAGCCGCAGGACTGGCGGTCCTACGCCTCGCTCGGCCTCGCGTACGTGCAGCAGGCGCGGATCACTGCGGATCCGAGCTACTACCCGAAGGCGCAGGGCGTCCTGGAGCGCTCGCTCCGTATCGACTCCGCGGACAACTTCCAGGCGATGGTGGGGATGGCGGCGCTCGCCCTGGCCCGGCACGATTTCTCCGGCGCGCTCGACTGGGGCGACCGCGCGCGGACGATCAACCCTTACAACGGCAACGTCTACGGGGTGATCGGCGACGCCGAGGTAGAGCTCGGCCACTACCGGGACGCGTTCGCGACCTTCCAGAAGATGGTGAACACGCTTCCGGACACGGCATCCTACGCGCGCGTCTCCTATGCGCGCGAGCTCGGTGGAGACGTTCCCGGTGCGATCTCCGCGATGAAGGCGGCGCTCGACGCGGCCGGCACCGCGGAGGACCGCGCGTGGGCGAGCTACCAGTTGGGAGAGCTCTACTTCAACAGCGGCCGCCTCGACCAGGCGCACGCGGAGTACGCGCAGGGCGCGCAGCTCTCCTCGGTGTACGTCCCGCCGCTCGCCGGCCTCGCCAAGGTGGCGTGGGCTCGAGGCGAGACGTCGCGCGCGATCCGGGACTACAAGGACGTCGTCGCTCGCTATCCGCTGCCGGAGTACGTCATCGCGCTCGGCGACCTCTACGCGATCTCGGGCGACAAGACGAGCGCGGCCCAGCAGTACTCCCTCGTGCGCGCGGAGGAGCAACTATTCCGCGCCAACGGGGTGAACGTCGACCTCGAGCTTTCCCTCTTCGAGTCGGATCACGGTGATCCGAAGGCGGGCCTCTCGACCGCAAGAGCGGAGTGGGACCGCCGCCACAGCATCCACGTCGCCGACGCGCTCGCGTGGGCGCTCCACCAGAACGGCGACGACCGGCAGGCCGCGCGATACAGCCGGTTCGCGCTCCATCTCGGGACGCAGAGCGCGCTGTTCAACTTCCATGCGGGGATGATCCAGCTCGCGCTCGGGAACAAGGACGATGCGCGGACGTTCCTGTCGCGTGCAATCGCCATCAACCCGCACTTCTCGATCCTCTACGCGCGCGAAGCCGCGGAGACGCTCGCGAAGCTGGGACGGTCGTGACGCGCGGGGCTCGTCGGTCGGTCGTCCTGATCGGAGGGATCGTTGCCGCGATCCTCCTCGCGCCGGCGGCCGCGTCCGCGCATCCACTCGGGAACTTCACGATCAACCTCTACAGCGGCATCTCCGTTCTCCCGCACGAGGTGCACGTCCACTACGCGGTGGACATGGCGGAGATCCCGACGTACCAGGAGACGCAGCAGCGGATCGATGCGAACGGTGACGGAACGGCGACGGAGGCGGAACAGCAGGCCTGGGCGACCCGGACGGCGCCGCAGCTCCTATCGCAAGTCCATCTCTCAGTCGGCGGGCAGCCCGTGAAGCTCTCCGTGGACTCGGCGCGGATGTACTTCCATCCGGGGCAGGGGGGGCTGAACGTCTTGCGGCTCGACGCGGAGTTCTCCGGCCCGGCCCCGACGTCGGGCTCCGTCCGCTACGTGGACGACAACTACCGCGATCACATCGGCTGGCGGGAGATCACCGCCCTCGGTGCGGACGGAGAGGCGGTGCGGAGCTCCTCCGTGCCGGTGAGCTCGGTGAGCGAAGAGCTTCGCGCGTACCCGGCGAACCTGCTCCAGAGCCCGCTCCACGTGACGCAGGCGACGTTCTCCTTCGCTCCGGGAGAGGGCAACGTTGTCGCAACCGGATCGGTCGACTCGAGCGGCGCCCGTCCGGGCGTGATCGGAGGCTCGTTCGCGGCTCTCGTGGATCGCTCCGGCCTGAGCGTTTGGGTGATCGTGCTCAGTCTGCTGCTCGCGATCGGGTTCGGAGCGCTCCACGCGATCCTCCCGGGTCACGGGAAGACGCTGATGGCTGCGTATCTCGTCGGCGCGGGTGGGCGGATCCGGCACGCGGTCTCGGTCGGCGTGGCCGTCTCCCTGATGCACACGGCGTCGGTGATCGCGCTCGGCCTCGTCGTCCTCTACGCGGAGAGCGTGTTTCCTCGGCCGGAAGACGTGTATCCGTGGCTCGGGCTGCTCTCGGGGATCGTGGTGATCGCCCTCGGAACCGGGCTCTTCGTGGTTCGGTACCGAGCGCGCCGTCGTGGCGCCGCGGCGGTGGCGGCCGACCATGGCCACGCCCACGCGCACGAGGACCACGACCACGCGCTCGAGCGAGAGCTCGTCACCGTCAGCGGCTCCAACTCCGGCTCCAACTCCGGCTCCGCCGAGGGCTCCGCGCGTCCGGCAAGCGGCCTCGCCGTCGCCGCGTCCGCCACGGAGGAGCCGCACACTCACGGGGGCAGCACGCACGTGCACCCCGTTCCCGACGGGCCGGTGCTCTCAAGGAGGGGCCTCACGGCGCTCGCCCTTGCCGGAGGGATCCTTCCGTCGCCGACCGCGGTGATCGTCCTCGTCGCCGGCGTTGCGATCCACCGCGTACCGTTCGCGCTCGGGTTGATCGTCGCCTTCTCCGTCGGGCTCGCCGCGGCACTGATCATCGTCGGGGTCGCGGCGCTCAGCGCGCGGGATCTCGTCTCACGGAAGATGAGCTCCCGGGTCGGTCAGATCCTGCCGCTGCTCAGCGCCCTCGCGATCGCCGGCGTGGGCGCGTTCCTGCTGATCCGGTCGATCAGCCAGCTGTGAGGCTCGCCTGCCAGCGGGTGGCGGGCGAGGGCTGTGTCGGGGTGGTTCCCGCAAGCTCCTCGGTGATCAGGATCTCGTCGTAGAGGTTCGGGTTCACGTTGTGGAGCTCGAGCACCGTGACGTTCTCCTCGGGGAAGAACGTTCCCACCGGCTTGTAGTGGCCGGCGCTCCCGAGCCACACCTGATAGACGTGACCCGCTCCGGGCTCGGGGATGTCATGGCCGACGAGATAGATCGGCTCGACGCCCGGCGCCGAGACCTCCGTCATCGGTCCCTGGCCGTCTGTGCTCGCGGGGTTGAGGAGGACCTGCTGCGCGTCGGGCTGCTGGATCGTGTCGATCAGCCGGGAAAGCGTGCTCTTCTGGTCTTCCGCGTGGCTTGCCCGGAAGCCGAGGCTCACGTTCCATCCGGCGAGTCCGACGAGCGCGGCCACGCTCGCGGCAGCGGCCCAGAGCGACATCGGACGGCGGCGCCTGCGGCCGGACGGCTCTCCCAGCACCTCGTGCATCCGGGGGAGGAGGAGGTCCGGCGGCGGGACCGGAGCGGGGGCCAGGGCGACCTCCCCCGCGACGCCCTGGAACGCCGTCAGCGTGTCCCGGCAGATCGGGCAGGAAGGGACGTGTTCGGAGAGGAGGCGGTCCGCCACGACGGCGTCCTCGCCGGAGAGGCTCCGCAGCACGTAGCCCGCGAGGAGCTCCTCGATCCACTCGTGGCTGTCGGCCACCCTCAGTCCTCCCGGTAGAGCGCCCGCCGGAGCTTCCGCATCGCGGCGAGGGTTCTGGTCTTGACCGTTCCGATGGGGATGCCCAGCTCGGCGGAGATCTGTGCCTGGGTGGCACCTCCGAAGTAGGCCATCTCCAATACCTTCCGTTGGTCCACGGGGAGGGTGGAGAGGGCAGCACGCACCTCGAGCCGCCGTTGGCCCAGGTAGGCCTCCTCGACGACACCCTCCGCTACATCTTCGCCATAGACGTCCTCCGGGTTCAGGGCACGCTCGGTGCGCTTGCGGAGGCGTTCCTCCCGCCGGACGGTGTCCACCGCCCGGTGGTGGACGAGGGAGAGGAAGAAGGTCCGGAAGGGGCCCCGGGAGGGGTCGTAGGCCTCGGGCGCCCGCCAGAGCGCGAGGAAGGCGTCCTGGACCACCTCTTGAGCGAGGAGCTCCTGCCCGGTCACGCGGAGGGCGAGCCCGTGGGCGGCGGCGCTGTACCTCCGGAAGAGCTCGTCGAACGCCGCGACGTCCCGGCCGCCGAGGCGGCGATGGAGCTCGAGATCGTCCGCGAGGTCCTCCGGCATGGTCTGTCCCTGTTCTATCGAACGGGCACGACGCCGGAGGCCTTTCTCGGGAGATTCACAGCTGATCCCCGGGTAGCATCTCGGCCTCATGAAGCGCGTCGTGCTCTACACGCGGGAAGGTTGCGGCCTCTGCGAGACCGCGAAACGAGTTCTCCTCGCAGAACGGGAGCGCACTCCGTTCGACCTCGAGGAGATCGACGTGGAAGGGAACGACGACCTCGAGATGGAGTACGGCATCCGCATCCCGGTCGTCCTCGTCGACGGGGTTGAGCTCTTCGAGCTCGTCGTCGACCCCGACGCCCTCACCCGTGCGCTCGCGGACTGACCGCCCGAACGGCCTTCGAGCACGTTGAAGGCGGATTCACAATCGCGCTACCATCCGGCTCGTGCCTGCGGAGAGCGGTGATCCGCGTTGAGAGAGCGTGTGATCCCCGAGGCCACCGTCGCCCGCCTTCCCGTCTACCTCCGCGCGCTCGTCGAGCTGGCGGAGGACGGAGCCACTACCGTCTCCTCCGACGCCCTCGCGCGAGCGGCGGGCGTGAACTCCGCGAAGGTCCGCAAGGACCTCTCCCATCTCGGCTCCTACGGCACCCGCGGCGTGGGCTACGACGTGGCGTACCTGATCCATCAGGTCCGCCGGGAGCTCGGGCTCTCCCAGCCGTGGCCGATCGTGCTAGCCGGCGTCGGGAACCTCGGCCACGCGCTCGCGAACTACCGCGGGTTCCCCGAGCGCGGCTTCCGCATCGCGGCGCTCGTCGACGCCGACCCGGCCAAGGTGGGGGAGATCGTCGGCGGCCTCCCGATCCGTCCTGTCGACGCGCTGCCGGAGGTGGTCGCTTCCCTCGACGCCGCGATCGGGATGATCTGCACCCCCGGCTCGGTCGCGCAGGAGGTGGCCGACCGGATGATCGACGCCGGCATCCGGTCGATCCTGAACTTCGCTCCGTCGGTGATCTCCGTTCCGGAGGGCGTCTCGGTGCGGAAGGTCGACCTCGCGATCGAGCTTCAGATCCTCGCCTTCTACGAGCAACGGAAGGCGGCGTTGGCAGCGGTCCGGAAGGGCAAGGCCGCGCCGGACGTCGGCTACGGCTGAGGCGTCGTCGAGCCGGCTACTTGTCGACCGTGATGATGAGGAGGATGAACATCCCGACCACCATCACGCCGAACAGGATGAACTGGATCGCGCCTTCGTCCAGCAGTCCCTGAGCGAGCATCGTTCCTCCGCCTATGCCGGTCCGTACCAGGGCGGCGCGTTGCCGCCGGTGAGGATCTCCTTGCGCTTTCGCTCCGCCTTGTCGAGGAACGGAAGATGGATCAGGAAGAGCACGATCGAGCCCCCGAAGAACATCCAGGAGTACCGCGGAACGCTGCCGCTGTCGTGGTACGCGAACACCGTGATCGCCGGGCCGCCGCCTGAGTAGAAGGCCTCCGCCGCCGCGAGCGAGGTCGACCCGTCCGCCGCGAACTTGATGTTCTCCACCGCGAACGCGGTCGGCTGGATGGCGTTCAACGCCAGCGGATCGCGACCGAGCTGGGCGTTGGCCTCGTCCGCCAGGAACTGCTGGATCGACCCCGTGACCGACTGCACCGAGGCCGCAAGCGACGGGATCGGCGTCTTCCACGGCGGCCCCGGATACTTCTCGACCTCGGAGTACTGCTGGGACTGCACCTCGAAGCTTCCCTCGAGCGGAACCCACTCCGGCTCCATGCCGCGGGGGCCGAGGTTCCGCGGCGTGCCCGGCGCCCCGAAGGTCCAGAGGCCGGAGAACAGGATCATCCACGCGAAGAACGCGACCGACAGCACGAGGTAGCCGAGCCGGCGTCCGAACACCGCCGAGAGCAGCACGTAGATGCTCCCGATGAACAGCACGAATGCCGTGATGATGACGAGGATGCCCTTGGTGAGCGTTCCGCAATCGATGCCGGTGAAGAACAGGCACTTCGACACGGTGATGGCGCCGATCACGGCGAGGCGCTCCCGGACGGGGACGGGCTTGCGGAGCCGGAGCTGGAGCTCCCGGAGCCCGAGCCGGAACCGCCACCCGAGCCGCCGCTCGGCGAAGGCGCTGCGGCCGACGGGGATGCTGCAGCGGCCGCAGCAGCGGGGTTGATGCAGACGTTGTCCTTGAAGGGGACCTTCTGGATCGAGATCAGGTACAGCACGATGTCCTGGATCTGCTGGTCGTCGAGGGCCCCCGCGAAGCGGATGCTCCACGACGGCATGTCGTTGCGGCCCTCTTCGATCGTCGTGTAGATGTCGTCGACGCTCTTGATCAGCGGGTGGCCGGTGGATGCTCCGCCGCACACGGTGGTCAGGTTCGGCACCTGCACGACGCTGCCGTTGTAGAGGTTCTGCCCGCCGGTGAGCGTGACGCCGTGGCACCGCACGCAGCCGATGCCGCCGGAGTTCTCCTCGCTGAAGAGCTGGACCGCCTTGCTCCCGCGCTCGATCGCGTCGGTCTTGAGCGCGCGCTCCTGGCTCAGGTTCGTGGAAGGCTCACGCAACCACATGACGGGCACCCAGATCACGAAGAACACGATCAGCAGGAGCCCCCAGCCCTGGAGCTTCTGGAACAGCGGCGTCTCCAGGTCGGTGTCCGACGGCGCAGGCCGCATGGCCGCCGGGATGTCCGGTGGCGCCGTCCGCTTCGGCCGGCCGCGGAGCAGGATCGCCGCAGCGGCAACGACGAGGACGACGAGGCCGGCGACGGCGATGAGAACGCCGGCGTCGGAGCTGAGTGCGAGGATCCCGCCCGGCATCAACCCGGCGCCACGCAGAACGGTCCCTGCGGCGGCTCGTGGATCGTGTCGGTTCCGCGCGGCGGTCCCGGGGTCGAAACGTCGGAGGTGTCGACCATCACGTCGCCGCCGGTGATCGCGATCTTGAAGCGTTGCATGCCCGTCGGTGCGGGCCCGAGCTGCCACTCACCGGCCTCGTTGTACTTCGATCCGTGGCACGGACACTCGAACCACTTCGAGGAGAGACAGAACGGCACACGGCATCCGAGATGCGCGCACCGCTGATAGAGCGGCATCAGGCCGTCGGTCACCACGCCCTGTGAGATGTAGTCGACGCCCGTAGCCGGGTCCTTTCCGCTCCCGGTGTACGGGACGATGTAGAAGCGGCCGGAGCCGAAGTAGAACGGCTGGTTCGTCTGTTGGATCTGGTTCTTGATGTCGTCGACCTTCCCGGCGTTGATCACCGATCCGAACCCGCCCTTGAGGTTCGGCCAGAGGAACGCGATCGTCGCCGCGCCGAACTGCGCGCCGAACACCGCGAGCGAGGAGAGCAGCGAGCGTCGCAGGAACTCCCGGCGGGAGATCGGCTTGGGGCCCTTCCCCTCCTCGGCCCCGCGCCTGCGGGAGCGGTTGAAGGAGACCAGGAACATGATCACGAAGATGTCCACGACGAGCACGATCACGATCAGCGCGAGCGTGCCGGTGGAGATCGCGAGCAACGGGGTCATAGCTCGAAAAACACCCCTTGCGCCCAGGGCCACGCCCAGTTGTAGCCGGGGCCGCGGAAGAACGAGCCGGCGATCGTGAGGGTCGCGCCGAACATGAACAGCATCGTGAACAAGGTGATCGCGAGCTTGCGGTCGCCCGGCTTGTTGCTCGGGTTCCGGTCGACGAACGGGACCGCGGCGAGGCCGATCAGGATGAACGTCGGGATCGTGATGCCCGCGACCATCGGGTGGAAGTAGCGGAGGAGCTCCTGGAGGCCGAGGAAGTACCACGGCGCCTTGGAGGGGTTCGGCGTCAGGTTCGGGTTCGCGAGCTCGCGAAGCGGGGCGTTCACGAAGCTCGAGAAGATGGTCAGCAGCGCGAGGACGACGAGCATCGCGACGAACTCCTCGAGCATGAGGTGCGGCCAAACGTTGATCCGGTCGCCCTGCTCGCGCTCCACCCGCTGGATGCCCTCCGGCGGCACGAGCGCGAGGAGTCGGTGCTTGTCGGGCGCGCCTTGCTTCGCAACCGGAGGCTTCCCGGTTGGTGCCGGAGCCGTCCGCACCGGAGCCGCCACCGCGGCGGCCGGCGCTGCGGGAGCTGCCGCCGCCGGCGCCGCAGCAGCCGCCGCCGCCGGGCGGGCCGCAGCTGCTGCCGGAGCTGCTGCCTGGCCGTCGCCGCCGCCGTTCCCGGCGGCCGCGGGCGCCGCAGCTGCCTCCGTCTCCTCGGGATGGGCCTTGCGATACGCGCGCACGCCCGCGGCCCGGGCGCGGCCCTCGGCCACGCGCCGGTCCGTGCCCTTGGCGAGCTCAGCCTCGAGGGTCTTGTCGAAGACCCCCTGGTCGAGCGGTGTCTCTTCGCGTCCAGCCATCGCGGCTCCTTACAGCGGTCCCGAGATCCCGCCGTCCTTGCGGATCCTCCAGAAGTGCACCGACAGGAAGATCACCAGCACGAACGGTAATGCGAGCACATGCAACACGTACCAACGTAAGAGTGTCCCCGGTCCGACGACCACGCCACCTAACAAGATGAAGTTGGCCTGCTTGGCGATGAACGGGGAGTAGCCGGCGAGGCTCGTGCCGACCGTGACGGCCCAGATCGCGAGCTGGTCCCACGGCAGGAGGTAGCCGGTGAACGAGAGCCCCAGCGTCAGGAACAGCAGGATCACTCCGACGACCCAGTTGAACTCCCGCGGCGGCTTGTACGCGCCGGTGTAGAAGACCCGGGCCATGTGGAGGCTGACGGAGAACACCATGAGGTGCGCTCCCCAACGATGGATGTTGCGGACGAGGTCCCCGAAGAACACCGACGTCCGGATGTTCTGCATGTCGGTGTAGGCGATCGCGGCGCCCGTCTCCGCGGTCGGCCGGTAGAAGAACATCAGGAAGATGCCGGTGATCGTGAGCAGGATGAACAGGAAGAACGACAGGCCGCCCAGGCAGAACGTGTAGGTCAGCTTCAGCCCGTGGCGCTTCATCTTCACCGGGTGGAGGTGGTACAGGACGTTGTTCATCGTCGCGAGCGCGCGGTCCCGCGAGGTGTCCTTGTATCCCTTCCGGAAGAGCGAGCCGGGCCGGAACATGGACTTCCAGACCTCGGTGTCGCGAACCCGGTCCAGCACCTCCTGGGGGGAGGGAGGCCGGGGGGGCTTCAACTTCACGCTTCGAACTCCCCCTCGCTACTCGGCGTCCGCGGCTTGGGACGTCGGAACGGCGGCCATCGTACGCGTCCCGCCGGAGTCCTCCGGCAGCCGCGCGTAGTACAGCACGTCGGTCGGGCAACGGTCGACGCAAACGGAGCAGCGCGTGCACGCGTTGTCGTCGACCACGAAGATGGCGAAGGACTCCTCGACCTCTTCCTCCACCGACCGGTCGTCCGCGCTCTCGACGATGCCGGGTGACAGCATGTAGATGCAGTTCCAGGGGCAGACGTCCTCGCACGCCCGGCAGACGATGCAGCGCTCCGGGTCGAGCATCAGGTGCTTCGGGGACTTCACGCCCTGCTTCAGCCACTCCGCGTCGACCGGCTTGATCTCGTAGTCGGTGTGGATGTCGACCTCGGTCTTGGTGAACGGCATGTCAGGCCACCCGCGCTCTCATCGGTACCCGCCCGTGGGGCGGGTGTCTCCGGTCGTGCCCCGGACCTTGCGCCGGATGTTCTGCATCTGCGCCGAGATGATCAGGAAGATCGCGAACCAGGTGCCGATCCAGCCGGTTGCGATCGCGTCCCGCAGGATCAGCAGCCAGAAGGTGGTCCAGCGGAGCTTCTGGTTGGCGAAGTACAGGAACCAGGAGGGCACGATCGCCTGCGTCACGAGGATGGCGAAGCCGAAGAGCAATCCGAAGATGCCAGCCTTCGTCCACGTCCACTCCCAGTCGCGGATGATGAGTTCGGCCCGCCGGAAAGCGGGAGTCAGCCTCTTCTCGAGCTTCGGTGGAAGTGGCAGGCTCATGCGGACACATCCATGCTAGGCCGGAACCGCGGCGATTATAGACACCCTGTTTTCACGCCCTGCTTCGCGCCCGTGCGTGGGCTTCCTTCCCCTGAGGGCTTGTGAAGCCGTTCACAAGCCCCTCCACTATGGAACCTACGCGCACGAGCTGCAACCTGGATGGCTCCATAGAATCGAGGCGATCTCCCGACCTCCGACCGGCGCGCAGCCGGCGCTGAAGATGGTGCAGATGCTTGCCGACTACGTCCGGACCGGGCTCTCCTCGTGGTGGGCTCCGGGCCTCGCCTTCGCGGCCGGGATCGTCTCGTTCGCATCCCCCTGCGTCTTTCCCCTCGTGCCCGGCTACCTGTCGTTCATCTCCGGGGCGGAGGGGCAGGACGACCACCCGGTCGTGCCGATCCTGCTGTTCATCGCGGGGTTCTCGCTCGTGTTCACGGCGCTCGGAGCCTTCACCTCGGCGCTGATCTCGAGCTGGATCCTGTCTCCGAGCGGCCAGCGGGTCGCCGGCGTCGTGATCGTCGCGTTCGGCGTCTTCATGATCCTCTACGCGCTCCGCAGGGGCGGACCGGCGCTCTACGCGGAGCGGCGGCCGTTCCTGGAGCGGATCAAGCCCGGCCGGGCCGGAGCGCTCCCGCTCGGGATGGCCTTCGCGGCCGGGTGGACACCGTGCATCGGCCCCGTCCTCGGCGGCATCCTCGCGATCGCGGCCTCGGGCGGCTCCGCGAGAGGAGCGGGCCTGCTCCTCGTCTACTCCTTGGGCCTGGGGGTGCCGTTCCTGCTGGTCGGGCTCGGCGCCCACCGGCTGGTGCGGTCGCTCTCGTTCATCCAGCGCCACTACCGCTGGATCGCGGGGATCTCCGGCGCGGTGATGGTGACGATCGGCGTGCTGCTCGTGTCGGGTCTCTGGGTCACGATCCTCGCGCCGTTCCTTCGGGCGGGAACG
>Ga0070696_100000665_pt1 | contig 22042 bp, 25 predicted proteins | sample KBSK1253metaG_FD_65474 | JGI IMG/M metagenome (GOLD analysis project Ga0070696, IMG submission 65474) | Corn, switchgrass and miscanthus rhizosphere microbial communities from Kellogg Biological Station, Michigan, USA - KBS K1-25-3 metaG | ecosystem: Host-associated > Plants > Roots >... | reverse complement strand
TGCCGGGTATGGATGCGGCCCGGCCCGTTCGACCATTCCAAGCTGATGGTGGTGGATGCGCACTGGACCTTCCTCGGCTCGGGCAACTGGGACGCGCGCAGCCTGCGCCTGAATTTCGAGTTCAACGTCGAGTCCTACTGCCGCCGCCTGGGCCGGCGCATGGACGAGCTCATCGTCGCGCGCCGCGCCGGCTCGCGCCCGGTGCGCCTCGCCGACGTCAATTCGCGTCCGCTTGCAATAAAGCTGCGCGACGGCATCGCGCGCCTGTTCGCCCCGCTCCTTTGAGTTTACTTTTTTAGGGCCTTGTACTTGATGCGATGCGGGCGCGCGGCCTCCTCGCCCAGGCGCTTTTTCTTGTCGGCCTCGTACTCCTGGTAGTTGCCGTTGAAGAACACCCACTGCGAGTCGTCCTCGCTCGCGAGGATGTGGGTGGCGATGCGGTCGAGGAACCAGCGGTCGTGCGAGATGACCAGCACGCTGCCGGCGAACTCCAGCAGCGCCTCCTCCAGCGCGCGCAGGGTCTCGACGTCGAGGTCGTTCGACGGCTCGTCGAGCAGCAGCACGTTGGCGCCCGAGACCAGCATCTTGGCGAGGTGCAGCCGCCCGCGCTCGCCGCCGGAGAGCTGGCCGACGAGCTTCTGCTGGTCGGCGCCGCGGAAGTTGAAGCGCGCGAGGTAGGAGCGCGAGGGCATTTGAAACTTGCCCACGGTGATGGTGTCCTGCCCGCCCGAGATGTCCTCGAATACCGTCTTCTCGCTCTGTAGTTCCTCCCGCGACTGTTCGACGTGCGCGAGTTTCACCGTCTTGCCGATGACGATCTTTCCCTTGTCCGCCTTTTCGCTGCCGAGAATCATGCGGAACAGCGTCGACTTGCCGGCCCCGTTGGGGCCGATGATGCCGACGATGGCCCCCGGCGGCACCTGGAACGAGAGCTTGTCGATGAGCAGCCGCTCGCCGTAACCCTTGAACACCTTGTCGAACTCGATCACCTCGTTGCCCAGGCGCTCGGCCACCGGGATGAAGATCTCCTGGGTCTCGTTCCTCGCCTGGTGCTCGTGCTGGGAGAGCTCCTCGAAGCGTGCCAGCCGCGCCTTCGACTTCGCCTGCCGGCCCTTGGGGTTCTGGCGCACCCATTCCAGCTCGGCCTGCATCGCCTTGATGCGCGCCACCTCCTGGCTCGCCTCGACCTGCAGGCGCTTTTCCTTCTGCTCGAGCCAGCTCGAGTAGTTGCCCTCCCACGGGATGCCGTAGCCGCGGTCGAGCTCGAGGATCCACCCCGCTGCATTATCCAAAAAATATCTATCATGAGTTACGGCGACCACGGTCCCGGGAAAGCGCTGCAGGAACTGCTCCAGCCACTCCACGCTCTCGGCGTCGAGATGGTTGGTGGGCTCATCCAGCAGCAGCAGGTCCGGTTTCGACAACAGTAATCTACAAAGGGCGACGCGGCGCTTCTCACCGCCCGAGAGGTGGTCGACCTTGGCCTCCCAGGGCGGCAGGCGCAGCGCGTCGGCCGCCACCTCGAGCTCGTCGGCGCCGCCGGCGTTGATGAGCGCCTCGAGGCGCGCCTGCTCCTCGGCCAGCTCGTCGAAATCGGCGTCGGGCTCCGAGTACGCCGCGTACACTTCGTCGAGGCGCTTCTTGGCCGCGGCGGTCTCGCCGAGCGCCTCTTCGACCGCCTGCCTTACCGATTGCCCCTCGGGAAGACCCGGTTCCTGCTCCAGATAGCCCACGCGGATCCCCGGCATGCGGATCACTTCGCCGTCGTAATTTTCATCCACGCCTGCCATGATCTTCAGCAGGCTGGACTTCCCGGAGCCGTTCAGGCCGAGCACGCCGATCTTGGCGCCGGGAAAGAAATTGAGCGAGATGTTCTTGAGGATGCTGCGCTTGGGCGGCACGACCTTGCCGACCCGGCGCATCGTGTAGACGTATTGGGCCATGGTTTCCTGAATCCGGTTTCGGCAATGATACGAAAAACCGCGGCGGCGGCCGCGATCGCGCTGGGCGTCATTTCAAATGCGCACGCGCTCGACGGGGTGTCCTTCGAGATCGGCGACGGCAACGAGAACACCGACCTGTGGCGCGTCGGCCTGCAATGGAAGTGGCAGCGGCGCTGGTTCTCCGAGCGCTCCTGGACGCTCGGCGCCTACTGGGACCTGCAGGCCGGGCGCTGGAGCGGTCCGCTGCGCCCGGGGCAGCCCCACCAGGAGGTATGGGACGTCGGACTCACGCCGGTGTTTCGCCTCGAGCGCGCCGCGCGCACGCCGCTCGTGCCCTACGTCGAGGCGGCGATCGGCTTTCATGCCCTTTCGGACCTGCGCATCAACTTTCGACGCGTGTTCACCACCCACTTCCAGTACGGCGACCACATCGGCGCGGGGGTGAGGTTCGGGCCGCAGCAGCGCTACGACGCGAGCCTGCGCCTGCAGCATCTGTCCAACGGCGGCATCGCGCGCCCCAACCCCGGCATCAACTTCGTCGAACTGCGCGTCGCGTACCGTTTCTGATGAAAATGACACGGCTAGAACCTGAACAAATGCGGCCGGCCTCCTCCGCGCTTCCTCCTGTCGAATTCGCGGCCAGTATACTGAGCCGATGAACCGGCTCAGGCTCACTTTCTCCTGCTGGGACTACGACCGCACGCGCGCGCTCGCCGACGGCAGCGTCCGGCCCGACGGCATCGACCTCGTCTATCTCATGCAGCCGGTCGAGGAGACGTTCTTCCGCATGCTGCGCTACCGCGAGTTCGACTGCTCGGAGATGTCGCTCTCGTCGTACGCGGCCTCGCTCAACGCCGCCGAGCCGCCCTTCATCGCGATCCCGGCCTTCCCTTCGCGCTTCTTCCGCCACTCCTCCATCTTCGTCTGCGCGCAGAGCGGCATTCGCAAGCCGGAAGACCTGAAGGGGCGGCGCGTCGGCGTGCCCGAGTACCAGATGACCGCGCCGGTGTGGATCCGCGGCATTCTCTCCGACGAGCATGGCGTGAAGGTCACCGACGTCGAGCACTTCTCCGGCGGAGAAGAGCAGCCCGGGCGCGACGAGAAGCTGAAGCTCGATCTTCCCGGCTCGATTCGCGTGAAGCCGATCGGACCGACGCAGACCCTGTCGCAGATGATCGCGGAAGGCGAGATCGACGCGCTGGTCACGGCACGCGCGCCTTCCACGTTCCACACTCAGCCCGACAAGGTGCTGCGGCTCTTTCCTTCGTACGTCGAGCAGGAAAAGGCCTACTACCGCCGCACCAGGATCTTCCCGATCATGCACACCGTCGTGATCCGGCGCGACGTGTACCAGCGCAACCCGTGGGTGGCGCAGTCGCTGTACAAGGCCCTCGCCGAGGCGAAGGCAAGAGCGCTCGAGCTCTACCGCCAGAGCGCCGCCCTGCCGGCGATGCTGCCGTGGTTCGTCGCCCACGTGGAGGAAACGCGCCGCGAGATGGGCGAGGACTGGTGGCCTTACGGGCTCGCGCCCAACCGGCACGTCCTCGACACGTTCCTGCGCTATCACCACGAGCAGGGGCTGTCGCGCCGCCGCCTCGCGCCCGAGGAGCTGTTCGCCAAGGAAACCCTGGAGAGCTACAAGGTGTGAGCACCGCGCTCGACAAAACCCAGACCGGCATCATGTCGCGCTCGCCGACGGAGATCGCGCGCGTGCTCGAGAGGGCGAAAGGCGAAGGCGTGCCGGTCACCGCCTTCTTCCCCAGCTTCACGTTCCAGGCCCAGCTCCTGCTCGTCGATCCCAGGGCGGGACGCATCGTGATGAGCCGCAGCCCGGTGGAAGCGGCGAACGCGGCGGTGCTCGCCCGCCCGCGCTGCACTTTCCATTGCGAGATGGCCGGCTGGCATGTGGAGTTCGTCGCCGCCGAGCCGCGCGCGGTCCTGTTCAAGCGCAGAAACCTCATCCAGTGCCGTTTTCCGGAGCTGCTCGCGAGCAATCCGCGCCGCAGCCACGAGCGCGTGCGCCTGCGCGCGCCGCTGCCGCTGCGGGTGCAGGCCGACGCGGCGGGCATCATGCCCTTCGAGGCGATGATCCTCGATCTGGGCTTCGGCGGCATCGGCTTCCTCGCCTACGCGAGCACCATCACGCTCGAGCCGGGCACCGTGCTGCGCGGCTGCCGCATCCTGCTGCCGCGCGGCGCGCACTGCGTCGCCGACCTCGAAGTGCGCTACTCGCAGGCCATCACGCTCCCGAACGGCAAGCGCGCCATGCGCTCGGGCTGCCGCTTCCTCACCGCCTGCCCCGAGATCGCCGCGCTCTCGAAGCGCCTGCTCGGCGTTTGACCGACCCCCTGTGAAGGGGGTCGCGAGCCGAAGGCGAGCGGGGGGTTTGAATTTTTCTCGCTCGGACGATCGTATACTTTTTTTGCTGGTTCGCGTTATTCATGCGTGAGACCCGGCCGGCCGTTCTTCCGCTTCGACGCGATTTGAAATCCCGCTCACGGGAGCTACGCCGCGATCCAACACCCGCCGAGCGCAAACTGTGGTTCGACTTTCTCTCGAGTCACTGTGAGAAGTTCACCCGCCAGAAGCCCCTCGGCCGCTACATCGCGGATTTCTACTGCGCTCGCGTCAGGCTGGTAATCGAGGTGGACGGCGACTCTCATTTTACCGAGCGAGGCGAGCGCTACGACGAAAGCAGAACGACGGAACTCGATCTCCACCGCATTCGCGTTCTCCGGTTTACCAATCTCGAGGTCATGGATCAATTTGAAGGTGTCTGCGTCCGAATAGACGAGACGCTCGCCGCTCTGAATCCGTAAAACCAAACCCCCCGCTCGCCTTCGGCTCGCGACCCCCTTCACAGGGGGTCAAGGCGGGCGAGTACGCCATTTCTCTCATCGGTGAGAAGATAGATCAGGCCGTCGGGGCCGACGCGCACGTCGCGGATGCGGCCGAGCACGTTCTTCATGAGGCGCTCCTCCTTCACCACCTTCGTGCCGTCGAGCTGAAGGCGCACGAGCATCTGGTCGCGCAGCGCGCCGACGAACAGGTTGCCCTTCCAGCGCGGGAACTTGTCGCCGGTGTAGAAAGCCATGCCGGAAGGAGCGATGGAGGGAACCCAGTAGTAGATCGGCTGCTCCATCCCGGGCTTCGCGGTGCCTTCGCCGATCTTGGTGCCGGTGCCGTAGTTCACGCCGTAGGTGATCACCGGCCAGCCGTAGTTGGCGCCGGGACGGATGATGTTCACCTCGTCGCCGCCCTGCGGACCGTGCTCGTGGGTCCACAGCACGCCGGTCACGGGATGCAGCGCCGCGCCCTGCTGGTTGCGGTGGCCGAGGTCGAACTTTTCCGGCTTCCAGCCCGGCTTGCCGACGAACGGATTGTCCGCCGGCACGCGTCCATCGTCGTGCAGCCGGATCACCGAGCCCGCGTGGTCGTTCGGCCTCTGCGCGCGGTCCTGCTCGCCTCGCTCGCCGAGCGTGAGATAGAGGTAGCCCGAGCGATCGAACACGATGCGCCCGCCGAAGTGGTTTCCCGAGCGGCCCTTCGGGCTCTGCCGGAAGAGCACCTGCACGTCCTCGAGCCGGTTGCCGGCAAGCCGTCCGCGCGCGAGCTCGGTGCCCACGCCGTCGTCCCCCCGCGCCGCGTAGGCCAGATAGACGAGCTGGTTTTTCTCGAATTGAGGATGCAGGACGACGTCGTGCAGCCCGCCCTGCCCGTGCACGGTCACCTGCGGCACCCCGGGGATGGGCTGCTGCTCGAGCTTTCCGTTGACCACCACGCGCAGCCGGCCTGCCTTCTCCGTGACGAGCATCCGCCCGTCGGGGAGGAACGCGAGCGACCAGGGCTGCTCCAGCCCCTGCACCACGCGCACTACGCGGAACGAGTGCTCGTCGGACTTGTAGGTCTGGGCGAGCGCAGACGAGCTGAAGGCGAGAATCAGAAATAGGAAGCGCATGGCGGATTCTATAATTCCTGCATGCGCCGCCTGCCTCTTCTGCTCGCCACCGTCTGCGTCTTTGTTTCCATGTCCGGCGTCGCCCAGGTGGTGCAGTACGACAAGCCCGACCGCGAGCAGTTTCTGCTGCAGGGGGCGAAGAAGGAGGGCGAGGTGATGATCTACACCTCGCTCGTGCCGGAGGACCTCACCGCGCTCGCGGCCGCGTTCGAGCGCAAGTACGGCCTGAAGCTGAAGAGCTGGCGCGCCAACTCGGAGAAGGTGCTGCAGCGCGCGGTCACCGAGGCGCGCGCCGGCCGGCACGAGGCTGACGCCGTCGAGACCAACGGCCCGCAGCTCGAGGCGCTGTACCGCGAGCGGGGCCTGCAGCCACTCTATTCGCCGCACCTCAAGGACCTGATGCCGCAGGCGCTGCGCCCGCACGGCTATTGGGTCGGCACGCGCATCAACATGTTCGTGCAGTCGTACAACACCCGGCTGGTGAAGAAGGAGGAGCTGCCGAAGTCCTATGCCGAGCTCGCCGACCCGCGCTGGAAGGGGCGCCTGGGCATCGAGGCCGAGGACGAGGACTGGTTCGCCATGATCGTCAAGGAGCTGGGCGAAGAGGCCGGCCTGCGCGTGTTCCGCGACATCGTGCGCGCGAACGGCCTGTCGGTGCGCAAGGGCCACACGCTGCTCGCCGGGCTGGTCGCCTCCGGCGAGATCCCGCTCGCGCTCACGACCTACAGCCACGGCACGGAGAAGATGAAGCACCGCGGCGCCCCGGTGGATTGGTTCGCCATCGCGCCGGCCATCGGGCGCGCCAACGGCATCGGCATCGCGACGAAGCCACCGCACCCGCACGCGGCGGCGCTCTTTGCCGACTTCCTGCTTTCTCCGGACGGGCAGCTGATCCTGCAGAAAGGCGGCTATGTGCCGGCCAACCTGCGGGTCAAGGACAGCGCGCAGAAGCTGCCGCTCAAATTCGTCGACCCGGCGCTGATGCTCGACGAATTCGACAAGTGGAAGAAGCTTTGGGCGGAGATCATCCTCGGGGGCGCGAGATGACGCTCCCGCGGCTCGAACCGGCGCGCACCTGCCTGCTGCTGTTCGACCTGCTGGAAGGTCATGTGAACCGCGACCCGGCGGCGCGCGAGCGCTACCGGCCCGTGATCGCCAACGCCGCGGCGCTGCTCGCTGCCGCCCGCTCCGCCGGCGCCATGGTGGCCTACGCGCGTGCGGACCATCGTGCCGACCTGGGAACCACCGCCCGCACGCTGCGCGATGCCGACAATAGGCTCCGGCCACTGAGCGGCGACGATCAAAAGCCGGCGATTATCGGCGGCACGCCGGAAGCACGCATCGTGAGCGAGCTCGCACCGCGCGATGGCGACTACCTGGTTCCGAAACATCGCTGGAGCGCCTTCCATGGCACCTATCTCGATCTCGCGCTGCGCGCGAGAGGTGCCGACGTCCTGGTGCTGTGCGGCGGGTCCACCGATGTCGGCGTCGCGGCCACCGCGTTCGCGGCGCGCGACCTCGACTACAACCTGGTGATCGCCTCCGACGCCTGCACCTCGCCGGAGGAGGACAACCATGCGCAGTTCATGCGGCGGATCTTCCCGCGCATGGCGCGCGTGCGCACCACGGCGCAGGTGCTCGGCATGCTCGGCGCGTCCGTGGAAAAGCGCACGAGCTGAAAACGGGGCCGATCCTATAATCCGGCATGCTCCGAGCGAGTGCAGTTCTCATCGCCGCGATCGTTTCCGGCTGCGCCAGCCTCGATCGCGGCGAATGCCTGAACGCCAACTGGTACGCCATCGGCCTTGAGGACGGGGCGCGCGGGCAGCCGCTCGAGCGGCTGGGCACCCACCGGCGCGCCTGCGCGGAATACGGCGTCGCGCCCGACGCTGAGCGCTATGTCGCGGGACGCAACGAGGGCCTGAAGAGCTTCTGCACCTACGAGCGCGGCTACTCGCTGGGTCGCGGCGGTCAGTCCTATGCCGGGGGCTGCCCGGCCGATCTGGCGGCGGGCTTCCAGTCCGGCTACCAGCGCGGGCGCGAGCTCTACGATCTGCAGCGGCGCTTCAACGAGGTCCAGAGCCAGATCGCGCGCAGCAAGGCGCTGCTCAAGGACGGCGTGCCCAATCCGCGCCAGCGCGCGGCCGAAGTCGAGCGCCTCGAGGACTTGACACGCGAGTCCGCCCAGCTCGAGGCGAGCATTCAGGGAATGACCCAGAGATAGACCGGGTGCTCCCGCCAGCCGCGCGGGACGCTGAGCTCCTTCTGCGGCTTCCAGTCGCCCATGCCGTGCCAGTGGGAAACGATGCGCGTGCCCGGCTTGAGCGCCTGCAGCCGCGGCCGCAGCTTCAGGTTGAAGTCGGCCGAGAGAAACAGCATCACCACCGTCGCTTGCCGCAGGTCCACGCCGAAGAGGTCCTCGTTGCGGAACTCGATGCGCTCGGCCACTCCGGCGCCGCGCGCGTTCTCCTGCGCGTCGGCGATGCGCAGCGGGTCGATGTCGACGCACACCGCGCGCGCGCCGCGCTTCGCCGCCGCGATCACGATGCGGCCGTCGCCGCAGCCCAGGTCGTACACGAGGTCGCCCGCCTTGACCGCCGCGAGCCCGGTCATCGCCTCCACCACCGGCGTCGGCGAAGGCTCGTAGCGCACCCCCGGCGCTTCGGCCGGCTGCGCCTCGCCAGGAGACAGGCCCCAATAAAGTGCAAGCAGCATGAGAGGTAGAAATCGCTTTGGCATCGCTGCAGAATGGTCGGACACGCCAACAACATGATCCTAAATCACATCTTATTTCGCTTGTGCGCGATCTTGCTGCTCCTTCCCCTGGCAGGACAGGCGCAGGAGAACCCCATCCTCCTGGGCGCCGCGCTGCGCTCGCGGCCGGCGTACGACGGCTCGAGCTCCCAGCGCACCGACGTCGTCCCGGTGTTGCGCTATTACGGCAGCCCGTGGTTCGCGCGGACCACCCAGGGCGTGCTCGAAGCCGGCGTGCGCGACCAGCTCAACCATGACTTCTGGGTCGGTGCGCAGATCGCCTACGAAGCCGGCCGCAAGAAGAGCGAGTCGCCCTTCCTCGAGGCGAGAAACGAGCCCGACCTCGATGCCGGCGCCTCCGTGGGATTGCACGTGGAATGGGATCGCCGCTTCGGCCCGGTGCCGGTCAATTTCCTGATCCGCGCGCGCCAGCACCTCGACGGCGAGCGCGGCGGGCAGGCCGACCTGCGCGTGACCGCGGGCGTGTTCTCGCGCGGCGGACTGCAGGCGGGCGTCTTCGGCCAGGCCACCTGGGGCAGCGAGAACGCCGTGCGCGCCGCGGGCGGCGCGCCCGACTCGGGCCTGCTCTTCACGAGCGTTGGGCTGCTCGGCTCGTTCGATCTCTCCCGGCACTGGGTCGCGCTCGGCAGCTTCGAGCTGCGCGCTCTGCGCGATGCGGCGGAGCAGAGCCCGCTCGCAGAGCGCAACTCGAACCATTACGCGACCGCGGGCCTCGCATACCGCTTCTAGCGGTCGCGAACGCATCGAAGCCTGTAGCGTTTCCCGCGAATCCCGCTATGCGAACCCGCGCGCGGTGGCGTTTCGCCTATAGTCCGCGGTCTTCGGGCAGGAGGAATCGATGCAGACCCAGTTCTTCGAGATCTATCGCGCCGGGCTGAAAAGCGCGGCCGACGTGATGACCGCCACGCTGGAAAGCGCGCGGCGGCTCCAGCAGCAGCAGCTCGACGCCCTGCAGTCGGCGCTCGAGGACCAGACCAAGTCGGTGCGCCAGCTCGCCGAGGTGCGCACGGTGGAGGAGCTGATGGCGCTCCAGGGACACCTCGCCGGCACGCAGCTCGAGCGCACGATGGATTTCTGGAGCCGCCTGTGGCGCGCGGCAGGCGACAACCAGCTCGCGATGATCGGCCAGGCACAGTCGCAGCTCGGTCACGTGCACGAAGGCATCCGCCAGGTGACGCGCGAAGCCGCGCAGGAGGTCGAGCAGCGCGCCGCGTAGTCGCGGCAACCCGAGGTATAGTGCTCCTCTACGAGGAGGCGATATGCGCAAGGTCCGGGTCGCGCCCAAGGGCATGGGCATCCACGAGTTCGTGGCGCAGGAACGGGGCTTTTTCGCCGACGAGGGCATCGAGGTCGAATTCGACTGGAAGACCTTCCGCGGCACGCAGTCGAGCTGGAAGCAATACAAGTACCTCGAGCGTCCGCAGGACAAGCCTTACACAGAGGACCAGGACCGGAGCCTGATCCAGTGCGCGTGCGTCTGGGGCAGCATCTCCAACGCCTCCGCGGGCATGGGCCGGTTCGTGCCCGACGCGTACGGCGTGTCGCCGTGGGCGATCTTCGTGCGGCCGGATTCCGAGATCCGCCGGCCCGAAGACCTGAAGGACGTGCCCGTCTCGGTCGGCCTGCGTGCCGGCAGCCACTTCAACGTGCCCTATCGGCTGGAGAAACACCTCCCGCTAGAGCACATCAAGACTGTCAACACCGGCGGCTTCGGCGCCCGCCTGAAGGCGCTGCTCGATGGCGAGGTCGAGGCGGCGAGCCTGCTGCCGCCCCAGATCGACATGGCGCGCCAGCTCGGCCTGCGCCCGATCATCGAGGACCAGTTCCACACGCTGTGGTGGGTCCCGGAAACCGCCGACCAGGACGACGTGCGCGCCTATCTGCGGGCGCTCGAGCGCGCCGAAGAGGTCCTGGATTCGGATCTGGACGCGTATCTTCATCTCTGGAAGATCGCGATCCCGGCGGAGTTTGAGCATCTTCATCCCTGGGACTTCAGCCGGTTCTCGCGCGGCGAGCGCTTCGTGTACCAGCCGCTGCCGCGCTCGGAGTTCGACGAGGTGCTGCAGCAGGTGGAGCGCTGGGGCCTCGACGACTACCTGAAAGAACGCTCCTTTGAGAAGCTGACCTACCGGGTCTGAATCCCTCTATTTCACCACGCGGTTCCTGAGGACGCCGATTCCCTCGACCTCGAGCTCCACCACGTCGCCCGGCTTCAGGAACTTCATGTGCTCGAGGCCGCAGCCGTTGCCGACGGTGCCCGAGCCGAAGAATTCGCCCGGGTGCAGCGTCTCGGAGCGCGAGACGTGCGCGATGCAGTCCTCGAACTTCCAGTGCATGTCGCTGGAATGGCCGCGGCCCCACTCCTCGCCGTTCACGCGCACTTTCATTTCCAGGTTGTAAGGGTCTTCCAGCTCGTCGGCCGTGACGAGGCAGGGTCCCATCGCGTTGGAGTTGTCGAAGTCCTTGCCCTTGCCCGGCCCGAGCTGTCCCATCATGTCGCGGGTCTGCTCGTCGCGCGCCGAGAAGTCGTTGAAGATGGTGTAGCCGAAGATGTGCTCGCGCGCGCGGGCGGTCTCGATGTCCTTGCCCGGCTGGCCGATATAGCAGCCGAACTCGAGCTCGAAATCGAGGTTCTCGCAGTACGCCGGCCAGGGCACCTCGGCGCCGCTGCCGCACACGTTGAAGCGGTTGGGATGGTAGAAGATCGGCCGCTCGTACCAGACCTTGGGAATGCGCGCCTCGGTGCCGCGCATTTTCGCGATCGCCTCGAAGCTCTGCCTGAGGTGCTTCTCGAAACAGAGAAAGTCGCGCATCTGCGGCGGCTGCGGGATCGGAGCGAGCAGCGTCACCTCCCCGAGCGGGAACACCGCCTCCCGCGGCGGGCGCCCGAGCGTTGCGGCGGCACGCTCCAGGGCGGCCGCGCCGCCCTCGACGATGGCCAGGACGCTGGGGGCCGGCAGCTCGACCACGGAGCGGCCCCCATCGGCCAGCGCGCCGGGCCGCGCGGGGAGCTTCCCAACCCGAAACGTGACCAGTCGCATGGCAATTTTGATAATACACTTGGCCTTCCAGGAGGAAACTATGCGCCAGTTCACCGAAGACACCCTGACCGAGGCCGTGATCGGCCGGCTGAAAGACGTCGACAACCCGCGCTTCAAGCAGATCATGGCAAGCGCGGTCAAGCATCTCCACGCCTTCGCGCGCGACATCCAGCTCACCGAAGAGGAATGGTTCGAAGGCATCAAGTTCCTGACCGCGGTGGGTCAGAAGTGCGACGACAAGCGCCAGGAGTTCATCCTGCTCTCCGATATCCTCGGCCTCTCCATGATGATCGTCGCGCTCAACCACAAGACGGTGCCCGGGGCGACCGAAGCGACGGTGCTGGGGCCCTTCTTCGCGCACGGCGCCAAGGAGTACGAGCACGGCGCGGACCTGCGGGAAGGCGCCTCGATGAAAGGCGAGGACGTCTACGTCTCCGGCAAGGTGCTGTCGCTCGACGGCAAGCCCGTGCCCAACGCGCTGCTCGACATCTGGCAGGCCAAGGCCGACGGCATCTACGACGTGCAGACCGACGGCGAGTTCGAGCTGCGCGGGCGCGTCAAGGCGAACGCGAAGGGCGAGTACGCGTTCAGGAGCTACAAGCCGAAGTTCTACAGCGTGCCGATCGACGGCCCGGTCGGGGATCTCATCCGCGCGACCGGCAACCACCACATGCGCCCGGCGCACATGCACGCCATCGTCTCGGCGCCAGGCTACCAGCCGGTCATCACGCACGTCTTCGTCGAGGGCGACCCCTACCTCGACGGCGATGCCGTGTTCGCGGTGAAGGATTCGCTGATCGGCAGGTACCGCAAGGTGGACGATGCGGCCGAAGCGAAGCGCCTGGGCATGCCCAACCCGTTCCTCAGGCTCGACTGGGACTTCCGCCTCGCGCCGGACGCCGGCGTCAAGGCGCGCAAGGTGATCGCGCCGAGCGACGCCATCGCATGATCTGGCGCGTGCGCCGCGTGCTCACCGGGCACGACGCGCAGGGGCGCTCCACCTTCATCGCCGACGGCGAGGCGCCCAACGTGAAAGAGATGGCGTCGATGCCGGGCCTCGCCCTCACCGATCTCTGGGAGACCGGCGCCGCTCCCGCCAGCAACGAAGGCGACCGGGACGCCGCCTCGCGCCCGGTGCGCCTCGAGCCGCCTAAGAACGGCACCATCCTCAGAATTGTGGAATTCCCGCCGGACTCGGCGTGGCGCGGCGGCGCCGACGGCAAGGCGGCGTTCAAATCCATCGGCGCCGGCCACGCCCAGGACAGCGCTTCCAGCGACCCGATGATGCACCGCACGAGCACCGTGGATTACATCATCGTGCTCAAGGGCGAGATCCACGCCATCATGGAGACCGGCGAAAAGCTCCTGCGCGTCGGCGACATTCTGGTCCAGCGCGGCACCAACCACTCCTGGAGCGTGCGCGGCACCGAGCCCTGCATCGTCGCCGCGGTGCTGGTCAACGCGAAGCCGCTCGCGGCTGTTGCAAAAAAGAAAACGCTCGTAAAAAAAGCGAGCAGAAAGCGCAAATGACCCGCACGCCGGTAGGCGTCATCGGCCTGGGCATCATGGGATCGGCGATGTCGGCGAACCTCCTCAAGGCCGGCTTCGCGGTGCAGGGCTACGACGTGCTCGCCGCGCGCCGGCAGGAGCTGAAGAAGGCCGGCGGCGCCGCGCTCGCGTCGCTCTCCGAGCTCGACGCCCCGGTGGTGATCACCTCGTTGCCGAGCGCCGAGGCGCTGCACGCCGTTTCGTCGGAGATCACGGGCAAGAGCATCGTCGTCGAGACCAGCACCCTGCCGATCGAGGACAAGACCCGGGCGCTGAAGAGCTTGCGCAGCAAAGGCATCACGCTGCTCGACTGCCCGCTCTCTGGAACCGGCGCGCAGGCGAGGAACAAGGACCTCACGGTCTACGCGAGCGGCGACAAGAGCGCCTGCGACAAGGCCGCACCGGTCTTAGAGGGCTTCTCCCGGGCGCACTACTACCTCGGCGAGTTCGGCAACGGCAGCAAGATGAAGTACGTGGCGAACCTGCTGGTCGCGATCCACAACGTGGCGGCGGCCGAGGCGTTCGTGCTCGGCATGAAAGCCGGGCTCGATCCCGAGACCATCTACAAAGTCGTCGGCGACGGCGCCGGCACCTCGCGCATGTTCCAGGTGCGCGGCCCGCAGATGGTCGCCGGGCGCTACGACGACGCCACGATGAAGGTCGAGGTCTGGCAGAAGGACATGAAAATCATCGGCGAGTACGCCACCAAGCTCGGCGTGCCCACGCCCCTCTTCAGCGCCTCCGCGCCGATCTACACCGCCGCGATGGCGCAAGGCCTCGACAAGCAGGACACCGCCGCGGTCTGCGCGGTGCTCGAGGCGATGGCGAACCTCAAGAGGTAGGGTCCTCCGATTTTGTAGTTACCCCGCTACTGCCGCTGATCCGAGCAGGACATGCGCGCTGCGACGCAGCGAAAAGCGCGGACCGTACCATCGGGCGATGGGCGAACCTCGCAACGTACTCATCCTCGGCGCCTCGTACGGGTCGCTGCTTGCCGCAAAGCTGCTCGCGGCGGGTCATCACGCGACTCTCGTGTGCCGCCGGCCGACGGCCGAGCTCATCAAACAAGGAAGGCATCCGCGTGCGCATGCCGATAAAGGGCAATGGCACGCTGGAGCTGCATTCCTGCCTCCTCGCCGGCCAGCTCTCGGCGAGCACGCCACGCCGCGCCGAGCCGGAGGCCTACGATCTCGTGGTCTTCGCGATGTCCGAGCCGCAATACGGCGCCCCGGGGGTGCGCGAGCTGCTCGATCGAGTGGCGAAGGCGAAGCTGCCGTGCCTTTCCATCATGAACATGCCGCCGCCGGCCTATCTGCGGCGGGTGGCGGACATGCACGTCGAGGCCCTGAGGTCCTGCTACACCGACCCCACCGTATGGCAGCATTTCGATCCGGCATGCGTGACGCTGTGTAGCCCGGATCCCCAGGCCCTGCGCGCCCCGGGCGAGGCGCTCAACGTGGTGCAGGTCACCCTGGCGACCAACTTCAAGGCGGCGAGGTTCGAGTCCGACACGCACACCACGGTGCTGCGCGCTCTAGCGGCCGACATCGAGGCTGCCACTTACGAGGGGCAGGCGCTGCCGGTGAAGCTGAAGGTGCACGAGAGTCTCTTCGTGCCGCTGGCGAAATGGGCCATGCTCCTCACCGGCAACTACCGCTGCGTAACGGCGCGGGACATCCGCAGCATCCGCGACGCGGTCCACGCGAATCTCGCTGAATCGCGCGCGATCTACGAATGGGTGTGCGAACTGTGCATGTCGCTCGGCGCGCTAGCCGCGGACCTGGTGCCGTTCGAGAAGTACGCCGCGGCCGCCGCGCAACTCACCGGCCCCTCGTCGGCCGCGCGCGCTCTCGTTGCCGGCGCCACGCACATCGAGCGGGTGGACCGTATCGTGCAAGGCATCGGCGCGCAGATGGGGCTGCGCAACGCGAGCGTCGACGAAACGGTCGCATTGATCGACGCGCGCCTCGCGGCGAACCGCAAAGCCGCAGCCTGAGGCGACAGCGTCTAGCGGACGATCATCCCCGTCAGCACGTAGGCCTGCAGCGTCACCAGCAGCCCGACCAGGCACGCGAGCACGATCGAGTGCCAGAAGACGAAGCGCAGGATCGAGCCTTCGTGGCCGAACCAGTTGGTCGCGGTCGAGGCGACGACGATCGACTGCGCGTCGATCATCTTGCCCATGACGCCGCCCGAGGAGTTCGCCGCGCTCATCAGGATCGGCGACAGGCCGAGCTGCTCCGAGGTGATCTTCTGCAAGCCGCCGAAGAGCACGTTCGAGGCGGTGTCCGATCCCGTCAGCGCCACGCCCAGCCAGCCGAGCAGCGCGCCGAAGAACGGGTACAGCACTCCGGTGTGCGCGAACGCGAGCCCGAGCGTGGCGTCGAGGCCGGAGAAGCGCGTCAGCGTGCCGATGCCGAGCATCGCCGAGATGGTGATGAGCGAGTAGCGCACGACGTAGATGGTGCGGCCGTAGGAGCGCGCGAGCCCGAGCGGCGAGAAGCCCATGACCAAGCCGGAGATGATCGCCGCGATCAGCATGCCGGTGCCGGTGTAGGACAGCCAGGTGAAGGCGAACACCGCGCCCTCGGGCGTGGGCTTCGCGACCACGGGCGGCACCTTGTCGATCATGTTGTGAAGACCGGGAACCGGATAGCTCCAGGTGAAGTGCGGATTGACCGCCGCCTTGAACCAGCCCGTGCCCCAGACGAGCAGGATCGCGCAGACGATGATCCACGGCGTGAGCGCCCTCCAGACCTCGGCCGACGACGCCTTCGCCGCCCGTGCGGCGGCCGGGGCCGGCATCGTCGCCGCGGAGTCGTCGCGGGTGCGCAGCTTCGGCGAGGTCCACAGCGTCTTCGGCTGCCAGAGCTTGAGGAAGCCGATCAGGCAGGCCATCGAGATGAGCGACGCGCCGATGTCGACGATGTAGGGGTTGACGAAGTTGGAGATCAGGAACTGCGGGATCGCGAAGGACACGCCGGTGACGAGGATCGCCGGCCAGACCTCCTTCATGCCCTTCCACCCCGCGAACACCCAGATCAGCCAGAACGGCACGATCAGGGAGAAGAACGGGAGCTGCCGGCCGACCATCGCGCCGAGCAGGTACGGGTCAAGGCCGGTCACCGACGAGAGGCCGATGATCGGCGCGCCGAGCGCGCCGTACGCGACCGGCGCGGTGTTGGCGATCAGCGATAGCCCCGAGGCGGCGAGCGGCGAGAAGCCCAGGCCGATCAGGATCGCGCCGGTCACGGCAACTGGCGTGCCGAAGCCCGACGCGCCCTCGAAGAAAGCGCCGAAGGAAAACGCGATGAGGAGCAGCTGCAGGCGCCGGTCGGCGGTGACGCCGCCGATCGTCTGCTGCAGGGTGACGAACACGCCCTTCTCGACCGTGAGCCGGTACAGGAAGATGACGTTGAGCACGATCCAGCCGATGGGGAAGAACCCGGTGACCAGCCCGAGGATCCCGGCTCGGATCGCCATGCCCGCGGGCATGGTGAAGGCCGCGACCGCGATGAAGATGGCGACGATGAGGGCGATAACCGCCGCGAAGTGCGCCTTGACCTTGCCCGAGGCGATCAGCGCGAGCAGCGTGACCACCGGAATCGCGGCCACGAGAGTCGACAGCGCTTCGTTCGAGAACGGGTTATAGACCTGGTTCCACATCGGGGCTCCTCCTCTGCGATGGATGCGCAGCATAGAGGTACTACCTTGCAGCATGCTGACTCGGGGCGGGTGCATTCTTCGCGTATTTCGTCTCGCGCGTGGTCAGGTTCGCGCAAGCAGGACGAAACGATCGTTCAATATCATGCCTTTCCAGCGGGCGGCGCCGAGCTGCAGCGACCAGCAATCACAATCGACGAAGGAAGGACACGATGAATACCGGCTTGCGCAGACCATGCTTCATAGCGGCCCTTCTCGCTCTTCTCGCAGGATGCGTCTTGACCTCCCCTTCATCTCCAACGGCGAGCGCCGATCCGGCGAAGGCGCAGATCACCGTTCTTTACGACGCGTTCGGCAAGACCTCCGCGATGCAGAAGGACTGGGGCTACGCCGCGCTCATCGAATACGGTGGGAAGCGCATCCTGTTCGATACCGGGGGCAACAGCGACGTGCTAGCGCAGAACGCGAAGGCCAAAGGCGTCGATCTCTCCAAGCTCGACTTCGTGGTCATGTCGCACCGGCACGGCGATCACATGGGCGGCATGGCGTACCTTCTGAGCGTCAACCCCGGCGTGAAGATCTATGCGCCCAGGGACGGTTTCGGCGGCATCTATGGCAGCGACGCGCCGAGCGCCTTCTACCGCAAGGATGCAACGCTCCCCCCGGAGGAGCGCTATTTCGATGGCGCGCCCCCGGAGGTCGTGCGGCTCGGCGCCGCCTGGCCGGGCGCGCACTTTCAGATCATCGACAAGAACACCGAGATCGCACCCGGCTTCCACCTGATTTCACTGGTCTCGGACAAGCCGGGCACGCTGGAGCTGCGCGAGCTCTCGCTCGCCGTCGACACCCCGGACGGACTGGTCATCGTGGTGGGCTGCTCGCACCCGGGGATCGACAAGATCGTGGAGGCCGCGGCCAAGATCAATCCGCGCATCAAGCTCATCGCTGGCGGCTTGCACCTGGTGGTGGCCAAGGACGACGAGATCGACAGGATCGCTACGACCTTGCGCGACACGTATAAGGTGGGTTACGTCGCGCCTGGGCACTGCACCGGGGAGCCGACCTTCGCCGCGCTGCGCAAGGCCTTCGGCGAGCGCTATCTTTACGCCGGCCTCGGCACCACGCTAGCGCTGGGCACCAAGCCGCACCCGGTTGCGGACAACGGCTCGCCCGCGGTCACCACCATGGATGCGACCGATCTGGAAAGCTACAGGACGCTGCTCGCCGCGAGCGACTGACTAGGCGCTCTTGCGCTGTTCCTTGCTGCTGCGCTCGCGTTCCTGTTGCATGGCGCCCGAGACATGGGATGCGGCCAGCCGCGCCGCGTCCTCGGAGGCCCGCGCAGTGAAGGCGTAGCCCTCGCGCATGCGGTCCTTCGCCTGCCCCATCTGGGACTGCATCTGCTCGATCATGGACTTCTGCGTATCGCCGGCCGCGCGCCACCAGTTCGCCCAGAACTCGGCCATGCGCTCGAGCTGCGTGCCGGCGAGGCGGGAATTGAACGCCACGATGTCGTCGAGGCTTTTCACTTCCCCGGCCTGGCTCCCGGAGCGGGTCGTCTCCTCCATGGCGCTGCGAATGAGCTGCAGTTGCTGCTGCTGCAGCCGCTCGGTCTGCTCGAGCGACTGCTTCATTATTTCGGTCGCGGAGCGGATGCCTGCGCGATAGAGATCGAGTAGCTGGGCCTGCATGAGTATCTCCCTCCGTGAGTAGAGTAGTAGTGGTAAAAAAGAAAAGAAGAAACAAGCGACGAGGCTTCAGTTTAGCCGTCGCGCTTGCGGCACAATATCGCCGCAATGCAGCAACGTCTTATCGCATCCTGCGTGACAGGGATGCGCCGACGTCGCCGCGGAGCAACGCAGCCGAGAGGAGACACCCGGAGGAACATTCGACATGGACGACTGGAAAAACATCCGCACCTGGAAGCGCGACGAGATGATGAAGCGCGTGGCGCGCTTCAAGGAGCTGAAGGGCTCGGACGGCGGCCTGCCCGACAGCAAGCTGCCCGAGTGCCGGCGCAAGCTCTACGCGGTGATCGGCTTTCAGCCCCCGATGACAGGAAGCTCTTCGGTCACTTCTCCAGTGGGCGAAGATGCCTCCGCGATGCCGGCGATCTCGATCGCGGAGGGGTTCAATCTCGGCTACTGCAAAGCGAAGCCCGGCAAGGGTCCGCTCATGCACAACCACGACACCAACGAGACTTTCATCCCGATGACCGGGAAGTGGCGCTGCGAGTGGAACGAGGGCGACGCGATGCAGTCGGTCGACCTCGATCCCTACGACGTCATCTCCTTCCCGACCGGCGTGGCGCGGCGGTTCATGAACGTCACCTACGACGAGCCGAACCGCGAGCACCTCCTGATGTTCATCATCGGCGGCAACCAGCCGCAGGCCGAGTTCACGCCCGCCGCGATGCAGCGCTGTGAAGCGTACGCACGAGGACAAGCGCCACGGAGAAGGTCGCCAGCACCAGCGCGACCGCCGCAAGCGCGCGCCAGATCGGCAAAGGGTGGTCCTGCGCGTAGCGCACCGCGGCGTAGGCAAGCGCATCGAGCGGGAAGGTAAAGGACCACCAGGCGGGCGCGAACGGCCAGCGCAGGAAGCCGCGCGCGTAGACGAGCAGCGCGCCGGCCAGGATCAGGGCAAGGTAGTAGAGATTCTCGAGCGGCTGGAAGTCCGGGAACAGCGCGAGGCCGTTGGCGTAGATGAGCGACGGCGGGACGAGGAGGATGAACCAGGTCGGCCGCAGCGCCTCGGGCAGCGGCGCGCCCACCGCCGCGCGGTACACGATCAGCGCCGCCAGCACCGGCGCGACCGAGGCCGAGAAGCCGAAAAAGAAATGCGACGCCTCGAGGTGGCCGAGCGCCACGCCCGGCCCCGGCACCACGATGCCGCCGACCATCAGGATGAACCAGCCGGCATTGAGCCGGGCGAGCTCCATGTTGCCCATCAGCAGCCGGCCGATGCCCCAGACCTGGAATGCCGCGAGCAACGCGCAGCCAGCCCACCACAGGGCGCTCGCCGGCCCCGGCACGTAGGGGCCCAGGCCTCCTGCGACCAGGGTGATGCCGACCGGAAGCGCACCGCAGAAGCCGACGAGCGACGGGTCGGTGAAGTCCGCGCGCACGGCCTCGGGGTGCTTCAGGAGCTTCACGGCGTAGGCCGCCACCAGAATCACCAGGGCGATCGCGCCCGCCGCAACCCAGGGCTCGGTGAAATAGGACGGCGCGCGGAACACGCCGGGAAAGAGCGGCGCGGCGCTGCGCGCGGTCAGGCCCAGGCCGGCGAGGCCCATGACCGCGCCGTAAAAGCCGATGTGCAGGTCCCTAGATCGCAGAGCCAAGGTAGTAGTTCTTGACCAGCTCGTTCTGCTCGAGCGCGGCGACTCCGCCCTCGAACACGATCTCGCCGTGCACGATGATGTAGCCGCGGTCGGCGATGCGGATCGCCTGATGGAAATTCTGCTCCGCCATCAGGACAGTCAGGCCGTACTGCTCCTTGAGCTCCTTGATGCGCGCGATGGTGTGCGACACCAGGATCGGCGCGAGACCCACAGAGGGCTCGTCGACCAGGAGGAGCTTGGGCGCCGACATCAGCGCGCGCGCGATGGCGAGCATCTGCTGCTGGCCGCCCGACATCGAGCCGGCAAGCTGGCGCCTGCGCTCGGCGAGCGCCGGGAAGGCCTCGTAGCAGAAGGCGCGGTTTTTCGCGATCTCGCCGCGGGCCTGGCGGCGGAATGCGCCCAGCAGCAGGTTCTCCTCCACCGTGAGCTTGGGAAAGAGGCGCCGGCCTTCGGGCACCATGGCCACGCCGAGATTCACCATCTCCTCGGTGGAGAGCTTGGTCGGGTCGTGGCGCCTGCCGTCGAGCTCGAGCGCGAGCGAGCCGCGCGTGGGCCGCACCATGCCCATGATGCACTTCATCAGCGTGCTCTTGCCGTTGCCGTTGGTGCCGAGCAACGCCACCGTCTCTCCCTGGTCGATCCTCATGGAAACCCCATGCAGCGCGCGCACCGCGCCGTATCCCGCTTCCACGTCCCGGATCTCTAAGCTAAGCGCCAAGGTAGGCCCTCTGCACTCCGGGATTGGCCACGATCGCCTGCGGCGTGCCCTCGCAGATGATCCTGCCGGCGTCGAGGCACACCACGCGCTGCGAGAAGCGCATCACCGCCTGCATGATGTGCTCGATCATGATGATGGTGATGCCCTCGGCATTGAGCGCGAACAGGATCTCCAGCACCTCGTCGACTTCGCTGCCGGAGAGGCCCGCCATCGCCTCGTCGGAGATCAGCAGCCGCGGCTGCGCCGCCATGGCGCGCGCGAGCTCGAGCTTGCGGAGCTCCACCTGCGAGAGCTGGTTCGCCCGGGCGCGCGCCTTGTCGGCGAGCCCGATCTTCCTCAGGATCGCCATCGCCTGCTCGCCGGCCTCGGACGCCTTGAGGTGCACCACGTACTCGTAGGGCACGAGCAGGTTCTCCAGCACCGACATGCTGTGGAATGGCCGCGGAATCTGGAAGCTGCGCGCGATGCCCTTGCGCGTGCGCCGGTATGCCGGCAGCCGCGAGATCTCCTCGCCCTGGAACGCGATCGAGCCGCCTTCGTTCCGCAGCGACCCGGAGATGCAGTTGATGAGCGTGGTCTTGCCCGAGCCGTTCGGGCCGATCAGGCCGAAGCGCTCCCCCGGCGCGATGGCAATGCTCACCTCGGAGAGCGCGGTGAAGCCGCCGAAGTGCTTCGACACGCCCTGTACGCGCAGCAGCGGCGCGCTCATCGGTTCCTCACGAATTTCCTGAACAAGCCAATGACCCCGTCGGGGGCGAACACGACGAACAGGACCAGCAGCACGCCGATCACCAGCACGTTGATCTCGTTCGAGATGGTGACGGTGACGATCTGCTGGATCGAGCCCAGGAGCAGCGCCCCGATTACCGGGCCGATCCAGTGCACGGTGCCGCCGATCATCGGCATGGCGAGCGCCGAGACCGAGTAGTTGAGGTTGAAGCTCGACGCCGGCTCGATGAAGGAGAGGTACATCGGCATGGGCGCGCCGGCCGCGCCCATCAGCGCCCCCGACACGGTGCAGGCGAAGAGCTTGAGCTTGAGCGTCGGCACGCC
>Ga0070696_100000664_pt1 | contig 22051 bp, 24 predicted proteins | sample KBSK1253metaG_FD_65474 | JGI IMG/M metagenome (GOLD analysis project Ga0070696, IMG submission 65474) | Corn, switchgrass and miscanthus rhizosphere microbial communities from Kellogg Biological Station, Michigan, USA - KBS K1-25-3 metaG | ecosystem: Host-associated > Plants > Roots >... | reverse complement strand
GGCGAGCAGCGCCAGCAGGGCGGTCGACACGAAGAAGAGGCGCGAGCGGACCCGCTCGCGGAGCTCGCGGCGGGCGACCAGCCAGCTGTTGACCAGGACGTTCCGATCGCGTGTGTACACGCCGGGGATGCGGCGCAGCGGCTCCTCGAAGCTCACGCGGCGGCCTCTCCGTCGGTGGCATCGCCGGCACCGACCGCCGACTCCGGCTCCACGTCCGCCGGGTGGCCGACGAGGTCGACGAAGACGTCCTCGAGCGATGGGTCGGCGATCTCGAAGTGGGTGATCTGCCCGCCCGAGGCGAGCGCGGCAGCGAGCACCTCGTCCGGCTCGACGCCGGGATCGAGCTCGAGCTCCGCCCGCTCGATGCCGGGTCGAAGGAGGCGCGCCCCGCGCACGGCCTGCCACCAGTCCGGCTGGTGCGCGCCGCGTACGGAGACCAGCACCATCCGCCGGCCGGTCGACCGTTTCACGTCCTGGAGCGTGCCCGTGATCACGGTCCGGCCGTGGTCGATGATGGCGACCGACTCGCACATCGCCTCGACCGTCTCCATCTGGTGGGTCGACAGGATCACGGTCTTGCCGCGATTCTTGAGCTCGAAGATCGCCTCGCGCAGGAGAACGATGTTGACCGGGTCCAGCCCGGTGAACGGCTCGTCCATGAGCAGCACATCCGGGTCGTGCATCACCGCAGCGAGGAACTGGACCTTCTGCTGGTTGCCCTTCGACAGCTCTTCCGCCCGTCGATCGGCGAAGTCGGGCACGCGGAAACGTGCCAGCCAGTTCCGGCCCTCGTCCGCCGCCACGTCGGCGGGGACGCCCTGGAGCCCGGCGAAGAACACGAGCTGATCGAGCACGGTCATCTTCGGGTAGAGACCGCGCTCCTCCGGGAGGTAGCCCCAGGTCTGGCGGGGCAGCTCGCGGTGGTCCCTGCCGCTCAGGCGGATCGTCCCCGCGTCTGCGCGCAGGACGCCGAGCGCGATGCGCATGGTGGTCGTCTTGCCGGCGCCGTTCGAGCCCAGGAATCCGAAGACGTGCGCCTCGGGGACTTCGAGCGAGAGCCCGGCTAGGGCTGTGACCGGGCCGAATCGCTTCGCGAGCCCGTCAATGGCCAACGACATGGTGCGCGGGAGCATAGCCCGGGCGTCCCCGGGGTTCCGTCAGCCGATGGTCCTGTTTCGTGCGGGCGGCGCTCCGTGTTTTCCCGTAATGGCACCCCGCGGGTGGAACCCGCCGACTCGTGCAGAATCGACAGATGCAGACCACGGCCGACCCCGGCGCGACCACGCCCGCCCGCATCCACGCGGACCGCGCCGCGGGCACGCTGGAGCTGGAGTGGCAGGACGGCCACCGGACCGTCTACACGGCGCACGACCTGCGCTGGCTGTGCCCCTGCGCCTTCTGCCGCGGCGAGGCCGGTCTGCCCGGCTGGCTGGACACGTCGCCGACGCTCACTCCCGAGCAGACCCAGCTCGTCGACGTGCATCTCGTCGGCAACTACGCCATCGCCCCGACGTGGGGCGACGGCCACCACACTGGCTACTACCCGTTCCGCCTGCTCCGCGACCGGTGCTCGTGCCCCGAATGCACGAGCCGGCGCGCCGGGCAGCCACCTGGTTCGCGCAACGCCTTGGAGGGAACACCGTGATCGTCGCCACCGCACCATTCATCGCCGGCCACCGGGTCGTCGAGACCAAGGGCCAGACGTTCGGGCTCGTGGTCCGCAGCCGCGGCTTCTCGGGCAACCTCATCGCCGGCCTGCGCTCTTTGGCCGGGGGCGAGATTCACGAGTACACCCAGCTGCTCGAGGACACCCGTCGGCAGGCGCTCGACCGGCTCGTCAAGAACGCCACGCTCATGGGCGCCAACGCGGTGGTCTCGATGCGCTTCGACTCGAGCGAGCTGGCCGGGACGATGTCCGAGATCGTGGCCTACGGCACTGCGGTCGTCGTCGTGCCCGACGCCGGCGCGCCCCAGGCGTCGGAGTAGTCGCCACATGGGCGCCTTCGTTCGCGGCGGGCTCGTGGTCGTCGGCGTGCTCGCGATGTTCGGCGGGCTGGTCGCGATCGTGTCCGGCTCGGCGTTCGCGCTGCCCGGCCTCCAGGCGGTCGCGTTCGGCGCGTTCCTGGTCGTCGTGGTCGCGATCGAGAGAAGCCGCTACCGGTCGGATGCTGCGGAGCTGACCAACGCCACCCCCGGGCCGGGCGGCGGCGAGCCTGCCGACGGCCCGCTCGAGCCACGCTTCCGACCGACGGCGGAGGTCTTCATCGATCCGACGACGGGCCGGCAGATGCGCGTCGTCGTCGATCCTGCGAGCGGTGAGCGCCGCTACGTGGCCGAGGGGTGACCGGGGGCGTCGAGGTCGAGGTCAAGTACGCGGTCGACGATCCGGAGCGCATCCGAGAGCTCGTCGCGCGGCCCCAGCCGCATCTCCTGGCGGGCTTCGAAGCCGCCGGCGCGCTACGCCAGGTCGAGGTCCTCGACCGGTACGTGGACACCGCGGATGGCGCGCTCGACGGCGCGCTCGCCCGGGCGCGCCTGCGCAGCTCGGACGGCCGCGTCCGACTCGCACTCAAGCGGCAGGGCGTGGAGGAGGCCGGGGTCACGACGCGGGTCGAGCTCGAGGCCGACGCGACCGCGGACCTCGACCCGGCTCGTTGGCCGGACTCGCCTGCCCGGCGCGAGCTCCTCGCGGTCGTCGGCTCGAGCGAGCTCGTCGAGACGGCCCGGCTGCGGCAGCATCGCCTCGTTCGTGACGTCGTCCGTGCCGAGACGCGCGTCGAGCTCAGCCTCGACCGCCTCGAGGCCCTCGACGGCGACACCGTCGTCGGGACTCGATGGGAGCTCGAGGCGGAGCTGAAGGCCGGGCGCCGCGAGGATCTCGCCGAGCTGTCGAACGCGCTGCAGGTCCATCCCGGACTGAGTCTCGCGGCGGAATCGAAGCGGCTCTTCGCGCTGCTCGCCGTCGAGCGAGCCCGGGCGGAGCGATAACAATCGACTGCTAGACTCTCGCGCCCCATGACTGCCCTCACCCAGCCGCAGGAAACGGCGCCGCAACGCGGTCGTCGCGGCCGGGCGAGGCGGGTGCCGCATCTCGGCCGGGAGCAGTCGTGGATCGAGTTCAACGCCCGCGTCCTGTACGAGGCGGCCGACGACCGGAACCCGCTCCTCGAGCGGCTGAAGTTCCTGGCCATCTTCTCGGCCAACCTCGACGAGTTCTTCCAGGTCCGCGTGTCCGGGTTGCGCCGCGCCGCGAAGGCGACGCGCGTCTCGACGCTGGGCGAGGGCCCCTCGGCGGCCGAGCAGCTGCGCGAGGTCCGCGAGCGCGTCGTCGACCTCGTCGCCGACGAGTCGTCGATCTACCGCAAGGTTCGCAAGGAGCTCGCCCGGAACGGCGTCGAGCTGCTCGACTACGCCAAGATCCCCGAGCATCACGAGGGGCTCCGCGAGCGCTTCGTCAACGAGATCTACCCGGTCCTGACGCCGCTCGCAGTCGACCCGGGCCACCCGTTCCCGTACATCTCGTCGCTCACGCTGTCGGTCGCCGTCCGGCTCCATGACCCGAGGACCGGTGAGCATCGCTTCGCCCGGGTCAAGGTGCCCGCGGTTCTGCCCCGACTCCTGGAGCTCCCGCGGATCGAGGGCCAGGCGATTGGCGAGCACCGGTTCGTCCTCCTCGACCAGGTGATCAAGGCGAACCTCGACGTCCTGTTCAACGGCCTTGACGTGGTCGAGAGCCACCTCTTCCGGATCACCCGCGATGCGGACCTCGCGCTCGACGACGAGGACGCCGACAACCTCGTCGTGGCCATCGAGGAGGAGCTCCGCCGGCGCCGGTTCGGCGATCCGGTGCGACTCGAGGTCGAACGCTCGATGCCCGTCGCGACGCGCGAGCTCCTCCGGCGCGGCCTCAGCCTGACCGAGGAGGAGACCTACGAGGTCCGGGGCATGCTCGACCTCACGAGCCTGTGGCAGCTCGTCGACCTCGACCGGCCGGACCTGAAGGTCGCGCCGTTCACGCCGGCCGTGCCGCCGCGGCTGCTGCCGCCCGACGAGGACGAGCCAACCGACGTCTTCGCCGCGATGCAGGCCGGCGACATCCTCGTCCACCACCCGTACGAGAGCTTCGGTGCGAGCGTCGAGCGGCTCGTGGAGCAGGCGGCCGACGACCCGGACGTCCTGACGATCAAGCAGACGCTGTACCGGACGTCGCTCGACTCCCGGGTCGTCAACCACCTCATTCGGGCTGCGGAGCTGGGCAAGCAGGTCGTCGTCCTGGTCGAGATCAAGGCCCGCTTCGACGAGCAGGCGAACATCGGCTGGGCGCGCAAGCTCGAGGCGGCCGGCGCGCACGTCGTCTACGGCCTCGTCGGGCTCAAGACGCACTGCAAGACGCTGCTCGTCGTCCGGCGCGAGGGAACCGCGCTGCGGCGCTACGTGCACATCGGGACCGGCAACTACAACACCCGGACCGCGCGCAGCTACGTCGACCTCGGCCTGCTCACGGTCCGCCCCGACATCGGCGCCGACGTCACCGATCTGTTCAACATCCTCACCGGCCTCTCGCGCCAGCGCGAGTTCCGCCGTCTCCTCGTCGCGCCGACCGGGCTTCGCGATCGATTCCTGTCGCTCGTCGACCGAGAGATCGAGCACGCCGTCGCGGGCCGGCCGTCGGGCATCGTGCTCAAGATGAACGCGCTGCTCGACCGGGCCTGCGTCGAGGCGCTGTACCGAGCCTCGACGGCGGGGGTCGAGATCGACCTGATCATCCGCGGCGCGTGCACGCTCGTCCCCGGCGTTCCGGACCTGTCCGAGCGGATCCGGGTCCGATCGATCGTCGGCGAGTTCCTCGAGCACTCCCGCATCTGGCGGTTCGAGAACGGCGCCGCGCCGGAGTGGTACATCGGCTCTGCGGACCTGATGGACCGCAACCTCGACCGGCGCATCGAGGCGTTCGTGCCGATCGACGACCCGGAGGCGAGGGCCGAGCTCGACGAGATCCTCCGGATCATGCTCGCCGACGACCGTCGCTCCTGGCTGCTCGCTCCGGACGGCCGCTGGCAGCGGACCGAACGGCTCAGCGGCGTGCCCGGCACGATCGATGCGCAACAGCTGCTCAGGGAGCGCGCCGCCCTGCGCTCGCAGGGGGCGGTGGTCCCCCATCGCGCGCACGCCGGGCTCGGCTCGCTCGAACCGTGGGCGTAGGCACGGAAGAGGCCGAACGGGCAGCGACAGATCCGACGGGCGACGCGGCCGCTGCGGACGGCCCGCAGGGCTCGCCGCCCGAGCCCGCCGAGGCGCACCCGGTGCCATCCCTCGGGCCGGAGCCCGGCCCGATCCTGCCGACCGACTCGTTCGCCGCCGCGGGCCGCAAGGCGATGTGGGTCCAGGTCGATCGGATGCTCCAGCGTGAGGAATCCGTCCGGGATCCCGCCCAGACCGACGCGTTGAAACGCTATCGCGTGGCCACCCGGAGGCTGCGGGCCGCGCTGCGCGTCTTCCGCGACGCGTACCCGCGCCGCGAGACCAAGCCCATCCGGAGCGGGTTGTCCGACCTGGCGGACGCGCTTGGCCGCGTCCGCGACCTCGACGTCCGCGTCGAGGAGGTTGACCGCTGGGCGCGCGAGCAGGGCGGCGGCGACGCCCAGTCCACGATCGCGCCGCTGCGGAAGAGCCTCGCCGCGCAGCGCACGGCAGCGGCGGCGTCCCTCGCCCGGAAGCTCGACGGGCGGGCGCATCGCCGGCTCATCGCCTCGCTCGTCACGTTCGTCACCGTCCTCGAGCCCGAGGTCGCGCCCCACCCCGGCACACCGGACCGTTCCACCGGCGACCGCGCCGGATCGAGCGTCTGGGCCGCGTACGAGGAGGTTCGCGCGTACGCGGCCGTCGTCCGCTGGGCCGATCTGCCGACGCTCCACGGCCTCCGGATCGACGCGAAGCGCCTCCGCTACACCCTTGAGTTCCTCGGCACCGTTCTCGGCCCCGAGCGGGAGTGGCTGGTCGAGCGCCTGGTCGCGCTCCAGGACCATCTCGGCGCGCTCAACGATGCCACCCTCGCCGTCGCCGCCGTCCGGACCTTCCTCGGCGAGAACCACGCCGGTCTGTCTGCGGACGAGCGGGCCGCGACGATCGGCTACCTCGGCGATTGCGAGCGAGCGCTGGGCCGGCTTCGGCGCGGCGTCGGCCGCGCCTGGCGGCCGGTCGTGGGCATCACCTTCGCCCGGCGCATCGCCCGCGCCGTCGTGCGCCGCCCCGCCTAGCGGTCCCAGCCGCGGGCGAGCTCGCGGACCTGCGCGCGCCAATCCGGACCCGCGCGCGACGCCGACAGGATCAGGCCCTCGCGCAGGCCCCCGGCGGCGACGCGCAGCCGGTCCAGTCGATACCGGTCGAGCGCACCGAGCAGGATCGCCGCGCCGGCGGCGAGGACCAGCGCTCGGGACACACGGATGCCATAGCGCTCGGCGTTGGCCTCGGCCGGTGCGACCGTCATCAGCGTCAGCGCCCGACGGACGCGGCGATGGGTCAGCGTGCGGTTCGCAAGGCGCGGCCCCACGCGGAGCAGGCTCCTCGCCGTGCCACCGACCGCGACCAGCTCCGCCGGTGCGAACGCGGGCGCGTCGGCCATCGCCAGCAATGAATGGCCGAGGACCGCCGCGACCTCCGCCTGGGTCGGCGGGTCATGGCGGATGTACATCCCGGATAGCCGCGTCGCGCCGAGCTGGAGGCCCGCCGCCTCGGGCTCCCGCGACGGCCCGACGGCGAGCACCTCGGTGCTGCCGCCACCCACGTCGACGATCGCGGTGTCGCGCAGCACGGCCCGGCCGGCCTGGACGCCGATCAGCGCCACGAGCGCCTCCTCGTCGTGGTCGAGGACGCCCACGTCGAGTCCCGTCGACGCCGCGATTTCGGTGATTGCCTCCGGGCCGTCACCGGCGCGCCGGAGCGGATCCGTGCCCACGATCGTGATCCTCGCTGCTCCGAGCGCCCACGCGCGCATCGCGAAGTTCGAGATCGTCTCGACGAGCCGCGGCCGCGATTCGCCCAGTCCGCCCGTCTCGTCGATCGCTCGACCGAGGCCCAGGTACGCCGACTCGTCGTAGGCGGGTTCGAGCAGGTGCCCGCGCACCTTGGCAACGAGCAGGTGGACCGAGTACGAGCCGATGTCGACGGCCGCTGCGACCTCGGCCTGGGCTCGTTTGTGGGCCATCGATCGAGTCTGTCACGCGCTCCGGCGAACCGTTGGTGCGGTGGATGCGGACCCCAACCGCGTTGACGAATACCGGCTGTTAACACGGAAACGATGGCCCGTTGACCCCCGCCCGCCACGCTCGAACCGGTTTGAAGTGCGGAAGTGGGCTGCCGCGCCCGATCGCGGCACAGGGAGGAATCATCGAGTGATCAGTCGACCATCACGGTTGGCGAGCCTCGTGCTTGGCGCGATCGTCGTCATCGCCGGGTGCTCGAACAACGCCGGCGGCACCACCGCCCCAAGCACTGCCGGTGGCACCGAGCCCCCGACAGCCACGGGCGCCACGACGCCGCAGGTCCCGAGCGGGGACGTCACCCTGAGCGGCGCGGGCGCCACCTTCCCGGCCCTGCTCTACCAGGTCTGGGTCGAGAAGTTCAACGAGGCCAACCCGAGCGTCACGATCGACTACCAGGCGATCGGATCGGGCGGCGGCATCAAGGCCATCACCCAGCAGACCGTCGACTTCGGCGCCTCCGATGCGGCCATGAAGGACGAGGAGATCGCGGCGCTGCCGAGCGGCACGACGATGCTCCACATCCCGACGGCGCTCGGCGCGGTCGTCGTGATCTTCAACCTCCTCGGGGCGGACGGGACCACCCCGATCAAGGAACTCAACCTTGATGGTCCCGCGATTGCCGGTATCTTCCTGGGCAAGATCACGACCTGGAACGATCCGGCCATCGCGGCCCTCAACCCCGACGTTGCGTCGAACCTGCCGGCCACGCCGATCAAGGTCATCCATCGATCGGACGGCTCGGGCACGACCAACACCTTCACGAGCTACCTCGCCGCCGTGAGCGACGACTGGAAGAACGGCCCCGGTGTCGGCAAGGAAGTGAACTGGCCGACCGGCGACGGCGCACCCGGCAACGACGGCGTCTCCGGTGGCGTGAAGTCGGGCGACGGTCGCATCGGCTACGTCGAGCTCCAGTACGCGGTCGTCTCGGGGCTGTCGAGCGCCGCCGTCAAGAACGCCGCCGGCAAGTTCGTCAAGGGCTCGTCCGACGGCGTGACGGCCGCGGCGGAGGGTGCGCTGGCCGACTTCCCGGATGACTTCCGCCAGGCGCCGATCATCAACGGCGCGGGCGACACCACCTACCCGATCGCCTCGTACACCTACCTGCTCGTCTACAAGGACCAGACGGACGCGACCAAGGGCCAGGCGCTCGTGGCGTTCCTGTACTGGGCCCTGACCGACGGCCAGAAGGAGGAGAAGGCGATCGGCTACGCGCCCCTCCCGGACGAGATCCAGCAGAAGGCGCTCGACGAGCTGCACCAGATCACCAGCGGCGGTTCGCCGATCTGGGGCATGTAGCAGCCACCACGGAGACCTCCGGGCACCCGGCGCTTCGGCGCCGGGTGCCCAAGGCATTTCTGTAGCAGCAGGGCCATGACGACAGCCACCGCCACCGCAGCCGCCGCGCGCTTCGGCAGGGCGGCGTCGCGCGTCCCGGACCTCATCTTCCGGGGCACCAGCGGCGTCCTCGCCTGGACCATCGCCGGTGTGCTCGCGCTGCTGGCCGTGCTGCTCATCCTCAACTCGAACCAGGCGCTGTCCAAGTTCGGGCTGTCGTTCCTGAGCGGCACGACCTGGGACCCGATCGCCGGGATCTACGGGGCGCTGCCGTTCATCGTCGGCACGATCGCGTCGTCCCTGCTCGCGATCATCCTGGCGACGCCGATCGGCCTGCTGACCGCAATCTTCCTGGCCGAGCTCGCGCCCCGGCGCGTGGCGATCCCGCTCACGTTCACGATCGAGCTGCTCGCGGCCATCCCGTCAGTCGTGTTCGGCCTGTGGGGCGTGTTCGTGCTTGGCCCATTCCTGTCGAAGACCGTCGAGGCCTGGATCGTGGGCACCCTGGGATTCATCCCGATCTTCGCCGGACCGCCGTTCGGCGTCGGGCTGTTCACCGCGGGCGTGATCCTGACCCTGATGATCCTGCCCACGATCATCGCCATCTCGCGCGACGTGATCACCGCCGTGCCCGACTCGCAGCGCGAGGCGATGCTCGCCTTGGGCGCCACGCGCTGGGAGATGATCACGAAGTCCGTCCTGCCGTACGCCCGCTCGGGGATCATCGGCGCCATCATCCTCGGCCTCGGACGGGCGCTCGGCGAGACGATGGCCGTGACCATGGTCATCGGGAACCGGCCGCAGATCCCGCAGAGCGTCTTCGACTCCTCGCAGACGATCGCGTCGCAGATCGCGACGACGTTCAACGAGGCGTCCATCGGGCTGCAGACCTCGGCGTTGATCGCCCTCGGCCTCGTCCTGCTCGTGATCACGATGACCCTGAACATCGTCGCCAGGCTGCTGGTCTGGCGAGTCTCCGGCCGCGAGTCCGGCACATGACCGCCGTGATGCTGGCCACCCGCCCGTCGATCGCGGCGCGGCTCACCGGCTCCCGCGTCGGCCGGCGGCGGACGGTGGTCGACCGATCGATGCGAACCCTGGCTCTCGTCGCCTCGTTGCTGTGTGCGGTCCCGCTGATCGCGGTTCTCGCCTACGTGGCGGCGAACGGGATCTCCGCGTTCAGCCTCGACCTGATCACCAAGCCGCCGAAGGCGCTGGGCATCGGAGGCGGCGCCGCGAACGCGGTGGTGGGGACCCTCCAGATGGTGCCGATCGCGACCCTGCTCGCGGTGCCGATCGGGGTGCTCGGCGCGGTCTACGTCGCGGAGTTCGCGAACCGGCGCTCGGCCCGCGTCATCCGGTTCTGCGCCGACGTCCTCGTCGGCGTGCCGTCGATCCTGATCGGGATCTTCGTCTTCACCTTCCTGGTCCTGCCGTTCAAGCAGTTCAACGCCTTCGCGGGCAGCGTGGCGCTGGCGGTGATCATGATCCCGGTCGTCATGCGGACGACCGAGGAGTCGCTGCATCTCGTCCCGAACTCGCTCCGTGAGGCGTCGCTCGCCCTCGGGGTTCCCGCTTGGCGGACGGTCCTGTCCGTCGTGCTCAAAACCGGCCTGCCGGGGATCCTGACGGGCACGATGCTGGCGATAGCGCGGGCGATGGGCGAGACCGCGCCGCTCCTGTTCACGGCGCTCGGCAGCCGCCTCGTGAACGTCGGCGACTTCGGCCGGCCGATGGACGCGCTGCCCCTGTTCATCTACGTCAACGCACGACAGCCCGTCGAGACGCTCAACCAGCAGGCCTGGGGCGCCGCCTTCCTGCTCCTGCTCGTCGTGCTCGTCATCAACGTGGCGGTCCGGGCGCGGTCCTGGGGCCGGCGGATCGGCTAGGGTGGAAGAGGTGAACGTGGAGACCGCGGTGCGAGAACCGGAGGAGGCGACGCAAGCCCCGCAGCAGCGATCGGAGCCGGCGAGCCCGCCCGCGCCCACGCCGCGACCGGCCGAGCCGGCGGCGTCGGTGTCATCCGAGGGCCAGATCGAGATCGAGGGTCTCGACGTCTGGTACGGGCCGTTCCGGGCGGTCCGCGGCGTGAGCCTGACGATCCCGCCCCGGGCCGTCACCGCGATCATCGGCCCGTCGGGCTGCGGCAAGTCGACCTTCCTGCGCACGCTCAACCGCATGCACGAGCTGACGCCGGGAGCCCGGGTGGAAGGCTCGATCAGCCTCGACGGCGTCGACATCTACGGGTCGGACGTCGACCCGGTCCAGCTCCGGCGCGTCGTCGGCATGGTCTTCCAGCGCCCGAACCCGTTCCCCACGATGTCGATCTACGACAACGTCGTCGCGGGCCTGCGGCTCACCGGTCGCCACCGGCGCAACGAGCTCGAGGAGGTCGTGGAGCGGTCGCTCCGCCGGGCCGCGCTGTGGGACGAGGTCAAGGACAAGCTCAAGCAGCCGGGAACGTCGCTCTCGGGCGGCCAGCAGCAGCGCCTGTGCATCGCCCGCGCCCTCTCGGTTGACCCGGAGGTCATCCTCATGGACGAGCCGGCGTCCGCGCTCGACCCGATCGCGACCCTGCGGGTCGAGGAGCTCATCGCCGAGCTCCGACGCCAGTACACGATCGTGATCGTCACCCACAACATGCAGCAGGCCTCGCGCGTGAGCGACCGGACGGCGTTCTTCACCATGGCCGAGGACCGGGCCGGCTACCTCGTGGAGGCGGACGACACGGTCAAGATCTTCACGAATCCGCGCGAGCAGCTGACCGAGGACTACATCTCCGGGAGGTTCGGCTGATGGAGGCGGACACCCAGACGCGAGTCTCGAGCCTGCGCGCCGAGCAGGCGGGCTCGCGCGCGACCCTCGACAGGGAGGAGCGGCTCGTCAAGGACGGGATCCTGCGCATGGGCTCGCTCGTCGAGGAGCAGATTCGCGACGCGGTGCGGGCCGTCACGGAGCGCGACATCGAGACGGCCAGGCGGATCGTCGACTCCGACGAGCGGATCAACGAGGCCCAGCACGAGATCGCGGAGACCATCGTGTCCACGATCGCCACGCAGTCGCCCGTCGCCCGGGACCTGCGGTTCCTGATCGGGCTGGACCACGTCGCATTCGAGCTGGAGCGCATCGGCGACCACGCCTCGTCGATCGCCAAGCAGGTGAAGTTCCTGGCGGACGAGGAGCCGCTGCACGAGACCGCCGTGCTGGCGCAGATGGGCCGGCTCGCCGCCGACCAGGTGCGGGGCATCGTCAGCGCCCTGATCGACGTCGACGACAAGCTCGCCCGCGAGGTCGCGGCACGGGACGACGAGATCGACCACCTGTACCGCAAGACCTTCGCCGACCTCGTCGACCTGATGCGCACCGACCCGCGGACGGTCGAGCGCGGCACTCGCCTGATCCTCGCCGCCCACTGGGTCGAGCGGATCGGCGACCGGGTGACGAACATCGCGGAGGACGTCGTGTACCTCGCGACGGGGCGGACCGAGGACCTCAACCCATGAGCATCCAGCACCCCGCGGCGCCGGGCGACGCCGCCAAACAGTCGGCGGCACCGGTCCGGGTGATCTTCGTGTGCACCGGCAACTCGGCACGGAGCCAGATGGCCGAGGCGCTCCTCCGTCGCGACGGCGGCGACCGCGTCGAGGTGGTCAGTGCTGGCGTCAGCCCGCGAGGCATCCACCCGATGACGATCAAGGCCCTCGAGAAGGTCGGGATCGACATCAGTGGCGCCCGATCGAAGCCGGTCGCCGAGTTCCTCGGCCAGCGCTTCGATTACGTGATCACGGTCTGCGATCGGGCGCGCGCGACGTGTCCCGTATTCCCCGGTGGCAGCGAGACGCTGCACTGGGGCATCGACGACCCGGCCGAGGCCACCGGCACCGAGCAGGAACGGCAGGCGGCCTTCGACCGGGCGCTCCGCGAGCTCTCCGGGCGGATCCATACCTTCCTGCCGCTCGTCCTTGGTCGACCCGCATGACCGCCACGAAGCGTCCGGCCCCTCGCGCGCGAGCCGCCTCCGGCAGGTTCATCGCGACGCCGAAATCGCCGGCCCCAGCGTCAGCCGCGTCCCAGCCGGAGGAACCGCCCATGTCCGCGATGCAGCCCGTTCCCGAGCCGCTCCAGCTCTACCTGCTACGCCACGCCGACGCCGGTGACCCGATGGCCTGGCCGGGCGACGACGCGGAACGGCCGCTGTCGGCCAAGGGCAGGCGCCAGGCGCGGCGCCTCGGCAGCTTGCTCGCCGACATCGGCTGGAGGCCCGACCTGATCCTGACCTCGCCCAAGGTGCGCGCGGCACAGACGGCGCGGCTCGTCGGCCGGGCGGTCGACGTCAAGCCGGATGACGAGGATCGCCTCGCCGCAGGCTTCGACGTCGCCGACGTCGGGAGCATGCTCTCCGCACACCCGGAGGCGAAGCGGGTCGTTCTCGTTGGACACGATCCCGACTTCAGCTCCGTGGCCTCGTCGCTGACCGGCGCCGCGATCGAGCTGCGCAAAGGCGCGATCGCCCGGATCGACCTGCAGGACGGCTCGCCCGCCGCGGGACAGGGCGCGCTGCGCTGGCTGATCCCGCCCGGAGTCGTGCCCGACTGAGTCGCCTCAGGCAGTCGCGGGAGCGGCTGGCCTATCGCGGGAGCGGTCTGCCCAGGCGCCGAGCAGTGCGGCCGCCGGGAAGATCCCGCCCGGGACGAGGGTTCGAGCGATTGCGCTCAGCCGCTCGATGAGGTTCGGCGTGATCCGGTAATACACCCAGTTCCCGCGTCTCTCCGAGGTCACCACACCGGCGTCGCGGAGGACCTTGAGGTGGTGCGACACCGTCGGCTGCGAGACGTCGCAGCACGAGGTGAAGTCGCAGGCGCAGACCTCGGCCGATCCCGCGAGCTGGCGCAGGATCTCGAGGCGCGTGGGGTCCGCGAGCGCGGACAGGAGGAGGATCTCGGGGTCGGTCGATTTCGCCATTTCGTCGAGCATGGTATCGACGAACTTCGATATTGACAAGAGTCGATATCGCTCCCATATTGACCGCCATCAATACCGCTTGCGGAGAACCAGGTGAACCACCAGACGCTCGAGCTGAACGAGATCCAGGTGCGAGTCCGCGATCGGTACGCGGAGGCAGCGGTTGCCGCCTCGGCCGCCACGACGCAGGCGGAGGCGGCCGCGGGATCCATCGCGCTGGAAGGGTGCTGCGGCGAGACGCATGCGGCGGGCTGCTGCGGCGAAACATCCGGCAGCACCTGCTGCGGGCCGGCGACGAGTGCCTTCGGGCTGGAGCTGTACGACGCCGCGACGCGCGAGGGACTTCCTGACGCGGCAGTGCTCGCCTCGCTCGGCTGCGGCAATCCCATTGCTGTTGCCGAGCTTCGCGAGGGCGAGACCGTGCTCGACCTCGGGTCGGGCGGCGGCATCGACGTCCTGCTCTCGGCGCGTCGCGTGGGACCGACCGGCCACGCGATCGGTGTAGACATGACGGACGAGATGCTGGACCTCGCCCGCAACAATGCCGCCGAGGCCGGCGCCACGAATGTCGAGTTTCGCAAGGGCACGATCGAGCGGCTGCCTGTCGACGACGCGAGCGTCGACGTCGTCATCAGCAACTGCGTGATCAACCTCGCCTCCGACAAGCCGGCCGTCTTCGCCGAGATCGCCCGGGTCCTCAGGCCCGGCGGCCGGATGGGCGTCAGCGACATCGTCGCCGATGACCTGCTCACACCCGCGCAGCGGACGGAGCGGGGGAGCTACGTCGGCTGCATCGCCGGCGCGCTGTCCTTCCGCGAGTTTCGAGCCGGCCTGCGTGACGCCGGCCTCACCGACGTCGACGTCGTCCCAACGCACCAGGTCGCCGAGGGCATGCATTCGGCGATCGTCCGCGCCGTCAAGCCGGCGTGAGCGGAAGGAGGTGATCTCCATGACGTCATTCGACTGCCCGTGCGGCCCTGACTGCCCGTGCGGCGGCTGATCGCATTCGATCGCCTGACGAGGCCCGCCAACGGTGCGGGCCTCGCGGCGCACCCGGCTCACGCGGATGCACGGGGCTGGCTCCGGCCGCTGGCGCTCCTCGGCGCGGCGGCCTGTTGGGGCGCCGGAACGGTCGTCAGCAAGCAGGCCGTCGCCGAGCTCCCACCCATCACGCTGCTGGCCGTGCAGCTCGCGGTGAGCCTCACGGTGCTCACAGGGGCCGCCGTCGCGCGCGGTGTGAGACTCCCTGGCGGCCGCGAGGGGCGGCTGCTCGGCCGCCTCGGACTACTGAATCCGGGGATCGCCTACGCCCTGAGCCTGATCGGGCTCACCCAGATCTCGGCGAGCCTTTCGGTCCTGCTCTGGGCGACGGAGCCCATCCTGATCCTCGTGCTCGCGTCGCTCGTGCTCGGCGAGCGCGTCGGCCGTGGATTCGTTCTGGGGACGGGGATCGCGATCGCCGGGCTCGTCCTCGTCGTGTTCGACCCGGCCGCGACGGGCGCGCTCGCGGGCGTCGCGTTGACGGTGGCGGGTGTCGGCGTGTGCGCCGTGTACACCGTCGCGGCCCGCCGCTGGCTCCCCGGCACGCCCGATTCCACGTTCGGGGTCGTGCTCGCGCAGCAGGCGTACGCGCTCGGACTGGTCGTCCTGGTCCTCGTCGCGATGGGCGTGGCGGGCCAACCGCTCGTGCCTGAGCACCTGACCGCGGTCGGCGCGGCGAGTGCCGCGGTCTCCGGCTTGCTCTATTACACGCTGGCGTACCTGTGCTACCTGTTCGCGCTGCGATCGATCCCGGCCTCGGTCGCGGCGGCGTCCTTCTATCTCGTGCCGGTGTTCGGCGTCGCGCTCGCGTCGGTCGTGGGCGAGCGCCTCGAACCGGTCCAGTGGCTCGGCGCCGTCCTCGTGGTCGGGGCCGTCGCGGGGATCACGATGCGCCCCGCCAGGGTCGCGGCTTCGCCGGCCTAGCCCGCCTCGCCGTCGAGCGCGGCGTCCTCGACGCAGATCGCGATGACGCCGAGGTCCTCGAGGCGGCGGTACGTGTCGATATCGCGGACGGTCCACGCGGCGACCGCCAGTCCGGCTTCGTGTGCTCGTCCCACGGATTCGGCGTCGATCGCGGTCCAGCGGACGGAGACCGCGGCGCAGCCGAGACCGCGAGCGGCGGCGATCGTCGCGTCCCCAAGATCGTGGGCGTTCAGCCAGCGCCGCCAGGTCGGGCGCTGGGCCGCGAGCCGCTTGAGCACGCCGGCGTGGAACGAGGAGACCACGGCGTTGCGCAACTCCGCCCTTCCCTCGTCGTCCACCCGCCCGCGCTCGAGCTCGAGCTCGTCGATCGCGGCGGGGACCCATTCCTTGAGCTCGACGTCGAGGAACGGGTCGCAGCCGACCGCCCGCAGCACGTCGCCGAGTGCCGAGATCCCGTGCTGCGCACATTCCGCGGCGGTGAGGGCGGATGGCACCGCATCGATCCCCTGGACCCGGAGCAGCGAGGGATCGTGGAGCAGGATGGGCACGCCGTCGGAGGATGCCCGGACGTCGAACTCGAGCCCGTCACAGGCAGGCACTCGAAGCGCGGCCTCCATGGCCGCGAGGGAGTTCTCCGGCGCGGCGCGCCAGTCGCCGCGGTGGGCGAGGCGGAGCGGCGCGGCCACGTCGCGAGGTTCGCCCGTCACGCGGTGACGCGGATTCTCGCCCGGAGGCCGAGGTGGTCGGACGGGTACAGCGTCGGGTCGTCGGCCGCCGGTCGATCGAAGGCGAGCGCCGCCTCGTCGACGGAGATCGCGCCACGCACCCAGATGTAGTCGAGACAACCCGGCTCGCCGTCGGTGTCCATGCCGGGCGCCTGGATGCCGGACGGCCAGGTCGAGGCCGGCTCGGCACCGTTCGCCTCGGCGTGGGCCGAGCGGAACCCGGCCTCGAGCATGACGCGGCAGGCGGGCTCGTCGGGCTCGGCGTTGAAGTCACCGACGACGACCAGCGGGCTTGCATCCGGGCGGAGCCACTCGGTCAGCTGGATCGCCTGCTCCTCGCGCACGGCCTCGTCGGGGACCAGGTGATGCAGGTGCGTGACGACGAAATGCAGCGACGCGCCGGACTGCGCCCCGACCGCGACCCGCAGCGCCGAACGGTTCCGGCCGAGGTCCAATCGCTCGCCATCGCCGAGCTCGAGCGGCGCCTTGCCCAGGACCGCGTTGCCGTACTCGGGCCTGCCCGCCCAGCCTCGGCGCGTCTCGTATCGGCCCTCGCCTGCCGCCCCGAGGATCCGATCCTGCTGGACGGCGAACACGCACTCCTGCAGCCCGATGAGGTCGGGCTGGAGCGCGGCCATGTCGGCGAGGAGGAGCGGGATCCGCTCGGGCCATCGGTCGGCGATGTTCCGCAGGTTGAGCGTCGCGACCAGCAGCTGCGTGTCAGCCACCTCCCGTTCGCGCCGCGGTCGGGGCGCGCCCCGCCGGGCGGCGCTCCGCGGGCGCATCGGAGACCGGGATGGTGAACTCGAAGGTCGCTCCCCTGCCCTCCTCCGACTCGACCCGAATCACGCCGCCGTGGCCTTCGACGATGTGCCGCGCGATCGCCAGGCCGAGGCCGGTCCCACCGCCGCTCGTTCGCGTTCGATCGGCCTTGTAGAAACGCTCGAAGATGCGGGGCTTGTCGGACGTTGCGACGCCCGGGCCGTCGTCCGAGACCCAGCCGACGAGCATCGCCCGAGTCGCGGACCGGGGCCTCGTGGCGATTGCGGAGCCGGCGGGCTCCTCCCGGCGAACGCCGACGCGGACCTCGCGCCCGGACGGGCTGAACTTGACCGCGTTGTGGATGAGGTTGGCGAAGACCTGTGCGAGCCGCGCCGCCTCGCCCCGCACCGGCGGCAGGTCGGGATCGACCAGCACCCGCACCGAGACCCCCTGACGCTCCGCGAACGGGCGTAGCCGGTCGGCGGACTCCGCGGCAATCCGGCCGAGGTCGACGTCGTCGAGGTGGAGCTGGCGGCCGCCGCTCTCGATCCGGGCAAGGTCGAGGAGCTCGGCAACCATCTGCGCAATGTTGCCGGTTTCGACCTCGAGCTTGCCGATGCGTTCGCGCATCTTCGCCGGCACCGGCGTCCCGGCCTCCGCGGCCGTCTCGGCGTCGCGCGAGAGCGACTCGACGAGCAGCCCCACCGTCGTGATCGGGGTCCGGAGCTCGTGGGACAGGTTGTCGATGAACTCGGCGCGGATGCGCTGGAGCCGGCGCAGCTCCGCGACGTCCTCGAGGACCAGCCAGATGCCGAGGATCGGCGAGCGGCGGGCACGGACCACGAGCGTGCCGGCGCCCGTCCCCGCATCGCGCTCCGAGAGCGTGATCTCGCCGCTCGACCAGCCGGCCTCGCGGGCCCCCTGGGCGATGGCCTCGACCCGGTGGTCGCCGAGCGCCTCGATCGCGGTCCGACCGATCATCGAGCCCAGCTCGCGGCGCAGGAACACGTGCGCCGCCGTGTTGGCGAGCTCGACCCGGAGGTCGTCGCTCAGCCGAACGATGCCCACGCCGACCAGGTCGGCAAGGTAGGCGAGGTCGCGGAGCCGCTGCTCGAGCCCGAACTCGGCGGCCTCGGCGCGCAGGCGCAGCTTGCGGAGGCGGTCGACGAGGGCGTCGCCGCTGGCACGATCCGCCGAGGATTCGGAACCCGCCTCGCCGGGCACGGCACCCTCGGCCTCGCGCAGGGACTCGTCGATCTCCTCGAGCGTCCGCCCGCGCGACCAGGCGTAGCCGAGGGCGATCGCGAGCGCGATCGCCTGCAGCGCGACGAACACGATGATCGCCACGTTGTCCACGACGGGAGCATCGCATACGCCGCGGCGCGCGCGGGTTAACGGACGGGCAACGCCGGGGCCCCGCGGCTACCCTTGCCGCGATGCGATTGCGCCTCATCCCCCGCGAGGAGCGCTTCTTCGACATGTTCGCGGAGGACGCCGCAAACGTCCTCGGGGCGGCGCGGCTGTTCGAGGCGATGCTCCGCTCGTACGACGCCCCCGAGCAGCGAGCCCAGGAGATCAGGAACGCCGAGCATCGGGGCGACGAGATCAGCCACGAGATCGGGCGCCGGCTCGAGTCGACCTTCGTCACCCCGTTCGACCGCGAGGACATCCACGGCCTGATCAGCGCGCTCGACGATGTCCTCGACTACATCGAGGAGGCCGCGGACACCTTCATCCTGTACCGGATCGAGGCGCCATCGGCGGTCGCGGTCCAGCAGGCGGCGATCATCGTCAAGCAGTGCGAGCAGCTCCAGGAGGCGCTCGCCAACCTGCGCGGCTTCAAGGGTCTCGAGAAGTACTGGATCGAGGTGCACCGGCTCGAGAACGAGGGCGACCAGCTCGCGCGGAAGGCGATCGCCGACCTCTTCTCCGGCGGCGGCCACCCGATCGAGGTCATCAAGTGGAAGGACATCTACGCCCACCTCGAGGCCGCGATCGACAAGTGCGAGGACGTCGCCAACATCATCGAGCGGATCACGATCAAGCACGCCTGAGGCGCCGCGGCGGCGGGGGTGCCGGTCGGTATGATCTCCGCGGTTGGACTCGCAACCGGGGAGGGGTGCGGGATGAGCTTCCTCGATCGGGCGCGACAGGTCGCGGAGCAGGCGGCCAAGGTCGGAGCCGAGGTGGGCCGCGAGGCCGCGAAGGTCGGCACGGAGGTCGGCCAGAAGGCCGCCACGACGATTCGCGACCCGGCCACGAAAGCGCGGGCCGAGGCGGCGCTGAAGAAGGCGAAGCGAGGCTTCACCACCGCGCTCGAGCGCATCGACCCCAAGATCCTCGCGGACGTCGTGATCAAGGCCACGTCGCTCCAGGAGCGAGCCAATGCCAGCCTGCGCGAGCGCGGCTCGCTCTACCGCATCAGTGAGATCGGCATCGGTGCCGCGATCCCGCCAAGCGTGACATTCACGATCGGCCGCGTCGACGACTCGGACAGCCAAGGGCTCCTGGACTCGAGCACGCTCCTCGCCGCGGACGAGGCGAAGGCGGCCGAGACGATCGTCAGCCTCGACGGCACGGCCGTCGCCGGCGACGAGCTCGAGGAGCTCCAGACCGAGGCCTGAGCTCGCCCGTCAAGCCGCGGCGGAGGCTCCCGGGAAGGCGCCCGTCGCGAGGAACTGCTCGACCTCTTCGATCGAGGCGGTCCGCCGCTCGCCCGTCGCGCGACGCGTCACCTCGACGCCGCCCGCGGTGAGCGAGCGCGGCGAGACCGTCAGGATCCAGGGCATGCCGATGAGCTCCGCATCGGTGAGCTTCACGCCGGGCGATTCGTCGCGGTCGTCGTAGAGGATCTCGCGGCCGGTGTCCGAGGCGAGCGCGTGCAGGTTCTCGGCCGTCTCGCGGACCTTCTCGTCGCGTCCGGCCCCGATCGACACGAGGTGTGCCGGATAGGGCGCCACGTCGTCGGGCCAGGCGATGCCCTTCTCGTCGTGGTGCGCCTCGACGATGCACGCCACGTTCCGGCCGAGCCCGATGCCATACGAGCCCATGACAATGGGGTGGCGCTCGCCGTCCTCGCCGAGGTACATCGAGCCGAACGCGTCCGTGAACTCGGTGCCGAGCTTGAAGATGTTGCCGACCTCGATGCCCTTGCGGAGCTTCACCGGGGAGCCGCAATTCGGGCACGGGTCGCCCTCGCGGGCGTTCGTGATCTCGGCGATGTGGTCGGGGGTGTAGTCGCGCGGCACGTTGACGTTCTTCACGTGCCACCCGACCCGGTTCGCACCGGCGACGAGATTCGGCGATCGAGCGACCAGCTCGTCGACCACGACGACTGCGTCGCGGGCGCCGATCGGCGAGCCGTACCCGGCCTCCATGCCCCGCGCCTTGATCTCCTCGACTGTGGCCGGCCTGAGGCCCTTGCGCGCCTTCAGGAGGTTGACGAGCTTCGTCTCGTTCACGTCGTAGTCGCCGCGGACGATCGCGACGACGAACCGGTCGTCGCCGGTCACGAAGAATGCCGCCTTGGCCGTCTTCGACTTCGGGATCTTGAGGTAGGTCGCAAGCGCCTCGATCGTGGTCGCGTCGGGCGTCTCGACGTCCTCCATCGGCAGCAGCTCCTCGGGCTCCGGGTCCGGCTTGCCGACGACGGCGATCTGCTGGTTGTCCGAGAAGTCGCAGTTGTCGCAGATGACGAGGGTGTCCTCACCGTAGTCGTTGACGACCATGAACTCGTGTGCGCCGGTGCCACCCATGATCCCGACGTCCGAACGGACCATGATCGCGTCCAGGCCGAAGCGCTCGAAGATGCGCTCGTAGGCGACCCGGTGCTTCTCGTAGCTGACGTCGAGACCCGCGTAGTCGAGGTCGCACGAGTAGGAGTCCTTCATCACGAACTCGCGGACGCGGATGAGGCCGCCCCGGGCGCGCGGCTCGTCGCGGAACTTCGTCTGGAAGTGGTACACGATCATCGGCAGCTGCCGGTAGCTCTGGACGATGTCACGGAGGAGGATCGCCACGACCTCCTCGTGGGTCATCGCGAGGACCATGTCCCGCTCGCCGCGATCCTTGAAGCGGACCAGCTCCGGGCCGATCTTCGCGTACCTGCCGCTGTCCTTCCAGACCTCCGCCGGGTGGACGACCGGCATCTCCATCTCCTGCCCGCCGATGGCATCGATCTCCTCCCGGATGATCTGCTCGACCCGGTCGCTGACCTTCTTGCCGAGTGGCAGCAGCGAATAGATGCCGGACCCGAGCTGGCGCAGGTAGCCGGCGCGGAGCAGCAGCCTGTGCGACGGCATCTCGGCCTCGCCGGGATCGTCACGGAGCGTCGCGAAGAAGAGCTCGCTGAGGCGCATGGGATGCGAAGGATACGGTCGGCGAGCGCCGACGCGCGCTGATAGCCTCCGCGACGATGCCCGACGGCTTCAGCCTGCTCCTGATCGGCGTCGTCGTCCTCGCCGTCGGCTTCGACTACATCAACGGCTTCCACGACACGGCGAACGCGATCGCCACGTCGGTGTCGACCCGGGCGCTGCGTCCGAGCCACGCGATCCTGATGTCGGCGACGGCCAACTTCATCGGCGCCCTGACGGGCACCGCCGTGGCAAAGACGATCGCCTCCGGGATCGCGACGACTCCCTCGGGCGACGCGGGTCAGATCATCGTGGCGGCCGCGCTGCTCGGGGCGATCGCCTGGAACCTCCTGACGTGGCGCCTCGGGATCCCGTCATCGTCGAGCCACGCGCTCATCGGAGGGCTGATCGGCGCCGTGATCGCGGCGTCCGGCACGGGCGCGCTCAACGGGCCGGGCATCGTGGACAAGGTGCTGTTCCCGCTCGTCGCGTCGCCGATCCTGGGCGTCGTGATCGGCTTCTCGCTCATGGTCGTGCTGCTGAACGTGTTCAAGCGGGCGCACCCGAAACGGATCAACGATCGGTTCCGGCGACTCCAGGTCATCTCGGCCGCGTACATGGCCCTGAGCCACGGCTCGAACGACGCCCAGAAGACGATGGGCATCATCACCCTGGCGCTCGT
>Ga0070696_100000663_pt1 | contig 22063 bp, 19 predicted proteins | sample KBSK1253metaG_FD_65474 | JGI IMG/M metagenome (GOLD analysis project Ga0070696, IMG submission 65474) | Corn, switchgrass and miscanthus rhizosphere microbial communities from Kellogg Biological Station, Michigan, USA - KBS K1-25-3 metaG | ecosystem: Host-associated > Plants > Roots >... | reverse complement strand
GTGTACGCGGGCATGACCCTGGACAACCTCGACCGCCAGGGTGTCGACGCGACCCACGTGGCGCGCGTACCGGGCTCGAGCGGCGTCGCGCCGATCTGGGTCGAGCCCGACGGGACCAATCGGATCATCGTCGTGTCCGGCGCAAACGACGCGGTGGATCCGGAGGAGGCGGCGGCCGCCATCGGCTCCATGGACGACGTCGACGTCGTCGTGGGCCAGCTCGAGATCCCGCAACGGGTCACGCTCGCGGCCTTCCGAGTCGCCAGGGAGCGAGGCGCGGTGACCATCCTGAATCCCGCTCCCGCGGCACCCCTCGACCCCGAGCTCATCGACGCCTCGCACTGGCTGATCCCGAACGAGACCGAGTTCGCGATCCTCGCGGGCGTCGGGCGGCTCGACCCGGGCGACGATGCCGCGATCGCCGCCTTCGCGCGTCGCGTCGCGCCGCGGCTGCTCCTGACGCTTGGGTCCCGCGGCGCCGCGATCGTGAGCGCGGACGGAGCGGTGGATCGAGTCCCCGCCACCCAGGTCGAGGCGATGGACACCACCGGGGCAGGCGATGCGTTCGTGGGCGCCTTCGCGGTCGGGCTCGCCGCGGGGCTCAGCGAACGCGCGGCGGTGCGGCTCGGGATCGCCTGCGCCTCGGACAGCGTGACCCGACCAGGGACGCAGAGCTCGTTCGCGTCGCGCGAGGTCGCGGCGATGCTGCTCAGCGAGATTCGCTCGGAGGCCTGAGGACTACTCCTCGAACAGCTCCCAGCCGCCGCCCTCGCCGGGCACGAAGAACGCCTCGTCGGGGTAGCACCAGGCCCACTGCTCGCCCGGCTGGGCGGACCGGATCAGCGCGTGGCCGGTCTCGTGGGAGTGCGCCGTCGCGTGGCGGTTGGGGCTGTTGTCACAGCAGCCGGTTCGGCCGCAGATCAGGCACTGCCGCAGGTGGACCCACGAGCTGCCCATTTCGACGCAGGTCGGGCAGACGTTGTCCGGCGCAGGCAGGTCGGCCATCGCCGAGGCGAAGTGGGGACAGGGCAGCGCGACGGCCGGGGAGGTCACACCCGAATCCTAAGCGCGGCAGCGGCGGACCGCTGCGGTCAGCCGGCGGCGGCCTTCCCGCGGCGCCGTCGCGCCTGCATCGCCACCACCGCCTCGGGCAGCGGCTCTCGCCCGACGATGCGATTCCGGCCGCCGAGCTTGGCCCGGTACAACGCATCGTCGGCGGCCTTCATGAGCAGGACGCGCTCCGGGCTGTCGTCGGGCGCGACGGCGTAGCCGATGGAGACGGTGAGCCTGCCCGTCTGTCCCGGGCCGAGCGGGATGATCGTGCTCTCGGTCCGCTCGCGGATGCGCTCGGCGACCTCGGCCGCCTCCGCGGCGCCAGCGCCGGCGAGGTAGACCGCGAACTCCTCACCGCCGTAGCGGGCGGCGACGTCGGGCTCGCGGATGCTCGAGGCCATCAGGTGGGCAAAGACGCGCAGCGCCTCGTCGCCCGCCGGATGCCCGAAGCGGTCGTTGAACTCCTTGAAGTGGTCGATGTCGAGCATCAGGATCGCGGCCTTCTCGGTGGCGCCGCGTGCTGCGAGCCGCCGCTGGACCGTCTCGTCGAAGGCACGGCTGTTGGTGAGGCCCGTGCGGGCGTCGGTGTTGGCCTGGCCGCGGAGCGCGAACAGCAGCCGGCGGTTCGCGATCGAGAGCGCGGAGTGCTCGCTCACGCGCGTGATCGCCAGGCGCGTCGTGAGCGACAGCTCCCTCGGCCTCGCCCAGTGGAGATGCGCGGCACCCACCGTCTCGCCGAGTGCCACGAGGGGGACGCAGGCGAGCGTCCCGGATTCGACCGGATAGACCGGGCAGCGATAGGCGAGCCGGCTGGCGAGGTCGTCGGTGACGTACAGGCTGCTCCGGCGGACGGCGGGGCATCGACCGAGCTCGTGGAGCGACAGGATCTCGCCCTTTCGCTCGCCCAGCGCCGCCTGGGGAATGGCGCGATCCTGCGACTGGTTGGACACGTGCAGGGTGGCGTCGCTCGGGTGAACGAGCTCGTCCAGCGTGGCGAGCGTCGCCTCGGACAGTGCGATGTCGTCCTCGGTCAGTGCCGTCAGCTCCGTGAACTGGTTCACGATGGCGGACTCGTGCGCGAGGTCCGAGCTGGCCTTGCTCGTGTCCTCGAGGGCGACGTTGGTGAGCGCCAGGCGCTCGTTGAGGCTCGTCAGGCCGGAGTTCGCACTCGCCATCCTTCGCGCGAACCAGAAGATCACCGCGACCATCAGCAGCAGCAGTGGACCGGCGGTCAGGCCGAGGTTCAGGAGCACGCGATCGACGTCGGCGTACAGCTCCGAGGCCGGCGAGACCACGGCGACGATCCGGTCGGAGTCGGGCACGGGCTGGTAGCTGACCCGGAAGGTCTGGCCGTCGTCCTCGAAGCTCGTCGCGCCGGTCGTGCCCGAGAGCATCTGCTCGACGGCGTCCTTCCACGAGCTGGACCCGTCTGCAGTCGCGAGCGGGAACGGCGCGGTGTCGGGATCGACGGGCGTGTTCGACGCGGCGCGGAATGCCGCGATATCCGGGTGCGCCAGCAGGCGCCCCTCCGTGTCGAGCATCACGTCGTAGCTCGAGCCGCCGAAGGTGTGCTCCTGGAGCAACGCTGCGAAACGGGCGATCGGGATCTCGAAATGGAGGATGCCGGCAGTCGTTCCGGTCGGCAGCACGATCGGCGTGGCGACACCGATGACCCAGCGCCCCGAGTCCGGCGAGAGGTACGGGGCCGACTGGTAGAACGCGTCGTCGGGGAGCTGCAGCGTCGGCAGGACGGCCGGGTTGTTGGTGCGCTCGTCGGGCGACAGCTGGTCGACGGGTGCCACGCCGGAACCGCTGACCCAGCGCGCGGCCTCGAGGCCGCCGGAGCGGATGACGCAGATCTCGTCGACGTCGTAGCGCTCGCCGAGATAAGTGATCGCGCTCTCAACTGCCGCTCGATCGGCCGGCAGGAGCTGCCCTTGCGTGTCGGCGAGGGCCCTTTCGAAGACGACGTTCTGGCGGGCGAGGCGGATGTCGGCCGAGGCGTCGGCCATGACCTTGTCGACGGCGGAGGACACCGAGGCCGTGCTGGCTGCAAGCCGGTCGTCGGCCTCTCGGCGCATCTGGTCCGTGATCTGCAGCACCACCAGCGAGCCGGCGACGAGTGCCAGCACCGCAACGACGACGATGACCATGGACGACCGAGCCCCGAATGGCGACTTGAGCCATCCGGGAGCGAATCGTCTCTTCCCGATCGAGTTGCGGACAGCGTCCTGCAAGGAATCCCTCGTGGTTTGCCCGGGACCGCGACAAGGGTCCTGTGTTCAGACGCACCACGAAAGGCCGCGAATGGGTCCCCGGCTTACCGGACTTTCGGCGAAGCGCTCAGCGGCGCTCGGCCCGTTCGCGACGCCCGACCTGGCGGAGAGGGTGGGATTCGAACCCACGGCACTTTCGTGCGCCTGTTTTCAAGACAGGACCGTTCAACCGCTCCGGCACCTCTCCGTGGGTGAGGATACCAACGGGAAATCAGTCAGCCGGCCCGAGGATCTCTTCGGCGATCGAACGGTGCATGGCGAGGTCGCCCTCGTTGAAGACGCAGAACACGACGCGCCGTGGGAGCTCGTTCGCCCCAAGCCAGTCGCGCGCGGTGCCATGCTCGATGCGCGTCGCGCGCTCGAGCGGAAAGCCGTAGATGCCGGTCGAGATCGACGGGAAGGCGATCGATTCGAGGGCGTGCTCCGCCGCGAGCTCGAGGCTTCGTCGATAGGCGCCCTCGAGCGTCTCGTCCTCGCCGGCCGAGCCGCCGCGCCAGATCGGACCGACGGCGTGGATCACGTGCCGCGCGGGAAGGTCGTAGCCGGCAGTGATCTTGGCTGTTCCCGGCGGCGTCCCACCCAGCGTTCGCGTCTCCTGGAGCAGCCGCGGCCCGGCGGCGCGATGGATCGCGCCGTCCACGCCACCGCCACCGAGCAGCGACGAGTTCGCTGCGTTGACGATCGCGTCGACCCGCAGCGTGGTGATGTCCGCGCGGACGATCTCGACGCGACCGCCCAGCCAGGTCGCCATCGCCGCGCCCGGCTCAGCCGGCCGGCGGCCCGATTTGGTCGGTGCCGAGGTACGGCCGGAGCACCTCGGGGACGCGGATCGAGCCGTCGCGCTGCTGGTACGTCTCGAGGACCGCCGCGACCGTGCGCGCCAGCGCGAGCCCTGAGCCATTGAGCGTGTGGACCAGGTCCGGCTTCTCGCCGCGCTCCGGCCGATATCGGATCGCCATGCGCCGCGCCTGGTAATCCTTGAAGTTCGAGCAGGAGCTGACCTCGAGCCAGCGTTCGACACCCGGCGACCAGACCTCGAGGTCGTATTTACGCGCCTGCACGAAGCCCATCTCGCGCGTCGACATCAAGAGCACGCGGTAGGCCAGCCCGAGCCGCTGCAGCAGGTCCTCCGCTCGACCGGTCATCCACTCGAGTGCGGCGGCCGAGGCCTCCGGCACCTCGAAGAGCACCATCTCGACCTTGTCGAACTGGTGAACGCGGAGGATGCCCCGGGTGTCCTTGCCCGCGGCACCGGCCTCGCGGCGGAAGCACGGCGTGTACGCGACGTAGTGGATCGGGAGCGTCGCCGGCTCGAGGATCTCGTCGCGGTGCAGGTTCGTGACCGGCACCTCGGCGGTCGGGACCAGGTACAGGTCGTCGCGGGTCACGACGTACATCTGGTCTTCCTTGTCCGGGATCTGCCCCGTGCCGCGCGCCGACGCCTGGTTGATGACGATCGGCGGCCAGATCTCGGTGAAGCCGTTCTCGCGGGTGTGGACGTCGAGGAACCACGTGATCAGGGCGCGCTGCAGCGCCGCGCCCGCGCCCTTGTAGACCGGAAAGCCCGAGCCGGCGACCTTCGCGCCGCGGGGCAGGTCGATGATGTCGAGCGCCTCGGCGAGCTCCCAGTGCGGCCGGCGTGCCCAGGTCGCGCCGCCGGCAGGCGCATCCGCCCCGACCTCGCCCTCGACCGGCTCCTCGCGGGCCAGCTGCTCGCCCCAGGTGCGGATCGTGACGTTCGCCTCCTCGCCACCGACCGGCACGTCGGGCTCGGCGGGGTTGGGAATGCGGAGGAGGAGGTCCTCAACCTCGGCCTCCTTCTCGGCGAGCTCCGTCTCGATGGCCGTCAGGCGTTCGGAGACCTCGGTCGATCGCCGGCGGAGCTCGGCGACCTCCGGGCCGTCCGGCTTCGCGCCGCCCTTGATCGCCTCGCCAATCGACTTCGACGCGGTGTTCCGCTCGGCGCGCAGCCCGTCGGCCGCGCCCTGGAGCTCGCGCCGTCGTGCGTCGGCGGCGAGGGCGGCGTCGACGATCCCCGGATCCTCGCCCTTGTCGACCGCGCCCTTGCGGACGGCGTCGCTGTCCTCGCGCAGCCGCTGCAGCCCGACGCTCATGCCGGAAGTTTGGCGGCCGCCGCGGCCTCCCGCAGGCGCTGGATGACGAACTCCGAGTCGAGCTTGGCGAGCAGCAGGCCGGCCCGCGGGCCGTTCGGCCGGCCGAGGAATGCCAGGTACAGCGCCCGGAAGGCGCGGCCGGCCTTCAGCCCACGCTCCGTCGCGGTCTCGAAGATCGCGGCCTGCCATGCCTCGCCGTCCGCGGCGACGGCCGGGCCGGCGAGTCCGCCCGGATCGGAGGCGAGCTCCTTCGCTCGCTCCGAGAGCGCGGCGAGGAACGCGCGATCCATGTCGTCGAGCGTCGCCGCCTCGTCGGGCAGCGTCGGCTGGACGACGAGCTTGGCCTCCTCGGGCGCGAAGGTCTCCAGCCAGCGCTTGGCCGCGACGATACGCGCCTCGAGGGCCGCCTGCTCCACCTGATCGAGGGCGGCGCCCTTCTCCTCGGCGGCCGTCGACGCGACGTCGACCCCCGGGACCTGGATCAGCGTCGCGAGGTGCGAGAACGGGAAGCGATACCTGGCCGCTTCGGCCTCGTAGTCGGCGTTCGGATCCAGCAGCGAGTAGCGGAAGACGTTGCCGAAGCCGAGCGGAAGCTCGCCCTTCACGTCGCGGCCGGCGACGGCGTCCCCGAGCCGGTCGAACTCGTCGAAGAGGCGCGGGATGGCGTCCGTGCCGTCGGGATCGAACTCGATCGCCTGGTTCGGGCGCGGCCGGAGGAAGAGCAGTCGGAGCTGCTCCGGTGGGACGACCTCGGCGATCAGGTGTGCCGGCGTTCCCCGGCCCTTCGACGTCGACATCTTCCGGCCGCCGATGTTCAGGAACTCGTAGGGCACGTTGATCGGCGGCTCGCGCTCGAACACCTCGCGCGCGATCGCATCCGACCGGTCGCGCGAGCCGCCCGCGGTCGCGAGGTCCTTGCCGCAGGGCTCGATCGTCACCCCGAACAGCGACCACTGCGCCGCCCACTCGAGGTTCCAGGGCAGCTTGGCGGCGCCGCCGAACGGCGCGACCCAGCCGCTCGAGCCGCAGCCCGTCGCCCAGGTCACGAGGTCGGGCCGGCACTCGAAGAACACCTTCTCTCCGTCCCACTTCGTGACGATGGTGGTGCCGACGCGGCCGCAGGTCGGGCAGATCACCGAGATCGGATGCCAGGTGTCCGGGTGCCGCACGTTGGCGACGCGCCGGTAGACCTCGCGGACGATCGCCGCCCGGTCCAGCGCGATGCGGATGTACGGGTCCATGTCGCCGGCGGCGTAGTGCTCGCTCATCCAGTAGTAGCGGTCGGGACGGATGCCGAGCCCGGCAAAGGTGTCGATGAAGACCTGCGCGTGGTGCCGCGCGTACGAGGTGTGGCCGTCAGCGACCTGGTCGGGAATGTGGGCGAGCGGCCGGCCCATCTCGCGCTCGACCGCGTCGGGCGTCAGCAGCGCCTGCGCGTCCATCGGGTCGAGGTCGTCGACCCCGTAGAGCAGCGTCGTCTGGTGGCCCGAGGCGCGCAGGGCCCGGGTGATGACGTCGAGGATGACCGGACCACGGAGGCTGCCGACGTGGACAGTCCCGGACGGGGTCTTCGAATCGTTGACGACCTGCGGACCGGAGACCCGGGCCGCCAGCTCGTCGGCCCACTCCATGGTCGGTCGAGCCTCTAGGTGATGGAGACGATCTTGTAGGCGATGTCGCCGGCCGGAACCTGGACGGTGACGTTCTCACCCTTCTTGTGACCGAGCAGCGCGCGCCCGACCGGGCTCTCGTTGCTGATCTTGCCCTCGGTCGGCTTGGCCTCGGTCGAGCCGACGATGGTGAAGGTCTGCGAGCCGTCCGGGCCGCTGAGCTTCACGGTCGAGCCGATCTGGACGTGGTCGTTCGAGGTGTGCTCGTCGATGAGCGTGGCGTTCTTGATCAGCGCCTCGAGCGTCTGGATCCGCCCCTCGACGAACGCCTGCTCGTTCTTGGCGTCCTCGTACTCGGCGTTCTCCGTGAGGTCGCCGTGCTCCTTGGCGTCGTGGATGCGCTGGGCGATCTCCGGACGGCGCACGGAGACCATCTCGTCGAGCTCCTGGCGGAGCTTCTCGAGGCCATCCTTGCTGATGTACGTGGGCTTGTTGTTCACAATCAGTCTCGGGCCCCCGGATAAAGGAAGAACCCCAGCCCCGCGAGTTCTTCGAAGCGGGCTGGAGTCCGGGTCGGCGGCGTAGGTTACCGCGCCCCCGGAGGGGTGTCAAAGCGAGCGGTCTGATCTCGCGCGAGGGCCTCGTCGGCTGGTTGTACCGATCTCGACGGGCCGTTCCTGCCCCGTTCCGAGACCGTTCGGTCAGTTCCTGCCTGCGAGACCGATGAGACGATCCCGGAGCCGGCGTAACGAGGTCTTATCACTCGTTGCCACGAACACGGTGTCGTCGCCGGCGATGGAGCCCACGATCTCTGGCCAGCGCGTACGATCGAGCGCCGCCGCGACGGCGTGCGCGCTGCCCGGCAGCGTTTTGATGACGAGCAGCGGGTTCGCGATCCGGAATTCCACCGGCACGTCCGCAAGCAGCCGCCGCAGCCGGTCCTCGCCCGAAGCATCCGCGTCGCGCAGGCGTGGCGGCAGGACGTAGGCCGATCGGCCCTCGCGGCTGCCCTTGCCCAGCCCGAGCTCGGCCACGTCGCGGCTGATCGTCGCCTGCGTCGCCCGGAAGCCGCGGTCGCGGAGCGCGGCCGCGAGCTCCTGCTGGGTCCGGATCGTCCGCTGCTCGACCAGGTCGCGGATCGCGCGCTGGCGGAGCTGCTTCATCACCTCCACGGGAGTGGCCTCACGCCATCAACGATCCCACAGACCGAGCCAGGCCACGAGCACGACCGCTGCCAGCGCGAGTCGGTAGACGATGAAGACGCCGAGGCCGTGGGTGCGCAGGTAGCGCAGGAGCACGGCGATGGCGAGCAGCCCGAAGATGAGCGCGGCGAGCATCCCGGCGAGCAGGGGCACGATCGGGATCGCGACGCCGGCCTCACCGGTGAGCACCTTTTTCAGCTCCCACAGGCCGGCTCCGGCCGTGATCGGCGTCGCCATCAGGAAGGCGAACCGTGCGGCGGACTCCCGGTCGAGGCCGCCGAACAGGCCGGCCGAGATCGAGATTCCCGAACGACTGACGCCGGGGATGAGCGCCAGCGCCTGCGCCGCCCCGATCCCGAACGCGAGCGGGAAGCCGACCGACTCGATCTGGCGGCTGCGGGACCCGAGCCGGTCGGCGAGGAACAGGATCGCGGCGCCGATGACGAGCGTCACCGCGACCAGGCGTGGCTGCCGGAAGGCGGTCTCGATCGCGTCGTTGAGGAGCACCCCTGCGATGACCGCGGGGATCGTCGCGACGACGAGGAGCCACGCGAGCCGCCGATCGGGGTCCGTGCCGAGCGACCGGTCCCGGATCGCCGCCAGGCCGGCAGGAATGAGGCGCAGCCAGTCGTCGCGGAAGTACACGAGCAAGGCGACCAGCGTGCCCATGTGGAGCATCACGCTGAAGGCGAGGCTGTCGATGAACGGGTCGTCCCAGCCCAGCAGGGCCGGGACGATGATCAGGTGCCCTGAGCTCGAGACTGGCAAGAACTCGGTGAGCCCCTGCACGATCCCGAGCACGATGGCCTGAACGAGCTGATCCACGGTTCAGGCCCTCGCTTGCGCCGCGTTCGCGGCTCGACTACCGGATGAAGAGGGGCGCGAGCACCAGCGTGATCGTCGCCAGAAGCTTCACAAGGACGTGGAGCGACGGCCCTGCGGTGTCCTTGAAGGGATCGCCGACCGTGTCACCCACCACCGCCGCGGCGTGCGCGGGGGTCTTCTTGCCGAGGACGTTGCCGTCGTCGTCGAGCAGGTGGCCTGACTCGATGTACTTCTTTGCGTTATCCCAGGCGCCGCCCCCGTTGTTGAGCACGGTGGCGAGCAGGACGCCGGCGATGGTGCCGACCATGAGCATGCCCGCGATCGCCTCGTGGCCGAGGAGCAGGCCGACGATGATCGGCGTCGCGACGGCGACGGCCCCGGGCAGGACCATCTGCCGCAGCGCGGCGCGGGTCGTGATGTCGACGACACGGGCGTAGTCCGGGCGCTGCGTGTAGTCCATGATCCCGGGCATCTCCCGGAACTGGCGCCGGACTTCGACGATGATCGACTGGGCGGTCGTGCCCACCGCGCGGATCGCCAGCGAGCTGAAGAAGTACACGAGCATCGCGCCGATGAGCGCGGCGATGAACACGTCGACGTTGGCCAGGTTGACCGAGGTCAGCAGCTGGCGCGCGCCGGCGGTGCCCGCCTCGATCTGGCGACCGATGATCAGGTTCACCTTGTCGATGTAGGCGCTGAACAGCAGGAACGCCGCGAGCGACGCCGACGCGATCGCGTAGCCCTTGGTGAGTGCCTTGGTGGTGTTGCCGACGGCATCGAGCCGGTCGGTGATCTCACGGGCGCCCGCCTCGGCGCGGCTGAACTCGGCGACGCCACCGGCGTTGTCCGTGATCGGGCCGAAGGTGTCCATGGCCAGGATGTAGGCCGTGGTCATGAGCATGCCCATGGTCGCGACGGCGGTCCCGAAGATGCCGCCGACGTCGCGGCCGTCGGCATTCGTCAGGTGCGCCTGGGTCCCGAGGAAGTGGCTGAGCCACAGAGCTATGCCGATCGTGATCGCGGTGACGAAGGTGGTCTCGAAACCAACCGCGGTGCCCGAGATGATGTTCGTCGCGGGCCCGGTCTTGGACGCCTCGGCGATCTCGCGGACCGGGCGGAACGTGCCCGCCGTGTAGTACTGCGTGATGTAGACGAAGGCGACGCTCGTCGCGAGGCCGACGACCCCGGCCCCGAAGAACCAGACCCACGCGGGAATGCCGTTGGCGCCGGTCACGCCACCCGTGTTCATCATCACGTTGGTCGTGATGAGCAGGCCGACCACCGACAGGATCGTGGTGACCCAGTAGCCGCGGTTGAGCATGTTCATCGGGTTCTCGTCCTCGCGGCCTCGGACGAAGAAGATCGAGACGATCGTGGCGAGCAGGCCGAAGCCTCGGACGACCAGCGGGAAGAAGATCCACGCCTGCGGGTTCGGCCAGCCGGCGGCGCTCGCGATGGCGAACGCGCCAACGCCCAAGATCATCGCGCCGATGTTCTCCGCCGCGGTGGACTCGAAGAGGTCGGCGCCGCGGCCGGCGCAGTCGCCGACGTTGTCGCCGACGAGGTCCGCGATGACCGCGGCGTTACGCGGGTCATCCTCCGGGATGCCCGCCTCGATCTTGCCCACGAGGTCCGAGCCGACGTCCGCCGCCTTCGTGTAGATGCCGCCACCGAGCTGGGCGAACAGGGCGACGAACGACGCGCCGAAGCCGAAGCCCACGATCAGGAACGGCGCATCGTGTGTGGCCTGGCCGCCGCCGAGCCCGCCGAACGCGGCGAAGATGCCGTAGACGCCCAGCAGCGACAGGGCGACGACGAGGAAGCCAGAGACGGCGCCACCGCGCATCGCGACCTGGACCGCCTCGACGAGGCTGCGTCGCGCCGCTGCGGCGGTTCGCACGTTCGAGCGGACGCTGATGTACATGCCGATGATCCCCGACGCCATCGAGCACGCGGCGCCGACGAGGAACGCGATCCCGGTCCGCCAGCCGAGGTCGATCCCGAAGATGTTGGTGTCGGCGACCTCCTTGCCCTCGAACGCGGTGATGACCGCCCCGATGACGACGGCGCCGACGAGGGCGAGCACCCCGATCGTCGTGTACTGGCGCTTGATGAACGCGTCCGCGCCCTCGCGGATCGTGTCGGCGACGTCCTGCATCGCCTGCGGACCCTTGTCCCGCGACAGCACGTCGCGCGCGAGGTAGAGGGCGAACAGGATCGCGGCGATCCCAGCGATCGGGATCAGCAGTTGGAGCGCGCTGGCATCCATGGGCAGACGGGTCCTCCAGGGTTTCGGATCGATCATGGCCGCGGGCAGGCGGCGCGTCGATGTCGGTCAGTTGGAGGCCCTGGACGACTTCCTTGCGGGCGGCACCACGCGGACGCCTACACCCAATTGGCCCGTCCGGACCGGGCCGGAGTCTAGCACGGGGTCCGCCCCTATACTCCCGCTCCTGTGAGCCAGCGACCCGCCTTGGGCTGTCTGTTCGAGGTGGTCGAAACCCTCGTCCTGACGGTCGTCATCTTCCTCGGGATCCAGACGTTCGTCGCGCAGCCGTACAAGGTCCAGCAGGGTTCCATGGAGAACACCCTCCTGCCCGAGCAGTACGTGCTCGTCGACAAGCTGACCCCGCATTGGGCGAAGTACTCGCGCGGCGACATCGTCGTCTTCGACCCGCCCGAGAGCTGGTCCGCCGGCGGGGCCGGGGTGCCGTTCATCAAGCGCGTGATCGGGCTGCCGGGCGACCGGGTCGAGCTCCACGGCGGCTTTGTCTACGTCAACGGCACCGAGCTCGAGGAGCCGTACATCTTCGAGGACAACGGCATCCCCCAGACGACCGAGCCGTCGATCGGCGGGCAGAGCGAGTGGCTCGTGCCGGCGGGCGACCTCCTGGTCATGGGCGATCACCGCCAGGACAGCGCGGACTCGCGCACCTTCGGTCCGATCGAGATCGGCCACGTGATCGGGCGGGCGTGGCTGCGCTACTGGCCGTTCGACGAGTTCGGGATCCTGCCGACGCCCAGCTACGCGGGGCAGATCCCGGTGTCCAGTCCGGGGCCGAGCACCGGCACCGACCTGGAGCCCAGCCCCAGCCCATGAACCTCGCGCTGGTCGCGATCGTCCTCGCGATCGGCGGCGGGGCGGTCCTCGCCGTGTCGACGCGCAACGATGCCGCGTCGGCGATCGGGGTCGCGATCGCGCTCGTCGGGTCGGCGCTGCTGTCCGACCCGCTGCCGTCGGCCGCGGTCCTCGGCGTGCGCGTCGTCGCGGCCCTGCTGGTGGCGACGATGATCCGCTCGGCCATGCGGACGGGTCCGCGGCAGCCCTCCCCGGTGGGGTGGCCATCGGAGGCGTTGCTCGCGACGGCGGGAGCCGTGGCGGGCCTCGGGCTCTGGGTCGGGATCGCGTCGCTCGCGGCGTCAGGTGGCGGGCTGGTGGGTGGCCCGGGCAGCGTCGAGCCCGGTTCGACGGGAGCCGTGAGCACGGGCGGCGTCGCCGTGACCTCCATGGCCCTCATCACCGCCGCAGGGGCGAGCCTCCTGGCCCTCGGTGCGGCGCCGCTGGTCCATGGCCGGCCCGGGCCCCGTCGCGCGATCGGGCTCGTGCTCGTGACGCAGGCCGTGCTCCTGCTCCGGATCGGCGTCGCGGGCCCGGCGGTCGAGCTCGAGGAGATCGCCCGTGAGGCGCTGCTCGTCGTGGCGGGCGCGACCGGCGCGGTCCTCGCCATCGCGGCGAGCTCCTCGTCGGGGCGCGAGGACGCGGAGCCGGCCGGAACATGACGCTGCTCATCCTCGCCGCCGTCGCCCTGGGTGCGGGCATCGCCACGATCCTGCTCGGGCCGGAACGGCGTCGCGGCGCGCTGACAGTCGGCCTCATCGGCAGCATCGTGGTCCTTGCGCTCGCCCTCGCCATGCCGGATACCGATTCCCTGATCGTCGGCGGCGTGGGCATGGTCAGCACGCCCGTCGTTCGAGCCATGGCCGTGGCCTGGTCGGCGAGCCTCGCGGTGCTGGGCCTGCTCGAGATCGCCGTCGGCGGCCGCCCGACCGTCGTAGGCCCCTCGCTGATCGGCCTTGCCGTCGCGGGGCTGGCCCTGGCGACGCGCGACCCCGCCAGCTCGATGGCCGCCCTCGCCGCCGGCGGCGTCGCCGGCGTGGTCGTGCCCGGGCTCGCCGGCTGGCTCGACGGCCCGGACATCCCGTCCCGGCTGCCGACGACCAACCGGGGCACGCTCGCCATCCTCGGCTCCGGTTTGCTCGGGCTGTCGGTGATCGCCTGGGGGGCCTCGGCGGCCGGACCGCTCGGCGGCGCCGGCGGGCCCGTGTCGATCGATTCCGGCGCGCAGCTCAGCCTCGGCCTTGCGCTACTCGTCATCGTGGCCGCCGTTGCTATCCGCACCGGGCTCATCCCGCTCCACGTCTGGGCGGCGCGGTTCATGGAGGGCGTGAGCCCGCTGGCGATTCCCGCCGCGTTCGCGTGGGGCAGCGCGGCCTTCGTGCTCGTCGCGCTCGATTGGAGCCAGGTCGCCCTGGGCCCGGCGGCCGCGGGCGACGTCGAGCGCTGGCTGATCATCCTCGTGGCAATGGTCAGCGTGGTCCTCGGCGGCCTCGCGGCGATGGTCCACGACGACATCGAGCACGTGCTCGGCTACTCGATCCTCCAGGACGCGGGTGTCGCCGTGCTCGCGTTCGCGTCGCTGGACCCGAGCGTCGTCGCCGCGGCACGGAACTGGCTCGTGGCCAGCGCGACGGTCAAGACGGCGCTGGCGGCGTGGGCGTCGGTCGTGCGCACGACGTACGGCGGGCATCGTCTCGACGACCTCGGCGGCTGGGCGCGCCACTCCCCTGCCCTCGGCGTCGCGTTCGCGGGGATCCTGGTGGCGGCGATCGGGCTGCCCAACATGGCCCTGTTCCGGGCTCGCACGGACCTCGTCGTGAGCGCGATGCCGGGCTTCGGCCAGGTGGTCGCGCTGCTCATTGCGGTGATGCCGGCGATCTACCTCGGGCGCATCGCGATCGCCGGCCTGGCGCAGGTCAGCCCCGCCGTCGACGCCGGGGCGTCGGGTCGGCCGCGCTGGACCGGCGGTCGCGCGGCGGGCTGGTCCGAGGGGCCGCTGACCCAGGCGATCCGGGCGATTCCGGGCGAGCTCCGGGCGAACCGCGCGCCACTCATGGCGCTCGGCGTGCTGGTGCTGGCGGTGATGGCGCTGCTGACGGCAACGGGCGGCGCGGGCGGCTGAGGGCTACTCCTCGGGCGCGAGCACCCAGCGGTCGACCTCACGCTCGTACTCGAGCAGCTCATCCGGCGAGAACCACATCGCGAGCTCGGCCGCGGCGGTCTCGGGGCCGTCGGATGCGTGCACGAGGTTCTGCGCCGTCTCGACGGCGAGGTCGCCGCGGATCGAGCCGGGCGCCGCCTCGTGCGGGCGCGTGGCCCCGACCATCGATCGGACGACCGCGATGGCATTCGGGCCCTCGAGCGCGAGCGCGACGAGCGGGCCGGACGTGATGAAGTCGAGGAGACCCTCGAAGAACGGCTTGCCGCGGTGGATGGCGTAGTGCCGTTCGGCGAGCGAGCGATCGACGCGCATCAGCTTCATGCCCATCAGCTTCAGCCCGCGCTCCTCGAAGCGAGCGAGGATGCGGCCCACCAGCAGGCGCTGGACGCCATCGGGCTTCACCAGGACCAGGGTTCGCTCGGTCACGAGACCTCCAGGCTCTCTGCGGCCGCATCGAACGCGGCCTCGGCTTCCATGTGACGGCCAAGCAGCCGCTGGGCGTCGCCGCGGACGAGCGCCGCGCTTGGCTCGCGTCGCAGGTGCAGGATGTCGAGCACGGCCGGCGCGAAGGTCGGGTCATGCCGCAGCACCAGCGACAGGCGCAGGATCGCCCGCTCGGGCTTTGCGCTGAGTTCGTCGCGGGCCATCGCCAGCTCGGCCGCGGGGTCCATCTGCCCCTTGACGCGCCGCTCGTGCGGGTGCGACGGCCTGCCGGTCGCGCCGACGTGGGCGGGCGACGGCCGCCCGCTGGCGCCCCAGGCTCCCGCGGCCGTGGCCTCGAGCACCTCACGCGGGCCGGGAACGGAGCGACGATCGGTTGGCGGGGCCCCGAGCGGGGAGCCGGCCTGTCCCGATGGCGACGGAGCGGTTCCGGACTGCTGGTACGCCTCGGTCGGTGGGTCGGCGGGACCGTTCGAGGGGGCTCGCATGCCGCCGCGCCGGCCGGCGGCGGCGCGGGCATCGGTCTCGCGGCGGAGCTCGTCGATGTCGCTGCGATCGACCGGCCCGGCCGGCCAGAACGCGCGCCGGGGCATGCCCGCGAAGAGCGCGTCGAGCGTGGTCGCGTCGGACTGCGGCAGGCGGTCCATCAGCATTCGCGCCTCCGCGGGGCGCCCCTCGGCGGCCATCGCCTCCGCGGCGATGCACACGGCGACGTCGTCGGAGCCACCGGCCTCGAGATGGGCCAGCGCCGCATCCGCCGCTGCCGGTCCCTCGCCGGTCCGCCAGCGTGCCTCCGCGAGCACGGCCAGCCCGACCACGTCGAGCGCGTCGCGGCGATACAGGTCCTCGAGCTCCGCGCGAGCGAGCGTGAGCTGGCCCATGCGCAGGTGCACCCGGGCCATGCGCAGGTCGTTGATGCGCGCGGGATCACTGGCAGGCGTGAGGGTCATGCGGCCAGTCTTAGGTGCTTGTCGAGGCCGCGCAGGGAGCGGCCGGGAGCGACGACCGCCATCCGCAGCGCCTCGTCGCGGAAGAGCTGACCGGCAAGGCGAGCGAGGTCGTCGGCGCTGACGCGGGCGACCTCGGCGAGCGCCTCGTCGAGCGTCAGCACGCGTTCGTGGAGTGCCTCCTGGCCGCCGATCCAGGCGGCGAGGTGGCGGGTCTCCTCCATCCGCAGCTCGAGGCCGCCGGACAGGTACGCCTTGGCCTTATCGAGCTCGTCCACCTCGACGGGCGTATCGCGCAGCGAGGCGAGCTCGCGCAGGATGCCGTCCAGGGCCCGGCCGACCCGACCCGGATCGACGCCGGCCGTGATCTGCAGCGCGCCCGCGTCCGCGTACTCGACGATCCCCGAGCCGACGTCGTAGGCGAGGGCGTCGCGGTCGACGAGGGCCAGGAAGAGCCGGCTGCTCATGCCGTCGCCGAGCACTGCGTTGAGCACGGCGAGCGCCCAGGCGTCGGGATGGTCGCGCTGCAGCGCCGGCACGCCGAGGCAGATCTGCGCCTGGGTCGTGTCGCGGCGGCCGGTCAGGATCCGGTCGCCCGCCGGCAGTAGCGGCGCCGGCTCGAAGCCATGGACCGCGCCATTGCCCCGGCCGAAGGTGCGGGAGGCGAGGTCGAGCGCCTCCTCATGACCGAGGTCGCCGGCAACGGCGACCACCGCATTCGCGGGCCGGTAGGTCGCCGACCAGAAGGCGCGGATGCCATCCGCCGGCAGGCCGCGAACGTCGGACTCCTCGCCGCAGATCTCGCGACCGAGCGCGCCCGTCCCGAACATCGCCTGCTGGAACAGGATCTGCGCGTACTCCGCCGGGTCGTCGAGGTAGCCGCGGATCTCCTCGACGATGACCTCGCGCTCGCGGTCGATCTCGGCGACGTCCAGGTTCGGCCGGCAGATGAGCTCACCGAGGACCGTCATGGCCCGCTCGGTCTCGCGTCGGGGCACGCGGACCCAGTACACCGTCGCCTCGCGATCGGTGGCCGCATTGAACGAGCCGCCGACGCCCTCGATCGCCTCGCTCAACGAGCGGGTCGACGGGAACGCCTCCGTGCCCTTGAACGTGAGGTGCTCGAGGAAGTGGGCCATGCCCGCCTGCTCACGCGTCTCGAGCCGCGACCCGGCTCGGACGAACGCCGCCGCCGACACCGACCGCGCGCCGGGCAGGCGCGTCGAGATCACTCGCGGCCCCTCGGCCAGCACGGTTCGTTGGAACATCGCCGGGATGGTACCCGAGCACATCCCCGCGCCCGGGATGCCAAACGGCCGGCGCCTCTCGGCGCCGGCCGTTCGAGCACGTGCGTGCCTGGTGCCCTACTTGGGCAGGTAGGCGTTCAGCCAGTTCTGGAGGAAGAACACGATGAAGGCGATCGAGACGACCCACATCAGCGGGTGGACCTCGCTCACCTTGCCGCGCGCGACCTTGATCAGGACCCACGAGATGAAGCCCGCGCCGATGCCGACGGAGATGTCGTACGTCAGCGGCATGAGGATCATCGTCAGGAGGGCCGGGATTCCGTCCTCCAGGTCACCGACCTTGATGTCCCGAACCTGCGTGAACATCAGGTAGCCCACCAGCACCAGTGCCGGGGCCGTTGCGACGCCCGGGATGATGCCCGCGAGCGGCGCGAGGAAGATCGCGAGCAGGAACAGGACGCCGGTCACGACCGACGCGAAGCCGGTCTTGGCGCCCTCGGCGACGCCCGCGGCGCTCTCGATGTAGGTCGTGTTCGACGACACGCCGGCGAGACCGCCGACGGCGGCCGCGATGCTGTCGACGAGGAGCACCCGACCGACACCCGGCACCGAGCCGTCCTCGCGCGCGAGCCCGGCCTCGGCGGCGACGCCGGTGACCGTGCCCATCGTGTCGAAGAAGTCGGTCAGCATGATCGCGAAGATCACGAGGATGGCCGTCAGCAGCGGCAGGGTCGTGAAGACGTTGCCGATGTCGAACGCCCCGAGTGTCGAGAAGCTCGGCGCCCAGGAGATGTTCGCGGGGATGCTGGTGACGCCACCAACGAGCGCGACGATCGTCGTGACGATGATCGAGATGACCAGCGCCGCCTTGATTCGGCGGGCCCAGAGCACCACAGTCAGGGCGAGACCGAAGAGGAACACGAACTGACCGGTCGTCTCCGGGAGGTGGTACGTCACGAGCGTGCCGATGCACGCCTTGGCCGCTTCGGAGCCGGGGCCGCAGCCTGTCTGGATCAACCCGCCATTGGCGAAGCCGATGAACAGGATGAACAGACCGATGCCGGCGCCGATCGAGCGCTTGAGCGCGAGCGGGATCGCATTCATGACCGCTTCGCGCAGGCCGACGAGGACGAGGAGCGTGACGGCAAGCCCTTCGAGGACGATGACGCCCATCGCTCCGGCGGGGGTCAGGCCGCGCCCGAAGGTCAGGCCGAACGCGACGATCGCGTTGATGCCCAGGCCCGCCGCGAGCGCGAACGGGTAGTTCCCGACCACGCCCATTGCGATGGTCATGATTCCGGCGATGAGCGCCGTCCCGGCGGACAGGGCGATCCGTCCAGGGTCCGTCGCCGAGAGTCCGAAGCCGTCGCCGAGGATGCTGGCGTTCACGAACACGATGTAGACCATGACCATGAACGTGGTCAGGCCGCCGCGTGCCTCGGTGATCAGGTCCGTGCCGCGTTCGGCGAACTTGAAGTAGTCAGCGATCATGCCGCCGCCGCTGGAGCGCGGGGCAGCCTCGGTTGCTGTAGCCACCCGGTGTGGTCCTCCCTCCTCTGAGCGCGCCGCGCCCGGGGCGGGCACGGTCCGCGCCTCCCTCCGCAGGGCCCGCTCGCGCGAGCCGATGTGGTCGCGATGGTACGCGCGTTAACCGGCGATTTTGCCGGTCAATTGCACGCTTGCGGGGAGGTCAGGAGGAGTCCGGAGTGGTCCCCCGGCCGTTCGGGAGCGGGCGCCGCTACTCCTCCGAGGCGTCCGAGTTGAGGCCCTGGAGTTCCATCTGGACGTAGCCCGACGTGTCGAACGCGAGCTGGTGCGGCTCGAACGGTGACGCCGAGCCGTCGCCACCGGGCGTGAACTCGACCACGACCGACTCGTCGCCCTGGACGAGCGTGTACACGAGGAGCTGGTCCGGGCGGGTCTGGAAGTCGAGGTGCTCGAACGAGTCGACGTTGAGCGTGATCGCGATCGGCGTGAAGTAGGTCGACACGTCCGGCTGGTCGACGACGATCCGCTCGACCCAGCCGGTGCCATGCGCCGCGACGTCGCGCCCGCGCAGGTACCGATACGAGACGGTCTGCTTGAGGAGGGGCCGGAGGAGGTTGAGCATGTCCTCGCGGCTGGTGACGACGCCCTGGTTCACGAAGAACTTCGCCGGCGGCTGCATTGGCAGGGCACGTCCTCCGGACACTGGGGACGGGGTGGACTGCGGCCGATGGTAACGCGGCATCGACGAGCCGGCGGTGTCGATTTGGATGCCGAATTCGGCCGCGTATGATCGGGGCGTGCTGCTCGCGATCGACGTCGGCAACTCGAACGTCACGATCGGGTCGTTCCGGAACGGCAGCCTCACGGCCGTCCGTCGAGCGGCCACGCCCGCGAGCGCGACGGCGGACGAGCTCGAGGTCCTGCTCGAGGAGCTTCTCCGGCTGGACGATGCCGCGTTCGCGGATGTCTCTGCAATCGCCTGCGCCTCCGTCGTCCCGGCGGTGACCGCGGCGCTGGAGGCAGTCGCGGAACGGCGAGAGCGGCCGCTGCTGGTTGCGACCGCGGGCACCGTGCCCATCCCCGTTCGAGTCGACCGCCCGGGCGAGGTCGGGGCCGACCGGCTGGTCAACGCGCTGGCGGCATCGCGGCTGTATGGCACGCCAGCGGTGGTCGTCGACCTGGGAACGGCGACGACGTTCGATTGCGTGGCGGCGGACGGGGCATTCGTCGGGGGCGCGATCGCGCCGGGCCTCGAGCTCGGGCTCGATGCGCTGGCGTCCCGGACGGCCAAGCTGCCACGGGTCGAGGTTCGCACGCCCGACCGGGCGATCGGCCGAGACACGGTCGCGGCGATCCAGAGCGGCAGCGTCCTCGGCTACCAGGCGCTGGTCACGGGGTTGCTGATCAAGATCCGTCGCGAGCTGGCGGACGCGGGCGACGTGGCGGCGAGCGACGTCCACGTCGTGCTCACGGGCGGCCTGTCGCGCGGCACCTGGGCCGGCGCGCTCGAGGGTGTCCAGGCGATCGATCCGGAGCTCACCCTCAAGGGCCTCGCGATCCTCCACGCCGAGGTGGCGGGCGGCCAGCCACTCGAGCTGAACCTGTCGTGAGCGCCGCGCCCGCGCGGCGCCTCGAAGGTCGATTGATCGCCCTCGGCGTCACCGGTTCGATTGCGGCATACAAGGCCGTCGAGCTGCTCCGGCTGCTGACCGCGGAGGGAGCGGACGTCGTCGTGCTGCTCTCGCCGAGCGCGACGCGCTTCGTCGGGCCATTGTCGTTCGCGGCGCTGTCCCACCACCCCGTCGAGTCGGACGTGCTCGACCTCCTGCCCGACGGGCGCATCGGGCACATCGTCGTCGCCGATTCGGCCGACGCGATCGTCGTGGCGCCGGCGACCGCCCACTGGCTGGCCGCCATGGCCAACGGCCTCGCCGGGGACGTGGTCACGGCGGCGGCGCTCGCGACCAGCGCGCCCGTGGTCGTCGCGCCCGCCATGGACGGCGACATGTGGACGCACCCGGCGACGGTCGCCAACGTCGGCAAGCTGCGGGATGCGTTCGGCTACGCCGTCGTCGCGCCCGAGAGCGGACCGCTGGCCTCCGGCCAGTCCGGGGTCGGGCGCCTCGCGGAACTGCCGGCCATTGTCGACGCCGTCGTCGAGGCGGTCTCGGCCCGGCCTGTTCGCCAACCGAGCGCGGCGGCGCGGCCGCCCGTCGTCGAGGCGCCACCGCGCGATGCGGATCTCGTCGGGCGGCACGTCGTCGTCACTGCCGGCGGGACGCGCGAGCCGATCGATCCCGTCCGCTACATCGGCAACCGCTCGACCGGCCGGATGGGTGCCGCACTTGCCGAGGCGGCGCTCGCCCGCGGCGCCCGGGTGACGCTGATCGCCGCGGCCGTGGAAATCCCGCTCCCCGAGGGCGCGGAGATCGTCCGCGTCGAGACCGCCGCCCAGCTGCGGAACGCCCTCCGCGACGCAATGGCCACCGACGGCGGCGTCGATGCCCTCGTCATGGCCGCCGCGGTCGCGGACTTCACGCCATCGGCGCCGAAGGACCGCAAGCTCGTCCGCGCCGAGGGCCTCAACCTGGAGCTCTCCCCCACTCCGGACCTCCTCGGCGAGGTCGCGGCCGCCGGCTCCGGCGCCTATCTCGTCGGATTCGCGGCGGAGACCGGAGGTCTCGAGCGGGCTCCGGCGAAGCTGGCGGCCAAGGGCATCGACCTGCTCGTCGCCAACGACGTCAGCGAAGCGGGCTCCGGCTTCGGGACGGACACCAACCGGGTCACGCTCTTCGATCGATCGGGCTCGAGGGACGAGCTGCCGATGCTCTCCAAGCGCGAGGTCGCGGATCGCATCCTCGACTGCGTGGCGGCCGCGTTGGACGACCGCGGGGCCGGAGCGCAGACTGCCGAGATGCACGAGCCCGCGAGCAGCGAGGGAGCGAGATGAGCGCGTCGAGCGAGGTCCGCCGCCTGACCACCTCGGACATCGGTCGGATGTACACGGACGGCGAGCGGATCCCGATGCTGACCGCCTACGACTACCCGACCGCGAAGATCCTCGACGAGGCCGGCGTACCGATGATCCTCGTCGGCGACTCGCTCGGCCAGGTGATGCTCGGCTACGAGACGACGGTCAAGGTCACGATGGCCGAGATGCTCCATCACACCCGCGCGGTGGTGCGTGGCACACGGCGTGCCCTGGTCATCGGCGACATGCCGTTCCTGACCTACTCGACCATCGACGAGGCCACCGAGAACGCCGGCCGATTCCTGCAGGACGGCGGCGCCCAGGCGGTCAAGGTCGAGGGCGGGGTCCGCAGCGCCCGGATCGTCGAGGCGCTGGTGAAGTCGGGCGTGCCGGTCCAGGGCCACATCGGCTGGACGCCGCAGTCGCAGCACGGCATGGGTGGCAAGGTCAAGGTCCAGGGCAAGTCACGCGACGCGGCCAGGGCGGTCCTCCACGACGCCGTGGCGATCCAGGACGCGGGCGCGTTCTCGATCGTCCTCGAGCTGGTCCCCGAGCAGCTCGCGGCGGTCATCACCGAGCGGCTCCAGATCCCGACGATCGGCATCGGCGC
>Ga0070696_100000662_pt1 | contig 22065 bp, 25 predicted proteins | sample KBSK1253metaG_FD_65474 | JGI IMG/M metagenome (GOLD analysis project Ga0070696, IMG submission 65474) | Corn, switchgrass and miscanthus rhizosphere microbial communities from Kellogg Biological Station, Michigan, USA - KBS K1-25-3 metaG | ecosystem: Host-associated > Plants > Roots >... | reverse complement strand
GATCCGCGTGTCATCGTAGCAAGCTTCGCACGTCCGGGAAGGAATATTACTGGCGTGACTACTTTCAGCACCGAATTGACGGCGAAGCGGATTGAACTCCTCAAAGAGCTAGTTCCGAACCTCTCGCGCGTTGCGTTGCTTCACAACATGGGCAATCCGGCCGTCCCACCCGAGTGGGAAGAGACGAAGACGGCGGCCCGCGCGCTAGGTCTCCAAGCGGAGCTTCTTGACGTGCATAATGAGGAAGAGCTGCGTCGCGCATTCGACCTCGCTGTCCGACATCGTGTCGACGCGCTCGTCATCGGGGCGGACGGGCTTACGCAAGCGCATCAACAAACGATCGTCGACTTGATGGCCCGCATCGGACTGCCCGCCGTCTATCCGGCGCGCGAATTCGTCGAGGCCGGCGGCCTGATAGCCTACGCGGTTAACTACCCGGACCTTTATTTCCGGTTCGCACGCTTCGTCGACAAGATTTTCAAGGGTGCGAAGCCGGGCGAGCTTCCGGTGGAACAGCCGACCAAATTCGAGCTCGTGATTAATCTCAGGACCGCCAAGGCGCTGGGGATCACAGTCCCCCAATCCCTGTTGCTCCGTGCAGATGAGGTTATCCAATAATCGCTTTGCCGCCTAATCACGCCTTCAACCGGACCCGCCGGCACCGGCCTTTACTTGGCGAGCATCTATGGCGGCGGGCCGGTTAACTTGGTCTTGTTAGGCCTATTGACGTGGGGTAGCGGCGATATGGTGCGCCAACTGCTTGCAGCCGGACTGGTGGACGAGCTGCGGCTTCTGATTTATCCCGTCGTACTGGGGCGCGGCAAGCGCTTATTCGGCGACAACGCACGGGTGTCGGCCTTCAGCCTGGCACACTCGACCAGCACGCCTGGCGGTGTGCTGATCACGCGCTATGTGCGCAGCGGCGAGGTGCGCACAGGGACGTTCGAATAAGTTGACAAGAAAAAGCCGTGTCCTACCAGGGAACAGACATGCCCTTTGCTCGCAAGCGCAATAATACGGCCTCATCATCAAGGCTGCAGAACTCGGATTTGCAGCACCGCAGGGCCTGACTCGAACCAAGCTTGTCTAGCGCGCGGCCTGACCTTACGATCAACGAAACGCGCCGGACAGATGCGTTCTTTCTCGCCGGTGTCGGTGAGGCGCGCAGGTTTTATTCAAGGGAGATATATGAGCGTCACAAAAATTCTCGGCATCATTCTTCTCGTCGCAGGTCTTTTCGGACTGCTCTACGGCCACTTTGATTATACGAAGGAAACGCATGAGGGTCAGTTCGGGCCATTTAAGTTTTCAATCGCCGAAAAGGAAACGGCGGTTATTCCGAGCTGGGCCAGCATTGTGGTCATGGTCGCAGGTGTCGTACTACTCGTCATCCGGAAGTAACCGCTGGCGCTGCGGCAACGGATACGGACATGAACACGGCATCCTGTAGTTGCGACGTACGGATCCGCACACGACAATCTGCCGCAGGCGTCGGTGGCGCCCTGGGTGCTCTACGCGCCCACGTTATCCGTGGATTGCTCACCCTCGCGCGGCTGCTGTGCAAAGGCACGGAGAATTCATTACGACTTCAGCTGCTCGCCGCGATATATCGTCCTGACGGAGCGAATATCGCCGGTCACCCCGCCGGACCTCATTCTGCCTCTTTTCTCTTTTCTTTCCTCCTGATGCTTCTGCCCGCCCATATCAAGATAGAAACCAACCGCTTGACGATCCGTCTCGTAGAGGAATCGGATCTGCCTTCACTCTTTGCTGTGAATGCAGACGATGCGGTCACGCGCTACCTGCCGTACGAGAGTTGGAAGAGCGCCGCCGATGGAGAAGCATGGTTCAGCCGCGCCGCAGCCCGCCTCGCTGCGGGCGAAGCCGGCCAGTTCGTCATCGTTCACCGAGAATCCCGTCGCGTGGTTGGCACATGCCTGCTGTTTCGCTTCGAACAATCAAGTGCGAGGGCGGAGGTTGGCTATGTACTGGCACGCGAATACTGGGGTGCCGGCTACATGCTCGAAGCAATGAAGGCGTTCGTAGTTTTCGCATTCGAGCAGCTTGGCATGCGACGGCTCGAAGCTGAGATCGACCCGCGAAATGTCAGTTCTGCCAGACTCCTCGAACGTCTTGGCTTTGTCAGAGAGGGCCTTCTTCGTCAGCGGTGGGCCATGAAAGGTGAGGTTGCGGACTCAGGTTTCTATGGTCTCTTGCATGAAGACTGGCAACCTTTCCCGCCGTGAACGTATTGCAATTGAAGCAGTTCTGTCGCGGGCTTCCCAGCTCGATCGAAACTCTGTATGAGGAACCCTACAATTTCCTTGTGTACTCTGTCGGTGGCAAGAAATTCGCCTATTTCAAAACCAGCCGTCCGGAACGATGGCGCTTCAGCACGCGAGTTACGCCTGATCGCTTCATTGAGTTAACGGATGTTCCTGGGATCAAGCCCGCCAGATACCGCGGACGTTTTCATTGGATCACCATCGTCAATGTATCGAGCTTTCCCGCGGGCTATCTTACGGAGTTGGTCGAATGGTCGTATCAAAGAGCATTCGCCTCATTGAGCAAGGCCAGACAGCTTGCAATTCGTGGCGCCTGACCCGTGGAGCTCAAATCCCGCACGCCCTGCTTATCCTGCCGCGGCCGATTCTCCTCTACACTTTCCAGGCAAACGCGGGCGCCCGTCGCTTCTACGAGCGACATGGCTTTCGGGCAATACAGTTCACGGATGGTCGAGCCAATGAGGAGCACTGCCCGGATGTCCTGTACGAGTTTGCGGCCTCGCCGAATCCGGTGATCCGCGTAACTGGCCGCTCGTGAAGCCTCGCCATGTCGAAGCAACCGCGATACTGGTTTCCAGCCAAGCGATACGGTTGGGGTTGGGGCTTCCCTGCCACTTGGCAAGGATGGCTGGTAATCGCCATCTACGCGGGCCTCGTTGGTACGGCGGCGATTGTCGTGCCTCCGTCGAGTGAGCCTGCCCTGTTTATCGTCAGCGTCGTTCTCCTCAGTGTCATGCTGACCGCCGTCTGTTGGATCACGGGCGAGCCGCCGCATTGGCGGTGGGGCAAGCGAGATGGCGCCTAGGGCGGGGCGCCACCGCGAACGGCATCGTACCGGCCGAATCGGCTGGCTGCGCGCAGCCGTATTGGGTGCGAACGACGGCATCGTTTCCACCGGTAGCCTCGTCGTCGGTGTTGCTGCGGCGCATGCGACGCACGGCGACGTCATCGTCTCGGCAGTGGCGGCGCTCGTCGCCGGCGCGATGTCGATGGCTGCGGGCGAATACGTGTCGGTACATTCTCAGGCGGACACCGAGAAGGCAGACCTCGATCGCGAACGGAAGGAACTGAAGGCCGACGAACAGGGCGAGCGCAACGAATTGACGGCGATCTACGTCCGCCGCGGACTCGATCAGGCGCTCGCGAAACAGGTCGCCCAGCAGCTCATGGCACACGACGCGCTTGCCGCGCACGCTCGCGATGAACTGGGGATTTCGGAAGCGCTGACCCCGCGGCCGATTCAGGCCGCGCTTGCGTCGGCCGCGAGTTTCGCGGTAGGCGCGGCGCTGCCCCTCGTCGTCACGGCGCTGGCGCCCGCAAGCGACTTGATTCCGCTCGTCTCCGGAACCTCGCTCGTCTTCCTTGCGCTTCTGGGTGCCGTCGCGGCTCGCACGGGAGGCGCTTCGATGGCCGTGGGCGCGATGCGCGTCACTTTCTGGGGTGCTTTGGCCATGGCATTGACCGCGGTCGCCGGTACCCTCGTCGGAACGCGTGGCGCATGACATGAGCGCCGCAGCGCACGTCGCCCGCGTCATCGGCGTTGGCGACGAGCCGATGGAGGCGGTTGCATTCTACGAAGTTCTCCCGGCTGTCCGTGCCCGGATCGTGGGCCTACACTGACACCAGCCAACACGCTACGGAGTGTTTCATGACCGACGAGAAGATTACCGTTCGCGTTACCGCAAGCGACCAACGTCTCGAGGTTGTCGTGCTAAGCAAGCGCGCCGGCATGATCGAGGTTGTCCTCGGTGAAGGCGTGCATAGCGTCCGCTGCCAGCTCTCGCCGACGCGCAGCGGCATGGCTTATGTCGGCAATGCGATGGGACGCGAGATCGTCTACGAGAAGAGCCGCGCGGAAGTCGAAGCCGACATCCAGCGCGCCAACGCGATCCGGACCGATTACCGGCGCTGAGACGAGCACGACAATGAGCGCTGCAGAGCCGCCTCAAGGCGCGAATTCCGCCCCCGCGGGGGGCAGCGCAGCGGCGAAGCCGCAAGCGTGGGGGGACCATACAAGCGCTCCCGAGCTCGCGCTTCGACAATTGCAGACGCTCGGCGCGGATGCGTTCGCGCACGTCAATGGCTCGCTCGCCGTGCATCTTCGCGGCACGGAGGCGCTGTTGAGGCGCTGGGGCAACCGGGATGCGGTTTGCCTCGGCGGGCTCTATCACGCGGTGTACGGCACCGATCGCATCACGGGATCCCTCGCCGACCTCGGCATGCGCGGGGCCATCGCCGAGGTGATCGGCGCCGAAGCCGAGAGTCTCGCGTACCTTTACGGGGCGTGCGCACGCGAGACGTTTCATCCGAGAATCGGGACGCACGACCAGTTGATGTTCGCCGATCGGTTCGCCCATTGCGAATATCCGATCGCGGCATCGCAACTGCGCGACCTTTGTGAGATGACCGTGGCGAACGAGGTCGATCTGGCGCTTGCGAACGCACGGTTCCGCAGCAGATACGGCGCCGAGCTCATCGAATTCTTCGAGCGCATGCGGGGGCTGGCGAGCGAAGCTGCGCTCGCTGCGGCGCGCGAAACGCTGCGCCCCGCACCGCACGATGCTGCGTCGGCGCACGACGCCGTCGCCGGTGCACGACGGGAATAGCAATGCCGATGTCCGACTACATCCGTCGCCTGCGCGCAATGGTCGGCACGACGGTCCTCGAGGTGCCGACGGTGAGCGTCCTCACGTTCGACGATGCCGGGCGCGTGCTCCTCGTTCGCCATGCGGAAGGCAACGACTGGACGACGCCCGGAGGGATGATCGAACCGTATGAGACGCCGGCGGACGCGGCTGTCCGGGAGACGTGGGAAGAAACGGGCCTGCACGTCGAGCTGACGCGACTGATCGGCGTATTCGCCGGCGAGCTTTGCACCAGCACCTATTCGAACGGCGACAAGCTGTCGTGGGTGTCGACGGCGTTCGCCGGCAAACCTGTCGGCGGCACGCTGCGCCCGGATGGCGAGGAAACGCTCGAAGTGCGCTATTTCGACCGCAACGAGACCCTCGCGCTCCGCTGCAAACCCCATGTGCGGATGTTCATCGATGCCGGCTATGCGCCGGATCACATCGCCCGTTTCCAGCGACCGACGTGGCAACCGCCGTCGCCGTAACGCGCATGCCATAACCTGCAACATGCCTGCCCGATCGGCCGTCGACACGATTCTGCTGCTTCATTTCGCGTTCATCGCTTTCGTGATGCTGGGTGCATTGCTCGTCATCCGCTGGCGGTGGATCATCGTCGCGCACGTGCCGGCTGTCATCTGGGGCGCATTCATCGAAGCGACCGGCGGAATCTGCCCGCTGACGCCAATCGAGAACCGGTTGCGAAGCGACGCCGGTCTACCGAGCTACGGCGGAGGCTTCGTCGAGCACTACCTGATGCGGATCATCTACCCCGACGGACTTACGCGAGCGACGCAATATGTTCTTGCCGGTGCGGTCATCGTCGTCAACGGCGCGATCTACGGCTGGCTGCTCCACCGCCGACGCCGGCACGCCGCGGACAATCTCGCGGCGTGAACCGTTTCTTCAACCCGATCGGGACGCAGGAGCACCGATGAACACCGACGAACAGGCGATTCGCGACGTCGTCGACACCTGGCACGAGGCAACCGCCGCGGGCGACTTGTCGCGAATCCTTCCGCTGATGGCCGAGGATGTCGTCTTTCTGGGCGCCGGTCGACCGCCGATGCGTGGACGGCGCGCCTTCGAGGACGGGCTTCGGGCACTCCTTTCGCATTCGCGCATCGGCTCGACGGGGAAAGTCCGGGAGATTGCGGTGTGTGGCGATCTCGCCTACTGCTGGAGCGACCTCTCGGTAAGGATTACGCCGATCGCCGGCGGTGCAGCCGTGCGCCTCGCGGGTCCGGTGCTGACGATCCTGCGCCAACAGGAGGGACGCTGGGTCGTCGTACGCGATGCCAACATGCTGGCGCCCGATCCCGAACGAATGCCGTGAAACGCCCGCCGGTGGGGAACCGGCGTTGCGCCCGGCGAATCAGATTTGCATGTCCATGGGCACAGCCATCGATGTCGGTGAGCGTGTCGTCGGGCTGATCTCCGACACGCATGGGTTGCTCCGACCCGAGGCGCTCGACGCATTGCAGGGAAGCGACTTCATTGTCCACGCTGGCGACATCGGCGACGTCGCCATCCTGGAACAGCTGTCGCGGATTGCGCCGGTGACGGCGGTGCGCGGCAACAACGATCGGGGCGCCTGGGCGGCCGCGCTGCCGGACACCGCTAGGCTAGACGTCCACGCGCGCCGGATTCTGGTGATTCACGACCTTTCGCAATTGGACCATGACGCGTCACTCGACGGCATCGATGTCGTCGTCTCCGGTCATTCGCATCGACCCCGATCCGGGCAGCGAGGCAAGATTCTCTTCATCAATCCCGGCAGCGCCGGACCGCGCCGCTTTCGATTGCCGATTTCGATCGGCAGGCTGTCGATCGTCGGCGACCGCATCGACGCAACGCTCGTTGCGCTGGAAGTGGAACCGTCGATCCCGCCGCCGCAACGCCGCATGCAATCGGCATAACCGTGGCATACGCCGCAAGCGCCGGCGAGGATCCACGCCCGTGCGACAATCCTCGCAACCCGCACCCGGAATCGCGCATGCAAACGATCGGACTGCTCGGCGGCATGAGCTGGGAATCGACGATTCCCTATTATCGGATCATCAACGAAACCGTCCGCGAGGCGCTGGGCGGCCTCCACTCGGCAAGGATCGTTCTTCACAGCGTCGACTTTCACGACATCGAACGGCTGCAGGACGCCGGCGACTGGATACAGGCCGGCGAGGTCCTTGCCGACGCGGCGCGGTCCATCGAAGCCGCCGGCGCCGACTTCCTGGTCATCTGTACGAACACGATGCACAAGGTCGCGCCGGCGATCGCACGCGCCGTCGCGATGCCGCTGCTGCACATCGCCGATCCGACGGCCGCTGCCATCGCCAAAGCGGGCCTCTCGAGCATCGGCCTGCTCGGCACGCGCTTTACGATGGAGCAGGACTTCTATCGCGATCGCCTGGCGCGTAACGGCATCGATGCGATCGTGCCGGACGATGACGAGCGGGCATTCGTGCACCGCGTGATCTACGACGAGCTCTGCCGAGGTATCGTGCGCGACGATTCGCGCGCGCGCTATCGCTCGATCATCGAGCGTCTCGTCGCGCGCGGCGCGCAAGGCATTGTGCTCGGTTGCACCGAAATCGCGATGCTGGTCGGCGCGGGCGATGCCGCGGTGCCGGTGTATGACACGACACTGCTTCATGCGCAGGCCGCCGCCGTGCGCGCACTGTCCGGCGAGCCTCACGCCTTTGCGTCCACCGACGATTTGCAGCGGCCGCGTGCGATCCTGGGCGCATGAGTCGACCATGAACATCGACCGCATCGACCACGTCGTGATGACCGTCCGCGACATCGACGCCACGTGCGCCTTCTATGCGCGCGTCCTCGGCATGCGCATCGTCACGTTCGGCGGCGGACGTAAGGCGCTGGCCTTCGGCGCGCAGAAGATCAACCTGCACCTCGCGGGACGCGAATTCGAGCCGAAAGCCGCGCATCCGACGCCCGGCTCGGTCGACCTCTGCCTGATCGCGACGGGCTCGCTCGATGCGGCGATCGCGCATCTTGCCGGCTGCGGCGTTCCAATCCTCGAAGGCCCGGTCGCGAAGACCGGCGCCACCGGTCCCATTCGGTCGGTTTATTTCCGCGACCCCGACGCCAACCTGATCGAAGTGTCGACGTACGCTGACCGTTGAGCAGCGGTCCACGATCGATCGCCATATGATCCGCATCCGCGACATCGACCACCTCGTGCTGCGGGTCGCCGACGTGGAGGCGATGATCCGGTTTTATCGCGACGTCCTCGGCTGCCCGATCGAACGGCGTCGCGACGACCTCGGCCTTGTCCAGTTGCGCGCGGGTCGCGCAATGATCGATCTCGTCCCCGTCACGGGATCGCTCGGGCGCGCCGGCGGCGCCGCGCCGGGTGCGGAAGGCCGCAATGTCGACCATTTCTGCCTGCGGGTCGACCCGTTCGACGAATCCGCGATTCGGCGTCAACTGGAAGCGGCCGGAATCGTTGTAGGTGAAACGATTTCGCGTTTCGGCGCCGAAGGCGAAGGTCCGTCGATCTATATCGCGGACCCGGAAGGCAATACCGTCGAATTGAAGGGACCGCCAAACGCGACGCGCGACCCCGCGACCGGGTAATCGACGACATGGACAACAGCTATCCGCTCGAAGGCGGCTGCACCTGTCGCAACGTCCGCTACCGGATGACGACGAAACCCCTCTTCGTCCATTGCTGCCATTGCCGCTGGTGCCAGCGCGAAACCGGGACTGCGTTCGCGCTCAACGCGCTGATCGAATCGGATCGGTTGGAAGTGCTGCACGGCGCGCCCGTCACCGTCGATACGCCATCGAACAGCGGGCGCGGCCAGAAGATCGTCCGCTGCCCCGACTGCCACGTCGCGCTGTGGAGCCACTACGCGGGTGCGGGCGACGCGTTGAAGTTCGTGCGCGTCGGTACGCTCGACGAACCCGATCGCCTGCCGCCCGACATTCACATCTTCACCGCATCGAAGCAGCCTTGGGTCGTGTTGCCGCCCGATGCGCCGGCGGTGCCCGAGTACTACGACAGCAAGCGCTACTGGCCGGCGGACAGTCTCGAACGCCGTCGCGCCGTTTTCCCCGCCGGGCCGCCGGGTCGCTCCGGGCGGTAGCCGTGGCGGCGTATATTCGGCGCTGGCATGCGAAGTGCTCTAATCTGCGCGGGCGCCGGGGAACCTATGCGCGCACCCGGTGACCAAGGCGCGTCCACCCTGTCCCGATGACCATGATCATCCGAAACCTGCTCCTTGCCGTGACATTCGCCGGCGTCGCATTCGATGCCGCCGCGGCGAGCGAGCCCGCGGCCGCGACCCTCGCACCTCCCCCAAAGTGGGACGCGGCGTTTGCCGCGTTTGCCGCCGACGACGTCGCGCATCCGCACCCGGCCGGCGGCGTGTTGTTCGTCGGCAGCTCGTCGATCCGGCTCTGGAGCAATCTTGAGGACCAGTTCAGGAACCTGCCCGTGGTCATCAAGCGCGGGTTCGGCGGATCGCAGCTTTCCGATTGCGTCAAGAACCTGAGCCGGCTGGTGTTGCGATACCGACCGCACACCGTGCTGGTGTATGCGGGCGACAACGACCTCGCCGCCGGGACCGCGCCGCAGGAGGTGCTGCATCGCTTTACCGCGTTCGTCGATGGCGTCCACCGCGAACTGCCCCAAACGCGGATCGTCTACATCTCGATCAAGCCGAGCCCGTCGCGAATCCGCTTGCTGTCGAAAATCCGTGAAACGAACACGTTGATCGAGGACTATGCCGACGACGCGGACGAGGTCGATTACATCGACGTCTTCACGCCGATGCTCGACGCATCCGGCCAGCCGCGCGCGGAGCTCTTCCGCGACGACGCGCTGCATCTCAACGCGCAGGGCTACGCGCTCTGGAAGCGGATCATCGGACCGCACGTGCGCTGACGCGCGCGGTCTGCACCCGGCGGCGCGCGCGCAGGAACTGCGCCCCGTCCTGCGTCGCGCGCGCAACACCGTAGAGCGCCAGCAAGGCGCCGATGACGAGCGCCGTTTCGAACACGCTCAGGTGCGGCCGCGCGGTGTCGCCGACGACCGTCAGCACCGTGAGGCAAATCACGAGTTGGGCGCTGAACACCACCAGCGAAGTGCGACCCATCGTCGCGATCGGCGAATGCGCCGCCCACGCGACGAGCACGCGGCGGCATTGGACGGCGATCAACGCAAGCACGGCAAAGTTCAGCAGGCGCAGCGGACCTAGATGCCACTTGTCGAAAAGCGTGTCGAGCGCGGCGTCGGGCCCGAAGGGCATCTGGCCGACGACATGGCGCCACGCGAAGAAAATGGCGGCGATGCCCACCGCGATCGCAATGCCCGGACGCGACCAGGACGCCTCGACCGGCGGCGCCGGGCTCGCCGCAGTGCCGCGGTTGGCGCCGACGCGCAATCCGACCAGCCACATGAGCTGCCAGGCGAGAAACGAGAAGGCGCCGGTCGCGCCGTAGGGCACCGGCCAGCCGACGAGGGCCGCGACCGACTCGTAGACGTGACGTCCGCCGCCGTACTGCGCGAATAGCCACAGCACCGCGCTTAGCGTGAGCAGCACACCCCAGCCGCGGCGTGCGCCATATTCGAGAATCAGCGGCGATGCGGCCAGGAACAGCACGTACATCGGCAGGATATCGAGCAGCGGCGGGTTGTACGCGAGGACGAGGCCGCTCACCAGCGCGAGATGCGGGCGCTCGAGGTAATACGACGCGAGATCGGTGATCGCATGCGCATCGCGCGAGACGGCGATCGGCACCAGCACCAGCAGCAGGAAAAGCAGCAGCGCGATGTGCGCGGCGTAGACCTTGAGCGCGCGCAGCCACAGCGCGCGCCGCATCACCGCGTAGCCGCGCGTGCGCGCCTTGTGGCTGTAGACGGAACCAACAAGGAACGCCGAGAGGAACACGAAGCCTTCGGCTGCCGATACGAAGCCGAACGGCTGGCCGGCGTGGGAACTGAACCACGTGGGCAGATGCGTGATCGTCATCAGGACGAGCATCAGTCCGCGCAGCCAGTCGAGTTCCGCTTGACGTTCCACAGGTGATCGTTGCACAGGCGGGAGAGCAGATCAGACAGTGCCCTGCGAAGCGACGTTCCTTGGCGAATTGTTACGATTGTTACGGATTGTTCCCGAAGACACGGGGGTCAGCGTAAATACGCGAAGAGCGGCGAGCCCGATTGGCGGCGGATCAGCGCGTTTTCCGCCGTGCGCGCTTCGGCGGTGTCGAGTGATTCGATCCAGCGCACGTCGCCGCCGACCAGCGCCGCAACCGCTGCGCCGTCCCGATACAGTACGCGGTTACCCGCGATGGCGGGGATTTTAATGCCTGGCAGCAGCGTGCCGACGACGTTCAACGGATCGGCGCCGCTGATCGACACGAATTTTCCCGAAAGCGGCGCGCGCCGCGTCTCGCGCAGCAGCGTCACCGCTTCCGGCAGCGCGAATTGCTCGCCGGTGATGCTGGCGACGAATCGGCCGCCGCGAATGTCGCCGCGCGCCTCGAGCCGCCGCAACACGCGCGAAAGCTCGCGCCAAGGCGGAAGCCACGACGCCTCGCGCTGAAGTATGCGCCAGGACACGACGCCGTAACGGCGCAGCAACGCATGCGCGACGTGCTCGACAGTCTCGGGCGGGAGGTCGTTGCGCGTCCATCCCGCCGCGGACACGGGTGGCATCGGACGCGGCGCGCGCCGCGCAAGCGACCAGCGGCCGGCGTCTTCGACTCCGAGGAGCGCCGTGCGCCGATGGCGCCTACCCGCGCCGATCCGCTTGCGCTTCTGCGATGGCGTCAGCAACGCGCGCAGACCTGCGAAGCTGTCGGAGGTCACGGTTCCGAGCGCGACCAATTCGGCGAGCGCATCTTCGACCTGCGTGCGCAGCAGATGCGTGCCGTCGAGGATTTCGTCGTAGAACGAGGCGCCGTGCGCACGCAGGAATTCCGCGATTGCCTGCGCGCGCGCACTCATCGTCGCCTCGTGCCCGTCGGCGCTCGGCGCCACGCGTGTCCACAGCGACGCACTTCGCCTCGGCAGCAACGTCACCGGCGTCGTGCGTATGACGTTCGCGCCGCCGGCGACGCCGGTGGTTGCGGGCAGCGTGAGGCGCGCCCACACGGCACGGCCGGAAAGGCACAGGTCGTCGAGCCACGTGAAATCGTAGTTCTCGAGGCGCGCCGGCAGAATTTCCGATTCCCACGCACTTGCCGGCGCCTCGAATCCCTGCAATTGCGCGATGATCGCATCGAGCGCATCGGGTCCCTGGCGCTGCTCGTCAGGCGTGACGTGCTGCCAGCGAAAGAGGAACCGCACGAAGTCTTGCGTCGACACGGGCTCGATTTCCTGGCGCAGGCGCTTTACCGTGTAGCGGTGGATGCGCGCGAGCAACGTGCGATCGCACCACTGCGTGGCAGGTGCGCCGGCGGTGAACGAGCCCTGCATCGCGACGCCCTCGCCGGCGAGCTTCGCGAGCGCCGCGTCGACGTCGGCGACCGGCAGCGCGAGCGAATCGGCGATCGCTGCCGCGCTAATCGGACCGAGGCCCTGAAGGCGGCTGCGCACGAGCTCGACCAGCGCTTCGTCGCGGGTCCATGTGCGCTCGGCATATTCCTGCGGTGCGGCAATCATCGGCCAACGCTTCGCATCGGGATGAACGGCGTCGAACTGCGGCAGGCGCTCGGCCGCGACCCATGCATCCCGTGCGCCGGCAAGTGTCACCGACGTTGCGCGGCGATCGGCGGCAAGGCGCTCGAGGAAGCCTTTCCAGCCGTCGTGCGCGCTCGCTTCGTCGCGCGTCACGAACCCTAAACCGAGCAGCGCGTCGTGCATTTCGTCGGGGCTCGTCGCTTCCGGCCATGCTTCGCTGCGCACGCGATCGATGGCTTCGGCGTCGAGCTCCCCGAGTTTTCCCGCGGTGTCGTCGTCGGCCCACCGGCGCGCCATCACCGCCTGCGTGCGTCGCTCCTCGAGCGGCGCGTCGTCGAGGTATGCATACGGGCGCGCGTTCAGAATTTCCATCGCCAGCGGCGAGGGCGCGGGAAGATCACGCGCGACGATCGCGATGTCGCCCTGCTCGATGCGCCTCAGCACGCGCTCGAGGCCGTCGATATCCATCGCCTCATGCAGGCAATCGTGGATCACCTGGCGCACCAGCGGATGATCGGGGATCTCGCGCGCGCCGACGATGTTTTCCGCGCAGGCGATCTGATCGGGAAACACGGCCGCCATCAGGTCGTCGGCGCGCATCCGCTGCAACGGCGCCGGAACCTTCTTGCCGCCTTGATACCGAGGCAGCGCGAGCGACGTGCCGGCGACCCAGCGCCAGCGCGCGGAGAACATCGGCGCGTCGAGCATCGCCTGCACGAGCACGGGGCGCACGGTATTCGAATGCAGATACCGCGCGACGTCGGCAAGCGGAAAGCTGTGGCTCGTCGACAGCGAAAGGACGATCGCGTCTTCGGTTGCGGCGGCCTGCAGCTCGAAATTGAACTTGACGCAAAAGCGCTTGCGCAGTGCCAAGCCCCACGCGCGATTGATGCGGCTGCCGAACGGCGCGTGAATGACGAGCTGCATGCCGCCCGATTCGTCGAAGAAGCGCTCGAGGACGATCGTATTCTGCGTCGGCAGCGTACCGAGGACCGTTCGCGCGCTGCCGAGATAGTCGACCAGTTGCCCGGCGGCGGCCGCATCGATGCCGCGCGCATCGAGCGCCGCGACCGCGGCGGGTCGGCCGGCCGGCGAGGTGCTCTCGCCGACGAACAGCTCGTCGCGCAACCGCGACACCGCCAGGGACAGCTCGTCGCTACGCGCGGGCGCCTCGCCGAGCCAGAACGGAATGTTCGGCGCCTGTCCCTGCGCATCCTCCACGCGTACACGGCCGGCTTCGATGCGCCGAATCCGGTACGACGTGTTGCCGAGCTGAAAGACGTCGCCGGCAAGGCTTTCGACGGCGAAATCCTCGTTGACCGTGCCGACCATGTGGCCGGCGGGCTCGAGGATCACCTCGTAATCGGCCGTATCGGGAATGGCGCCGCCGGAGGTGAGCGCCGTCAGGCGCGCGCCGCGCCGCGCGCGCAGCACGCCGTTGACGGCGTCGCGGTGCACATATGCGCCACGGTGTCCCTGCCGCGTCGTGAAGCCGTCGGCGAGCGTGCGCACGACGTCGAGATACTCGTCATAGTCGAGTCCGGCGTACGGAGACGCGCGCGTGAGCGCTTCGTAGAGTTGGCGCTCAGGCCAGTCGCGCGCCGCGACATCGGCGACGATCTGCTGCGCGAGCACGTCGAGCGGCTTGTCCGGAATCGTCAGCCGGTCGAGCTCGCCGCGGGCGACCGCATCGAGCAGCGCCGTGCATTCGACGAGTTCGTCGCGCGACAGCGGGAAAAGCCGCGCCTTCGGCACGCCACGCAGCGTGTGGCTCGCGCGGCCCGCGCGCTGCAGGAACGCGGCGATCGAGCGCGGCGATCCGATCTGGCAGACGAGGTCGACGTCGCCGATATCGATGCCGAGCTCGAGCGACGCCGTCGCGACCAGCGCCTTCAGCTCGCCGCGCTTGAGACGCTGTTCCGCCGACAGGCGCAATTCCTTCGCCATGCTGCCGTGATGCGCCATCACGTGCTCGCTGCCGATGAGCTCCGACAGGTGCCGCGTGACACGCTCCGCCATCCGGCGCGTGTTGACGAACACGAGCGTCGTCCGGTGCAAGGCGATGAGCTCCGCGAGCCGCGCGTACACCTGAAGCCACACTTCGTTCGACATCACGGCCTCGAGCGGCGAGGCCGGCACTTCGAGCGCCAGATCGCGCGGGCGGACGTGCCCGGCGTCGACGATTGCACAAGGGAGGTGGTCGCCCGACGCTTGCGGCTGCGCCGCTGCCCCGCCGACCAGGAAGCGCGCGACGTCCTCGATCGGCTTTTGCGTGGCGGAAAGGCCGATCCTTGTCAGCGGCCGCTCGACAAGCGCGTCAAGGCGGGCGAGCGAAAGCGCCAGGTGGCTCCCGCGCTTGTTGGACGCGAGCGCGTGGATTTCGTCGACGATGATCGTGCGCGTGGTCGCCAGCATCCTGCGGCCCGACTCGGAGCCGAGGAGCACGTACAACGACTCGGGCGTGGTGACGACGATGTGCGGCGGCCGGCGGCGCATGCTCGCGCGCTCGTGCTGCGGCGTGTCGCCGGTGCGCACCAGCGTGCGAATGTCGACGTCGGGCAGCCCGAGTGCCGCCAGCTCGTCGCGGATGCCGGCGAGCGGCACGGCGAGATTCTTCTGGACGTCGTTGGAGAGCGCCTTCAGCGGCGAGACGTACACGACGGACGTCTGGTCGGAAAGGCCGCCCGCGAGCCCCTCGCGCACGAGCGCATCGATGGCCGCGAGAAAGGCCGCGAGCGTCTTGCCCGATCCGGTGGGCGCTGCGATCAGCACGTGGCGCCCCGACCGGATCAGCGGCCAGGCGCGCGCCTGCGCCTCCGTAGGTGCTGCGAAGGACCGGCTGAACCAGGCGGCGACGGCAGGGTGGAACGCGTCGGGCATGTGGCATTTTCTCACTGTTGCCCGGCGCGCGCGCCGTCCGACGGCGAGATGATTATTCATGTGGATTTCCTGCATGCGTTCGGCTAATCTTCGTCGTCACCCGGCGACACCTCGAGGTTCGCGATTCGCCATGAAACGCGCACGCGTCCGGTCCCTGCTTCTGCTGCTGACGGTCGTTGCCGCCGGCCCCGCGTTGGCACAGGGGTTCCGGTTCTCGCAGCCGGACGACAGTGCTGCGCGCGAAGCGGCCGCACGCGACGAGCGGATCGCGCAGGATCTCTCGGTTCCGTGCCGCGCAGATATCAAGAACAAGAAGATCATGGTCGTCATCGGCGAGCGGCAATCGAACGGCTACATCGAGGCGAATCAGCAAAATTACGGCGCGCACTACCAGGCGATCAACAAGCGGCTGCAGGCGCTCGGCTTGCGCACGTACACGCCCGAAGAGATCCGCCGACAGATCGCACAGGCGGAGATCGATGCGTATTTCCGCAACGATCCGGACGCGGCGCTCGCGGCCTCGCGCCGGCTTGGCGCAAGCTTCGTGCTGCGGGGGCTGATCTCGTCGCAGGCGATGCGCAATCCGATGATGGCCGTGAACCAGGTATCGGTGAACATGGGGTTCACGCTCACCGGCAGCAATGGCCGCGTGATTTCCGATACCGACGCGACCTCGAGCTCCTACGCTGGCGCCGACGTCGAGCGGATGGCACTCACGCTGGTGAATGAAAAGGCGGACGAGGTCGTTGCCAAGCTGTACGCCGACTACTGCCGCAACGCCACCCGACCCAAATGAACGGTACGGCGCGTTAGACCGCGCGCCGCCCTCCTCATGCGTCTGGATATCCAAGGAGCATCGCCATGAAGCATCGCATTCCGATTCGCCTGATTCCTGCGTTGTTCGCCGCAGCCCTGGCGCTGGCGGCGACACCCGCCCTCGCCCAGCCGAAATTCGGCAACCCATCCCCCACCGCGGGCAGCGACACGTCGCAGCGGGCCAACGAGTCCGCAGACCAGGCACTGTACAAGCCGGTCGAGTACATGAATGCGAGCAAGCGCGGTCCGGCGCTCATCGTCATCCCGGGCGAAATCAAGAGCAGCAACGCAACGTTCCTGCAGAAATTCACGCCGAACAACATCGCCGACTTCGGCGAAGTCGAGCTCTCTGCGGCCAATTTCCAGGTGCTCGAGCGGTCGAATCTCGGCCCGATCCTCAAGGAATTCGAGCTCGCGTACAACCTGGGCGATCCGCAGCAGGCGCGCAAGTTTCTCGGCATGGGCAAACTCAAGACGACCAAGTACGTGGTGAAGTTCGACATCCTGAAGACCGAGCAGGTCGCGTCGGCGCAGCAAGGCTTCGACGGCCGCGCGCTTGGCCAGATCGCCGGCATCTTCGGCGCCTACAGCGGCTCGCGTGGCGGACACACCGCCGGCGCGGTCGGGCAGACCGCCGTCGGCTCGGTGCAGACCGGCGAATCGACCGGCGTGTGGATCATCGGCATGCGCTACAAGATCATCAACGCCGAGACCACCGAGCAGCTCGCGCAGGGCTACACCGAGGAGAAGATGGAGGTCGGCGCCAAGTCGTCGTCGGTGATGGGCGTGTCGCAGTCGCAGCAGGGCGGCGTGTCGCTCGACACGATGGTGCAGCGCCTCGTGCAGAAGTCGGTGTGGGAGATCGACAGCAAGTACAAATAAGCCGTGACGATCAGCCAGCTTGGGAAGTACGAGATCCGGCGCGAGCTCGCGCACGGCGCGATGGGCGTCGTCTACGAGGCCTACGATCCGCTGATCAGGCGCCGTGTCGCGCTGAAGACGATCCGCCCCGACCAGCTCGAGGGCGAGCGCACGACGGACATGATCGCGCGCTTCCGCCGCGAAGCGCAGGCAGCGGGACGATTGAGCCACCCGAACGTCGTGCCGATCTACGATTTCGACGACGATGCGGGCACGTGGTTCATCGCGATGGAATTCGTCGACGGACGCGAGCTCAAGGAATGCTTCGCGGCGGACGAGCGCTTTCGCATGCCGGACATCGAGCGAATCATGACGCAAATCCTCGATGCGCTCGACTATTCGCACCGCCAGGGCGTCGTGCATCGCGACATCAAGCCGGCGAACATTTTCCTGCTCGCGGACGGCACGGTGAAGGTGGCCGATTTCGGTATCGCGCACATCGAGTCGTCGAGTCTCACGCAAGTCGGCACGGTCGTCGGCACGCCGAACTACATGTCGCCCGAGCAGATCATGGGACTGCCCGTCGACGGGCGCTCGGACCTCTTCGCCGCCGGCGTGATCCTGTACCAGTTTCTCACCGGGGAGCGTCCGTTCGCCGGATCCTCGACGACGACGATGCAGAAGGTATTGAAGGAAGAGCCGCTGCCGCCGTCGACGCTCAACGTGCAGTTGCCGCCCGCGATCGACGCGGTCGTACGCAGGGCGCTCGCCAAGCGGGCGGACGATCGCTTCCAGAGCGCGCGCGAATTTTCGGCGGCGTTGCGCGCGGCAATCCATGCCAGCGGATCGACGCGCAGCGCGCCGACATCGAGCGACGCCGACGCGACGATGCCCAATCTCGCTGCGATGAGCGCTGCAGAGCCGCCTCAAGGCGCGAATTCCGCCCCCGCGGGGGGCAGCGTGGCGGCGAAGCCGCAAGCGTGGGGGGATCATGCAAGCGGCACCGGCAATGCGACGCCGCAGCCGGCCGTCGCGGCGCAACCGCAACCCGCGGCGTCGAACGCGCGCCCGACGCAGGCTTCTCTGCCTCCACCCGGTGCACAGAAAGCCGGCGCGCGGGGCCAGGCGACGGCCATCGCCATCGTCGCCGCGATCGCGCTCGTCGGCATCGTCGCGTGGTGGTTGCTCGCGCGCGGACCGGCCAATCCCGTCACCGCCGCGAAGACGCCCGCCGTGGCGCCGGTTGCCGAAGTCGTCGCACCCGCGGCCATCGCAGCCGCGGCGCTGCTGCCGGCAGCCGACGCCATCCCGCCGCAGCCCGGAATGCTCGTGATATCTGCGGTGGGTCTTGCCGATCCGAGCAGCCCGCGTTACGTCAACGACCCGGCACTGCTGCAGTCCGACGTTCGCGCCGACGCGAAGCGCCAGTTGGTCGAGAAGGCGCTGATGCTGCTCCTCGACCGCAAGTCGTTCACGAGCAACTACGACGCGCTGCAATCGCGCGTGCTATCGCAAAGCGGCGACTTCATCACCACCGTCGTGAAGGAAGGCGCGCCGCAGATCGGCAAGGACGGCCTGATGTCGGTCACGACGCAGGCAGTCGTCAACGTCGACGCCGTCCGGCAATCGCTCGACCGGATGTCGCGCGACGATCGCGTGCAACTGATCCGCGCAAGCGGCGATCCGCGGGTCGCGGTGCGCATCGGCGTGCGCGATGCCGCAGCGCCGGACGCGCCGGCGCAGGCCTCGCCGATCGCGGAAAACATCCTCAAGGAACGCATTCAGTCGTTCGGCTTTCGCACCTGGTCCGATGCGCCGGAAACAGCCGGCGCACGCGAGGCCGATTTCATCGTCACCGGCGAAGCAAGCGTCAAGAAGCTGTCGATGCGTCTTTCCGCATCGGGGCTCGTCATCACCAAGTACGCGCTCGCGTCGTGGACGGTGAAGTGCACCGATCGCGCGACCGGCGAGGAAATCTACTTCAACACGACGCTTCCGAAGGCGACCGGCAGCTGGGCGAGCGAGGAGGAAGCGTTGCGGGCGATCGGCGCGAAGGTCGCCGACGAGTTCAGCCGTGACTTCTTCGTTACGCATGTTCCGATCCGCGGACGGAAGGTCACACTGATCGTCGCCGGACTGCCGGATGCGACGACCGAAGCGCTGCTCGCCCGCGAGCTGATCGGGCTGCCCGCCGTGATCGCGGCGAGCGCCGAGCCGCCTGCGGAACCGCGGACCTATGACGTGGAAACGACACCGGGCACCGGCAGCGACGCAATCGTGAGTGACATCATCGGCCCGCTCAACGCGAAACTCGGTGCGGCGTGCTTCAGCGCCGGCGCGAGCGACGGCGCGCGCGTGTCGATCGCATTCGACGCCCGCTGCGTGGACGGCCTCACTGCACGCTTCGAGACCAATCCGCCCGCCGGCCTGTATGGCGCATTGCCCGCGCGCCGGAAGGCGGTCGTCACGAATCCGGAAACGCTGCGCAAGCTGATGGTTTAGGGGGACTCCTCGATGCGGAATCCCACCTTCAGCGAAACCTGGAAGTGCGCGACGCGTCCGTTCTCGACGTGGCCGCGCGATTCGATCACCTGAAACCAGTCGATGTGCTTGATCGTCGCCGCCGCTTTCTGGATGGCGTTGCGGATCGCCTCATCAGTGCTGGTCGGCGAGGTGCCCACCAGTTCAATCAACTTGTACGTATGAGTGGCCATCGAGGTCTCCTTGCCCGGGGGCGCGGCTATTCGCTCATCGTTTCGCGCTGCTCGAGGTCGATGCGCAATTCGTAGAGATCCTCGTCGAGCGCGTCGCGAACCGATACGACGCCGAGCGGACGATCGAACTCGACGACGGGCAGGTGCCGGAACTTGCCCTCGTGCATCATGCGCAGCGCGCGCACGAAAGGCTCGTCCGGGTGAATCGTCTGCGGGCGCGGCGTCATCACGTCGGCAAGACGCGTCGCATGCGGATCGCGTCCTTCCGCAAGCAGCCGGAACAGCGCGTCGCGCTCGGTGAAAATGCCGATGAGCCGCGCGTGGTCGACGACGAGCAGCGCGCCGATGTTGCTCCGCTTCATCAGTCGGGCTGCCTCGACAACGGTCGTGATCGACGCCGCCACGATCGGCGGGCGCCCGGCGACGATCGAACGCAATGAGCGAATGGGCATGTTCCAGGTCCTCGCTATCAGCGCGTCGCGGGAGCGCAGCGCACGACGTCAGCATACTCGACCCATCGCGGCGCGCAAAGTCGCGCGGCACGGCTCAGCGGTTCCGGCGCACGCGTGGCGAGTTGGAAAGGCGGGTCACGTCGCCCTGCGCCGACAGGCCTTCGGCATCCTCGATCAGTCCTTCGGGACGCGCCGGGTCATGATCAACGCCACCGATGCTCGCGGGATCGCCGGCGGTCGCTTCGCTCCACGCGCTCGGCGCGTTCGGCAGCGAATAGATCCGCGGACCGGAACGCGCAAGGACCGTCGTCGCGACCTGCGATTGCGTCCGCGCTTCAGCGTGCACCACGAGCAGGCACCGGCCGCTGTGAAGCGCCTCGGTGTACGTCGCGATGCTCTCGTCGTCCATCAGTGCGCCGCTGAACATGCGCGCGATGAAGCCCGGCGGCCTGCGGTCGTCGGATTCCTCGGCCGAGGGGCGTTCTTCGATCGCGATCTGATGCTCGCCGATGCCCTGCGCCGATAGCTGCGTACGCGCGGCTTCCGCTTCACGCCGGGACTCGTACACGCCGACAACGATCTCGCTCGCCATCCGCGTTTGAATGCAAGCCGGGAGTGAAGTTCGCGCCGGCGTTCGCAACCGCGTGCCCATGGACGTCCGGTTATCGCCTACGTCAAATCGGGCGCACGTCCGATATCGCAGACTCGTCGACACAGGCACGCTCGCCGAGTCCCCTCGACGGTGACATACGGAGAACATCATGGCAGATACGACCACGAAATTCGAAACCGCCAGGTCGCGCGTCCAGGACGCAAGCGACCGCGCTCAGGATTACCTCGACCGAGCCTCGCAATCGGCGTCGTCCGGCATGGACCGCGTCGCGGACACCGCACGCAAGGGTGTCGACACCGCCGCCGAATCGGCGAAGGCCGGCCTCGACTGGGCGTCGGAAAAGGCATCGGTGCTGCGCGACCGCAATGTCGCGATCATGAATGCGGTGACCGATACGGTCGCTACGCGTCCATTGATCGCGATCGGCGTCGCCGCCGCCATCGGCTACCTGCTCGGGCGCATCATGCGCAGCGGCGATTGATTCCGGCGTGATGCAGCACGGCGGCCGCGTCTTCCACGGCCGCCATTTTCACGTCCGGAGTGGCGCCTGACTCCAATGGCGACGGTGCTGCACCGACTGGCACTCGGCATCGCCGCCGCGCTCGTTGTCAGCGGTTGCGTTTCCGTCACCGCCGAGCCGCGTGCACTGCTGATCCGCGACGATGGCAGCATCCACGTGCAGACGCTCGCCTGTCCGAGCGCGGTGGCGAGCGCCGTCAACCCGCCTGCGATCCCCGCGCCGGCGGGACTCGATCCCGGCGCGATCCGCCTCGTGACCTGGAACGTTCACAAGCAGGCCGACCCGGGCTGGCAACGCGACCTTCGCACGCTCGAGAGCGACAACGACATCGTCCTGCTGCAGGAAATCGTGCTCGACTCGGCGCTGCGCGACCTGATCGCCGGCGAGGGCTTGCGCTGGGTCATGGCGAGCTCGTTCCTGATGTCCGACGTCGATTACGGCGTGCTGACCGCCGCGCGCGTCCAGCCGGTGGCGACCTGCACCGAGCGCATCGCCGAGCCGCTGCTGCGCATTCCCAAATCGGCGATCATCAGCTGGTTCGCGCTGCGAGGCCGGCCGGAAACGCTCGCGGTCGTCAACGTCCATGCGATCAACTTCTCGCTGTCGCTCGGCGCGTATCGCGCGCAATTCCGCGCGATCGGCGATG
>Ga0070696_100000661_pt1 | contig 22083 bp, 19 predicted proteins | sample KBSK1253metaG_FD_65474 | JGI IMG/M metagenome (GOLD analysis project Ga0070696, IMG submission 65474) | Corn, switchgrass and miscanthus rhizosphere microbial communities from Kellogg Biological Station, Michigan, USA - KBS K1-25-3 metaG | ecosystem: Host-associated > Plants > Roots >... | reverse complement strand
ATTTTCCACGCGAGGTCGACCGCCACTTCGTCGTTGAGCGAAAGCGGGCCGACGGGCATACCCGCCATGCGGCCGATGTTCTCGACCATCGCCGCGGGCACGCCTTCCGTGAGCATCAGATGCCCTTCGCGGATATACGTGCCGACCACGCGCGAAGTGTAGAAACCGCGCGAGTCGTTGACGAGGATCGGGGTCTTCTTGATCGTGCGCACATAGTCGAGCGCCATGGCGATCGCTCCATCGCCGGTTTTCTTTCCCTTGATCACCTCAACCAGCATCATCTTGTCGACGGGCGAGAAGAAATGAATACCGACGAAATGGTCGGGCCGCTTCGATAGCTCCGCAAGAGACGTAATGGGAAGGGTCGAGGTGTTCGATCCGAAGATGACGTCGGAGCCCAGCACCGCTTCCGATTTCGCAATGACATCGGCTTTGATCTTGCGGTCCTCGAACACGGCCTCAACCACAAGATCGACGCCGGCAATGTCGGCGTAATCCGCCGTCGCCTTGATGCGCGCGAGCAGCGCATCGCGATCTTCCGCCTTTGCACGGCCCTTCGCGATCTGGTCGGAGATCAGCTTGTGCGAGAGCTGCTTGCCCTTTTCTGCGGACTCCGTATCGCGGTCAAGCAATACGACATCGATGCCCGCCTGCGCGGTCACATAAGCGATGCTCGCACCCATGAAACCGGCGCCGAGAACCGCGACCTTGCTGATCTTTTTCACCGGAATGTTTTTCGGGCGGCGCGCGCCCTTATTCAGTTCCTGCATCGAGATGAATAGCGTGCGGATCATCGCCTTCGCTTCCTTCGAGCGCAGAATATTCGCGAAATAACGCGACTCGACCTTGAGTGCGGTATCCATCGGCAGTTGCAGGCCTTCGAAGACGGATTTCAGGATTGCCTTCACGGCCGGATAGTTGTCGTACGTCTCACGGCGGTAGATCGCGTTCGCGGGCGGCCAGGTCATCATGCCGCCCTTCGAGAAGACAGGTCCGCTCGGCAGCTTGAAGCCGTCGACGTCCCAGGGCTGCACGCCTTTACCGCCGCCCTTGATCCATCCTTTTGCGGTTTCGATAAGCTTGTCGGCGGGCACGACTTCGTCGACCAATTTCATATCTTTTGCTTTGGAAACGCGGAGTTGCTCGCCGCGAAACAGGAATTGGAGGGCATCGGTCGTCTGGATCATGCGCGGAACACGCTGGGTCCCGCCACCACCAGGAAAGAGACCAACTTTCACTTCGGGCAGACCGAGCCGTGACTTCGGGTTATCGGATGCAATACGGCGGTGACAAGCAAGCGCCAACTCGAAGGCGCCGCCCATCGCAGTTCCATTGATCGCGGCGACCCAGGGCTTGCCGGATTTTTCAAGCTTGCGGAAAACGAGCGAAAGCTTTTGCGACTCGTCGAAGAAATACTGCATAGCGGCTTTCTCGCCTTTCGACTTCGTGAAGTCGGCGAAAGCCTTGCCGAGACCCTGCAACATGGTGAGATCCGCGCCGCCGGAGAAAGTGTCCTTGCCGGAGGTCACGACCGCTCCCTTGATGGCTGCATCGCTCGCCACTTTGTCGACGATTTTCGAAAGCTCTTCCGTGACACTCTGGTCGATGACGTTCATCGACTTGCCGGGCATGTCCCAGGTGACGAGAGCGATGCCGTCGGCGTCCACGTCGAATTTGAAATTCTTGTAGCTCATAACGACTCCTCGCCTGATCTATCAGTGAACCGAACGCCCACGCTCTTGCGCGGGCGCCGGAAACATTTTTGTTAAACGCGTTCGATGATCGTCGCCGTTCCCATGCCGGCGCCGATGCAAAGCGTGACGAGCGCGGTTTGCTTGTTGGTGCGCTCCAGTTCGTCGAGGACGGTGCCGAGGATCATCGCGCCGGTCGCGCCGAGCGGATGGCCCATGGCGATCGCGCCGCCGTTCACGTTGATCTGGTCCTTGTCGATCTCGAAATGCTGCATGAACCGCAGCACCACGGCGGCAAATGCCTCGTTCAACTCGAACAGATCGATGTCGGAAAGCTTCATCCCGGCTTTCTGCAACACCCGCTCGGTGACATCGATCGGGCCGGTCAGCATGAGTGCGGGATCAGAACCGATGGACGCGAACTGGCGGATGCGGGCGCGCGGCTTCCTGCCGAGCGCCTTACCGGCATCCTTCGAGCCTATCAGTACAGCGGCGGCACCGTCGACGATTCCGGAGGAATTTCCAGGGTGATGCACGTGCTTCACATATTCGACGTCAGGATGTGCTTGCGTCGCGACGGCATCGAACCCGCCAAATTCGCCCATCTGCACGAAAGAGGGTTTCAGGCTCGCGAGCGACTGCATGTCGGTCGCCGGCCGCATGTGCTCGTCCTTCACGAGAATGGGAAGCCCGTTTACGTCTATGACCGGGACGACCGAGTTCGCGAAGCGCTTTTCGTCCCATGCTTTCGCCGCGCGCTTTTGGCTCATCACGGCATATTCGTCGACGTCGTCGCGCGAAAAACCGTATTTGGTGGCAATCAAATCGGCCGAAACACCTTGCGGCATGAAGTACGACTTGATCGCAATCGACGGATCCATCGGCCACGCACCGCCCGAAGCACCGATGCCGACGCGCGACATGGACTCGACGCCACCGCCGATCGTGAGTTCTTTGGCACCCGACATGACTTGCGCCGCCGCGAAATTCACGGCTTCCAAACCCGAGGCGCAGAAGCGATTGATTTGGATGCCCGGCACTTCCTTGCCGTAATCCGCCGCGATCGCGGCGACGCGTGCAATATCGCTGCCCGCCTCGCCGACCGGATCGACGCAGCCAAGGACGACGTCTTCGATCAGTTTCGGATCGAATTGGTTGCGATCCTTGATCGCCACCAGCGACTGGCGTGCGAGTTCGAGTGTCGTGCATTCATGCAGCGAGCCGTCGTTTTTGCCGCGGCCGCGCGGGGTGCGGACGTGATCGTAAACAAACGCGTCACGCGCGACGCTCGACAGCACGGCATGTCTGCCATTCGACTTGCCGTTAGCTTTCGATTTCTTGGCCGATTTGGCTTTCGCCTTGCCGGCCTTCTTCTTCGACTTTGCCATTTAGAATGCCTCCGCTGGGAGTTCCATCGTGCTACCCGCACCCGCCTGGATGCGCGCGAGATGCGCGGCGGTTTCGGGAAGCATGCGTTCCATGAAGAATTTTCCGGTGACGAGCTTCGCGTCCATGCGCGGGCCGGCGCCGTTGCCGTTCTTTTTTGTATCGAGCGCGGCCTTAGCGATTTGCGCCCACATATAGCCGAGCGCCACGAGACCGAAGAGATGCATGAAGTCGTATGAGCCGGCACCGGCATTATCGGGGGCTTTCACGGCGTTCTGCATGAACCACATGGCGGCCTGCTGCAGGTGGCCGGCCGCGTTCTGCAGCGGCGCTACATAGGGCTTCATCTCTTCGCTTGAATTTTCTTTCGCAAAAGCCGTGACCTCGTTGAAGAAGGTCATCAACGCACGGCCGCCGTCCTTGCCGAGCTTGCGGCCGACGAGATCGAGCGCCTGAATGCCGTTAGCGCCTTCGTAAATCATCGCAATTCGCGCATCGCGCACGAATTGTTCCATGCCGTGCTCTTTAATGTAGCCGTGACCGCCGAAGACTTGCTGCGCCATCACGGCGTTTTCGAAGCCTCTGTCGGTGAATACGCCCTTGATGATCGGCGTGATCAGACCGAGATGATCGTCGGCGGCTTGGCGGGTTTTCTCGTCGTCGGACTGGTGCGCGACGTCGCCTTTGAGCGCGGTCCACAGCATCAGAGCGCGTGCGGCCTCGTTGAAGGCGCGCATCGTCATCAGCATCCGGCGAATATCGGGATGAACGATAATCGGGTCGGCTGGCTTATCCGGCGCTTTTACGCCCGAAATCGAGCGGCCCTGCAGGCGGTCTTTGGCGTACTGAACCGCGTTTTGATAAGCGACTTCGGAAAGCGCCAGGCCCTGAATGCCGACGCCAAGGCGCGCCTCGTTCATCATCACGAACATCGCATTCAAACCGCGGTTTGCTTCTCCGACGAGCCAGCCGGTGGCGCCGTCGTAATTGATCACACAGGTCGAATTGCCATGAATGCCCATCTTTTCTTCGATCGAACCGCAGGTAACGCCGTTCGGCCCGCCGACCGATCCATCGGCATTCACTTTCAGTTTCGGTGTCACGAACAGCGAAATTCCCTTGACGCCTTCCGGTGCGCCTTCGATGCGCGCGAGCACAAGGTGAATGATGTTGGCCGATAGATCGTGTTCTCCGGCAGAAATGAAAATTTTCGTACCGGTAATTTTATAACTGCCGTCTTTTTGCGGAACAGCCTTGGCGCGGATCAAACCAAGGTCAGTGCCGCAATGCGGTTCCGTCAGGTTCATCGTGCCTGACCATTCGCCGGATGCGAGCTTCGGCAAATATTTTTTCTTCTGTTCGTCGTTGCCGTGAATCGAAAGCGCACGATAGGCGCCCATTGAAAGCCCCGGATACATGCCGAACGCCATGTTGGAGGCGGAAACGAATTCGTTGAACGCGGCGCTCACCGTATGCGGAAGACCCTGCCCGCCGAACTCGCTTTCGGCCGACAGGCCGATCCAGCCGCCTTCAGCCATCTGCTTGTAGGCTTCCTTGAAACCTTTCGGCGTCGTGACCGTGCCGTCGGCGTTGCGCTTGCAGCCTTCGGTATCGCCGACGCGATTCAAGGGTTGCAGCACTTTCTCGCAGAATTTTCCGCCCTCAGAGAGAATTGCCGACAGCGTTTCGATGTTTGCGTCCGCGAAACCCGGCAGGTTGTTGTAACGTTCAAGATGAAAGACGTCCTTCAAGAGAAAGATGACGTCGTCAACGGGTGCCTTGTAGATCGGCATGGTTTCCTCCGGCCTTAACGCGACGCGAGCTTGGCAGCAACGTGTTCGCTCGCACGTTCCAATTCCGCGATTGCCCGGTCGAGATCGCGCCGCTGAAGCTTGAGCTTTTCGATTTGCTCACGAAAGCGGCCCAGCGCAACCTTCAGCTGGGTGGCCTGCCCGTCACCTACATCATAGAGGTCGAGCATTGCGCGAATCCCATCGAGAGAAAAGCCGACACTCTTGCCCATCAACACCAGCATGAGGCGGGCACGATCGCGGCGGCTGTAGATGCGCTCCTGCCCCTCCCGGTGGGGGGAAATCAGTCCACGCTCTTCATAAAAGCGCAAAGTCCGAGCGGTGACACTGAATTCGCGAGTCAAATCGCGGATATGGAAGGTTTCCTGATGGGCGCGGGCGCCTGCTGCCGCCGGGTCGACGCCAAAAAAAAGATCGGGGATGCTCTGGGAAAGCTTGCTGTTGGTAGAACCGAGATCGCTGCGCATGAGGTTTCCCTTACGTCCCTGGACTTCAGCCTTAATACAACAGTTTACGTAAACGTCAACCTGTTCCTTAACGCAGTGCACGGTTTCTGCGTTTCTATGTCGCCCAAAAGGTGGAAATTAACCGCCCCTTTACCAAGAAAATGAAAGGGTTGGGAGGGAGCGACGTGTTCGCCTGAAGCCAAATACCGGCTTCCGCGCTCCGTGATCGGGAGCGGCAATGACCGCCAACGTCCCCTGGAGCGTAAACGCGGTAGAGCCCGACACCTGGGCAACGGCACGAGAAGCTGCGCGTCGCTCTGGAATGTCAGTCGGTGAATGGCTTGAGGCCGCAATCCGCGGAACGGCAGGCGATCACGGCCTGTCTCGTCACTCCAGCCAGCCACGAGGCAGCGAGTTCCAGCATCAGCTAAACGATATTTCCGAACGTCTCGATCATCTCATGCAGGGTCAGCCTGCGCGCGCGCGCGGCGCGCATCAAGAAGGTCGCGAAGAGACCAAGCTACTGCATTCGGTCGACGCACTTACCGACCGCATTGATGCACTTATCGGCGACATTCGTTCGAACGATCAAGGTACGCCCTATCAGATCAAGACTGCGATCGATCGCCTCGACAGCCGACTTGAATCGGTTTTCTCACGCAATCAACCGGCTGCTGCTTCGCGCGAGCCGGAAATCGAGCGCAAGCTATCTGACATTGCGCGCGGCATCGAAATGATGAGCCGCAGAGTCGAATTGGAAAATGCACAATACGCAGCGCCCCGGCGGGCTCCTTCCATTGCCGAACTCGATGCCGCGATTGCCGAGATCACCGTGCGGCAAGCCGCACTCGACGACGGTACGCATAGCCGCGATCTTGACCGCAAGCTCGCCTCAATCGACACGCGCTTCGGCTTTGCGCCGCGTTCCGACGTGCAGCTTGTCGGACTCGAACATCAAATCAAGAATTTGGCCGACGAGATGCAGGCTTTGCGGAGCGCGGCAGTTCAATCCGATTCTATCGAAGCGCTTCGTCGCGAAGTGGGCGATCTCGCCCGCATGTTCGGTGATCTCGCTCCGCGCCGCTCGATCGATGCGCTTGAGCGCACGGTTACCAACCTGACACGCCGAATCGACCGTGCAGCGTTTGCCGAAACACATGAGAATGTAAGCGAGGTCGTTGAAGCCCTGCAGCAAATACGCACCGCGCTCGCGGAGGTACGTCCTGCCGAAAGCTTCTCAGCCGTGGAGCGGAATCTGCAGGCGCTCTCCGGCAAACTCGACGGCTTGAACGAGCGGGGAGTCGACAGCGGCACAATAGACCGCCTGCAGTCGCAGACTTCCGAAATTCGCGATCTTTTGTCCAATGCCTTGCCAACCGATGCGCTAAAGACGCTCGTCGGCCAAATTGAAACTCTGATGCAACGGTTTGAACACGCGCCGTCTCCGAACGAGGGCGCGGTGATGGACGTGGTGGCGTCGCTCGAGCGGAGGATCGACACCTTCGCCGAGCGCGTTGAAACGGCGACCCGTCAGCCGTCCACTGCTCCTGCTCTCGATGAGATCAAAAATCGTCTTGAGCAGATAGAAGGCGCGCTCGACCGCGGCGATCGCGGAACGCCGGGTGGTCTCGAAGTCACGATGAAAAGCCTCGTCAGCAAGCTGGATGCTGCCGAAGAACGGCTCTCCAGCCTTGGCTCGCTCGAGCGCGGTCTGCACGACCTATTCGGGCAAATGCATGAAGTTCGCACGAGTGCGATGGAAGTCGCCGAGCGCGCCATGCGCGCGCCGACGCAAGAGCTGCGGACGCTTCCGCGCGCGCCTGAAATTCGCGATCATCGCGCCACCGCCGAGCCCAGCGTAAAAATGCCGAGTCCGGCGCCCGAGCAAGCACCGCGCGTTGACCCTGCCTTTATGCCGAGGGCACCTTCCGTGCGTGCTGAACCGCGTTCGATCGCACTCGATCCTGAAACCGCAACCGTTACCAGCGCGCAGATCGAAAGCGATTTCCCGCTTGAGCCGGGATCCGGCTCACCACGCGCACAGAGCGCGTCGGAGCGCGTTGCCATGTCGGAAGCCGCACTTGGTGGCCTGGCTACCGGGACGGCTGAAAGTTCGACCTCGACCTCAAATTATATCGCTGCCGCCAGACGTGCCGCGCAAGCAGCCGCGGCGCAACAGGCGGAAACTGGCAGCACGAAGGGAGCGAAAACCCAAACGGGCGTCCTGGCTCTCCTTAGCGGAAATAAGCGGACGCTCATGCTCGGTTTCCTGCTGATCGCGATGACTTTTGGCGCGGTCCGTTTCGGCGGCATCGGAAGCGTGCTTCCGTTCTTGCATTCAAATAAGCCGCTGCCCGTGATCGAAACGCCGGCACCCATGATCGCGCCCGAGCCATCACAGTCGGAACGTGAAAAGGCCGACCCGGAAAAACGGTCAGCGCTGCCGACAATGGATGACCTAACGGCCAGTGGCGTATCCGCCCCGCAAATGGTCGCGCCGAATATCACACCCAACATGCTGACCAAGCCTGACATCGATCCGGAGGCGACCGGCTCGATCAAGAATTCGAAGTCCGCTGCTCCTCTACCCGGCACTAAAGTCGCGACGGCCTCTCCAGCGGCGGGCGATCTGCCGGTTACAATCGGCACACCTGCACTACGGAATGCTGCACTCGCGGGCGATCCCATCGCTGCCTACGAAATAGGTTCGCGCTGGTTCGACGGCCAGGGCGTGCAGGCAAGCACAGCCGAAGCCAAGCGCTGGTTCGAAATCGCACAAGCTAAGGGTTCGGTCGCCGCCGCTTATCGTCTCGGCAGTATCCTGGAAAAAGGCACGGGCGCCGCTAAAAATCTGATCGGGGCGTTGCGCTATTACACAATCGCGGCCGAGGGCGGCCACACGAAGGCCATGCACAATCTCGGCGTGCTTTATTCCGAAGGCGCCGACGGCAAGCCCGATTACAAGACCGCCGTTCGCTGGTTCCGCATGGCGGCAGACCGGAACGTGAAGGACAGTCAGTATAACCTCGGTGTCCTTTATGCCCGCGGCTCGGGTGTCGAAACCAACCTAGCGGAATCGTTCCGCTGGTTCTCGTTGGCGGCAGCGCAAGGCGATGCGGATGCCGCGAAAAAGCGGGACGACGTAAGCAAGCGCCTCGATCAGCAAACTTTGGTCGCAGCTCGTCTTGCGGTCCAAACGTGGACTCCTGCGCCTATCGACGAAACAGCGAACAATCCACGGATTAATCCGGATTGGCAGAAGAGTGAGACCGCCGCCCCGCGTAAACGCACGGTCAAGCAATAACCTTCTTCGGTGACTTCAATTGACAGGCGCAACGGGCAGCATTTGATGCAATAATGCCGCTGAGAAGCGGCTTTACTTTCAGTCCCGGACTTCCACCCGTGCCCATTTATCTTCCGATCGCCGAGTTGCCGGTCAATATCTTCCTCATTCTCGGCCTTGGGATCGCGGTCGGGTTTATCTCCGGCATGTTCGGAATCGGCGGCGGCTTCCTGATGACGCCGCTGTTGATCCTTGTCGGAATTCCCCCAGCCGTCGCAGTCGCGAGCGTACCGAGCCATATGGCAGCGTCGTCCTTCTCGGGCGCATTCAGTTATTGGCGAAAACGCTTCGTCGATTATGGGCTCGGGCTTGTGCTGCTTTCCGGCGCGTTACTCGGAACGGCATCCGGTGTTTGGCTATTCGCGGCCCTGCGGCGCGCGGGGCAACTCGAGCTGTTCATTTCGTTGGCTTACATCGTGTTACTCAGCATCGTCGGCGTGTTGATGACCGCTGAAAGCATTCGCGCCATCATTCGTGCGTGGCGTGGCACACCGCCAATGCCACGGCGGCCGGGAACGCATGCATGGTTCCACGGGCTGCCCCTGAAACTCCGTTTCCGGCAATCGCGCATCTATGTTTCGGCCATTCCGGTGATTGTGATTGGATTCATCACCGGCTTCATCGGGGCGATGATGGGCGTTGGCGGAGGATTTTTGCTGATCCCGGCGCTGATTTATCTGATGCGCGTGCCGACTACGGTTTCGATCGGGACCTCGCTCTTTCTCACGCTAATGACCATGCTGGTTGCGACGGTCTTGCATGCTGTGGAAAATCGCACTGTGGATGCCGTGCTCGCCATGGTGCTGATGGTCGGCGGTGTGTTCGGCGCCCAGTTTGGTGCGCGCGCGGGTCAAGCCATTCGCGCCGAGCAATTGCGCTTGCTGCTCGGGATTATGGTGATCGCGGTCGGCCTGCGCGTGGCGGCCGGCCTCATCAATACTCCTGTTGAATTCTTTTCAGTGGTACCGAAGGACGTGTGGCAATGAGCTTGCCCCGCAGAAAAATGCTTCTTGCGGCGTTGCTCGTTCTGGGCGGGGCGCTGCTCGCGCCTCTTGCTAGCAATGCGCAACGGCTTGTGACCTCCGTTTCGACGCACCGCGTTCTGATCAGCTCGAACTTTAGCGGCACCGAACTCGTCCTCTTCGGCACGCTCGACGAAGCACCCGGCGCGCAGATCGGCACTTATGACATAGTGGTGACCGTGCGCGGACCCGCGCGTACTTTCGTGACGCGCCGCAAGGAACGCGTGCTTGGACTTTGGGTCAACGCGGCTTCGCGCGAGTTTTATCAAGTGCCTTCTTATCTCGCGGTGATGACAAACCGGCCGCCGGCCGAAATCGGCACGGCAGACATGTTGCGAAAAAATCGAATCGGACTCGCCAACCACGTGCTGACTCAGCAACTCGGTGGCGATATCGCCGACGTTTCGCCGGACGATCCGTTTCGTCAATCGTTCCTACGCGTGAAGACAGCGGAAGGCGCTTATACAACCGACCCCAAGGGGGTCACATTTCTCACGCCGAGATTGTTCCGCGCTTCCGTGCCGATTCCCGGTACCGCTCTTACCGGCGACTACGAAGTCGAAACATTGCTCATCACCAACGGCAATGTGATTGCAAAACAACAGACGGCGATAGAAGTGGTGAAGACCGGACTTGAGGCAATCGTAGCGAGCGAAGCCCGCAATCATGGATTTTTTTACGGCCTTGCAACCGCATTGCTCGCGCTAGTAACGGGACTGATCGCGACGCTTCTGTTTCGCCAAGAATAGGCGCTAACCGCGAGTGCGCAGTACGGCAAGAAGTCCGGCTACCGGCGAAGTCTTCTCGATCCGCGTCGATACTTTTTCCAAACGAACAACGTCAATCTTTGCGGCATCAGCAGCCGCGCGAAGATATGCTTCGCCATGCGCAAAGCGAAACGTATCGCGCAGAATTACGTCATCGCCATCGTGCGTTTCGACCGTAAAAGCAAGCAGGCCTGACGGCAGCTTATTGACTGCCGCCGACAACACCGGCGCAAGATCGGGGAGATAGACGAATACATCCGCTGCAAGCATTAGACTGAAAGCGGCGTCGTCCGCGTCGATGAATGCAACTAGATCACCCACCGCAAGCCGGTCGTAGATGTGCTTCTTCTCGGCGGCGGCTATCATTTTGGCCGAAAGATCGACACCAATCAGTTCTCCCACGCGGGGACGGATCGCTTCGCCCATAAGACCAGTGCCACAACCGAGATCGAGCACGCGAGGAAAATGTGCCGATTTGCCTGCGATGTCATCGATTGCCGCGCATAGTAATTCCGGTCCGCGATAAGCCAGGTCTCCAACCAATTCCCTATCGAAGCGTCCGGCATATTGATCGAATAGTGTTTCCACATAGGCGGCCGACATCGCGCCAAGCCCCTCGCCTTCGCCACAGCGTGCGAGGCGAAGTCCGGCTCCCAACCGGTCCGCAGGATCGAGCGCCACTACTCGACGGAAAGCCGTAATCGCCTGGCGATAGGCCCCGATTTCTTCCTGCGCTTGCCCAAGCAGCAGCCAGGCGGCGATAAAACCGGGAGCGCGCGCGAGCGTCTCTTGAAGCAGATCGACGGCGGCCGCAGCTTCACCGCGTTCAATCAAGCCACACGCCCATTCGTGGCGGCGGTCGAGAAGCGGATCGCCCGAAGAGATAAAGAGCGGTGTGGAAAGTCTCATCTCTTGCCTAGCTGAGTGATATGACCATGCGCCCGGCGGGCTTGCGGTCAAGCCTCGCCTGTACCATCTGCTCGTGCTAGATGCGGAACTTGTGAATTGGAGGAAAGCATGTCCAGCAATCCTATCGATCGTTTTTTCGGCGGATCACCCATATGGGTGGTCGTACGGCTGATTTTGCTGTCGATCGTGATTGGTGTGCTTTTGTCCGCGTTCGGCTTCGACCCATGGAATCTTCTCCCCAGCATTGAGCGTCTGTTCCGCCGCATCCTCAATCTCGGTTGGGATGCGATCGACTCGGTTTGGCGCTATTTCGTGCTCGGCGCGATTCTCGTCTTCCCAATCTGGCTTCTGGTTCGGTTTGCGCGTTCGCGGCAACCTTGATTGCGTTAACGCGTAGCGGATCCAATTGTGTCGACAATCGAATTCAGGCCAAGACGTTTGATGCGCGCGCGCAGGCCACTCTTGATTTTGTCCACCAGTCCGAAGCCTTTGTAGACAAGGCCCGAATAGAGTTGAACGAGCGTGGCGCCTGCCGCGATTTTCGCCCAAGCAGCGTCCGCTGAGTCTACGCCTCCAACACCGACCAGCGGAATGTCTCTGCCGACACGCTGATAGGTTTGAGCAAGCATCCAGGTCGAGAGCGAAAAGAGCGGCTTTCCTGAAAGCCCACCCACCTCGCGCGCATTCAAATCACGCAGCAATGCAGGCCGGCTTACGGTGGTGTTCGACACGATCATTCCGTCGACCGCACGCTTTTGTGCAATTGAAACCAGTTCGTCGAGTTCGGGGAGCGACAGATCGGGCGAAATTTTCAAAAGCACCGGCTTGCGGCCAGTTTCGTGCGCAGCATGATCGCGCGCCTCTAGTACACGTGCCAACAAATCGTCGAGTGCGGATGCCGCCTGCAAGTCGCGAAGACCTGGAGTATTCGGTGAAGAAACATTAACGACGAGATAGCTCGCGACCGCTGCGAAAGTCTTGATCCCCTCTACATAGTCGGCGACGCGATCGCTGGAATCCTTGTTCGCGCCGATATTCACGCCGACGATGCCCTTGCGATGAGCGCGCGTTTTCAGGCGTGCATGCGCGTCCGCAAAACCCTCATTGTTGAAACCCAACCGATTGATCACACCCTCTGCGCGGGGGAGCCTGAATAGCCGCGGCTTCGGATTTCCGGGTTGCGGGATAGGCGTGATGGTGCCGACCTCAGCAAAACCGAAGCCGAGACGAAGAGCGGCGTCGGGAACTTCCGCGTTTTTGTCGAACCCGGCGGCTAAGCCGACTGGATTGGGAAATTTGAGCCCAAATGCGGTCACCCCCAACCGGGGGTCGTCGCGGCCAATCTTGAGGGACGGAAAGAGCTTCAATGCATTGATCGCCAGCCGATGGGCTTCCTCGGGATCGATCAACCCTGTGAACGAGCGCGCGAAATCGGCGAGACGGATCAAAGTTCAAGCCCCGGAAAGGCCGCGTTTTGCGGGCCGGCGCGGACGCTATCGGCCACAACCATATACCGCAAGCGCAACCAGGGATCGGGGTTCCGAGGCTTTGCGTCTAGCCGCAATTGGAGCTGGACGCGGGACTAACAGGTGATTATTCCTAGGGTAGAAAAAGCACAGGGAGTGCGATTCGTGGCTACGATGCTTACTCATCCCCAAGTCTGGGGTGCCGTCGACCGCCTAGCTGCGCGTTACGGCTATTCGCCTTCAGGGCTCGCGAAAAAGTCAGGGCTCGATCCAACCAGCTTCAACCGTTCGAAGCGGATCACGCCCGAGGGTCGCCCGCGTTGGCCTTCCACAGAGTCAGTCGCAAAAATCTTGCAGGCAACCGGCGCCACCATCGACGAATTCATTTCGCTGCTCACCAAAAAGGAACGGCGGCCGAAGCGGCCGGTTCCGTTGATCGGCTTTGCCGAGGCGGGCGCAGGCGGCTATTTCGATGACGGCGGTTTTCCGGTTGGCTCCGGATGGGACGAGGTTTCGTTTCCCAACGTCGACGACGAGCACGCTTATGCACTGAAGGTGTCGGGCAACTCGATGGAGCCGCTGTACAGAAAAGGCGACATTATCGTCGTCTCGCCGGACTCGCCGGTTCGCAAGGGCGACCGTGTGGTGGTTAAGACCAAAGACGGCGAAGTCCTCGCTAAGGAATTGAAGCGGAAGAACGCGAAGGTGGTCGAGCTAGCTTCGCTCAATCCCTCGCATAAGGATCGCTCGCTCCCCGCGTCGGATGTTCTCTGGATCGCCCGCATCGTCTGGGCGAGCCAGTAAAGCTCAAGAAGAAGCAAGTTCGCCGGCGAGCGCCTTCTTGATCAAGGCGCGTGTCTCGGGAATTCCATAGACCGCGACGAAAGAACCGAAGCGCGGGCCGCGCTCCTGACCGAGCAGCAGCTGATAGATCGCATTGAACCATGCGACCGAAACACCGGGCTTTTCGGGCGTCGCACCTTTTGCTTTCAAATCCTGATAGCGCGGAATGATGCGGCCGACGTCATACAAAGCGGCCTGAACTTCTTCGGGTGTTGCGTTCGCAGGCAATTTTGCAAGAACGTCATCCAATTTCTTCAGAGCTTCGCGTTCGACTTCATCGGGCACACGAAATTTCCGCGTCGGCTTCACTTGCTCGACAAAGTAACGCACCGCGTAGCCCGCGAGTTCGTCGAGCTTCGGATTTTTCTCGGGCGAAGCCCCCGGCGCATAGCGGCGAATGAAACCCCATAGTACCGACTTGTCCTCGGCGTTGGCAGCGATCGCAAGGTTCAGCAGCATCAAGAAGGTAATCGGCAAATCGATCTTCTGCGGTTCGCCGGCATGAATATGCCAAACAGGATTGCCGAGTCGTTCTTTGATTTCCTGCTTCGCATAGTTTCCGAGATGCGTGAAATAGTCGTCGACATTCTTCGGTATGACATCGAAGTAGAGACGCTTCGCCGAGCGCGGCGACTGATACATATAAAGAGAAAGACTCTCAGGGCTCGCATAGGCGAGCCATTCCTCAATTGTGAGACCGTTGCCCTTCGACTTCGATATTTTCTGGCCTTTATCGTCGAGAAAGAGCTCGAAGTTGAAGCCTTCTGGCGGCGTGGCACCGAGCGCTCGGCAGATATCGCCCGACAGCTTCACCGAGTCGATCAGATCCTTTCCCGCCATTTCGTAGTCGACGCCAAGCGCGACCCAGCGCATGGCCCAGTCGGGTTTCCATTGCAGCTTGCAGCGGCCGCCTGTGACGGGCGTGGTGACTGGCTTCTTCGTTTCCGGATCTTCATAGGTAATTGTCCCGGCTTTCGCATCGTGCGCGATCACCGGCACCTGCAGCACAATACCGGTTTTGGGATCAATCGGCAGGAACGGCGAGTAGCTTTGTGCGCGCTCCTCACGCAGCGAAGGCAACATGATCTCCATCACCTTGGCGAAACGCGACAACATCAAGAGCAATGTTTTATCGAAGCGGCCCGACTGGTAACACTCGGTCGAGGACAAAAATTCGTAATCGAACCCGAACGTATCAAGAAACACTCGCAGCCGAGCATTGTTATGCTCGCCAAAACTCTTATGCGTGCCGAACGGATCCGGCACTTGCGTAAGCGGCTTACCGAGATGCTGCGTAAGCAATTCCTTGTTCGGTACGTTGACTGGCACCTTGCGTAAGCCGTCCATGTCGTCGGAAAAGGCGATCAGCCGCGTTTTCACCTTGTCTTCGGTGAGTACGCGAAAGGCGTGACGCACCATGGTTGTGCGCGCGACTTCGCCAAAGGTGCCGATATGCGGCAGGCCTGAGGGACCATAACCGGTTTCGAAAATTACCTCGTCCTTCGGCGCGCGTTTGATCCGCGCGACGATCTTGCGCGCTTCCTCGAACGGCCAGGCAGCAGATGCCTCGGCTGCCTCTTTCAGATTCGTTGTGAGCGCGGCGCCGGCCGCCATATAGATCTCCTCGAACGCATTCAATAAAAGCCGATTGGGAAATAGCGCAAGTAGAGATCCGTGTAGGTACCCTTCTCCCAAAGCTTGAACAGCGCATAATCAAGCGCGCGGCGCAGATTTTCATTGCCTTTTTTGACCGCGATGCCGACACCCTCGCCAAAATAGCGGCTTTCAGTGAACGGGCCGCCGCGGAAAAGGCAGCAATCGCCCGACCCCGTGCCGCCAAGCCAAAAGGCGAGCGTCACTCCATCCCCGAACATCAGCTCCGTCTCGGCGCGCTTCAGCGCCGCAAACGCGGTCTCGATATTCGGATAACTGCGGATCAGGGTCTCGGGGAAAAAGTCGCGCAGATACGCTTCATGGGCACTGCCCGTAACGACGCCGACACGCCTTCCGGCGATCGACTCCGGTGTGATTTGGTCAAGCAAAACTTCCTTGCGTGAGATGAAACGTGCGGGCGTGCGATAGTAGCGGTCGGTGAAATCGGCCTTGGCTCGATTTTGCGGCGTCACTGCGATCGAAGCCACGACCGCATCGCCGCGATTTTCCTGCAGCGCCTCAAGCAAGGTGTTGAAACGCCGTACTTGGATCGTACAAGTAACACCTAGTTCGACGCAGATCGCGCGAGCTAGATCGACATTAAACCCGACCGGTTGACCGCCCGGCCCCTTAAAATTGAAAGGCGGGTAATCATCCTCGGTGAGAAACCTGATGGTTGCGAGGCGGCCAAGTTCTGGACGCTCGGGCCGACGTTTTGGGTCCCAGAAACCCGGTACAAAAACGCCTACCCCTTCCGGCTGTGCGAGCGCGGGCTGAATCGTCGAAGGAATGGCCACTTGCGTGAGAAGCACTGCACCGCAAGCTAAGCGCAGATACGCTGGGATATTCATTCGCTTCGACCTGGTCAAAGCCGCCGCCGTAAATCGGCAGCGGCCTCTTCCGCACTACGCTTCAGATTGAACGGCGAGATGAACCGGCCATTCTTATCCATAAGATATACCACCGCAGTGTGATCCAGGGTGTAGTCGCCATCCTTCAGTGGAACTCTTTTTGCATAGACGCGATATTCCTTTTCAATAGCAGCGATTTGCTCAGGCGTACCGGTAAGCCCGAAAATGCGCGGATGAAACGAGGTGAGATAGTCCTTGAGCTTCGCCGGAGTATCGCGCTCAGGATCGACGCTCACGAACAACGCCGCGGTTTTTTCCGCGTCAGGTCCGAGGCGTTGCAGCACTTCGGACATTTCGAACAGTGTGGTCGGGCAGATATCCGGGCAGTTCGTGAAACCAAAGAAAACGAAGAACGGCTTGCCCTTAAAATCTTGCTCGGTGACGGCGCGGCCTGTTTGATCGGTCAAGCTGAACGGCCCACCGACGCTGGAAGGCTGCGTAACCGGTGTCGGCAGCGCGAACCAGAGCACGGCGACAAGCGTCAGCACTCCGGTGAGGAACGCGGCAAGAACCGCCAGGATTCTGGAACGCTGGCTGCCGCTCATTCTTGTCATCCGAAGCAGTAAGCGAGGCCAGTGCGGATCGACTCAAAAAAGACTGTGGTGCCTAGTTTGATCCACAACAGAATACTCGTTGCGAGCGCGATGCCGCTTAGCGCCGCGATGATGTACAGCACGCGGCGTGAGGGAACGAGTTGTTGTCGAGCGATCTGAGCCATGGCGTTTAGCTAGTCCTGGCATATGCTCGCGTCAATAAAGCCGCGTTCACTTCGTGCTGATCTTCGGTCTCCCGGCAAGTTTTGCAAATCATTTCGGAGAGATGGAGCGGGCGAAGGGAATCGAACCCTCGTATGCAGCTTGGGAAGCTGCCGTTCTACCATTGAACTACACCCGCGAAGCCATTCCTAAACATGCCGTCTTCCATGCTTATAGCACCGGCCAGAAGGGAAATTAAGATCGCGAACGATTCGGGGGAATGATCATGCATGCCTTGAGGGCACTGTTTTTCGCTACCCTGTGCGTCGCTTCAGAACGCGTTGGTGCGCAGGATATTCCACCACGCGAGCTCTTGGACAAGATCATTTCCCAGCTCCCGCGTCCACTTCCCCCCGCGAAGATTTCGTTCCGGCCGCTCGGCGGACCTGCCGACGACATCTGCCGGATGCAGAATTTCGAAATGACCTTGCAGCGCGAGGACAAGAGCGCGCCGAACAAATATTCCGTACTGCTCAACCCGCAAGCCGAAGGCACACGCGTCGTTCCGCGGCACTTGCTCGCTGTGGTGTCGCGTATCGCTGTCGACGCGGACGGAGCTGAGCGCGCATATCATCCGGAGGATCCGTACGGAAAGGGAGTCTGTGAACAACGCAAAGGATCAGATGGAAAGGTGACATTGGACGGCGTTTGTGCGCTCGACGATTTTTCCCCAAGCGGCATTCGAATTTTTTTGGAAGCGCAACGAACGCGTCTCGTCAACCCAAGCAAGCCTTCAAAGGATAGCGTCCCGAATCTCGCTGACGCCTGGAAGGATGTCTGGCCCTTGATCCGTGACCGGAAACTAAAATCTTACGACTTGAAGTCGGTCGTGCCCAACGCGCCCGGCGGCTACTACATGTTTTATTGGAAAGAGCGGAAGCTGACCGCATTCACCAAGCCCGCGATCATTCCGAGCACGAACGACGGTTACCCTTGCCTGCGCGCAGCCGAATCCCGTTATCCAGGTTACTTTGTCGCCGCGACCACTTTGATGCGGCCTGGCCCCGCGCGTCCCGATGGCTGCACGCCGAATAGCTACCTCGATGCAGCAGAAATTCCGTTTTTCGTTTTACCGGGCGGGAATTTTGGGAACATCGAAATCGGCGACATTGTCATTGGACAATTCAAATCCGACAAAGTCGAACGGACCGTTTTCGGTATCGCGGGTGACGCGGGGCCGATCGAACAATTCGGTGAAGGATCGATTGCCTTCAACCAGATCCTGCTGGGGAAGGCCGGTGAGCCGGTCATGAACGTGCAGGCCGTCAATGCACTCGACATCGATGGCGCGTTCTTGAAACGCGAAAACGCGACGATCGGAATCCTTGTCTTGGGCGGGACGAAGAAGCTTCTGAACGGCAACTATTCACGCGAAAATATCGAAAAGATCGGGCGTGAGGAGCTTGCACGCTGGAATGGCGGCAGCGAGAGACTTACGCAACGGCTGAATGCTTGCGTTGCGAAAGCAAAGCCGCAATAAGGTTCAAGCGTTGAAAGGCTTGAAATGTTTTGACAGCTTTAGGCCTTGCGCCTGATAGTTCGAGCCAGGCATTTCGCCATAAAGAGTCGTCGGCCGTTCGGTCATGCGCTCATAGACAAGACGCCCGACGATCTGGCCGTGTTCGAGAATGAACGGCACTTCGCGCGAGCGCACTTCAAGCACGGCGCGCGCGCCGCGCCCGCCCGCTGCAGCATGGCCAAAGCCAGGATCGAAGAAGCCCGCATAGTGCACACGAAATTCTCCGACCAGCGGATCGAAAGGCACCATCTCAGCAGCATGATCCGGCGGCACGTGCACCGCTTCTTTCGATGCCAAAATGTAAAACGCGTCAGGGTCGAGCACGAGGCCGCGCGAGTCGCGCGCGGGCAGCGGCTCCCAGAAATCGAGAACGTCGTAACCGCCGCGTTTGTCGACGTCGATCAGGCCCGTGTGCTTCTTCGCGCGAAAGCCGGCAAGCCCTCCCGAACCCACTCCCGATAGATCAACGGAAACCGCGACCGCACCCGAGGCGAGATCGGCGGCCTCAATATCGACCAGACGCTCGCGTGCCTGCAGAGCAGCGAGTTCCTTTCCGTCAAGCCGCGCTTCGCCACGGCGAAAGCGGATCTGCGCGAGCTTCGAGCCGCGCCGCACGAGAATGGGAAAGGTGCGCGGACTGACTTCGAGATAGAGCGGGCCCTCGTAACCGGAAGGAACCGAGTCGAAAGCCGCGACACGATCACCGATCACGCGCGTGAAAACGTCCAGTCGTCCGGTCGAACTTTTCGGGTTTGTGGTCGCCAGCAGATCGGTAGGAAGCTTGAAGCCTTCTTCCAGCTCGACGAGATAGACACAGCCTTGCTCCAGCACTTCGCCCTCGGCGTCGAGTTCGAACTGGTGCAGAGACAAGCTCTTCAGCCGCTCGGCAATGCTTGTGCGTGTGGAGGGCAAGAAGCTTGCGCGTACGCGCCATGCCCGTTTGCCCAGTCGCAAATCGAGGCTCGCAGGCTGCACTTGGCCCTGCTCGAACGCAGGGCCCGTGATTGCGCCTTGCTCATGCATCCGTTCGATCGCCTGCCCGGGCAAGATGCCCTGGGCCACGCCCACTTCTTTCCGCACCGCCACTGCCATAGCCATTTCCCGCTCCCTCAGGCTTAGCGAGCGCCCGCCTTGACGCCAAGCCGCGAGCGGGAGTAATCCCCTTCCCTGAACTCGTGGTCCATTTGAGCCGGCCGGCTTGCAGCCACGTAAAACAAGTCGCTAAAAGGCCGGGGACATGCCGAAACCCGGCCGGGCGTCCCCCGGTAGGGTTTTTTGCTTTCAGGAGGCATGTGATGAATTCGATCCCCCGCCCCGTCCTCGATCCGAAGGGGCTGCGCCCCGAAACCCGGCTCGTTCATGCCGGAATCATGCGCTCGCAATTCGGCGAGAACGCGGAGGCGCTCTATCTCACCCAGAGCTTCGTCTATGACACTGCAGAAGCGTGTGAGGCGCGCTTTGCGGGCGACGAGGCGGGCTTCATCTATTCCCGATTTTCCAACCCGACGGTCGCGATGTTCGAGAGCCGGATGTGCGCGGTCGAGGGCGCGGAAGCGGCACGCGCAACCGCAACCGGTATGGCGGCAGTCACCGCTTCGCTTCTTTGCCAGCTCAAGGCCGGCGATCACGTCGTTGCGGCGAAGGCACTGTTCGGCTCCTGCCGTTATGTGATCGAGGAAATGCTGCCGCGCTACGGTATCGCCACAACCTTGATCGAAGGGACTGACTTAAAAGCGTGGAAAGCCGCAGTGCGGCCGGAAACGAAAGTCTTCTTTCTCGAAAGTCCAACCAACCCGACCCTCGAGATCATCGACATTCCAGCGGTGGCGAAGATCGCGAAGGAGGCGGGCGCACGATTGATCGTCGATAACGTCTTCGCGACGCCGCTTCTGCAAAGTCCGCTGGAACTGGGCGCCGACATCGTAGTCTATTCCGCGACCAAGCACATCGACGGGCAAGGACGCTGTCTCGGCGGTGTGATTCTCTCTTCGGAAAAATTCATCAATGATCATCTGCATACGTTTCTTCGCCAGACAGGGCCGGCGCTTTCGCCATTCAATGCATGGGTGATGCTGAAAGGAATCGAAACGCTGCCTCTCCGCGTCGAGAAGATGCAGCAGAATGCGGCAAAGCTCGCCGATTTCTCCGGTGAGCAGAAGCAGATCACGAAAGTGCTTTATCCGTTTCGCGACGATCATCCGCAAGTAAAGCTTGCGAAAAAGCAGATGAGGGGCGGCGGCACGCTGTTCTCGTTTGAAGTACCGGGCGGCAAGGCTGCCGCTTTCCGATTCGCAAACGCGCTGCGCCTAATCCGCATTTCGAACAATCTCGGCGACGCGAAGAGTCTCCTCACCCATCCGGCGACGACGACGCATCAACGGTTCACGCCAGAGGCGCGCGCAGGGATGGGAATTGGCGACGGCTTGCTACGACTCTCGGTCGGGCTCGAGCATCCCGACGATCTTGCCGACGATCTCATGCGCGGCTTGAGGGCGCTCTGACGGGTTGCACTTCCACAGCGAAACGGATTGACTGCGCCGATGTACCGCGCCGTCACGCAAGGAATCCAAGTTACCGTAACGCCAACTTTTCTGTCCGACCGTTCGTCGGCGGAACACAACCGCTATTTTTGGGCGTATAAAATCGAGATCGTGAATCGTGGCACCGTCACGGTGCAACTCAAAACACGGCATTGGCGCATCACCGACGCACTCGGAAAACTGCAAGAAGTACGAGGGCCAGGCGTCGTCGGCGAGCAGCCGGTACTGAAGCCCGGCGAACGCTTCGAATATACCAGCGGCGTGCCGCTCACGACTGCCACCGGCACAATGTCGGGCACTTATCAGATGGTGACCGAAAACGGCGAGCAGTTCGACGTCGAAGTTCCCGCATTCTCGCTCGATAGCCCGCACGGAAAACGGGTTTTGCACTGAAATTTTCTTTGTGACTCTTTTCCGCCAAATTTGAAACCACAGTCAATGTTCTCTGATTCTTATTCGGAGGAATCGCATGTTCTCAATGAATACTGCGCCGAAGACCGGCCAAAAAGTGCTGCTAATGGTGGGAAATAACGAATGGTGCTCGGTCGGCTATTATGATCGGAAACTCGGTTGGGTTGTTGAAAAAAAGAAGGATCAGCCTGATGCCGGCGTCGTTCAAATCGCACCGAAGGGTTGGGAGCCCTACTAAGAATCAGACGCCGATTTCCTTTGGCGCGAAATTATAGCTTTTGCCGCAAAATTCGCATTTCACGGTCACGCGGCCGTCTTTGATCATGTCCGCGCGCTCCTCGGACGAAAAATTATTCAGGATTGAGGAGATGCGCTCGCGCGAACAGCGGCATTGCGCAACCATACCCTGCGGCTTGAAGACTCTGACGCCACGCTCGTTAAAGAGCCGCCACAGCAGCCGCTCGCTGGAAAGCGCTGGATCGATCAGTTCGTGGTCCTCAACCGTTTCGACGAGCGACTGCGCCTCGATCCAAGCATCGTCCACGGCCACCTGATGACGCGGCATACCTTCAGGCGCGTTACCGGGATCGAGATCGGCCTGTTTCAGACG
>Ga0070696_100000660_pt1 | contig 22085 bp, 17 predicted proteins | sample KBSK1253metaG_FD_65474 | JGI IMG/M metagenome (GOLD analysis project Ga0070696, IMG submission 65474) | Corn, switchgrass and miscanthus rhizosphere microbial communities from Kellogg Biological Station, Michigan, USA - KBS K1-25-3 metaG | ecosystem: Host-associated > Plants > Roots >... | reverse complement strand
ATCACCCATCACCCATCACCCATCACCCATCACCCATCACCCATCACCCATCACCCATCACCCATCACCATTCACCTATTCCGAAATCTCGAGATCCAAAACCTCGATCGCGGAATCGAGCACGGGATCCTTGCGACGGAGCGTGTTGAGGCGCTCGGACTTCACCATCTCGTCCGTAACGCGCTTTGGTTTATCAGCTGGCTGCTTGGCAGCGTCGTGGCGATGCAGGCCGATACGATCGATTCCCTTGAACCATTCACCCAGAATCTCGAGGATTTCCGCGGCTGACTGCTCGATGGCTTTCGCGTGAAAATCATTGGGCTCATCGAGCTTGATCGTCAGATCGCCTTTAGCCGTGATGGTAGCGGGGGAAGATGCCTCGAGCGCAGCGGCCAGCAGCGCCTTGCCACTCGCCCTCACTCTCGACACCAGCTCATCCCACTTGCCCGTCAACGCGGCGATGTCGGCAAACGGCCCGGCTTCTCTCGATACGCCCGCGTCGACCACCGCGTCGTGCACCAGCGAGGTCGCTACCGGTCCAGCAGAGGTCGTGATTTTCGTCGAAGTGCCAGCTCGGCTCGGTCCGCCGGATCGAGTGCCTTCGGCGAACGTTCTCGAGTTCTCTCCCCCGCCGCTGGAAGAGCGCCCGCCGCCGCCACCGCCACCGGTGCCACCGCCACCTCCACCCAACGCCTGGAGAACGTTCTCCAGCGATACCGTGCGATCGAGCAGCGCAAAACGCACGAGCAGCGTTTCCACCAACAGCTGTTGCTGCCCGCTTCTCTTGAACCGGATCTCCATCTCACCAATCACGTTCAACATCCGGAGCAGGTCCGCTGGCGCGAGCCTGTCCTTGCGCGCCAGGAGCTCCTTGCGCGCGTGATCGGACAACTCCACCGCGTCCCCGCCCAACGCGACGCTGAGCTGCGCGCGAAGAATCTCGCCGAGCCCCGCGAGGAACTGTCCAAAGTCGACGCCGGCATCGGCGAGCCGGCCGACGAATGGAAAGACGTCTCCGGCTCGACGGTCCGCGATCATGTCGAGGAGCTGGACATACTCGTCCTCGGGAACCAATCCCAATGCATCTCGCGCGCGCGCCGCGGTAATGGTGCCGTCGCCCATCGCCAGCACCTGATCCGTGAGACTCAGCGCGTCGCGCATCGAGCCATCGGCGGCCCGCGCAATCATCGCGAGCGCCTCGGGCTCGGCTTTGACTTTCTCCTGCCTCAGGACCGTCTCGAGCCGCGCCCGAACTTCGGCCGGGCCGATGCGCTTGAAATCGAAGCGCTGGAGTCGGCTCAACACGGGCGCCGCCGACTGCGCGATCTTTTGGGGCTCCGTCGTGGCGAACACGAAAACCACGCGCGGGGGCGGCTCCTCGAGAATCTTGAGCAGGGCATTCCACGCTTCGCGCGTGAGCATGTGCGCTTCGTCCACGATGTAGACCTTGTAGCGATCGTCGCCCGATGGCGCGTACATCGCCCGCTCGCGCAAGTCGCGCGCATCGTCGACCCCCCGATTCGACGCGGCGTCGATCTCGACGACGTCGAGGGAAGCAGAGCCGGCCCAGATTCGCGTGCAGCTCCCGCATTCTCCGCACGGCTCGCCCGCTTCGCGGCCTCCTGCAGCCGACGCATCGATTTCGACACGCCGCTCGCAGTTGAGCGCCATCGCGAGCACACGCGCGAGCGTCGTCTTGCCGACACCGCGCGGACCGGACAGGAGATACCCGTGCGCAATCCGCTTCGTCGCGATCGCCCGCTTCAACGTGTTCGAGACGTGATCCTGAACGGCGACTTCCGAGAACTTCTTCGGGCGGTACTTCCGGGCGAGTGCGATCATCGAACTACAGAATGTAGCCGTTTGAAGCCGCCCACGTCACTCGCACGATTGCAGCTCATCCGACCGACAAATTCCAATCGCGAAACACGCGAAACACGCGAAACACATTGCGCGGGAGCCATGTTGCTGCTCCGTGCAGGCCGGACCCGGTGACCGAAAGCACAAAGAGTCGAAGTCTTCCGACGTGTTTCGCGTGTTTCGCCTCATTCGCGTGTTTCGCGATAGCAGTTTCGTCTGCACACGCAGCTGCGAGAAAGAAAAAGCGCGGGGGTCTCGAGTGAGAGAACCCCCGCGCCAGTGTCCCAGGCCGACCAAAGCAACGAAAGACATCTCATGCCGCTGCTACCTTTCGGTCCTGACGGAGTTAGAGAGCTGACGCCCTCCGGGACCTGGGACGCAGGCAATATAGCACAGAAAAAAGCCACGAACGATTGCTCGTCCGTGGCTCAGGGGAAACCGCTCGGTGGCCTCAGTCAGCCGCGGCCCCTGTGTTCTTCAGCTCGGTGTTACGGCTTCTTCACCGTAGGCCGCGTGATGGTCGCCTTCTTGGTGCCGACCACCGGCCTGTCCACGATGATCGTGTCCTTCTTCGTCCCGACGACGGGGACGTTCACCGTGTCCTGCGTTGTTCCGACGGTCGGTGTGTGAACCGTATGAGTGTCCGTGCCGACAGTCACGGTGGGCGTCTGCACTTGATACTCGCCTTCTCCGGTCTTCTTACAGGCGACGAGTGCCAATGTGACCGAAATCGCTAACAATGTTTTTCGCATGTTTGCCACCCCCAGGCGGACCGAAGGGCAAACACGATGCCAGTATGCGAATGAAAAGCGGGGTCGGCCGAACGGCTCAGGTGAAAACTTCGCGCTGCATCTTACGCGTCCGACGCAGCTCGTACACCTGTCCGACTTCGCCGCCGATCAGGAAGATCAGCGCGGCGTAGTACACCCAGACCACGATGATCACGAGGGCGGCGATCGTCCCCGTGTACAGCGAGCTCGGGTTCATCGAGCGGATGACGACGCGGAACACCTGCTTCGCCGCCTCGAACAGCACCCCCGAGAAAACAGCGGCGAGCAAGGCGGTGCGCGTGCGAACTCTCCGGATGGGCAGGTACTTGTACAACGCGAAGAACATCATCGTGATGAACACGAAGGCCAGGCCGCGCCCCAACCAATACTCGAACTGTCCCATCACGTCCTTGCGAACCCCGTACTCCACGAGCACGCTGATTCCTCGCGTCGTCGCGAGCGTCAGGTAGGTGCTGACGACGGTGCTGGCGACGAACAGCACGGTCGACACCAACGTGATCTGAAAGTCGAAAATCTTGCCGCGGATGATGCTCCGTTCGTTTTCGATGTCGAAGACTTCGGCCAGCGCCGTGCGCAGTGACCCGAAGAGCCGCGTGGACAGCCACGTGAAGAGCACAGCGCTGTAGATCGTCACCGTCCCTCGCGTGCGTAGCACGTCCGCGAGCATCGTGTGGATCGTCGAACTGGTCGACTCGGTGTGCAACGGCAGGAGCCGATCGACGAAGGCGTCCACGGCCGCGGTTGGATCGGTATCCGAGATGGCGGGGAGCACGTAGGTGAGCCCGCCGATGAGGAGCAGGAGAAATGGAATCGCCGCGAGCAGGATGTTGAACGCGATGCCGCCCGCCAGGAACAGCACGTTGTCCTCGGCGCTGTTGTCCCAGATGCGCTTCAGGTAGTCACGAACGGACCATCCGAGACTGATGTACCACGGGCGCGTCAGCGTGCGGTGACGGATGCCGAGCGGCGCCGGTTCGCCTGTCACGCGCTAGACGTCGCGCGACAGATCTCGTGACGCCTTTCGTCCTTCCCGGGCGACTTGCGCGCCCGCCTGATACGCCGCCTTGGTTTCTGCCAGACGGCGCTCCAGATCTTCGCGGGCCTGCTGCGCCGCCTCGCGCCCCGCCAGCACGGCGCGATGGACCTGCTCGCGCTTCACCTCGATTGCGCCCCGCGCCTCTTCGATCTTTTCCTCGACGCGCTGCTTGGCCGTCTCGAAGGTCTCGCCCACCTTCTCGGTGACTTCGCCGACGGCGTCCTGCGCCGCACGCTGCATCCGCTTCGCACTCTGCGAGAGGCGGCGGCGCGTCTCCTCCCCGGACCGTGGCGCGAGCAGCAAGGCCAACCCCGCACCCACCGCGAGTCCAATCATGAACGAGCTCATGCCGCTGGAGTGTCTCTCGATCACCACGTAGGCATCGTCTTCGTCGAAGTCGTAGTCGCGCATGGCTGGTATCCTACTTCTTTTTGAAAGGCTTCGCTCTGCTCGGCGGCGCTTCGGTCGCGGCGGCACTCGCCGCCGGATTCCGCCGGATGGCTCGACCATTGTCTTCGGCCGCGGCCGATCCCGGCGGGGCGTTGAGCACCGCGAGCAACTGGCGCCGGACTTCGTCGGGTTCCATCCCCAGTAACTTGCCCGCGCGAACGACATCGCCATTCGCGCTCGCGAACGTGCGTATGACCAGTTGCCGTTGCGCGTCCTGCATCGACGAGCCCACGGGGATCGTCACGGAGCTGGGAACGTCGGACGTGTGCTTGAGATGCCGTGGCATCAGGTCCGACAGCTGGATCGTGTCGCTGCGCGCCATGATGACGCCCCGCTCGACGGTGTTCTTCAGCTCACGGACGTTGCCCGGCCAGTGGTACGTGAGAATCCACTGCCAGGCGTCATCGTGAAACCCCGAGATCTGTTTGCCATTCTGGTTCGAATAGCGCTCGAGGAATTCCGACGCGAGCAACTGGACGTCGTCAGTCCGCTCCCGAAGTGGCGGAAGGGCGAGCTCCACAACCGCGAGACGATAATACAGATCCTCGCGCATCTCACCTTCGGCGAGGGCCTCCTCGAGATTCTTGTTGGTCGCGGCGACCACGCGAATGTCGACATCGATCTCCTTCTTACCGCCGAGGCGTCGCACCTGACGACTCTCGAGCGCGCGGAGCAGCTTCACCTGAACGTCGGACGACATCTCGGCGATTTCGTCGAGAAAGATCGTCCCGCCGTCAGCCAGCTCGAACGCCCCCTGCTTTTCGTTTGTGCTCCCGGTGAACGCGCCTTTCTCATGGCCGAACAGCTCGTTCTCGAGAATCTCCTTGGGCAGCGCCGCGCAGTTGAGCGCGAAGAACGGCCCCTTCGCACGATCACTCTTGGAGTGTACCGCGCGCGCCACCAACTCCTTGCCGGTCCCCGATTCGCCGAGGATGAGGACGGACGCCGTGGATGGAGCGACCGCGTCGATGATCTGATAGACGCGGCGCATCTCCTCGGACTGCCCGGTGAGCTCCCCATAGTGCGTGAGCCCCTCGAGCTTCGCCGAAAGCTGCTGGTTCTGAACCTGGACGGCGAACTGCTCCATCAACTTCGGGATCTGCGCCTTCAACTTGTTGAGGCGTTCGGCGTTCAACGGCTTTTCGATGTAATCCGCGGCGCCTTCCTTCATGGCCTCGATCGCCATTTCCGTGGAGCCCTGGCCCGTGATCATCACGAACTCGGTCGGAATCGATCGTTCGCGGATGGCTTTCAACAGCGCGATGCCGTCCAGCTTCGGCATCTTGAGGTCGGCGAGGACGACCCCGAAACGCTCGTTGGAGAGACGCTCCAGCGCCTTCTGGCCGTCCGCCGCCACTTCGACCTCGTACCCGGCGTCGCTCAAAATCGCGCTCAGGCCGTTCGCGATGGCTGCCTCGTCGTCGGCAATCAGGATTCGGCCCTGCGGTTGTTTTTCGGTGCGTGGTGCCATGAGATCAGAGGGGCCGTGGGAATGCGAGAATCAGGTCTGCGCCAGACTCGTGGATTCGAATACTATGTTCAGTGATAACTGAAGCTACCGGTCCATCCAGACTGCGGGGCGAACCGGACTCGTGCGAAAAACGGACCAGCGTTTCCGGCTCGGACTCCAGGGTGCAGCGCCCGGAGCCCCCGTGACTCGTCAACGCGAGCAGACCCGCCGTCACCGCCAAACGTGTCACCGACGGCGTTGCCGTGGTCGGAACCGAGCGTTGATACCCCTCGACGGTCAGGCGACCTCCGTCCGCCTTGGTCGCCGGAATGAGGAGGGAGGCCAGGTGACGCAGGGCCAGGGCGACGTCCGCCGGCTCTCGAGCGGGTCGCGTCAAGAACAGCACGGCTTCGGTTCGGAGCGTCAACAGCTCGAGTTGCTCCAGTGCGGCGGTGGAGAAAACCGCCAGGGCCTGGCTGTCCCCACCCCCACCCCCCCCCTGCCGGGAGGTGCGCGATCGGATGACCTCGAGGTTGAGGGACACGCCATTGAGCGAATCCTTCACTTCGTGCGCTGCCCGATTCATGACCTCTTGCAGCGCCTGGAGCCAGAGTCGGTCTACATCAATCACTCAAATCCGTGTCGTCCGGTGCGGCGGCCATTACGACGTGACCTTCCGCAGGCTTCCGTCGGTGTTGTGTCGGCGGCTTCACGTACTTCGCCGTGTACTTGGCTGTACCGCCGATTCCCAACTGATCGAAGAGGAATGCGAACTTCTGATCGTAAGCGGCTCCCAACTTTCTCTTCACTTCTGGCGATAGGTCCCAGAACTTCCGCTTGAACGGACCGAGCGCCTTTTTGCGCGTCTTGTAAAAGAACTGCTCGTCGGAATCCTTCTCCTTGCGTTCGTCCTTCGCGTTCTCGCGCAGCCAGCCATAGATCTCGTCGCGCAGCTTCGCCGGCAGCGCGTCGTAGAGCATGGTCTGAAAGTTGGTCGCGAGGTGGATCTCGCAGACCTCGCGCTTTGGAAAGGCGTTGAAGGCCGTGTCCGGAAGCGTCGAGGCGCCGTGCTGTACCGCGCCGGCCAGCCCGTATTCCTCGCGTGCCACCGTGGACAGCCGCTCGAGCGTGTCGAGATCCAGCTTCACGTCGGCGATCGAACCGTCCGCCAGAACCACTCCTCCGTGAGACGTTCCTGATTGCACGCTGATCTTGGACAGCCCCGCCATTCCCTTGGGCAGTGTACGGTTGAACCCGTCCATGAATGCCCGCAATTCGGGCTCGGTGCTGTTTTCCGTTCCAACTTCGCCGATCTCGCCACCGGCGGAGATCGTGACGCCCTTCGGCTCCACCGAGCGAACGGTTTTCAGAATGTCGATGCCGACCTCGTAATTCGGGCGCTGCTGCTCGTCGAGCCCCTTCTTGCTCAGATCGACGAGTGTCGACGTGTCGATGTCGATGTTATAGAAGCCGGCCGCCACCGCTTCCTTCACGAGCATCTTCACGGCGTCGACCTCGGACTGTGGATCGACCTTCCACTTCTTGGCATTGACCTGAAAGTGGTCGCCCTGAATGAACAGCGGACCGCGATACCCCTCGCGCAGCGCGGCCGCGATCATGACGGACACGTACTCCGCGGGGCGCTGCTCGGTATATCCGATCTCCGAGCGCGCGATTTCCAGGATGAACGCGCCCGCCTTCATCTTGATGGCTGTCCGGAAGATGGACCTGCCGGTGTCGTACGAGAGTCCACGGACATTGATCGCGGGCACCGTGAAGCCGTGGATCTCCTCGCGGCCACGAGCCATGTAGAGATCGTGAATCGATGCCGGCTGCACTCCCACGGCCTGGCCGATTTCCCAGAGAAGCCAACGCGCGTACTCCTTGTCGTCGGTCTCTCCGAACACGGCGGTGCGGACGAGGGCATCCATCGCGTCGGTCTGCAGGGCCCTCTCGTTCTTGACGGTGACCTTGTCGTCGAGAATGGAAATGTCGTTTCCGAACAGGCTATTCAATGAGTCCATAGGTCGGTGAATCTAATGCAAACTGGATCGGGTCAGCGCTATCGCGAGGGACTGCACACCTGTGCCGTACCGCCGTACGCTAGACACGAAACTTCGGATCTGATTTCGGCAGCTTCTCGAACTCCTTCTTCGCCGCTTCCGCGTCCCGGCGTCCGAGCATCGCGTATGTGAACTGTTTTCCCAGCTCCACGCCGGGCTGATCGAGCGGATTGACGTCGTACAGGGCGCCCGCGTACACCGTCGCGCATTCGAGGAGCATCATGAAGCCGCCGACATGCCAGGGGTCTACGGCATCCAGCTCGAACGTCATGTTAGGTCGCCCCCGCGAGGCCAGCGCCCCCGCGGTCGCCCGGCGCTCGATGTCGAGCACCTCACCGAGCGTGTGGCCGCCGAGATAGGCCAGCTCGGGAACGTTCTGATGCAAGCTCGGAATGGGAACGTCCTCTTTCTCTTTCCGGACTACGGACACGAACGCGATCGTCTTGTCCGCGGGGCCTTCCATGAAAAGCTGGACCTGGCTGTGCTGATCAGTCGCCCCGAGGGCGCCCAGGGGAGTGGGGCCGACGTGCTCCTGTTTCTTCTGACGCTGCTTCCCGAGACTTTCGGCCCACAGTTGGACGAACCAGGCCGCCATGTCCCGGAGCGCATCGCTATACGGCATCATCACGTGGACGTGCTTCCCCAGTTTGGAATCGGCGAGGAATTGCAGCGTCGCGAACAGTCCGGCCGGATTCTCGGCCAGGGTGCCGCCGAGACAGCGATCCGCCATTTCGCCCGCGCCGGCCAACAACTTTGCCGTGTCGATGCCGATGAGCGCCGCCGGCAAGATTCCGACCGGTGAAAACACGCTGAACCGTCCGCCGACATTGGGCGGGATGTCGAGGCCGGGGATCTTCTCGGCGTTCGCGAGCGGCCGCAGCGCACCCTTGGCCGGATCGGTGACGAATGCGACGTGGTCCTTGGCGGCGATCTTCTCGCGATCGAGCCGCTCTCGGACAACGAGATACTGCGCCATCGTTTCCGCGGTCCCTCCCGATTTCGAGGTCACGATGAACAGCGTGCGCTCGAGCTCCACGCGCTCGAGCAGCGCCGTGATCGTGATCGGATCGAGGTTGTCGAGTACGTGAAGCCGCGGCCGCAATTCGCGCTCGCCTGCCTCGAGCATGTTCCAGAACGGCTTCCGGAGCGCGGTACGCAGCGCGATTGGACCGAGCGCGGAGCCGCCGATGCCGAGCACTACCACGTCGTCGAACTTTCCGCGCGTCCGTTTGACGAAGCTCGTGGACTGCGCGTGAAGTCCGCTGTCTTTCGGCAGATCGAGAAAGCCGAGCTCCCCAACTTTGCGCCGCCGCTCGAACTCCTGTTGCGCCTTGAGCCAGAGCTTGGCGGCTTTCGTCCACTCGGCTTTGGGAATTCCCCCCTTGACCGCCGGGGCCAGCATGTTCGTGTAATCGAGATGAATCATGTGTACCCCTAGTCGATGCGAACCGTCAGCCCATCGAAGGCCGGCGTAATTCCCTTCGGGAGGAGCTCGGCTTCGAGGTCCGCGTGGAAGTTCTCGTGCGTCAGGTGCGTGAGATAGGAGCGCGCGGCGCCAACTCGCCGCGCGACGTCGAGCGCTTCAGGAATGCTCAAATGCGTCGGGTGCTCGGTACGAAACAACGCGTTGATGACGAGCACCTGTGCTCCCCGGAGAATCTCGATCGCGTCGGCCGGCACTTCCTTCGCGTCCGTCACATACGCGAGCGGTCCAATACGATAGCCGAACACCGTGATGGGCCCGTGAGGCACCGAGACCGCCGTCACGTGTTCGTCCCCGACGAGGAAACGCTGGCCCGCCTGCACCGCGTAGGCGCGTCCTTCGGGTTTCGACGTACCGGGGGGCGGACGGACGCTCTCGTCGAGAATGTAGCCGAACTTCTGCGAAAGGCTGGCGATGGTTTCGCGCGACCCGTAGAACGGCAGGGCTCCGGAGCGCCGATTGGTGATCGCACGCAGGTCGTCGATGCCGTGCGTGTGGTCCGCGTGGTCGTGGGTGAACAGCACCGCGTCCACGCGATCGATCCCGGCATTCACCAATTGCAGCCGCAATTCCGGCGGCGTGTCGATGAGGATGCGCGTGCCGCCATTCGTCTCGACGACGGCGCCGACCCGGGTCCGTTTATCTCTGGGGTCGGGCGATCGGCACACCTCACAATGGCAACCCAGCTGCGGGACGCCGAACGACGTGCCAGTGCCAAGGAAGGTCAGCTTCATTGCGAGTATCGCGACTGACTCGAACGGCTAGACGGTTTCGACTTTCAGAGTATTCGTGGAGCCCGGAACATCGAATGGCACCCCCGCGGTGACCACGACCTTGTCGCCCGGTTGGGCGATTCCGCGTCGGCGCACCGCGTCGAGCGCCATCTGAACCATCTCGTCGTACGTGCTCGCGTGCGGCACGAGCTCCGGAACCACGCCCCAGATCAGGGAGAGCTGACGATATGTCCTGGCGATGTCGGTGAGGACCAAAATCGGCACGTTCGGGCGATGCGATGCCACGATCCGCGCGCTGAATCCGCTCTTCGTGAAGACGATGAGCGTCGGCGCGCCGAGCATCCGCACGGCCGCGCTGCTGGCCGCGGCGATCGCGAACTCCGTGGAGACGGCCCCGCCGCGCGGATGGCGTTCGTCTCTCCGCTGCGCCCGCGGGTGCTTTTCGATCTCGGAGATGATCCGCGTCATGGCCTCCACCGCGAGGCGCGGGTATTGTCCCGCCGCGGTCTCCGCGGACAACATCACGGCGTCGGTACCATCGAGAATGGCGTTGGCCACATCGCTCGCTTCGGCGCGCGTCGGCCTGGGATGCGTGATCATCGACTCGAGCATCTGCGTCGCCGTGATCACAGGGCGTCCCACCTGATTCGCGAGCGAAATGATGTGCTTCTGCGCGAGTGGCACGGCCTCGAATGGCAGCTCCACGCCCAAGTCTCCGCGCGCGACCATGACGGCGTCCGACTGCTGGACGATGCTCTCGATGTTCTCGAGCGCGGAGTCTTTCTCGATCTTCGCGATGATCAGCAGCCATTTCGGAACCAAGGCGCGGAGCTCGTCCACGTCCTGCGCGCGGCGCACAAAGCTCAGCGCCAGGTAATCCAGTTCCTGTTGAACGGCGAACTTCACGTCCGCGCGATCCTTGTCGGTCAGCGATGGTGCGCTCACGAGGACGCCGGGGAAGTTCATCCCCTTGTGGCTGCGGAGCGGCCCTCCATGCAGGACGCGCGCGGACACACGCGGCTTCTTCACGTCCATCACCATGAGCTCGAGCAAGCCGTCGTCGATGAGAATGCGATCGCCGACGTGAAGATCCTCGGCGAGCCGCTCGTACGTGACGGGAATCTCAGCGGGTTTGGCGGATTCCTCCGGGGCGAGAACGACCTCGGCGCCGCTTTCGAGCGGCAGAGGAGCCGGGAGATCACCGATGCGAATACGTGGCCCTTGCAGATCGCCCAGCGTCGCGACCGGCCGCTGGAGCTCCTCCGCCACTTCCCGGACGAGCGCAATGGTCTCGCGGTGCTGGTCGTGGGTGCCGTGCGAGAAGTTGATTCGGGCAACGTTCATTCCAGCCTCGACGAGACTGCGCAGCGCGTCGCGCGTCGCCGTGGCTGGACCAAGCGTGCAGACGATTTTGGTTCGACAGATGGTCATAGAGAGCGGTGAGAGGTGATCGGTGGTGGGTGGGTGGTAGGTGGTGGTGCGGGTGGTAGGTGGTGGGTGGTGGGTGGTGGGTGGTCGCAAATCTTCATTAGTGGAACGGGGCACTGCTCCTATCACCTAACACCTAACACCTATCACCTATCACCCATCATCTCTCACCTCTCACCTCTCGCCGAACACCTCTCGCCTCTCACCGAACACCGACCAGTTCGCGCTTCCGCGCTATCCCAGCGATGAGCGAATCGAACGACTTCTGGAAGGATGCCAACCCATCGACGAGCAGCTTGCCGGTCACGTCTTTCATCGAGATGCCCAACCGTTCGAGTTGCTCGAGCGTGCGCTTCGCCTGGTCCACATCCTTGTCGACGGTGCGATGCACGTCGCCATGATCCTTGAAGGCGTCGAGCGTCTGCGGAGGCACCGTGTTGACGCTGCGCGGACCGATGAGGTCTTCGACATACATAACGTCGCGGTACGCGGGATTTTTGGTGCTGGTGCTTGCCCACAGGGGCTTCTGCACGCGCGCGCCCTTCGCCTCGAGCTTCTTCCAACGCGCTGAGGAGAATCGCTCCAGGAACAATTGGTACGCGAGCTTGGCATTGGCTATCGCCGCCTTCCCCTTCAATTCTGTCCCTTGCTTCAGCGCCTCGAGCCGTTTGTCGACCTCGCTGTCTACACGCGATACAAAAAAGCTCGCCACGGACGCCAGCCGATCTATGGGTCGACCCTTCGCCACACAATCTTCCAGGCCACTCATATACGCGTCGATGACTCGATCGTGTGCCTCGAGCGCAAAGAGCAACGTGATGTTCACGTTGATGCCCTGGGCGATGACGCGTCGCACCGCTACCGCACCTTCGATGGTGCCGGGGATCTTCACGAACAGGTTGGGACGATCCACGGTTTTCCAGAGGCGCTGGGCTTCCGTCACGGTAGCCTCCGTGTCGTGCGCGGCGCCCGGGGACACTTCGATCGACACGTATCCGTCGTCGCCCTTCGTTTTGTCGTATACGCCACGAAAACGGTCGCAGGCATCGCGCACATCGGTGGTGGCCACGAGCTCGAAAAGCTCGAGCGCCGTCAGGTCGTGCGGCGCGTCGCGCAGCTGCGCGTCGTACGCGGTGCCCTCGGCGAGCGCCTTCTCGAAGATCGTCGGATTCGATGTCATCCCGGTGAGCGCATCCTCGCGAATGCGGCGTTCGAGGTCGCCGTTGTGCAGCATCGTCCGCTCGATGAAATCGAGCCAGATCGCGACCCCCGCCTGATGAAGCTGTTGCAACCGGTTGCTCGCCATGTTCGCCTCAAAACGTTCGAGTTCCATCCAACTATGCGAGAAGATACGCCTACCGCTTGTTCCCTGCACCCCGCACGCCATCTATAGATTACGCAATGGCGGAATCCGCGTACCCCGAGCTAGGTTGCCGAGTGGTCCCTCACATTTTGTTGCTGACCTATAGCCAGTCACGTTCTCGCTGACGCCTTTGAAGTGAGTTTTTGATGCGCTTGCCCGATCTACGTCCTGGCGTGCTCTTCCTCGCGGTCCCGCTCTGTCTCAGCAGCCCCCTCAGTGCGCAGTCCCCCCAACGCCCAGCACCCACAGTCCGCTGCTTTGATAGTGGCATGGCCGTCGGGACTGTCGGTGGAGCGGCGTTGGGGGCGTGGATCGGCTTCGTCGCCGCCAAGATCAAACTGAGCGATTGGAACGACGCATCGCGAAGCGACGCAGCCCATCGGTCGCGCAACCGCGCCACTTTCACAGGTGCGGCCATTGGTGCCGTGATCGGCAACCTGGCGTTTCGCGGGCGCTCGTGCTCGGCGTCACGGCAGCAGCAGCAGCTCGCGGCGCCGCAACAGCAATCGCGCCGACCCATCACGCACGAGGAAATCGAGCGCTCCGGGATAAACGGTAACGCCTTCGATTTGGTGTACTCGCTGCGCCGATCGTGGCTCAACGTTCGAGGGGTGCAGTCAATCTCTGAGGGGCCTCACGTAGTGGAAGTGGGCGAAGGGCAGCAGGTGATGGTCCAGGGTGAGCCACAGCTGGTCATCTATCTCGACAACGCCCGACTCGGCACCATCAGCCAGTTACGCAACATCTCGGTCGCCGGAGTCGTCGGCGTGCGGTACTTCGACGGACCGCAGGCAACCTATCGCTGGGGCGCGGGTCATTCGCACGGCGCCATTCAAGTTCTGACGGTCAGCGACGGACCGCCCTGACTGTTTTGGCGCATGCCGCACCGGAAAGGTCCGCGCAATGAGAAAGGCAGGAGGGGTTGGAACCTCCTGCCTTTCTCATGCGCTATTGGAAACGCCCGATACTACGGGTCGATCCAGATCTTCTTGTCCAGTGCATCACTGCCGCCCTGCGCCGTGATTGCGGCCTGGAGATGAGTGTTGTTGAATGACTGCTCCGTCTGGGGATATATCACGCGGCGCGGAATCAGCAGATTCGCCGTCCTCGCATTCTGGGCGGGCACCAGGTTCGGGAACCCAGTTCGACGCCACTCGCTCCACGCCTCGTAACCCTGCGTAAACAGAGCGATCCACTTCTGCAAGCCGATCTGGGCCAACCCGGCGGCGCCGCCCGCATACACCACACTGGGCCGCGCGAGGTAGGCGGCCGTCGCGGCGGGCGCTACACCCCACTGCTCCATCGAAGCCGTGATGCCTTCGTTGTAGTACACGGCGGCCTGGGCGGCCCCACCCGCAATCCAGCCACGCTGCGCGGCTTCCGCCTTGATGAACGAAAACTCGGCGAACGTCATGAAAAACGACGGCTGATCCGCGGCAAAGATCTGTGGACCGAGGCGTGAGGATTTCGTGCCCCACGCACCCGCTGCTCCCGCTTCGAGCCCATTCGGCATACCGCGATAGTCGCCGGCGGCCACGGGCGTGCACTGTGGAACCGTGCCGCATGTGGGATCCTGGACGGGACGGGCGTACACGGCGAGTCGCGGGTCGGCGAGACTCTTGAGCGTGTCGATCAGCGTCGCGCTGAACCGCGCGTCATCGCGCGTGCCCTGGCCTTCCAGCTGGTTGTCGAACCAGGGATTGTTGTTCGTTCCGTCGCCGGGCCAGTTGATCTGGGCGTTGTCCGCGTTCGACGTGAAGCCGCCCGCCGCGATGGCGGCAGCGACCTCGGATTGGGCGCGCGTGGCGTTCACTCTCGACAGGTTCAGTCCGAGGCGCGCACGCAGCGAGCTCGCGAACTTCTGCCATTTGACTGGATCCCCGCCGTACACCGGATCCTGAGTGTCGAACCCGATACCGGCGGCGGGTCCCATCATGGCCCGCGCGTCGACGAGGTTGGTCAGAAGTGAGTCATAGATCAGCTGCTGCGTGTCATAGACCGGCGTGAAGTTGCCGTTGTCACCTTTGCCCGCCTCGCTGAACGGGATGTCACCCCACATCCCCGTCATGATCGAGTAGTTGAAGGCGCGAACGATGAGAATCGGCCCAATCTGATTCGGACGGGATTGGGTCTTGGATTGACGCAGCGCCTGCTCGAGATCCTGCAACGGCCCGGTGTAGTAGTCGTTCCACCAGGCGTCGGCCGTCGTGGGTCGAAACTGGTAATAACTGATCTCCGGGTACTGGTACTCGGACATGTACTGCGGCCAGTGCACGAAGGTACTGGGCGTAATCTCGATGTCGTCGCGTGCCCGCCGGATGGACGACACGACCGCGGACGGAAAGAGCAGATCCGCCGAGACCTGTTCTGGCGCGTTTGGATTTCTATTGACGTCCGTCAGACCCTTGTCGCAAGCGCTCGCGCTCACGAGGAGCGCGAGGCTGGAGAGTGTGACGGTGAGTTTGTTCCGATTCATCTGAGTTTCGGTCCTCTGGAGGCTTGTTATGGCGTGACGGAGAGTTGGAAACCGATGCTGCGGGCCGTCGGCAGCTGGCCCATCTCGATACCCTGGAAATTCGCCGTGCCGAAAGCGGTCTCGGGGTCGACGTTCGGCACCTTGCTGCCCCAGAGCGCCAGGTTGCGGCCTACGAACGACAGGCGCGCGTTGCGGAGGTTCGCCGATCGCAGGTAGCGCGGCGGAATGGCGAACCCGATGCGGGCTTCACGCAGCTTCACGAAGCTGGCGTCGTAAATCCACGCTTCTTGAATCGGATAGAGCGAGTGGTAGTAGTCCTCGGTCCGGACGTGGGTGGTGTTCGCAGCACCCGTGGTCTGGTCGATACCCACGATCAGCAGACCGGTGTCCGGACGGAACGCAGTGTTCGCCAGAATGCCGGCATACGAGCCCCACATGTTACCGGTGCTGTAGATGTTGCCGCCCTGGCGCGTGTCGACGAGGAAACCGAAGTCCACGCCGCGATAGTGGAACGTGTTGTCGATGCCACCGGTCCAGTCGGGGGTGTAGACACCGAGCACACGCTTCTTGCTCGACGGCTCGGGCCGGGGCAGACCGTTGCGCAGCAGAAGCTGGCCGGTCGCCGGATCGCGCTGATACCCGACTCCGAACATCGCGCCGTAGGGATAGCCCTTGCGCGCTTCGACGGAGAGATACCAGTGCGTGGCGGTGCCGCCAAGGAGATTCACCGTCTGCAGGTCGCCGTACAGCTCCTCGACCTTGCTCTTGTTCTTGCCATAGTTGAGGGTGACATCCCACCCGAATCCGTCGGTCACCGCGCGAACAGGGGTCAGGTTGAGCTGCGCCTCGATGCCCTTGTTCGAGATGACCCCCGCGTTCACGAGCGCGCTCGTGAAGCCCGAGGCTTTGGAGACGTCCGAATTGAGAATCTGGTTCGACGTCTTCTTGGTGTAGTACGACAGATCGAGTCCGAGACGATCTTCGAACCATTGCATCTCGGTGCCGACTTCCCACGCGTCCGTATTCTCCGGCTTGAGCGCGGGATTGAGCAGCGCGTTCGGCACGGAGAATCGGTTGATGCTGCCGAACTGCGTTCCCGACGTGTAGGTCACGGCGAGCTGATACGGATCGGCGTCGTTACCGACTCTCGACCAACCGGCGCGGATCTTCCCGTAATTCAGCGTCCCGCCCATGGTGAATCCGGGAAATGCCTGCGAGAAGACGAAGCTGCCCGCGATCGATGGATAGAAGTACGAGTTCTTTCCTGCCGGCAGCGTCGAGCTCCAGTCGTTGCGGCCCGTCACGTTCACGAACGCGTAGTCGTTATACGCGAACTCGGCCTGACCGTACAGCGAGTTGATCCGCTTCTCGGAGGCGAATTCGTTCGGAACGACCTGCTTGGCCGAGTTCCCGATGTTGTAGATGCCTGGGATCACCAGCTGATCGGTTCCGAAGGCGTTCGCGCGGTAATGATTCACGCGGCGATTGCCTCCCAGGTTGACGCTGAGTCCGAGATTGTCCATCAGGCTGCGCGTCGCGGTGAGCAGAATGTCGGAGTTCGTCTCCTGGGAGAAGCGAGTCGTCTCCTGGAAGCCACCCTGCTTGTAACTACCGCCGTCGAAGCCACCGCCGATCCAGCCGCGAGCAAACTCGTAGTTGCTGAAATTGCGATAGAAATCGGTGCCTGAGCGGCCGGCGAGCTGGAGCCAATCGTTGAACTTGTACCGCAACGATGCGACGCCCATGACGCGGTCGCGCTGGTCGCGATTGGCGTTCATACGCGGCGCCCACCACGGATTGTTGTGGTAACTGTAATTCCAGCTGATCTGGTCGCCGTTCGGATCGATGTAGTTGTTCCGGAGCGTCGCGACATCCACCTGACGCCCGAACCAGATGAAGCCCATCATCGGATTGGCTTCGTCGTAGCCGGTGCCCGGGCGGTTGTTGCCCTGATTCTGGATGTACTGAATGCTGCCATCCGCACTGAGCCGCTCGGAGATTTGCGCGCCGGCCTTGAGCGCCGCGGTGGTGCGCGCGAGCGTGTTGCTCGGCACCATGCCATCCAGGTCCTGCCGCGTCAGCGACAGACGGAAGTTGGCGCGGTCGTTGGCGCCCGATGCCGCACCATTGGTAGTGATGGTCTTTCCCGTCTGGAAGAACCCGGAAATGTTGTCCGGATGGGCGAGCCAGGGACGCACTTCCGCTGCGCCAGGGGTCGTAAGGCTGTACTGCGCGCGAGGCGTGCCATCCAGCGGTGGGCCCCAGCTCTCGTCGACGCCGTCGTTGACGCCACCATAGTTGCCGTCGACGTACGAGAACCCGCACGTCGCGTAGTCGAAGCCGGCCGGCACCGCGCCTTCAGAGAAGTGCGTACCGCCCCTGCGCCACACGTCGCAGACATCGCCGAAGTAGCCCTGTCCGTAACTGTTCTGATACTTCGGGAGCTTCAGCGGACTGTCGAACGTCACGTTGGTGCTGGCGTTGACGCTGAAACCGCGCGCGCTGCGGCCGCTCTTCGTCGTGATGACGATTGCGCCATTGGCTGCGCGGGCGCCGTACAACGCCGCCGCATTCGGCCCCTTGAGAACGGAGATCGACGCGATGTCGTCGGGATTCAGGTCCTGCGCCGTGTTGCCGTAATCGAAGCCGCCGTAGCCTTGACGATTGGTGTTGTAGCTGGAGTTGTCGACGGGAATGCCGTCCACCACGAACAGCGGCTGGTTGTTTCCGCCGATGGACGTCGCGCCGCGGATGACGATGCGGGACGAGCCGCCTTGCGTCGTGGCACTCGTGACGTCGATGCCGGCGATCTTGCCCGAGAGCGTCGAGATGAGGTTCGACGTCAGCGCATTCTGCGTCAGCGCGGTCGAGTCGATCGTCTGCTGCGCCACGCCAAGCGCCTTCTTTTCCTTCTCGATGCCCAGCGCCGTCACGACGATGCCTTCAAGCTGCATCGCGGCCGCCGTAAGCGTGAAGTTCTGCGTGAGCGTGGCGTCGCCGAGCGTGATCGTGACCGTCTTCGGCGTGTACCCGATGCGCCTCGCCGTCAGCGTCACCTGTCTGCTCGCCCCGGCAGGCACCGTGAACGTGTAGCTGCCCTCGAGATTGGTAGTAGCCCCCAGCCGAAGCGATGGGATGCTCACACTGGCGCCGGGAATGGGCATGTTCGCGTCCGTTGCCACGCGACCACTGATCGTCGTGCTTTGCTGCGCGACGAGTGATGCCGGGACGAATCCCAGCAACGCGCCCGCAACAGCGAGAGCGCGGTTGAGGTGATTCCTCATGCTTGTGTTTCCTCTCCTAGGGGGCTGACCCTGGTACGACCGTAGCCAACGGTCGACGAGAAGGGTCGACTGAGGGTTGCGCGACACTGGGAGCGAAGTTGCACCTCGCGTAAGCACCCATCGTCGTCACGAGTACGCCGGCACTCGGCATTTGTGTTTAGCCAACATCGGCGGCCCTGTATCTAATGAGCGGACCAACACGAAGTCAACCGAGCGAGCATCCGTCTGAAGCGATGCGGAAATGCGTTCAGTTTCGCTAAGCTATGCGCAAATGCGATTGACTTTCACTGCCCCACGCTTAACGATGGATCAATGCTGTTACGACGTGTCGTTGAACTAATTGTTATCTGCTCGGCGGTGGCTCAAGGCCAGCGGAACGCTCAGACGCTAGCGGCGTCAACCGTTATGGGAACGGTGACCGACTCCTCTGGAGCGCCGCTCATGGGGGCTGAGGTCCGGCTCATCGTCGCTGGCGCCACGCTCAACGAGGCACGTACTGGGGATGACGGGAGGTTTTTCGTCAGCGGCGAAGTGACCGGGAAAGGGCGCAGCACGCTCCAGGTTCGTCGCGTGGGTTTTTCATCCCGAGAAGTGGAGCTCGTGTTTCCGCGCGACACCATGGGTGTGCTGATCATCGTGATGAATCGGAGCGCGGCGCGCCTCGCCGGCGTGGACGTCGCCGCTGACGCGGAGGATGCGAGCGGGTGGCTGCGAGAGTTCTACCAGCGTCGGAAATCGCACAATCTCGGGATCTACTTCACCCGACAAGAAATGATTTCCAAACAACCGCGATATGTCAGCGATGTGCTACGGGGAGTGCCAGGTATCACGTTATCGTCATCGCGCCGCGACGGATTGCTCGTCAGAATGCGGAATTGCAAGTACGCACCGGTGGTGTGGCTGAATGGTTTTCGCATGGCGCAAACGGAGCTGGATGACGTCGCCAGATTGGACGACATCGCCGCGATGGAAGTGTATCTGACGAACGCGGGGGTTCCCCCAGAGTTCCTCGATCGATCCAATCTGGGGTGCGGTACAATTCTCGTCTGGACTCGGGAGTCCTAGCTCCTATTTACGAGTCCCGACGTAGTCGATTCGCCAAATCCGTCCCCGCGAATCATCCGACAGGTACAGCTCTCCATTCCTCCCCTGCGCGATTCCCATCGGCCGGCCGCCGAGCTCTGTCGCCTTTCCATCCGCGCCGACGAATCCTTCCACGAACGTCTCATACGCGCCGTTCGCCTTGCCTTTGGACATCGGCTGAAATACGACTTTGAAGCCCTGCTGCGGCAGCGGCGCCCGGTTCCAGGAGCCGTGAAATACGATGAAGGCGCCGTCGCGATACCGACTGGGTAACGAGGTGCCGGTATAGAACAGCAGACCATTCGGCGCCCAGTGGCCGGGGAAGGTCGCGACATTGCCAGTCTTCCCAGCGCAGCGACCAACGGTCTTTCCATCGCCGCCATATTCCGGCGCCAGCACTTTCTGTTTCAGGTCGGGATCGAAGTAGCAGTACGGCCAACCGAAATCCGCGCCCCTGGTCACGTGCAGCATCTCTTCCGCCGGCGTTTCCGCGCTCTTCTCCGGAGTAAAGCCCCAGTTGTCGGCCAGGTTGTCTCGACCATGCTGCATGACGTACAGCTCATTGCTCTTCGGCTCGATCGCCATCGCGACCGCGTTGCGAATGCCGACGGCGAAATGCTCGCCGTCCTTGAGGGTCTGGCCCTTCCGCTCCGCCGAATAGCGCCAGATTCCCGCGCGCTCCGGTAATTCGGGACAGGGGTCGAGCCCCTTGGACTGGGGCGCGCGATCCTTTTCCTGACAGGTGTTCGTTTTCGAGCCCTGATTGACGTAGAGCCTTCCGTTGAAGATGACGAAGGTCTTCGCGATGTGACCGCGCTCTGCCGGGAGACCCGTGACGATGGTATCCGGCTCGGTCGACGGTGACATCGCGCCGGGAAGCCAGTGGTACCGAAGGATCGACGTGGTGTTTTCCGTATACAGCGCGTTGCCGAGGAGTCGCACCTCGGTAGCATTGAACTTTCCGAACTTCGCCCGCTGGTCGGCTCGCCCGTCGCCGTTGGCATCCCGCAGCACGACGACGCCGCCGGTGTCCGCCTCCTTGGTCCTGATCGCGACGATGAGGTCGCCGTTGGGGGCCATAACCATGTGCCGCGGCGCGGACAGCGATTCCGCGAACAGCGTGGCGCAGAAACCTGTTGGCAGCGTCAGCCCCGCGTTGTCGGGAGCGCACGTTGGTGGCGGCGAAGACCTCGTGAAGGCCACAAGCGAAACGGTCGCTACTGCAGCGAGCACAAGCCCTGTCATTCGCTTCATAGAGCAATCCCCGTTACGGTCCAAGTCCGTTCATCGTGCGGCAGGATCGTGCGCCGCTATTGTCCCCGCGACAAGATATCCGGGCCCGGGCGCCCCTGCACCCTGTCAACCATCGGGTCAGCCCGGCTGTCATATGATTGTGCCACCCCAGTCACCAGCCAGGAGATGCAGGGACATGCGAAAAACCCTCTTTACCCTTTCGCTCGTGCTCGCCGCGAGCTCTCTGTTCGCCCAGCAGCCGAGCACGCGGGCGGAGCGGTTCCTGCGCAATTGCGACGACTACGGCGACGACCGTCGGGAGCGGTTCTGCGAGGTCCGTGACGCCACGCTGAAGGTGCCGACGACGCGGCTCTTCGTCGACGGTCGAGACAATGGCGGCGTGTCGTTCTATGGATGGGACAAGAACGAAGTGCTCGTGCGCGCCCTGATCCAGACCAACGCGGACACCAGGGCCGAAGCGCAGGCGCTCGCCAAGGACATCAAGATCCTCACTGACGGCGATCGCGTTCGCGCGGACGGCCCCGCCTCTCGCCGCTACGCCAACTGGTCGGTGAGCTACGAGGTCTGGATGCCTCGCAAGTCGAATGTGGACGCCGATACGCACAATGGGGGCATCTCGGTCGAGGGCATCGAAGGCAAGATGGATCTCCGCGCCGTGAACGGCGGCATCTCGTTGAAGGAGGTCGGCGGCGACGTGCGCGCCGAGACCACGAACGGCGGCGTGACGGCGCAACTGTCCGGCACCAAGTGGAATGGTGAGGGGTTGGATCTGCAGACGACGAACGGTGGCGTGGGTCTCGAGATTCCACGCGGCTATAACGCGGAGCTCGAGACGGGGACCGTGAATGGCGGCATGAACATCGACTTCCCCATCACGGTGCAGGGATTCATCGGTCGCCGCATCACGACGAAGCTGGGCGCCGGTGGTCCACGCGTGCGCGCGACGACCACGAATGGCGGCGTGCGAATCAGAGAGCGGTAGGGTCAAGCGCCCAATACAAAAGCCCCCCCAGCGCTGCCGGGGGGGCTTTTGATTTACCCAACTTTCAGTCGATCAGGGGGGAGGAGCCGACTTCGCCGCACCCGCTCCACCGAACGTGTACAGAGCCTCACCCTTGATATCCAGCTCCTTCGCTGGAACGGGCATCTCCCTCGGCGTGCCTGGGAGGAGACCTGCGACGTGACGGCCGTTGCAAGGCGCGGTGGCACCACACGTTGCAATGAACGGCAAACGCCGCTGTTCGTAGTACGGCGAGGGACCAACGCCGAGCAGCTCGAGCTCCTTCTCGTACAGCAGCTTGGCGAAGAGCGTGCAAGGGGTCGCCGCATT
>Ga0070696_100000657_pt1 | contig 22133 bp, 18 predicted proteins | sample KBSK1253metaG_FD_65474 | JGI IMG/M metagenome (GOLD analysis project Ga0070696, IMG submission 65474) | Corn, switchgrass and miscanthus rhizosphere microbial communities from Kellogg Biological Station, Michigan, USA - KBS K1-25-3 metaG | ecosystem: Host-associated > Plants > Roots >... | reverse complement strand
CGCGAGTGTCGCAGTCAGGGCCTCGTGCTCGGCGATGAGGTCGAGCTCGTAATTGCCCATGAGGCTCGAGACGTTGAGGTTGCTCGATCCCACACGCGCCCACTCGTGATCACCCACGAACGTTTTGGCGTGAACCATCGGGCCGCGATACTCGAAGATCCGCGCACCCGCGTGCAACAGCTCGCGGTACCCGCCGCGGGTAAAAATGCGAACGATGGGGACGTCGGATGTGCCAGGGAGTAGCAGGCGCACATCCACGCCACTGCGGGCTGCGTCCACCAACGCCGCAAACAGTGGCGGCGGTGCGACGAGATACGCGTCGGTAATCCAGAGCCGCTCCGTCACCACCGCCGCGAGCAGTTGCACGGCGCGATAGATGCGTGACTGCCCCGGGAAGCCTTCCACCACTCGTACGGCGGAAGGACCGCACTCCTCCGGCGCGGCGGTGGTCTCGTCCTCAGGGAGCGGGCGGCCGGCGCGTGCCCACATCCGGCCGAACGCCACTTCCAACGCGGCCACCGCCGGCCCGCAGACGGCGAGCATCGTGTCGCGCCAGGGCGCTCGCCCGGCCGCGAGGTTGCCGGCCCATTCGTCGCCGATACAGAGGCCGCCGGTCATCGCCTTTTCGCCGTCCACGACGAGCAGTTTGCGGTGGTCGCGGCTGAACGTGGCGACCGGACCGGTCGTCCAGAGCGGGCGAAACGGGCGGACGTCCACGCCGGCGTTTCGCAGCTCACGCCAGTACGCGTGGCTCGTGCCGAGGCTCCCGAAGGCATCGTACAGGACGCGCACCCGCACGCCGGCGCGCGCGCGCTCCGCCCACGCCGTGGCAAAGCGGCGGCCGGTTGCGTCGTCGCGAATGATGTAGTTCTCGAAATGGACGGTGCGGTTCGCGTTGGCGATCATCTCGAGCATCGCGTCGAGCGCCTCGCTGCTGACCGCGATGTGGCGCACGAGGTTGCCGGGGATCGGCCGCGCTCCGGTCGCCCGATCCAGCGCGTGCGAAAACGGGTTCACCCTCCGAGGCCCAACGACGGCTCCACCGGACGGAGCGCCTGAATGCAGAACGCGATGTGGTCGTCCAGCGGTACGCCGAGCTCCTCGGCGCCTTGCCGGACCTCGTCGCGGTTCACGCCGCGCGCAAACGCCTTGTCCTTGAGTTTCTTCTTGACCGACGAGACCTCGAGGTCCGCAAAACTCTTGGAAGGGCGCACCAGCGCGCACGCGACGAGAAAGCCGCACAGCTCGTCGACCGCAAACAAGGTCTTTGCCATTTGCGAATCGCGCGGCACGCCCGAGTACGTCGCGTGTCCCAGGACGGCGCGCAGCAGCGGTTCGGCAACGCCTTTGGAGCGCAGCAGGTTCACGCCCCACGCGGGATGTCCTTCCGTGGGCGAGTGCTCCTGATTGGGAAACTTCTCATAGTCGAAGTCGTGCAGCAGGCCGACGAGACCCCAGGGCTCCGGATCTTCGCCGAACTTGGCGGCGTAGGCCCGCATCGCCGCTTCGACCGCGAGCATGTGCTGGCGGAGCGAAGCCGATTGCGTGTGCTCCTGCATCAGGGCGAGGGCTTCGTCGCGTTTCACGAGAGGTCGACTCCCCAGCGCTCGCTCCAAAGCGCGAGCATGAGCTGCGGCCATAGTCTGCGTGCATGGTTGCGGCGGCCCGTCCGGTGCTCCGCGAGGAGCGGTGTATCGAGCAGCCGGTCGGCCAGAGGCGCCAGGCCGGTGTTGAGCCAGCGGGCCACCGGCACGGACAGGCCGCGCTTGCGCCGGTGGATGACTTCCCCGGGGACGAGTCCGCGCGCTGCTTCCTTTAATATCACCTTGGTGCTGAGGCCCCGCACCTTCGAGCGCACGGATCCCGGGAGCACGAGCTCCATGACTTCGCGGTCGAGATACGGCGCGCGGGCCTCGACCGACGCCAGCATCGTGGCACGATCGACCTTGACCAGCAGGTCGTCCGGTAAATAGGTCAGAAAATCGAACCACATGGCGCGATTCAGCGGATCGCCCTGGGGAAACCCGCTCAGCTTGCACGCCAGCTCGGCGATCACGCCGTCGTCGATCTGCATCGCGCCCAGCCAGGTGAGATGCCGCTCCAGCCACGGCCGCTCGGTGCCCGAGAAGAACTGCTTCAGCATGTACTCGATCGTCATCTTGCGGGTCGATGACGGCCACCGCTCGATCAGCCAGCGCGTCGTGTTCCGCAGCGGGCCGGGGAATCGCTGCCACGTCGCCGCGAACTTGTGCCCGAGGTAGGTCGGATAGCCGCCGAACAGCTCGTCCGCCCCTTCGCCCGAGAGAATCACCTTCACGTGCTCGCGCGCCGTTTCCGCCAACAGCCACGTCGGCAGCACCGCCGGGTCGCCGAGCGGCTCGGCGAGCGAGCGCGACACCACGTCGAGGGCGCGGCCGAGCGATTCATCGTCCGCGATGACGACGTGGTGCACGCTCGCGATCGCGTGCGTCACGGCTTCAGCGTAGGCGCTTTCGTCGTAGCCCGGTTCGCTGAAGCGGATCGCATAGGTGTGGATACGCTCGCCGGGAATGGCGCGCGCGGCGGCGGCGACGAGCAGGGACGAATCGAGGCCGCCGCTCGTGAAGATGCCGAGGGGGACATCCGACATCAGCTCGCGCGCTACGGCGCGCAGGAAGGTCTCCCGGACACTCTCGACCGATAACGACGTGGGTTTGCTCGCGGCCACGGCCGCGCTCCAGTAGCTCTTGATCTCGGTTCTTTCCCCTTCGGCGACCAGCAGTGACGCCGGCGGCAGCTTGTGGATGCCGTCGAACATCGTGTAGGGGGCGGGGACGTAGCCGAGCGCGTGGTACAGCGAAAGCGCTTTGCGGTTTACGCGTCGCGCCTGATCGGGGAACTCGAGCAGCGCCTGGATCTCGGACGCGAACCGCAGCTCGCCGTCGACCTCGGTCCAGAAGAGCGGCTTCTCGCCCGCACGATCACGCGCGAGCACGAGGCGGCGCCGCGCGTCGTCCCAGATGGCGAGCCCGAACATCCCTTCCAAGCGCGAGACCGCGTCGGGGCCGAAACGATCGTAGAACGGCACGATGTTCTCGATGTCGCCGCGCGAGCGAAACGGATAGCCCCAGCCGGTCGCTTCGTGCCGCAGCGCCGCCGCGTTGTAGATCTCGCCGTTGCACACCATCCAGATGTTGCCGTCGGGGCTTTGAAACGGTTGGTCGCCGGTCGTAAGGTCCATGATCGCGAGCCGGCGGGCGCCGATGCGGGCGCGCTCGTGTCCCACGATGCATTCGCCGTCGGGACCGCGATGGCGGAGCGCGTGCGCCATCCGCGCGATTGCATCCGGATGGCGCAGCGGCCCGCCGTTACGCGCTATCGCCCCGAAGATGCCGCACATGGTCCGTAGGCCGCGTACCGTCCTTCGACGGCGAGCAGCGGCAGCAGGGGATCGAGCTCCGCGCGGACGCGCGTATCGCCCGCGCGGGTCACGAACACGGTCGGCGTCCAGCAGCGTGCTAGGCGTTCGCGCCAGTAGTCCGCGGGCTTCAGCGGCGACGCAGTGTCGGCGCGAAACCGTTCCTGATAGTCGGCGATGAAGGTGCTCGTCAGCTCCCGGCCCGTCGCCGTCGCAACGGGGATCGCACGCCGGAGATAGAAGGGCAGGGAGGTGGGGAACGCCGAGATCCCGATGACGTCACGCGCATTGCTGTTCTGGATCACGCGGGCGAGCGTCGCCGCCGAACGATCCTCGCCCACGGCCGCGAGCAGCCGGCCCGACACGACCGGCATGGCCATGACAGTCAGCGCATATCCCATCACCGCGAGGCGCGGGCGCGGATGCTCCACACGTCCGGCATACCAGACGAGCGCTGAAGAAATCAGCAACGCGATGCCGATGCCGAGCGCGGTGGGCGGGATGGCCGCGCGCTCCGCCGGCGTCAGGCTGATCGGCGCGGGAAGCCAGAGTGTGAGCGATGCGAGGGCGAAGCCCAGCACCGCGGCGATCCAGGCGTACGGACGGCGCGCCGCGCCGATGCCGCCGCCGAGCTCGCTTGCGTGGCTGGTCAGCACGCGGGCGGCGGCGAGGGCGAAGGGGGGCATCAGCGGCAACATGTACTGCGGCAGCTTCGATTGGTTCAAGGTAAAAAACAGCATCGGTACCAGGATCCAGCACCCGAGAAAGATCGATTCCTGTGCCTGCGGGTTCACCCGCCGCGCCAGCCACGCCCAGCGCCAGGTCGCGAGGCGCGCGAGCGCCGGCACGATCCACGGGAACGCCGCGACCGGAACGATCGGCAGATAGTACCAGAACGGCGCCGTGCGGTGGAAGCCGCGCGTCGTCACGCGCTCGAATGTCTCGCGCACGAAGACGTAGTGCGGGAATTCGGGAATGCGGCGCGAGACGGCGAGAAACCAGGGCAGCGCGACGACGGCAAAGGCCGCAAGTCCCGCGAGGGGAAACAACCGCCGCAGTCGCTGGCCCGTCAGCAGCGCATACGGAATCAGGGTCGCCAGCGGAATCAGGATCGCGAGCGGTCCCTTGGTGATCGCACCGAGGCCGATGGCCGCCCACGCCAGTACCGGCTGCTCGTCCCAGAACGCGAGAATCGCAAGCGTCGTGCAGAACGCGAGCGCGCTGTCCATGATCGTGGTGCGCGCGTACGCCAGCACGAGCGGCATCGTGGCAAGCGCGAGTGCGGCCAGCCAACCCGTGTCTCGTCCCCAGCGCTTCGCGGCGAACCAGAATACGACGACCAATGTGGCCAGCGTGAACAGATAGGCCGGCAGACGAGCCGCAGTTTCGGTCGGGCCGAGCAATTCCATCGCGGCGGCGGCTGCGGCGAAATAAACCACCGGCTTGTCGAGATAGGGGAGCCCGTCGAGATGCGGGAGCAGGTAATCGTTCGTCGCCGCCATCTCGCGCGCGACTTCGGCGTTGCGTCCCTCGTCGGGATCGAACAGCGGATAGCCGCCGAGATTGAATCCCAGCGCCAGGACCGCCGCCAATACGAGCATCGGCAGCCGCACGTAGGCGCCGAGTGGTAAGAGCCGGGAGCTAGGAACCGGGAGCCTGGGGAGTCGATGGTGGAGGTGGCTGCACCGGAGCTGTGGGCATCTGAGACACGGTGATCGGCACGTTCGCCTTGCGCTCGCCGTCGACGGTGATCTCGAAGCGGTACTGGCCCGCGTGCGGGAACGGCACGTCGAACACGAGCACCGCGGCCGCTTCGATTTCGGTGACGCCGGCGGGCGGCTCGGCGAAGTTCACGGTCCCCGAACCGCCCAGCAGCTCGGCGTCTTCTTCATCGAGCAGCTTGATCTGCACCTGATGCTCACCGACTTCGGTGCGCTTCCCCTTGAGACGCAGGACCAGGTGCAGCCGCGGATGCATCGCCGGAAACTGCGGCACCCAGATATGCTGGAAGATGCCGAGCACCGACATCTTGCCGGCCTGATCGACGAGAGCGTAGTCGGCGACGACTGCGAAGTCGAGATGCACTTATTTCTTGCTCACCGGGACCGACACCTTCGTCTTGTCCCACGACACCGTCAGCGTGCCCGGCTCGAACGCGATCGCCATTTGCTCCACGGGTGTCGCCAGCGTCTCGACCTTCGCGTCCACGCGTACGAGATCCTGCGCCGGATTGTACTCGGTGCCCCATTGCCCGGTCTGCTTGTTGATGATGACCTTCCAGCCGCTCTGCGATGGCAGCGTCCACAGCGTGTACTTCCCGGCGGGTACCGTCGTGCCGGCGACGACGAGATCGGCGGAGGTGTTGAGCTGTGTGGCGGCGTTGGCTCCGGTGCGCCACACCGTATTCCACGGCACGACGTCGCCGAAGATCACTCGGCCGCGCTTCTGCGGCCGGCTGTAATCGATCCAGACCTCCGCGCCGCCCAGCGTCGCGCGCACCGTATCGCGTGGCGACAGCTGGCCGAGCGGCCGGTTCGCGAACATCGGGCCGGCCTGCGCCATCGGCACGGACGCCACGCGCTGCACGTCGATCTGCAGCGTGCTGCCCTTGCCGGTCAGCCAGGTGAGGTGCCCCTGCGGGTCGAGCCGGAACGTGAACGGCCCGACGCCTGCGAGTTGTCCTTCGTCGAACATGCAAACGAGTGTGTCGCCGCGCCTGCGGATGTAGCCGCCGCTGGTGCGATCGGCGGACGCGAGGGCATTGAACCGGACGCTATCCTTGCCTGTCCCGCGCGCCCAGCGGCCGATCTGCTCCATCAGGCCAAAGACATAGAACTGAAACGGGAACGTGCCGCGCGGGACCGCGAGCTTCGTCGTCACGGAGCTGTCGCCCCGCGGTGAGACCAGGACGGCGGTGTCGTCCGCGAAGTCGACCGTGTTCCGCGTTTCCATCGGTCCGGCTCCGCCCCCGATGTTGTGCGTCACGATCTCGACGTGACGAATCGTGCCGTCGGGGTTCAGGTCGAACGTATAGATCCGGTGCAGGCTGCGCGGTGTGCGGATTACGTATTCGCCGCGGAGCTGCGTCGCGGTGCGCTGGTACTGTTCGAGCGACAGCGTGTCCTTGCCCAGTCGCGCGACAAACGCTCCCGAATCCTGAACGGCAAGCGACAGCGTAAGCAGTAGCGCCAGCATGAACCCCTCCTAGGAGACGCGAATCGACGTGACCTCGTCGTTGCCTTTGATGGCGTTTACGACGTCCAGACCCTTGGTGACTTGCCCGAACACCGTGTGCACGCCGTCCAGGTGCCGCTGCGGAGCATGACAGATGAAGAACTGGCTGCCACCCGTGTCCTTGCCGGCATGCGCCATGGACAGCGTGCCCGCCACGTGCTTGTGCGTATTTTTCTGCGTCTCGCACTTGATCGTGTAGCCGGGGCCGCCCGTGCCGACCGGCCCTTTGCCGCTCTTGGAGTACGGATCGCCGCCCTGGATCATGAAGTTCGGGATCACGCGATGAAACTTGGTGCCGTCGTAGAACTGTGAGTTTGCGAGCTTCTCGAAATTCGCGACCGTGTTGGGCACTTCGTCCGCGAACAGCTCCAGCTCGATGGTGCCCTTCTTGGTCTCGATCACGGCTTTCTTATTCGGCATCTACAGGCTCGAGTTGAGGTGAGAAGGAATCTAGCTCAGGACTGCAGCAGTTCCGCCAGTTTGTTCGGCGTCGCGACGGGCAGCGAGCAGGCCGTTCCCACACACACCGTCGCCGCCGGACGTTCGGCGACTTTGCGCACGACGATCTTGCGGGGCCGGTAGGACTGCAACGCGAGGAGATGCATCGCGCAGGCCGGCCCGTCGCCGCGCGGGCCCGAGACTTCGATGCGCGTTACGGGATTCACCGCCCAGTCGATCGCTCGTAACAGCGTCGATCCGTAGAGCGACAGGTCGCGCGCGCTTCCGGCAAACGCCTGCAAATGGCGATCGAGCTGCGTGCGCCACTCGGGTTTGTCCGTAAGTGCCGCGAGCCGCGCGAGGACCAGCCCCGCCACGCCGTTGGGCGATGGTGTCGGGGCGTCCTGCACCGGCTTGGCGCGCGTCGCGAGATATGCCGTTCCGTTGGTTGCCGCAATGTCGAAGTAGCCGGCGCTGGCGTCAGCGTGCGCCGTGCCGCAGTAGGTCATGACGGCCGCGCCGCGATCGAGCCACGCGGACTCGCCGCTCGCTTCGTAGGCATCGAGGAAGGCGGCCGCCGCCTGCACGTTGTCGTCGAGCATGCCGCGCGGCTCTGAACGTCCGAGGACGTGTGACATGCCACTCCCCACATTCCACGCCTCGTCCCAGACGCGTTCGAGCACTTTCAGCGCTGCCGCGTTGCATTCCGGCCGGTCGAGCACGGCACCGGCTTGGAGAAATGCGCCGGCCATCATCGCGTTCCAGCTGACGTAAGCAGTGCGGTCGACAAACGGTGCTTCACGGTAATCGCGGGCCGCCTTGAGCTTCTGGATGGCCGTACGCAACACCGGCCATTCGTCATCTCCTGCCGGATCTTGTTTCCACCACAACACATTCTTCTTCGGGTTGTGGTGCATCTCTCCCGTTTCCTGGATGTCGAATACGCGCGCCGCGACCGCGAACTCGCGCTCGGTCAACGCCGCGTTTGCCTCTTCCTCCGTCCAGGTCCAGTAGTCGCCGTCATCACCAAAGGTCAGGTCCGCGTCCTGGGAGGTCGCGAACGCGCCGTGCTCCTTGTCCGACATCACTGCGAGCACCCAGTCGACGATGCCGGTCGCGACTTCCTTGTAGAGCGGCGTGCCGAACGCCTGATACGCCGAGAGGTACGCGCGCAGCAGCTCGGAGTTGTCGTAGGACATCTTCTCGAAGTGCGGCACGATCCAGCGCTCATCCACGGAGTAGCGGTGGAAGCCACCGCCGACGTGGTCGCGAACGCCGCCGCGCGCCATGGCCGTGAGCGTCTTCTCGACGATGTCGCGCTGCCAGGCAAGACCGCCCTTGCCGTCGTGCCAGCGTGCCAGCAGGAACTCGAGCGCGCCGGGATGCGGGAACTTCGGCGCCGACCCAAAGCCGCCGTAGCGCACGTCGAACATGCGCGCCATCTGATCCGCCGCGCCGCTGATCAGGTCCGGGCTGACCTCGCCGGGCTTCGCTTCATCGAGTGTCTGAACGACGTGCTCGCGAATCGCGCGCGCGTTGCTCGTGACACGATCGCGCTCCTCCCGGAACGCGCGCGCGATCTCCATCAGCACGCGGCCAAAGCCGGGCCGGCCGTAGGCATTGTTGTCGGGCGGGAAGTACGTGCCGCCAAAGAAGACCTCGCCGTCCGGCGTCAGGAACGCGGTGAGCGGCCACCCGCCCTGACCGCTGAGCGCCTGCACCGCGCGTTGATAGCGGGAGTCGACGTCGGGACGTTCGTCGCGGTCCACCTTGACGCACACGAAATCACGATTGAGCAGCTCGGCGACCGCGGGATCCTCGTACGATTCGCCGTCCATCACGTGGCACCAGTGACACCACACCGCGCCGATATCCAGCAGGATCGGCTTGTGCTGCTCGCGCGCGCGCGCGAACGCCGCGTCGCTCCAGGGAAGCCAGTGCACGGGTTGGTGCGCGGCGGACTTGAGATACGCGGAGGCTTCAGCGGCCAGCTGATTAGGCATTCAGGTACGTGATCGCCGTTTGGGTGAGTAACTCGGCGCCAATCACGAGCGATTCCTCATCAATATCGAACGTGGGGCTGTGATGCGGCGAGGCGCGACCCTTGCCTTTGGGCGCCGAGCCGACGAAGGCGAAGCAGCCGGGCACCTTCTCGAGGAAATAGGCCATGTCCTCGCCGCCCATCGTGCGCACGCCGTGGCGGACGTTGTCCGCGCCGATGACACCCGAGGCAGCGGCCCGCATCAGCGTGCTCAGCTCTTCATTATTAATGAGCGGCGCGCTGAGACGCCGATACTGCACTTTTGCCTGCGCCCCCAGGGCCGCGGCTACCCCCCGGCTCGTCTCTTCCACCAATCGTGGTGCGTCTTCCCAGAATGCACCGCCGAACGTGCGCACCGTCCCCCGCAGCTCGGCGCGGTCCGGAATCACGTTGAAAGCCCGGCCGGCATGCACCTCGGTGACGGAGACGACGGCCTCGGACAGTGGATCGCGGCGCCGCGAGATCAGGCTCTGCAGCGCCGTTATGACATGGGCGGCGACCAGCACGGGGTCGATCGTTTGATGCGGAGCGGCAGCATGCCCGCCACGCCCGAGGATTTCGATCTCAAACTGATCGACCGACGCCATCACCGGTCCACCCATGATGCCCACGGTGCCGACCGGCAGGTCGTTCCAAAGATGAATCCCGAATGCGGCGTGCACCTGCGGCGTCTCGAGCACGCCGTCACCGATCATGGCCTGCGCGCCGTTGGACACCTCTTCGGCGGGCTGAAACGCGAACTTCACGCTGCCGCCGAGGTCGAGCGGGGCGAGCCGGCGCGCCACCTCCAGGCCGATCGCCACATGCCCGTCATGGCCGCAGGCGTGCATCTTCCCGGGCTGCTTGGACCGATAGGGGACGGCGTTCGCCTCTTCGACCGGCAACGCATCCATGTCGGCCCGCAGCAGCACGCAGCGGCCGTCTTTCTTCTTTAGTCCTACGACGCCGGTCTTCCCGATTCCCGGAGTGACGTCGTAATCCAGCTTCCGCAGTCGCTCGACGATCAGGGCCGCGGTGCGCGTCTCCTCGAAGCCCAGCTCGGGGTGCTGGTGGATGTCGCGACGCGTCGCGATCAGCGACGCGCGATCCACTGGCGCGGGCGCCTTCATACTTGCGAGCTCGGGCACAGCCGGTTGATCACGCAGTCGGCACACCGCGGCCGCCGCGCGATACATACGCTCCGCCCATGCAGGATCAGGGTGTGCGAGAACCAGGTCCAGTCGTCGCGCGGCACGATCTGCATCAGGTCTTGCTCGATTTTGACTGGGTCATCCTGCCGGGTCAGGCCCAGTAACCGGCTCAGGCGGTGCACGTGCGTGTCCACCACGACACCTTCGTTCTTATGGAACCAGGTGCCGAGGATCACGTTGGCGGTCTTGCGGCCGACGCCGGGCAGCGCCGTGAGCTCTTCCATCGTCTGCGGCACGTCGCCGCCGTGCCGCTCGACGAGCGCCTGCGCCATGCCGATGATCGATTTGGTCTTGTTGCGGAAGAACCCCGTCGACTGAATCTCTTTCTCGAGCACGCGCGGGTCGGCGGCGGCGTAGGCCGCGGCCGTGCGGTACTTCGCGAAGAGATGCGGTGTGACCATGTTGACGCGCGCGTCGGTGCACTGCGCCGACAGAATCGTCGCGACGACCAGCTCGAGCGCGCTGCTGTGGTGCAGCGCGCTGGTCGCGTCCGGATACTCTTGTTTGAGCCGCGCGAGGATCTTGCGCGCCCGCGCTTTCCGCTCGGCCGCGGCCGCGCTGACTTTCGTTTTCATGGCTAGGCGGAATCTAGCAGCGCCAGAAGCCGGCCGGTGAGCAGCAGTAGCTCGCCGTTGTTGGCGAGTGAATAGAGTCCGGCTGCGGAGCCGCCCGCCAGCCGTGGGGCGAACGCCGAGCTCCCATCGTCACGTGTCGCAGCGACTTCGATCTCATGCGCCGAGGCGTCGTCGGTATCGGCGCGTCCCACCAGCCCCACGGCACTGAAGCCTGGCCGGTCGGGGCGCATGCCAAAAATCGCGAGGATATCGACTGCACCTGGCTGGTGTCCGTGACTGACGAACATGCCGTCGAGCGGCTCGGGAATGCTCGACTCGTTCGGTGATCCCCACACCCGCAGCTCGGGAAGCTGGAGGTACTGCGAAGGCCGTGGCGCCACGGTCGTGATGTGGGTTTCGGCAGCGGCGCGGCGAAGCGTCTGTTCGCTGATCCGGTAGACGTGCTGCTCGGCCGCCCAGAAGAGGAAGGCGTGGTGGAGGAGTAGGACGTGAGCTTCGAGCGCGTCGGGCCCCGCGCCCTCGGGCGCCAGCTCGCGCAGCAGCCGGCCGACGGGCTCGAGCAGCACAAACCGGTCCCGGTCCGTGGCCGCCGCGCCGTCCTGCTGCAGCGCCTCGGCGATCGCGGGAAACCGGGCCGGGGCGATTTCCCCGAAGGCTAGGTCGAAGGGAGAAAGGCGTTCAGCGTCCGTACAAAATCCTCCGTCGCCTCCACATGCGGGCAATGCCCGACGGGGAGCTCGACGAGCCGCGCGGAGAGCAAGCCGGCGAGCTCACGCGAGCCGGTGATCGGGAGTGGGTCGAAGGTACCGTGAACGACGAGGGAAGGGGGAAGGGGGAAGCGGGAGGCGAGGTCCCGAAGCTGCGGTCGCAGATCGTAGTCTCCCAGGCTCCTCCACACGGCTTCCTGGCTGCGTGCGGTGACACGAAACGCCGTGAGGTTTTTCGCGTCCCGAAAGTCGCGAAAATACCCTGCGACTGATAGCTCGAACGCGCGACGCTGGTACGCGGCGGGGTCGCGCTCGCGGAGGCCGCTGGCGCGCAGCGCGTCCCGCTCCTGCTGGATTTCCGGAGCCGCCATGCGCCGCGCGAGCTCGTCCTCGAACTGCTTCCGGTAGGCGGCCGTGACCGAGGCGGGCGAGACGAGGGCGAGCCGCTCGACGCGCTCCGGATGCTCGAGGAAGTAGAGCACCGCGAGCAGTCCGCCCCAGGAATAGCCGCACAGCGTCACCCGGTCGAGTCCCAGCTCGACCCGGATCTCTTCGAGATCGGCCACATGCTCGCGCCAGCCCACCGGCGTATCGCGGGAGACCGGCGACTGCCCGCCGCCGCGTTGGTCGTAGTAGAAGAGTGAGCGGCCCCGCCCCGTGGCGAGGAGGTCGTATTGAGGAAGGAGGTAGTCGTGACTGGCGCCGGGTCCGCCGTGCAGCACGACCACGAGGGGCCCATTGCCAACGCGCCTGGTGAAGAGGTGCACTACAGGAGCACGGCTAGAGCATCGGCGACTTCCTTCACATCGGCATGCTCGCGCTCACCGAACCCGTTGGGCACGTCCGAATCGATGTCGATCTGGCCGAGAATGTGGTCACCACGGCGGATGAGAACGACCAGCTCGGACTTGGTGAACAGGTTGCAGGCCAGGTAATTCCCGATCGCGCTCACGTCCGCGACGTTCTGGTCCCGCTTCTCCGCCACCGCCGTCCCGCACACGCCTTTCCCGACGGGAATACGCGTGTGTTCGGTCTCGCGTCCGGCGTACGCCTCGAGCTGAAGCTCAGTGCCGTGGAGCATGTAGGCGTAGACAGAGGTGTACGGCGGTCCCCAGAAGCGGATCCGGTCGCACGCCATTTGGAGCAGTGCCTGACGGCCTTCGTCGTGCAGGTGGGCGGCGCGGAGCGCACGGACGACCTTGGCGGCCTCCGGGACTGAGCTTGCGGTCATGTGACAGATAACAGTGCGGTCATGAGCCGTACTCTATAAATTGAGCCTCCCCATGGCCAGCCCGCAGGAACTCGCCGCGTCGTTCACGCGCACCCTGGACCTGTTTCGCGATCCCGCCGCGAAAGAGGCGCAGAAGGCGCAGTTTCGGGCGCTGGCGGTGCTGCTGAAGGTCGAGGCCGTGTCGATTCAAGTTCAAGACGGGCAGCTGGCGGTCAATGGCAAAACGCTGGATGGCAGCACGCTGCTCCAGCGGCTCGAATTCCATTCCGTGAAGGAAATCGCGATCCCGGCCGATCCGCCCCTCGGGGAGGTCTTCGAGCTGTTGCGGGTGTTGGCCGAGCAACCCGGTGACGAGGATATCGCGTCCCGGTTGCGTGCGAACGGTGCGAAACGGATCTCCGTCGCTATGCAGACGCTCATTCTCCAGCCGGCCGTGCCTCCTCCGACGCCAGCGCCGCCAGAGCCGCCGCCTCCCAAGAAGCCAGCGGAGGCGGAGGATATTCCAGACATCGTGCGCGAGGCGAGCGCGGCGCACGCGGTCTTTTCGCCGGCGGCTGCCGCGATGAGCACGCCTGCCTCCCTGATCTCGCAACTCAGGGACAAGCCCGACGGGCCGCACGTCGGGGACGTCCTCGCGGTCCTCGGACGCCAGCTCGAGACGGCGATGAAGGCGAACCGCGCACCGCAGGCGCTTGCGATCGTGTCGGGAATCGTGCGGGCGGAGCAGCAGGTGACTGACGCAACGCGGCGGCGGCAGTATTCGATCGCCCTGAAGCGCATGTACTCGAAGGCCCTGCTCGAAGGGATTGCCGAGATCGCCGATCATCCGTCCGACCGCGACGACGCGCTGCTGGTGCTGCGCCGGGCGGGGGAAGACGGGGTCGAGGTCCTGCTCGATTTGCTCGTGGCAGCCCCGACCATCGAGGAGCGGCGCGGCATTTTCATGGCGCTCACCGGCATGAAAGAAGGCACGGACCAGCTGGTGCACATGCTCGGGCATCATCAGTGGTTCGTGGTGCGCAACGTGGCCGAGCTGGCGGGCGAATTGGGGCTCGAAGAGGCCGTCCCGGCGCTCGCCCAGCAGCTCGGACACGAGGACGAGCGCGTTCGCAAAGCCGTGGCCCTGGCGCTGGCAAAGATCGGCTCGAGCGGCGCCGCCGACCCGCTGCGCCGCGCGTTGCGCGACAAGTCGCCCGAGGTGCGGATGCAGGCGGCGCTCGGCGTCGGCGGGCGCAAATCGAGCGCGCTCGCGATGCCGCTGGTCGCCGCGATGGAGGAGGAAGAGGACGAAGACGTCGAACGCGAGTTGATCCTCGCGCTCGGACGCATCGGGAGCCCGTCTGCAGTGCAGGCGCTCATCAAATTCGCGCAGCCGGGCGGTCGGTTGTTCGGACGCAAGCCGGCGGCGTTGCGAGCGACCGCCGTCGAAGCGCTGCGTCTCGCCGCGACCCCGGCGGCGGTCGGAACCCTCGAAGGTCTCACCAACGACGGCGACAAACAGGTGCGTGCGGCCGCGCTTTCGGCGCTCGGCGACCTCAAGCGGAAATAGGGCAGGTTTTGCTGCCTTAATGTCAGTTGCAAATCGCCTAAAAAACCGCACTTCGCAACGTCAAGAAATACGACGCGAGCACGCGCCGATTTCGCGTCGTTATTGACGGCTATGTCGTTGCGGGAACGCTTGTTAGATAGGCTCCGCCGAAATGGGTGCAGTTCTTGCCCCTGTCGTCGTCGCTGTTCGTGTACCTACGACCTCTTCGGTCAGGAGAGATCATGAAAAGCTTTCGCGTCCTGTGGGCTGTTGTCGGTCTGTCGGCGTTGCCGCTCGTAGCGGTCGCCGCGCAGGGCCGTGGCAACAGCGACAACACATGCAAGGCCGCGGGGACCGTTGCCACCGCTGGTAACAGCGGTCGCGTGCCCCCAGGCCAGGCGAAGAAGTGCCCGGCGCCGCCGCCGCCGGCACCGGTTCCGCCTCCGACTCCTCCTCCAGCGCCGCCACCGGCGCCGCCTCCGGCTCCGCCGCCAGCGCCGCCACCGGCTCCGCCTCCAGCGCCGCCACCGGCTCCGCCTCCAGCGCCGCCTCCAGCGCCGCCGCCGGCGCCGCCACCGCCGCCGCCGCCACCAGCGCCGCCACCGGTGCCGCCGCCACCGCCGCCTCCGGTGCCGCCGCCGCCACCGCCGCCTCCGGTGCCGCCGCCGCCGCCTCCACCGCCGCCTTCAAGCCCGCCGTATGGGCCGGGCGAGCCGCATGGAGTGCAGGGTGTGGTGTACGAGGACATCGATGGCAACGGCTCGCAGGATCTCCTGTCGGGCGAGATGGGCATCGAGGGATGGACCGTCGAGCTCTATTGGGAAGGCCAGCTGGTTACCAGCACCGCGTCGGGTGCCGACGGGACCTTCAGCTTTGCGGGCCTCGGCAACACCGGCACCACGATGTTCAGTGTGTGTCTCGGGGCTCCCCCCGCGAGCTGGTCTGCGGGGCATGTGCAGACGCAGCCGGTCGGTGCGATGGCCAGCGGCTGCAGTGGTACCGGTTACGCGTTCACGATCAACAATCAATTCCCGACGCGGACGGTCACCAAGTTCGGCGAGATGATGCAGTAGACCTGTCGTAAACTCCTGACCAACTCAGGGCCCCGGGTGAGCATTCCCGGGGCTCTGTTTTTTCTGTTACTTCGGGATGAAATCCGTTCCCGGCTCCAGCCGGCGTGCGAACGCCGCAAGCAGCTCGGCGGCCCGATCGAGATCCTCGAGCGCGACCATTTCATTCGGGCTGTGCATGTACCGGTTGGGGACACTGACCAGGCCGGTCGGAATGCCGCGCATCGCATTGTAGATCGCGTCCGCATCGGTCCCGGTGTCGCGCGGGGCCGCCTGGATCGTATACGGTATCTCGGCCCGCTCCGCGCACTCGACCAGCAAATCGAACACCACCGAGCTCACCGAGGACCCGCGGCTCAAGACTACCCCCCCGCCGAGTTTGTGGTCTCCCGAATGCTTCTTGTCGGCGCCGGGATAGTCGGTCGCGTGGGTGACATCCACCACGACGGCGACGTCGGGCTCGATGCCCACGGCGCTGGTGCGTGCGCCGCTCCCGGTCCACGCGATCTCCTCGCGGGTCGAGGCGACGGAGAATACGGCGGCATGCTTGGGTTTCTGCGTCGCCAGCCGGCGCATCGCCTCGGCGGCGACGTAAGCGCCGATGCGGTTGTCGAGACTGCGCGATACGATCCGGCCGTTGGGATACTCTTCGACCCGTGTATCCAGGACGCCTGCATCACCGACCCGCACGCGGTTCGCGGCCTCGTCACGGTTTGCCGCGCCGATGTCGATCCAGAGATCGATCACCTTGGTCACGCGGTCGAGCTCTTCCTTCTTTAGCTGGTGCACCGCCTTCTTCCCGACCACGCCATGCACGGGTCCAGCGCGCGTGAGCAGCAGAACGCGCTGCCCCACCAGGACCTGGGAATCCCACCCCCCGATCCCACTGAAGTAGAGGAATCCCTCTTCATCGATGTGGGTGACTTGCAGGCCGATCTCGTCGATGTGCCCGGCGAACATGACCCGCGGCTTGCCTTTGGGATTCAGGACGGCCACGGAGTTGCCGTGCACATCCGCACGGACGTCGTCCGCGAACGTGGCGACTTCCTCGCGCCACACGCGCCCCGGCGCTTGCTCGAACCCCGACGGCCCCGCCGTGTCGAGCAGTTTCTTGAGAAATCCGACCGTTTTGATGGTCACGATGTCGTTATGATGTCGTTATGGTGTCTATTGTTTGCGCAGGCCCGTCCGGTAGAGCAGCAACCCGAGAATCGCGAACATGATCAGACCAAAGATCGCCGAGGAGGCAAACCACCCGAGGTGGTGATAGAGCGGAATGGCCTCGGCGAGCCAGTCGGCAGCCTTGCCGCTCCGCGACCCCCACCCGGCGATGGCGGCGACCGCGATGCCGCAGATCGCCCCGCCGGCGATCAGGCCGCTCGCGAACAGGACACCGGGGCCCGATTCGATCTCGGCGAGGGAGCGATTGTCGGAGCGCACTTTGCGTTCGACGAGCCAGCGCACGATCCCGCCGGCGAACATCCCGGCCGACGTGGTGAGCGGGAGATACACGCCCACCGCGACCGGCAGCGACTGCACCCCCATCAGCTCGATCGCAATCGTCAGGAAGACACCGATGAGCACGAGCGCCCAGGGCAGCCTGTGCGTCAGGATGCCGTCGGTGATCAGCGCCATCAAGGTCGCCTTGGGCGAATCGAGTCGCTTGAGCTCATGGCCGCGGTATTCGTGGATACGTCCCCCGATACCGGGGTCGACGACGTAGCGAATCTCGTGTGACGCGGCGTCGACGAGGTATTTCCCCGGCGGCACGCCCTGCGTTTCCACGTAAACGCGAATGATCTGATAGCTGCTGTTATCGATCGAATCGGTCCCACCGACGCCGAAATGCGACATCTGCTCTTCGTGCACGACGACGTTGCCGTCCGCGCTCTTGCCGCTCGCCGGTGCCACGAACCCCGCCCGGGTCTCCGGCACCTGGTACTGGTAGGCGCTATTCAGGAACGTAAGTGTCCAACCCACGGCAAGTGCGGATCCGATGGCGCCGATCAGAATCGCGATCTGCTGCCGCTTGGGAGTCGCGCCGACGAGGAACCCGGTCTTCAGGTCCTGGGACGTGTTGCCGCCGTTCGCGACCGCCACGGCGATCACGCACGCGATGGAGATGGCGCGCACGCGGTCATCGATCTGATTCCAGCCGAGCAGCAGAAAGATGAGCGAGATCGCGATGAGGGACGCGATCGTCATGCCGGAGATGGGATTGGCCGAGCTCCCGATCTGACCGCAAATGCGAGACGAGACGGTGGTGAAGAAGAAGCCGAAGATGATGATCAGGACCCCGCCCAGCAGGTTGACGCCGATCTGCGGCAGGAACGCCAGCACGATCGCGAGGGCGATGGAACCGAACACGGTCACGGAGATCGGGAGATCGTCGTCGGTGCGCAGTTTGGCGGCAACCGCCTGACCCACCCGGCTCGCGCGCATGTCGGCGAAGCCGGCCCGGAACGCACTGATGATGGTGGGCAGCGAGCGTACCAAGGCGATGATACCGGCGCTCGCGACCGCGCCGGCGCCGATGTAAAACACGAACGCCGCGCGAACCTCGCCGGCGCTCATGTCTCGAATCAGCTTGGTGGTGCCGAACATCGGCTCGGTCATCGAGCTGCCGAACAGCTTGATGGCGGGCATCAACACGACGTATGCGAGACACCCTCCGGCAAAGAGGTAGCCCGCGATCCGCGGTCCGATGATGTAGCCCACACCCAGCAGCTCGGGGCTCACCTCCACGCGCACTTCGGCGTTCTGATAGCCGCGAATCACCCTGCCGGGCAGCTCCTGCCACAGCCGCAGCGCCGTCATCAGGAACTTGTAGAGGAATGCGATACCGAATGCCTGGAATACCGTCCGCGCGTGAATTCCGCCGCGCTCGCCGGCGATCAGCACCTCCGCGCAGGCGGTGCCTTCGGGATACGGAAGGTTGCCGTGTTCCTTGACGATGAGCGCCCGGCGCAGCGGGATCATCATCAAGACGCCCATCAGCCCGCCGGCAATGGCGAGGATGGTGACGCGCGAGATGTCGAGGTCGTAGCCCATCAACAGAATCGCGGGGATCGTGAAGACGACGCCCGCCGATACCGAGTCCGCCGCCGACCCGGTCGTCTGGACGATGTTATTTTCGAGAATTGTGGAACGCCCGAGCCAGCGGAAAATCGTGATCGACAGCACAGCGATTGGAATCGAGGCGCTTACTGTGAGACCGATCTTCAGCGCGAGATACACGTTCGACGCGCCGAAGATGAGCCCGAGGACGACGCCGAGCACGATGGCGCGTGGCGTCAGCTCGGCCGGCGACTGCGAGGCCGGAATGTACGGCTGATGCGTGGCGCCAGGCGCCACGCGCGACGTTGGCGGTTGGGCTGCCGGGATGCTCGTCATAGGCGGCTCAATCTGTCCCTACGATGGCGCAGGTGTCCAGCAGCGAACCTGTGCGCGCTTTCACGGGTATGCAGGAGCCCCATGACGGAATCAACCGATTTCATGCTGAACGACCTGCGCGCGGCGCTCGCAGGGCTCTACGACATCGAAGCGCCGATCGCGCGGGGCGGGATGGCGCTCGTGTATCTCGCGCGCGAGCTGGGTCTGGACCGGCCGGTCGCGATCAAAGTGTTACACCCCGATTTGGCACGTGACGAGGCGAATCGCATACGATTTCTGCGCGAGGCCCGGACCGTGGCGCAGCTCACCCATCCCAACATCGTGCCGATCTTCACCGTGGGCGAATTCGACGGGTTCGTGTTCTTCGCGATGGCCTACGTGACCGGCGAGACGCTGGCGCAGCGCGTAACGTCGCGCGGCCCGCTCGATCCGCACACCGCCGGCCGCGTATTGTGCGATATCGGCGAGGCGCTGGATTACGCGCACGCGCGCGGCGTCGTGCATCGCGACGTGAAGCCGGACAATATCCTGATCGACGCGGCCAGCGGACGGGCGCTGCTCTCCGACTTCGGAATCGCGCATGCGAGCCCCCCAAAAACCTCGTCGCGACAGCTGGGACGTCCGTCGGCGCCGCGCGGGCTCGTCGTCGGCACGGCGGCGTTCATGAGTCCGGAACAGGCGAGCGGCGACCTCGTGGACGCCCGCAGCGACATCTACTCACTCGGCGTGGTCGCCTACTACGCGCTTTCGGGCAGGCTGCCATTCCAGGCGAGCACCGATCTGGGGTTTCTGGCTCAACACATCTCGGATCCCCCTCCCAAGATCGCAACGGCCGTACCGCTCGTGCCGCCGCGCTTTGCGCAGATCGTCGATCGCTGTCTCTCGAAGGAGCCGTGGGCTCGCTACGCCGATGCGGCGGCGTTGGTGCGGGCCGTCGCGGCTGCCGTTGCGCCGCCCGCCGTGCCGCTCGCGATCCGGGCCTTCATGATGCGGAGCACGCACCTCGAGGCGCCGGCCCTGATCCACGCATTCGTCACAGGCGTCTGGTTACTCCCTGCGACCCTCGACGCATGGCTGTCGCCGGCCACGCCGACTGGGCGGGCGGTCACGACCGTCGCGCTGGGGCTTGCCCTGCTCCTGCCGGTCATCGTGTCGGTCGTGCGCGTCCGCCGCTTGCTCGCCGCGGGTCACGAGCGCAAGGAGCTGGTCGCGGCCCTCGCCGCGCGTCAGGCGCGGCGGCGTGAGGAGTTGGCGTTCGTGTACGGGCCGGGCCCCACCAGTTTCGAGCGCTCCATGGGATGGCTCGCGCGCCTCGCCTTGCTGACGACCATCGCGGCGGTGAGCGGTGTGCTGGAACTTATTCTTGTTCCCCCGCTGATCTCGGCCCTCCTTCCGTCCGTCATCACGACCGCCGGCGTGACCGCGGTGCTGTCGGCCATCGTGGCCCGCGCCCGCACCGAGCAGCGCACCGATCCATTGGGTGAGCGCAGCCTGCGGTTCTGGCGGGGACCGCTCGGCCGCGCGCTGTTTCGCATCGCCGGGCGGCGCCCTTCAGCGGACCCTTCGATCTTGACCGTGCTCGGTCGCCTGGAAACGCCTGCTTGAGGTGGTGCGCGTTAGTTTAGGGATGCGATGACGCATCCCTCTCCCGATCGGTTGTTCCTCGACTTCCAGGGGGCTGTCGCCGGCCGCTACTCGCTCGAACGCGAGTTGGGGCGCGGTGGCATGGGTGTCGTGTACCTGGCTCGGGAAGTACGACTGGACCGCCCAGTTGCAATCAAGCTGTTACCGCCCTCGAAAGCGTCGGATCCGAAGCTCCGGGAGCGGTTCCTGCGCGAGGCTCGCACGGCGGCCAAGCTGTCCCATCCGAACATCATCCCGATTCACGCTGTCGAAGAAATCGGCGGGTTCGTGTTTTTCGCGATGTCGTACATCGAGGGCGAGACGCTGACGGAGCGAGTGCGGCGGCGCGGGCCGCTCGCTCCCTCCGACGCATCGCGCGTGCTCCGCGACGTCGCATGGGCGCTCGCGTACGCCCACGGCCAGGGCGTCATTCATCGGGACGTGAAGCCGGACAACATCCTGCTGGAGAACAACGGCCGCGTCCTCGTCGCCGATTTCGGAATCGCGAGCGTGGTTGCCGGCGCCGGCGCTCTTGCCACGGGCGAGGTGGTGGGCACGCCCGAGTTCATGAGCCCCGAGCAGGCGCTCGGCGAAGTCGTAGATGCGCGCAGCGATCTCTATTCGTTGGGCATCGTCGGCTACTTTGCGTGTTCGGCCGCGCTGCCATTCGAGGGGGAGAAGGCGACGGACGTGCTCGCGAAGCAAGTGACGGAGCCGGCGCCGCCGCTGTCCGCCGTCGCACCGCTCGTGCCGCGGCGCCTCGCCCAGGCGATCGACCGGTGTCTCGCAAAGGAACCGGAGGATCGTCCCGATGGGCCGGCCGCGCTGGCGGAGCAGCTCAGCCATGCGCTCGAACAGCGTCGCGAGCTGCCGGTCGCGCTGCGCGCATTCGTCAAACATGACGCGCGGCTCGATGGCAGCGGCGTCCTCCTCTATCCGTTCGCAATGCTGATCGCCACGCCACTTTTCGGTTTCTGGACGGGATCCGTACTGGTGGGTTTCGCGACGCTCGTGAGCGGGTACACGCTCGTGCCACTCGGCGTGCTGGTAAATCGGGCGCGCCGGCTGCTCAACGCCGGATTCGGTCATAGTGATATCGGTGTGGCGTTCAAGGCGGAGATCGAGCGCAGCCGAGAGGAGCGCTCGTTTGGGCAGGGCCACCGCGGTGGTCCCTCAATCCTCGAGCGGATCCTGCGCTGGATCGGCGGCATCGGCGTGGGAACTGCGTTCGTGAGTCTCATGGTCAGTACGGGGGATCCGATGCTCATGTGGACATTCGGCGTCTCGTTAACGGTGGGGCTGGGGGCCGGCGTCGGCGCGCTCTCGATGCTCCAGCGCCGTCGCGACGTCGATGCCGAGTTTTGGGGACGCCTCTGGGCTGGGCGTCTCGGCCGCTGGCTGTTTGGCGTCGCGCGCATGTTCACGGGGACGAAGACCTTGCCGGCGTCACTCACGCATCGTCCCACGGAGCTCGCGCTCGGCATGGCCGCCGAACAGCTCTACGACACGCTGCCCAAGGTCACACGCCAGCAGCTGCGTGATCTACCCGACGTCGTCCATCGCCTGGAACAGGACGCGCAAAAAATGCGCGCCCGGCTCGAGGAGCTGCAGGAGGCGTTGGCGGACGTTGGGCAACGGGGAAGTGCTGATCCGGCGATCGGCGCACGGCACGACCGCATCGTCGCGGATCTCAGCGCCGAGCGCGA
>Ga0070696_100000656_pt1 | contig 22141 bp, 16 predicted proteins | sample KBSK1253metaG_FD_65474 | JGI IMG/M metagenome (GOLD analysis project Ga0070696, IMG submission 65474) | Corn, switchgrass and miscanthus rhizosphere microbial communities from Kellogg Biological Station, Michigan, USA - KBS K1-25-3 metaG | ecosystem: Host-associated > Plants > Roots >... | reverse complement strand
TGCGTTCTGGGATCGTTCTGGGTCGCCATTCGCGCTTCGCGAGTCCGTAATGCTACACATGGTCGAGGTTCGAGTACTGAACCGTTGTGCAAGCGGCGTGCAGGCGCGCTGGCCGCCGCCGAGCGCATCTTCAGGCGGGACCTGTTACGCCGCTGCCACAGACAACCGTGAAAATGTCGCCGGTCCGGGACGTCTTGGCGAGAGTTACAAACGCGGGGAGGGGGCCTAGCGGACCGTAATCGACAGCTTCATCCCGGGGTGAATCGCACAGCGGATTTCCGCCACGCCCGGCCGGGAAAACTTCGTCGAGTTCGATGATCCCGCCGGTTGGCGCTTCAGATTGAACTCGAATCCGGGCGTTTCCGAAAACACGTTGTGAACCACGGCGTCGTCGTTTTGAAAGACGACCGTATCGCCCTGTTGCACCGTGAGCTTGGAGGGAACGAATTTCTTGCCCTCCTGGTGCACGACAAAGCGACTCTGGGCCGCGGCTGATCCTACGCCGAGGACAAGTACCACCGCTGCCACCACCAGACTACGCATCACACCTCCGCTCGATAGGCCCATTAGCGTGGCAACGTCGGAATGGCGACCGCTGCGTCGTTGCTCGACAGCGTCCGCAGGAACGCCAGCAACTGTCCCTTTTCCGCCGCGGTCAGGTGCAACGGGTGAATCTCGTCCGACAGGCTTGGCCGCGCTACTTCGCCGCCGCGATCGTACAGCTCCACGACCTCTTCGAGCGTCGCGATCGAACCGTCGTGCATATAGGGCGCACGCTCGGACACGTTGCGGAGCGTTGGCGTCTTGAACGCGTGCTGGGTTTCGTCGAGCTTGACGATGGCGCCACGACCCCGGTCTTCACCGGGGAGGCCGATGTCCTGGAACCCGTCATCCGTAAACCGCCACCCCATATGACATTGTGAGCAGCGGGCCTTTGTGTTGAACAGGACGAAGCCGCGCTTGGCGTCCTCGGAGATCGCCCGGGCGTCTCCCGCCACCCAGCGATCGAAGGGCGCCGAACCCGAGACGACCGAGCGCTCGAACACCGCGATTGCCTTGCCGACCGTCGCGGCCGTGATCCCCTCGCTGGGGTACGCAGCCTTGAAGCGCGAGACGTACTCCGGCACCGCACTCAAACGGCTCACGAGCCGCTCAGCGGGGAGATTCATCTCCGCGGCCGAGGTAATAGGACCTAACGCCTGCTGCTCCAGCGTGCCGGCGCGGCCATCCCAAAAGAGCGCATCGGCCCACGCGAGATTGAGGATTGTCGGCGTGCGGCGGCCCAGCGTCTTCATGCTGTCGCCCGTCGCACGCGCGTTGCCGTCGGCCCAGGAGAACGCGGGATTGTGGCAGCTCGCGCAAGAAACGAAGCTCGAGCGTGAGAGCCGCGGATCGAAAAACAAGGCGCGTCCGAGGGCCAGTCGCTCGGGTGACGCCGCATTGGTGGCCGGATTCGGGATGTCGGCGGGCCGGCGGTACTGCGTCGCGAAGCTTCGTGCATCCCGCTCAACCGAACGCCGCCGCGCGGGCGGTTCCTTCGCCGAAGCGAGAACCGCCACGATCAACGCAGGGGCAACAATCACGATTCCGGTGCGCATCTTAAGCCTCGCGTGGGTCAGGGGCACGGTTACAGCCGCGTTTCCCTAAGCACGACTGAGGCCACCAAACTAACTCATTGTGTTATAACCAATTGTCTTCCTAGGCATCCGTAAGGGAAAGCCTACAAGCACCGCAAAGCGCAAGAAGGTAGGGGAGGTTGCAGGGGACCCCCTTGGGGGCTGGCGGTGGGGCCTCGGTGGCCGGGACGGTTGCAGCCCGACCCGCGAACTCCTATTGATAGCCTTTCCATCCCTCCCCCGCTCCTCGAGGAGTCCACAGTGCGTCCAGTCTTTGTGCTGAGCCTTGGGGTCCTGTGCCTGCTGCGTCCGCTTGCGGCGCAAAGCTTCGTGAGCCGCACGCCGAACGTCGACGGGACGTGGTTGCCAGACCGCCACGCGATGCAGTTCAATTTCATCCATCGCTTTTACGTCTCGGGCGATGTGAGCCATACGGTGGTCAACTCGCCAACCCTGACATGGGTTTTCCGTCTGCCTGGCCCAGTTGCCGTCGGCACGCGCTTCGGTACCCATTCGGCGATCCCGGGCAAGAACAACGAAACCGAGCTCTTCAGTCGCTGGCAGCTGCGCGAAAGCCGCATCGGGGGAATGGGGATGTCGGTGACACCCGTCTGGAACCTCAAGGCTCACAGCTTCGACGGCGAGTTCGCGGCTGATTGGTCGCCGAGTCGGTTCACCGTCACGGGCGCCCTGCGCGGCATGAGCAACGCGTACGACGGCGGCCGGGCGCGCGGTGCCATCGCTGGCGCGGTGACCCTTCGCGTGAACAACTACGTCGGGATCGGGGCGGACGTCGCGTCGTTATTCGACCCGCAGCCGGGAGAGCAAACTGCTTGGAGCGCGGGTCTGTCGTTCGCAATACCGAACTCTCCGCATTTCTTTTCGTTCCAGGTCAGCAACGTGGACGTGAACACGATCGAGGGGAGTTCTCGCCGCGGGGCGTTCTCGGGCGGAGTCAAAAAAGCCCTCTATGGGTTCGAGTTCACGATTCCGCTGCACTACCGGCGATTCCTCCCGTGGTTTCGGCCGGGCTCGGGCACGGCGCCGAAGCGCCCGGAAACTCGCATCGTCGCGACCGTTAAGATGACCGAGTTTGAGTTCCGCTCGGACAGCATCGTCGTCAGCGCGGGGCAGGCGGTGGAGTTTCTCAACGAGGATCCCGTTGAGCATACCGTCACCTTCGACGCTATCGCGACGAGCTCCGGGATGGTTCCAAAGGGAGGGACGTTCATCCTGCGCTTCGACCGGCCCGGCATCTGGGCCTACCACTGTACGCCGCACCCCTTCATGCGAGGTGTGATCGTCGTCCGGTGAGCCGCTAGTCAGCCGCCTGGCGCATCTCGGGTTCGGCCGTCAGGCGGAACGATCCAATTGCCTGCGTGAGCTTGTCGGCGGCCGTCGCAAGCTGGTCCGCTGACGACGCGATCTCCTGGGTCGCCGCGCTCTGCGCCGCGCTCGACGAGGAGATCTGCTCGGCGGATGCCAGGAGACTCTCCGTCCCCTCCGCAAGCGTGTTCAGCCGCGTGGCGATCTCTTCGATCAGGTGTCGCACATCCGAGGCCGCGCGGGCGATGTCGTTGCTCCAGACCTCGTTGGCCTCCGCCTGTTGCACCACCGTAGCAAACCCCTGTCCCGCGACCTCGACCGCCTGCTGCGCGGCGGTGCCGCGCTCGGCCAGGCGCGCGAGCCGGTCGCGGGTGTTCTGCACGCGCGTCAGCACTCCCCGAATGATCTCCGTCGTCTCCGTGCCGGCCGCCGCGGCCTGCGACGCGAGCTTGCGAACTTCGTCGGCGACGACGGCGAAGCCCCGGCCGTGCGGACCAGCGCGCGCCGCCTCGATGGCCGCGTTCAGCGCGAGCATGTTCGTCTGCGAAGCGATTTTCTTCGCCTGCGTCACGAACTTGTGGATTTCCGTCGATGCGGTGGCCAGGGCGTCGGCCTCCGCGGCCCCGCGCTGAACCTCTTGCACGAGATCCGCAAGCTGCGCGCGACTCTGGTTCAGCAGATCCTTGTGCCCACGCGCGAGCGTGGAGAGATCCGTGTTGCGGCGCACCGACTCCTGCGATCCGTCGGCCAGCGTCGTGCCAATCTGCAGGATGCGGGTGGCGTCCTCGGCGGCCGCCCGGACGACGGTCGACTGTTCTCCGAACCTGCTCGTCAGATCCTCGGATGTTGCCGCGAGCTGCTGCGTCGACGCGCTCATTTGCGATGTCGAGGCCGAAATCTCCGCTGCCATCGCGGCCGCTTCGTCGGACGCGGCTCGCACGGCACCGACGAGCCGCCGCAGCGCAGTGACCATCGTATGAACCGACGATAGCAAGTCGGCGACTTCGGCGGCTCCGGAATCGCGCGTGCTCAATGCGACGGAGAGGTCGCCGCCGGCGACTTGCCGCGCGACTTCGCCCGCGGCTCGCACGGGCTCGGTCACACGCTGCGTCAACCAGGCTCCGAGCCGGAACAGGACGGTGATCACGACCGCGAGTAGCAGCAGTCCGCCCAGCCACACGGCCCGCTGGGCGGTGCGGGCGAGCGCGTACGCGCTGGTGGTCGGCTGGCGATAGAGCATCCACCACCGGTTCTGATTCGCCGGGACCGACACCACGAGCTCTGAGCCATGCGCCGTACGTACCACGCGGCTGACCGTGGAATCCGGAAGAAACAACGAGCTGTCGAGGTCCACGCGGGTCAGGACCGCATCAGGATCGGGTGACGCGAGCACTTGCCGCCGGTCGTCCACGAGTTGGAGGTAGGCCTGGGCACCGAGGTCGTTGCTGCTCATCAGCCATGTCAGCCGGTCCAGGCCGAGCAGTCCCTTGATGACGCCGGCAGGGCGGCGCGAACCGGGCAGCGGGATCGCGACGGCGTACTCGATTGCGATCGTGGCGGCCGACGAGTCGTATGACGCTTCGCTCTCGAAGAACCCGGTCCGAAAGGCGACCTGCCACCAATCCTCATCCGATTGCACGAAGTCCGAAGTGCGCGACGAAGCGAGCGCGATACGCCCGCGATCGTCCGTGAAGAACAATTCCTCGAACCCGGCGCGCTCGGCGAAGCGACCCAGGTACGTGCGGAGCTCACCGTCGGTTCCGAGCTGTCGGTTCGCGTTGAACATCCGCTCGAGCTCGGGAATGGAGAGCTGGTCGAGACCGCGCGCCGAGCCTGCCCGGCGCGCCTCGAGCGCCGCCTGGCGGACCATCGGCGACTCGGCGAGCAGCAACAGGGAGCGTTGGTGCTCTTGCACATAGCTCGTCGCCAGGGCTGCCGAGCGGCTCCCGATCTCGGCACCGCGGTTGTTCGCCTCGCGCTCCAACGTGCGGCGCGCCGCGCGGCCGGTGAAGGTCGCGAGAACGACGACCAGCAGCAGCGTGATCCCCGTACCGGTGATCAGGATGTTGTAGCGGAGCTTCGTGCGGCCAGCCATGCGAGTCCTGGAATCCGATCGCGAGAGGCGAGTGGGCTAAGGTATGGAGGCTCTTGGGGAGCGGCAAGACGTGATAACTTTCTGGCCACGTTATGTCCACAGTTTCGGCCTACGATCCGCAGGCAATCGAAAGCAAGTGGCAGGCCCGTTGGGCTGAGCGCCACACGAACGAGCCCGACCTCGATCGCGCCGCGCGGCCGTTCTACAACCTCATGATGTTCCCGTACCCGTCCGCCGAGGGGCTACACGTCGGCAACATGTTCGCGTTCACCGGTGCGGACATCTACGGACGGTTCAAGCGGCTGCAGGGCTACGACGTGTTCGAGCCGATGGGGTTCGACGCGTTCGGGATCCATTCCGAGAACTACGCGCTCAACATCGGCACGAACCCCGCCAAGCTCATTCCGCAGAACATCGCGACGTTCCGCCGGCAGCTCAGACGATTCGGCGGGATGTACGACTGGCGGCACGAGCTCTCGACCACCGATCCCGCGTATTACAAGTGGACGCAGTGGCTGTTCTTGCAGCTCTTCAAGGCGGGGCTCGCTTACAAGAAGCGCGCGGCGGTGAACTGGTGTCCCAAAGACAAGACCGTGCTCGCCAACGAGCAGGTCATCGACGGCCGCTGCGAGCGGTGTGACACGCCCGTCGAGCAACGATTCCTCGACCAGTGGTTCTTTCGGATCACGAACTACGCCGAGCGTCTCCTCGAAAACCTCCAGAACCTCGACTGGTCTTCCTCCACCGTCTTGCTTCAGAAGAACTGGATCGGTCGCAGTGAGGGCGCCGAGCTCATCTTCGAGACGCCGAGCGGCAAGAAGATCACCGTCTTCACCACGCGGCCCGATACGGTATTCGGGGCGACGTATCTCGTCCTCGCGCCCGAGCACCCGCTCGTCGACGAGCTCACCGCCGTCGAGCAGCGCTCGGCGGTCAAGGGGTACCAGCGCGAGGTGCAGTCCAAGGATGTCGTCGCGCGGCGCGTGGGCGCAAAGACCAAGAGCGGCGTCTTTATCGGCTCATATGCCCGCAACCCCGCGACCGGCGAAGCGATCCCGATCTGGATCGCCGACTACGTCCTGATGGAATACGGGACGGGCGCCATCATGGCCGTCCCGGCGCACGACAAGCGGGACTTCGAGTTCGCGACCCAGTTCAAGCTCCCGATCCGTCAGGTGGTGGCCGTTCCGGGCGAGACGCTGCCGATCGTCTCGCAGGAAGGCGTCCTCATGAACTCCGGCGCCTTCGACGGCACGGCCTGTGTCGAAGGCGCGCGCAAGATCGTCGCGTGGCTGGAGCAACGGGGACTCGCGAAGTCGCGCGTGCAATACCGCCTGCATGACTGGTGCATTTCACGGCAACGCTACTGGGGTCCGCCGATTCCCATCATCTATTGTGAGAAATGCGGCGTCGTCCCGGTGCCTGAGCAGGATCTGCCGGTCGAGCTTCCGTACATCGAGGATTTCCGGCCCGACGACACGGGTGTGAGCCCGCTCGCCAGGCATGAAGAGTGGTACTTCGTGAAGTGCCCACAGTGCGGCGGCCAGGGGCGGCGCGAGACCGACGTCTCCGACACATTCCTCGACTCGGCGTGGTACCACCTGCGCTATCCCTCGACGGAGTTCGAGGACCGGCCGTTCGATCCCGCACGCACCAAGAAATGGCTGCCGGTGAGCAGTTACATCGGGGGAAACGAGCACGCCGTGCTCCACCTCTTGTACGCGCGTTTCATCTGTCTGGTGCTGCACGACCTCGGCCATGTGCACTTCGAGAGCCCGTATCCGAAGTTCCGCGCGCACGGCTTGATCGTGAAGGACGGAGCGAAAATGTCGAAGTCGCGCGGCAACGTCGTGGTCCCCGACACCTACATCCAGCAGTGGGGCGCCGACACGTTCCGGATGTACTTGATGTTTCTCGGCCCCTTCCAGGAGGGTGGCGACTTCCGGGACGAGGGCATCGTGGGGATCCGGCGCTTCCTCGAGAAGGTGTGGAGCATCGCGCACGAGCTCGGCACGACAGGCTCCGCCGCCGCCGAGCAGAAGCTGCATCGCACGATCCGGAAGGTCAGCGCCGACACGGAGGCGCTCCAGTACAACACGGCAATCGCGGCGATGATGGAGTATGTCAATGAGCTGCGGGAGCTCGGCGTCGGGACCCGGGAGCTGGTGGAGCCGCTGGTCGTCATGCTTGCTCCCTACGCCCCACACATCGCCGAGGAGATGTGGGAGGTGTTGGGCCACCAGGAATCGGTCGTCCAGGCGCGGTGGCCCGCCTACGACGAGACGCTCGCGTCGGCGGGCGACGTCGAGATTGCCGTGCAGGTGAACGGCAAGCTCCGCTCGCGGATCGTGCTGCCGCGCGGAATGTCCGAGCAAGAGGTGATGAAGGTGGTGTTGTCGGATGCTTCGGTGAAGAAATTTGTGGACGGTCAGCCGGTGAAGAAGGTCATCTACGTGCAGGACCGGCTCGTGAATCTGGTCGTCTAGAGCGCCTTGGCGACCAGGTCGCCGACCAGATACCCCACGGCCGCCACGCCCAAACCCACCACGAACATGTCGACCCCGCTGCGGAGCACGCCGCGGCCCGTGAAGAAGCTGCGGGCCGCGCCGACCGCGAAATGGGACAGCATGGCGATGATGAACGCCAGCCACATCGCCACGCGCGCCTCGAACACGAGGAACGGAAACACCGGGATGAACGCGCCGACCGCCGTCGCAACACCCGTGATCCATCCTTCGCGGAACGGGGTGGCGTGCGCCTCGCCGATTTTCAGCTCGTCGCGGACTTGCTCGCCCAGCGCGCGCACCGGGTCGCGCATCACTTCCTCAGCCATCCGCCGCGCGGTGCGGGGATCTACGCCTTTCGCTTCGTACTGGAGGGCCATCTCCTCTTGTTCCACTTCCGGCATCAGGCGAATCTCTTCCTTCTCCATCGCAATCTCGTGCTCCCACACCTCCTGCTCGCTCTTCGCGGCCAGATATCCGGACGAGCCCATCGAGAGCGCGTCGGCGATCATGCCGGCAACGCCGGAGATCATGATCACGTGCGGCTGTACCGCCGCGCCGATCACCCCGGCCACGAGCCCGAAGTTTGCCGTCAGCCCATCGTTGAACCCGTACACGACGTTGCGCAGGAAGCCGCCTGAACCGGTCTTGTGCCACGGTTCGGCGCCCTTGCCCGCGAGATCGGCCAGGGTGCCGGCGTGCGCGGCCGATTCCTTGGCGAGCTGGAGCGAAACTTCCTGTGCGTCGGCGAGGCTACTCGACTTGTGCAGATTCAGGTAGCCTTTGACCTCTTCGCCTTCTTCGCGCAGCAACATCGGGAGCAGATAGCCCGTACCAAAGCGGCGACCGAACCACGCGCGCAAGCGCGCGTTGAAGGACGGCCGCGCGTGATCGACCTTATGGCCGTGCTCGGCGAGCAGCTTGCTCCACATTTGGACGTGGCGCTCCTCGACCCCGGCGAGCTTGATGTACACGTCTTTCCTGTGAGGATCGGACTCCTGACCTGCGAGGGCGAGGTAGAGAAAGGCGGCGTCCGCTTCATCCTGCCAGTGGTGGAGCCATTCTTTCACGTCCGGATTTGGCATACCCCAAAATATCCTCGTAAATGTCAAGTTCCTACTAGGTACATACTTACGTGCGTCGTGCGTCGTCCGTCGTGCGTAACGGCGGGAATCCCACGCACGACGCACGACGTACGACGCACGTAGGTCGCGACGCTTCAAGCTTCTATCGCATCTTACAGATCGGACATGACTGTGGCGCTCGCCGTTCCCGATGTCATCGTCGCCCGCGCGCAAGCCGGAGATGAAGCCGCCCTCGAAGCCCTGTACCGGGCCTTTGAGACGCCTGTCTACAATCTCGTCCGGCGGTTTCTGCGGCGGCCGGAGGATGCCGAGGACGTGCTGCAGGAGACGTTCCTCGAGGTCGTGCGCAACATCAAGCAGTACCGCGGCGAGGGGCATCTGTGGGGTTGGATTCGGCGCATCGCGACCACGAAGGCACTGATGCGCATCCGTCGTGAGCAGGTACGCGAGACGGAATCGCTCGATGAAGAACCGGGGAAGCCCGGGATGCATGTCGGTGCGAATCTCGATCTGGAGCGGGCGTTCGAGCGGTTGACCGAGACGTCGCGCGCAGTCGTGTGGTTGCACGATGTCGAGGGATATACGCACGAGGAAATCGCGGAGCAGATGGGCAAAACGGTGAGCTTTTCCAAGTCGCAGCTGGCGCGCGCCCACGCCCGGTTGCGGGTGATGCTGGATGAGGGAGCGCAAGCATGATGCATTGCACGATGGAAGATCTTGGAGCGCTGCAGGCAGGTGAGGCGTCGGTGTGGGCACGCCGGCACATCACCACCTGCGCGGTGTGTCAGGCGGAGCTCGAAGCGCTGTACCAGCGCGTCGCGCAGCTGAAAGCGTTGCCGCCGCTCCGTCCGCCGCGCGACCGCTGGCCCGCGATCCAGGCGGTCCTGCGGGCCGAGCGCTCGCGCCGCCGCCGGAGTTGGAGCGCGTGGACCGGCAGTCTTGCGCTCGCCGCCACGATTGCCGCGCTCCTCCTCATGAATCCCAAGCCCGCGACGCTCCACGCCGAGCTGACTCAGGTTAAGCAACAGTCCGCGACGCTGGAAGATTCGCTGAAGCAATACGATGTCGACGGCCGCGTCCTCAGCGGTCACGCGGCGGCCCTCGTGGCCGAGCTGGAGGACCGCATTTCCATTCTCGACGGCGACCTGTCGCAGCGCGAGCAGCGCGTCCAGGATGCCGAACTAGTGAAACTGTGGCAGGAGCGAGTCGGGTTGATGCGGCAGCTGGTGAATGCCCGCGCGACGCGCGCTCGCTACGTCGGGCTCTAGGAGCCCAGGGGAGATCGTGATGATGCGTCATGTAACTGTGGCAGCGCTCGCCGTCTGTATGCTGATGCCGGCTCTGTCGGCCGCCCAGGATGCGCCGCGGCGGCCCAGTCGACCGCGCGTGCGGGTCGAAACGAGTCGGCCTGGTGTGTTCGCGTTCAGCGACAATCGGGGCCGGATCGGCGTGATCGTCGATACGCGAGCCGACGCGAACAAGGACAAGGTCGGCGCGCGGATCGAGGCCATCACGCCCGACGGGCCGGCCGACAAAGCCGGTCTCAAGGTCGGCGATATCATCACGCGCTTCAACACCACCAGCCTCGCCGGCGCGAGTTCCGAGGAGGAAGGAGACTCCGGCCCGGGCATGAAGCTCATCGAGCTCGCGCGGAAGCTCGAACCGGGTGATACGGTCCAGATCGAGTACCGGCGCGGCACCGACAACCGCAAAGCGACGCTCGTCGCGGAAGATCTGGGCGGCATGAGCTGGACCGGCCGCATGGAAATGCCCGAAATGGGCGACATGATGGAGAATATGCTCCCCAAAATGCGGGTCGGACCGGGTGACGCGTTCACATTCGCGTTCGGCAGTCCGTGGGGCGGAATCGAGATGGTGCGACTGAACCCAGATCTCGGCGACTACTTTGGCACACGCGAAGGTGTGCTCGTGGTGCGGGCGCCGGAAGATTCCACGCTCGCGCTCAAGGGCGGCGACGTCATCGTGTCGATCGCCGGTCGCAAGCCCTCATCGCCGGAGCAAGCGATGCGGATCCTGCGGTCCTATGACACCGGTGAAACCATCATCCTGGACGTGCTGCGTAAACAGAAGCACGTGACGGTGACGTGGAAGGTTCCGGATCAGGAGGAGCGCATGTTCAAGAGAGCGCCACGGATGCACGAGGAGCCGAGTCGCTATCGCGTCGCGCCCCGGCTTCACAGGCTGCGGGACGTGATTCGGACGAGCCGGGTGATCTAATAAGAAAAGGGCGGCATGGGCGGCACGGGCGGCAAGGGTAACCCCTTTGCCGCCTTTGCCGTCTCTGCCGCCATGAGGTTACCGATTCGCCCCCATCAGAATCGCATTCGTCAGCAGCTTCGCAGGCCCCCGCCAGAACGCCCGAAACAACGGATCACTCAAAAACAGCACGACGTGCCCGTTCCCCTGGTTCTCGACCACCGCCCAGGTTGAGCCTTTGAGGAGCCGGGCAGTATTGTCGGGCCAGGTGAAGCCCGACAGCACGAGTGAATCCACCGGATCGGCGAACGAAGCGGCGTTCGCACCGCTCTTCGACGGCTTCCAGAACGTGTCGCCGTCCAGGAAGACCGGCATCCGGTCGCGCTCGTACCCCAGCGTCAGCCAATGCGTGGTGTCGAGCGTGGCGCGGAAGATCGCGCCGGGGATCCACTCGGGGCGATCGCGCGGCGCCGCCGTCTTCGAAACCATCGGAGGCACGGCGCCCGCCTGGGTGGTGTCGGGACTCGCGCCGCTGTCGGGTGCGACGCTTGCGACGCTGGAAAGCCCGACGTCCTTGTTGGAAAACAGCTCACCGGCGCCGCCGTACCCAATCAGCGCCCCACCGGATCGCACCCAGGACTTCAGCCGATCGACACCATCGTCGCCGAGCTCGCGCCGCATGCGGCCGCCGCTGCCGTCGGGAATGATCAGGACGTTGAAGGTCCCCAGGTCGCCGATGCGCCCGATGTTGCGCAGCGGCACGGGCGTGAACGGCGCGTTCAGCTCCTTGGTCAGGAAATACCAGAGCCAGCCGTAGCTGGTCTCGGAGATGCCATCGCCGGCGGCGACCAGGATCTTGGGTGCGTGCAGGGCGTTGACTTCGTCCGATCCGATGCCGATGTCCGCGGAGTCCGGGAACGCCGTCTGGATGGCATTGACCGGAACGCCCAGAGCCGGCCCCAGCGCCACGATGCGATCGTGCAGCGTCGCGGGATTGCGTTGGATTCGCGCGATGAAGGCGCCGCGCGGATAGGTCCGCCCATCGGCGCGGACGGGCGCTCGTGACGCCGACAGTTTGAAGCCCTCACTCTGCAGCGCCAGCGCGAGCCGCGCGGCGCCGGGCCGGTCGTTCAGAAAGAGATAGGCGCTGGTCGCGCGCGGGGCCGCCGGTGGCGCCGGCACCGTCGAGTCCGCGACGGCTTCCCCTGCGGCGCCGGCATCCTCGGTCCAGTAGGCTTCGAGATTGAACGACAACGGCAGCGACCACGCCGTGATGTCGTAGAACCCGTAGTCCTCTTTATCCGCGTCCTCGCCGCGGCGCCGGTTGCGCTGGAACTTCCCCTGCTCGCGCGTGACGAACGACGGCTGCATCTGCGCGTCGGGCTCGAGCATGGCCTTCGCGAGCCGCCGCTGCGGCTGATTCAGATCGATCACGTAGCTGCCGGCGGGGAATGTCCGCGTGGAAGCCGCACCGCGGAGGCTCAGGTAGCTGTGGGCTGCGCGTGAAGCCAGCGGTTGCCGGAGTCGGGTGACCTCGATCCCGTTGCGCAGCAACAAGCCGACCACGTGCGCCGCGGACTGTGGGTCGTTGCCCGGCACGAGCACGACACGCTTGATGCGATCGGTCGCGGCCTCGGCCATGGCGGAACGTCGGAAGTCGTAGTAGTCGAGCAGCCGGGCCTGCCGGTTCTTCGCCGTCGTCTCGAGCGTGGCGAGCGAAGCGACGTAGTGGTGGGCGATGCCGTCCCGCAGCGTCGTGATCGTCCCGTCGTCGCGGCGATTGTTGAATTCCCGGCCGCCATCGGTCTCGTACGTCATGCCGCTCGCGCCCTGGAAGGTCGTCCACTCGTCCCAGTAACCGACATAGAAGAAGTCGAACACGCCGCGGATCTGGTATTGCCAGCCGTACTTGTCGAACGCCGCGGCATTCCCGCGCCCGTAGGTGTCGAACCATTTCGTCGTCTGGGGCGGAAGATTCATGTTCACGGCTTGGGCCACGGGCGGAAAGAAGAACGTGGCCGTGGTCGAGTGGTGGTCGACGAACACCTGTGGCCGCCAGCGCAACACACCATCCATCATGGCGCGCACCTCGGGCTGGCTCTGCGCCAGGAGATCGCGATTCATGTCGAAGCGGTAGTGGCTATAGCGGCCCGTGATGCTCCACGGCTCGGCCTGCTCGAACGCGAACGGATGATCGGCGCCGACGGCGATGGAGTTATACCAGGCCGCGAATCGCTCGTGACCGTCGGGGTTGGCGGAGGGGTTGAGCACCAGGACGACGGACTTGAGGATCTCGAGGGTCTGCGGCTCGTCCGACGCGGCCATCTGGTAGGCGACCTGCATCGCCGCCTCGAAGCCGGCCGGCTCATCCCCGTGCACGGAGTATTGGAACAGCGCGATGGCGGGGCTCTGCGCAGAGATCGCGGTGGCGCGCGCGCCCGACGTCTTCCGCGGATCCGCCAACTCCGCGATTCCGGCCCGGATCTGGTCCAGCTTCGCGAGGTTCGCGGGATCGGAGATGATCAGCGCCCGGATCGGCCGGTATTCCGTCGTGCGTCCCCACGTCTCGATCCGCACGCGGTCGCTCGCGGTGGCTACCAAGGTGTCGAGATAGTGCTGCATTACTGCATACATCGTGTGCTGGTCGCCGGCGGCGTAGCCCGTGATCGCTTCGGGGCGGGGGACGGCCGCGCGATACGGGCCGCGGGAGTAGAAGTCGAACGGCGGCTGCTGGGCGACCAGCGGGGACGCCAGGGCAATCACGAGGCACAGAACGGGGCGCATGGCATTCCGGGATTGAGGTTGCACGTGGAGCAGGGAGGGGCGCAGCATGCTGCGCTCCTACAAACTCAACGGGACGGCGGTGCTTGAACGGTTTACCGGCGGCGTGCCGCCGGCAATGCCTGGTCGAAAGAAGCGAACTCGAATGGCTTGGGGACGCAAGGGCGGCCGGTGCCGTCGAGGAACCGGCGCATCTGCTCGTTCACGAGATCCCCGGTCGTGAAGATCACCCGTTCGGCGTGGGAAGGGTCGTTGCTGCGGAGACGTTCGTAGATCTGCTCGCCCGACAGGTCGGGCATGCGCATGTCCAGAATGACGGCGTCGTACTTCGATCCCTGGAGCCGCACGAGGGCATCTTCGCCGCTGGCCGTCGTCTCGACCTGATGGCCCTTGCCCGCGAGATAGCGCTGCAGCGAGACGCGGACCGACGCTTCGTCGTCCACCACCAGCACGCGCAGGGTGTCGTTCCCCACCGGCTGCACATGCGGCATCGTGGCGTGCTCGCCGGACGCCCGCGGCTGGCTGACCGGCAATTCGACGAGGAACCGCGCGCCGCCCTGTTGCGCGTTCTCGGCCCAGATCTTTCCCTCGTGCTCGCGCACGATTCCCAGCGAAATCGAGAGTCCCAGGCCCGTTCCTGAGCCGGTCGGCTTGGTGGTGAAGAACGGATTGAAGATCCGCTCGATCAGATTGGCCGGAATGCCGGCGCCGGTGTCCTCGACTTCGATCCGGATCGCCTCACCACTGCGGCGCGTGCGCACGGTCAGGCGGTGATGGTGACCGTCCCTCTGCTCCATCGCCTGCTCCGCGTTAGTGATCAAGTTCAGGAACACCTGCTGGAGCTGGTGGGCGTCCGCCATCGTATCGGGGAGCGATTCGTCGTATTCCCGGCGGACGTCGATCCCGCGCACCCGGAGCTCGTAGCCACGCAGCTCGAGCGTGTCGTCGAGGACCTGGTTGATCGCCGTCGGCCCCTTCTCGGCTTTGTGCTGGCGTGCGAAGGTCAGGAGGTTCTGCACGATGCGGCTGGCACGCCGCGCCTCGCTGTAAATCGTTTCCGCTGCCGTACGCTGATCGGGAGGAAAGCGCTTTTCGGCGAGCAGCAGCTGCGCGAACGCGGAGATGCCTGCCAACGGGTTGTTGAGCTCGTGCGCGACGCCGGAGACGAGCTGGCCGATCGCAGACATTTTTTCGGACTGGATCAGCTGCTCCTGCAGCATCTTCTGATCCGTGACGTCGCGGATCAGGCAGAGCACTTCCTCATCCTTCTGGGGCGTCGAGTAGGTGATCGAGATCGTGCGGATCTCGCCGTCCTTGCGATAAAACTGCGACTCGAACAGGCCGGTCTCACCGGAGAGGGCCTGCTGGAAGTGTCCCAGCGCTTTCGGGAGATCGTCGTCGGGAAGCATCGGCGCGAACCACTGACCGACCAGCTCGTCGCGCTTGTAGCCCGAGATGTTCTCGGCGGCATGATTGACCGTCGTGAAGCGCCCGTTCGCGTCGAGTGTGACGATCGCGTCCGAGGCGGATTCGACCAGGTGCCGGTACCGCGCCTCGGACCGGGCCAGCGTGTCCTGCGCGCGCTTCGGATCGGTGATGTCACGGAGTGTGGCGACCGTTCCGATGATCGCGCCGTTCACGCGGAACGGGCCGCTCGAGACCGAGACGTCGCGCTCTTCGCTGGTCGCGTGATTCACGATGCGGGTCTCGTACCGCTGCGTCTCGCCGGCGAGCACCTTATCCTCGCGCGACGCCACGTGGGCCCGCTCCGCAGGTGTGAGATGATCTGCGATCGCTTGTCCGACGACGTTGTCCAGCTGCCAGCCGAGCAGGTGCGCACCGGTCTCGTTCGCCGCCAGCACCCGGCGATCCATGCCCGTTACGACGACCGCGTCCGGCAGGGCCGCGACGATGTCGGCCGCCGCCTGGAGCAGGTCGAGCCGCGGGCTCCCCCCTTTTCCTGATGTGGTGTTTGCCCGAGTTCCTCGGGTCGGCGAGATCCGGCGGGCCTTACTCACGCGTAATAGGACGCCTCCATGGAGAGCTTCATCAGCTTCAGGCTCTCGACCGCGGCTTCAGTGATCTGATCCGGGCTGTCGCCGCCCCGCTTCACGCAGTCCTTGATGATCTCGAGGGCATGAATGGGATGTTCGTCGTCGTACTTGGCGTGCTCCTCGAGCCACCAACGCCCGCGCGGGCCGATCTTCTCGTTTTTGGCCAGGCCACGGAGCGCCTTTTCCGAGATCTTCTGGGCCACGCCCTCGACCGCGTAGTTCGTCGCAGAGACTGCCGTCCCAAACTCCGCATTCCGGCACATGTCGGTCAGGTACGCGTGGAACTGCTTGGTCTCGGGCAGCATGGCTTCGGGCTCCTGGAAGCGCTTCTTGGGAACATTGAAGCCATCGCCCATCGCCCGCCACATCGCGTCATGCCGGCGTTCGACGCGAATGTTGTCGGTAAAGAACTCCCGCCCCATCGCCGGCGAGCGATCGAGCAACATCTGGAGCCACTGGGGGAAGTCCCGAATAATGGGATAGAATGCGACCAGAAAGTTCTGGATCTGTCCATCGACCAGCTGGTTCTCGGACGCATCCACGATGACGGCCGTGTCGAGAATTGCCTGGCGGCTGGGCTCCAGCGTCGCATCCAAATCCGCCACCCAATTGGGGTGCGGGGTGATCTCCACTGACATTTGCGGCTCCTATCCCGGGCGCGGGTGGGGCACAGTTTGGAAACTCGTGCTGCAGCGTGGCCACAATGTAGGAGCGGCGGTCGAACTTGCAAGCATAAGTCAGATAGTGACTTGGAGCACAGGGAAAAAATGGTGGGATTGACAAGATATATCGTGCATGAATATCGTGACGTAACATCTCACCAGAGGCGAAGATGGGCGGCAGGTTCGGCTGGGAAGGTTTTGGGTTCGGATTCGGACCGCGTGCGTGGGGCTTTTGGGGACCGCGCGGTCGCGGGGGGCGCCGGCGCCAGTGGTTCGGCGCGGGCGACATGAAGTACGTCATTCTGAAATTGCTGCGCGACAAGCCGCGGCACGGGTACGAAGTGATGAAGGAGCTGGAAGAGCGGATGCACGGCTGCTATTCGCCGTCCCCCGGGACCGTGTATCCAACCTTGCAATGGCTCGAGGACGAGGGACTCGTCGTCGCGCGTGAAGTCGACGGCAAGAAGGTCTACGAGATCACCGAAACAGGACGGAAATTCTTGGACGAGCACAAGGACGTCGTCGAAGACATCTTCGATCGGGTCAGTGAAACCGTCGAGCGCACGGTCGGTGGCTCGATGGTCGAGGTCAATCGGGCGTTGGGCCAGCTGGTGAAGACGGTGTATCGGACCGGCTGGAAGGCGGAAAGTGACGCGGCGCGCAAGCGTGTCTCCGAAATACTGGCGAAAGCCGCCGCCGAGATTGAAGAGCTTGCCAAAGCACCGTCAGGCACCGCCTGACGCCGCGAGTCAGCCGAGTCTAGTGACGGGCCCTCAGTTCAGCGAGGGCCCGTTTCACGTATACGCGGGTCATCTGTTTACGCCACGACAGATCAAAATCGGTATTGTCCATCGGCTTCGACGGCTGATATGCCGCGTCCGCCGCCGCCGCGATGGCGTCGTCTGAAAGCGGCTTGCCTTTCAGGCTTGCACCGGCCGCGGGAATCTCCTGGGGATAGCTCGCGACGCCGCCGAGCACGATGCGTGAATCAGCGACGTGCTTGCCGTCCCACTGGATCCAAGCAGCGACGCCCAGCACGGGGAAATCAAACGAGCCTCTGCGCCGCAGTTTGTGATAGACGGCATCCCAGCCGTCCGGCGCGGGAAGTCGCACGTCTACCAGGATCTCGTCGGCCTGCTTCGTGAGGTAGTTGATCCCGTCGTTGTTGTAGAATCTTCCCGCCGGCACCACGCGCTCACCCTGCGGACCTACGAGCCGGTACTCCGCACCGATCGCCACCATGACCGGCGCGACGTCGGACGAGCTGACCGCCCAGCACCGCGGCGATGACGGGGCGACCCAGCAGATCGCGCCGTCTTTCTTCATGCAGAAGTCGATCGACTTCCGCCATTCGTAGCTCTGGTTGTAGTAGTTGCAGCGCGTGTCGAGGCACAGGTTGCCGCCGAGGGTGCCCATGTTGCGAAGCAAGGGTGTTGAGACGAGGCGGGCGGCGGATGATACGGCGGCGGTCGGGCTGTCGGCCGGTCGGGCGGTCAATTCGCTCAGGGTGACACATGCGCCGAGCGTCCTACTATCCGACCGCCGCAATTCTGGAACCCCCATCAGCGCAATGACGGTCTTCGGCTCCTGGTGCCGGCGCTTCATGTTCGGATAGAGGTCAGTCCCGCCAGCGACGAACATGCCGTCCGGGCCGGCGTCGCTCTTCATCGTCAGAGCGTCCGCGAGCGTCTTCGGCTGCAAATACCGAAATGATGGAAGCCTAAGCATGCACGCGCTCCGCAGCCTTGCCGTCGCCGCCTTCCCATGGCGTGGGCACGCGCGTGGGTTCCGGCCAGGGGATATCAGGAAAGCGCTTCGGGCCTACTCGTCCCTCTTCCCCCTTCCCCTTTCCCCTCAAGGCTTTCAGCACCTTCTCCGGCGTTATCGGCACTTCGTCGATCCGCACACCGACGGCGTCATAGACCGCGTTCGCCACCGCCGGCATCACGGGCAAGAGCGGTCCCTGGCCGACTTCCTTCGCGCCGAACGGACCGTTGGGATCAGGGTCTTCGACGAGATACGTGATGACGTCGCACATCTCGAGCGTGGTGGGGCTCTTGTACTCGAGCAGCGATGGGATCTTGTGGACGACCTTGCGGTCGCCACGGTACGTCATCTCCTCCATCAACGCTTCGCCCAGGCCCATGTAGATCGAGCCTTCCACCTGGCCGATCACGGACATGGAATTGATCGATTGGCCGACGTCATGCGCGATCCAGATCGTCGGCACCCGCACGATCCCGGTCTCCGGATCGACGTCGACTTCGGCCACGCACGCGCTGTACGAGTACGCGGGCGACGGCCCGACGCCGGCGCCGCGATACTTGCCCGCGCTCTGGGGCGGCGTGTACGAGCCGACGGTGCCGATTGTCCCTTCCGCCGCCTCCGCGAGCTGCACCGCCTCGGCGAACAATAGGCCGCGCTTCTTGTCCTTGGCGTCGAACACGCGTCCCCCGGCGAACGTCAGCCGCTCGGCCGGCACCTCGAGCTTCTTCGCGGCGTGAACGGAGAGGATCTGCCGCGCGCGCTCCGCCGCCTGCAGCGCCGCGTTCCCGCTCATGAGCGTGACGCGGCTGGAATAGCTGCCGAGGTCGACGGGCGTGAGATCGGTATCGGCCGTGACGACGGCGATGTCGAATGGATCGATGCCGAGGATTTCGGCGACGATGTAGGCGAGAATCGAGTCCGAGCCCTGCCCGATTTCCGTCGAGCCGCAGAACACCGTGACGCCGCCCGAGCGGTCGCATTTCAGCTGCACGCCCGAGTGGGGCATGTTGTTCCAGTAGATTGGCAGGCCGGCACCGGAAATGTAGCTCGAGCAGGCAAGTCCGACGCCGCGACCTTCCGGCAGCTTGCGGAACTTCTTTTTCCACTCCGATCCGTCGACCACCTTCGTGATGCACTTGCCAAGCCCCATCGAGCCCACGCGCAGGTAGTTCGCGGTGAGCGAGTTCGGCGGCACGAGTGTCTTGAGCCGCATCTCTGCTGGATCGATTTTCAGCTGCTCGGCGATCTTGTCGAGATGGACCTCGAGCGCGAAGCGCGGCTGCGGCGTGCCGTGACCGCGCTTGGGCCCGCACGGCGCTTTGTTGGTGAAGGCGCGCGCGCCCTGAAAGTGATAGCACGGCACGTTGTAGGTGACGGTCTGTAGTGCGCCGGTGTAGTACGTGCTCGCCACGCCGTACGACCCGTACGCGCCCCCGTCGAGCAGCGAGCGGAAATGCATTCCAGTGATCGCGCCGTCGCGTTTGACGCCGGTCTTCACCCACATCAGTGTCGGATGGCGGCCGCGATGACAGTAGAACACCTCTTCGCGCGTCAACGTGATCTTCACCGGCCGACCTGTCAGCATCGCGAGCTTTGCCACCACGATCTCGTGGCTGAACGGGTCGCTCTTGCCGCCGAAGCCGCCGCCGTTCGGCGTCGCGATGACCCGGATGCGTGCGGCCGGCAGCTCCAGCACTTTGGCCAGCGCGCGATGGACGTAGTGCGGAGTTTGCGTCGAGGTCCACAGTGTCAGCTTACCGTCCGGCGACCACTGCGCGACCGCCGCGTGCTGCTCCATCGGCAGGTGCGTGCTGCCTTCGAAAAAGAACAGATCTTCGCGTACGAGATCGGCTTCCGCGATGGCCGCAGCGGCGTCGCCGAATTCGAGGTTGATCAGCTTGTGCAGATTGCCGCTGTCGCCGTAGTCGTGGATTCGCGGCTCGGGATGCGCGACAGCCTCCTCGGCCGAGTCGAACGACTTGATTGGCTCGTACGCGACCTTGATGAGATCGAGGGCGGCGGTGGCGGTTTCCTCGGTCGTCGCCGCGACGGCGGCCACGGGATCGCCGATGAACCGCACCTTGTCGGGGCACAGGGCATGCTCGTCCTGGGAGACGGGCAGAATGCCGAACGGAATCGGGAGATCTTTGCCCGTGAGCACGGCCTGTACGCCGTCGAGCTGCCGCGCCGACGTGGTGTCGATCGAAACGATCTTGGCGTGTGGCTCGGTGCTGCGCAGCAGCTTGCAGTAGAGCATCCGGGGAAACGCGAGATCGTCGGCGAAGCGCGTGGCGCCAGTCACCTTGGCGACCGCGTCCACTTTACGAAGCGCCTTCCCGATGACCTTGTGCTGGGTCATGCGCGCATGCGCTCGGCCGCGAGCTCCACGGCCTCGTAGATCTTGATGTAGCCGGTGCAACGGCACAGGTTGCCCGCCAGCGCGTCCTTGATTTCGTCCCGGGTCGGTTTGGGATTCGCAGCGAGCAAGGCTTCGGCAGCCAGAAGAAACGCGGGTGTGCAGTAGCCGCACTGGGCGGCGCCGAGGTCCGCGAAGGTTTCCTGGAGCGGATGCAGCCGTCCCTGCTGTGCCATCCCCTCCACAGTGCGCACGCTGTGGCCGTCGCACGCGAGGCCGAGCGCGAGACACGAGAGCACGGGCGTTCCATTCAGCAGCACCGTGCAGGTGCCGCACTCGCCTAGTTCACAGCCGTGTTTTGTGCCGGTCAGTCCCAGGTCTTCGCGCAGCACCTCGAGCAATGTCTTGTGCGGCTCGAACGCGACTTCCTTGCGCTCACCGTTCAGCTCGAGCGTGATGGTGACCATGCTCGTAATCTTGATAAGAGGTAGGGGTGGCGCCAGCTTCCGCCCATGCTCAAAGCCCTCTGCATCCTCGTCATGGCAACGGCGGCTCAGCTTTCCGCGCAAGACTATCGCGCCCAAGCCGTCCGCATCCTCGGTACCGTCCCGCTCATCGACGGGCACAACGACATCCCGGATGCCCTGCGGGAGCGTGGCGGTGTCGACTCCGTCAACTTCGCCGTGAGCCAACCGAAACTGATGACCGACGTTCCGCGGCTCGTGAGTGGGCACGTCGGCGCGCAATTCTGGGCCGCATACGTCCCGAGCAGCACCATCGACTCCGGGCAGCACTCCGCGGTCTACGCGCTCGAGCAGATCGATCTCGTCCACCGCCTGTGCGCGCGGAATTCGCGCAGCCTGGCGATGGCGTACACCGCGGCCGACGTGCAGCGGAACTTCGCCGCCGGGAAGGTCTCGTGCCTCATCGGGATCGAGGGTGGCCACGCCATCGAGAACTCGCTCGGCGCGCTGCGCATGTTTTACCACCTCGGCACGCGCTACATGACCCTCACGCATTGGCGCAGCCTCGACTGGGCGGTCGCATCCACCGATACCGCGCACCGCGGCCTCTCGGCGTTCGGGCGGCAAGTGGTGCTCGAGATGAATCGGCTGGGGATGATGGTCGACCTGTCGCACGTCAACGATCAAACGATGTCCGACGCGCTGCACACCTCGCGCGCGCCCGTCATCTTTTCACACTCCTCGGCGCGCGCCCTCACCAATCACGCCCGCAATGTGCCCGACTCGATTCTGAAGCTCGTGGCGGTCAATCGCGGCATCGTGATGGTGAACTTCAATCCGGGGTTCGTGTCCGAGGCCGTGCGCGTCTACGGTGACAGCGTCAACGCGCGCGTGGACGCGCTGCGGGCCGCGGGTGCCGATTCAGCTGCGCGTGCCGACTCGCTCAAGGCGTGGACCGCCCGTGGACCGCACGCGACCCTGCAACAGGTCGCCGATCACATCGAGCACATCCGGCAGGTGGCCGGGATCGACTGCGTGGGACTCGGCTCCGACTTCGACGGCATCACGGAGGTGCCGGTGGGCCTCGAGGATGTCTCGAAATTCCCCGACCTGATCGCCGAGCTGCTCCGGCGGGGCTGGACCGAGGCGGATGTGAAGAAGCTCGCCGGCTCGAACATCCTGCGCGTGATGCGGGCGGTCGAGGCGGTAGCGGC
>Ga0070696_100000654_pt1 | contig 22154 bp, 22 predicted proteins | sample KBSK1253metaG_FD_65474 | JGI IMG/M metagenome (GOLD analysis project Ga0070696, IMG submission 65474) | Corn, switchgrass and miscanthus rhizosphere microbial communities from Kellogg Biological Station, Michigan, USA - KBS K1-25-3 metaG | ecosystem: Host-associated > Plants > Roots >... | reverse complement strand
ACCTCTTCGAGCGCGACTGCTCGGTCCAGCGCCGGCACCAGAAGGTGCTGGAGGAAGCGCCGGCACCCGGCCTGAATTCGAAAAAGAGAACTGAAATGGGCGCGGCGGCCGTCGCGGCGGCCAAGGCGATCGGATACACGAGCGCCGGAACCGTCGAGTTCATCGCCGAGCAGGACGGGCGGTTCTTCTTCATGGAGATGAACACCCGCCTGCAGGTAGAGCACCCGGTGACCGAGATGGTCACGGGCCTCGACCTCGTCGAGCTGCAGATCCGGGTCGCCGCGGGCGAAGCGCTGCCTTTCTCGCAAAAGGACCTGAAGCTGGAAGGCCATGCCATCGAGGCGCGCATCTATGCCGAGGACCCCGAGCGCGACTTCCTTCCCTCGACCGGGAAGCTGATTCACGTCGCCTTCCCGCCGGAGAGCGCCGGGGTGAGGGTCGACGCCGGCGTGGCGAGCGGCGACGAGATCACGCCCTGGTACGACCCGATGATCGCCAAGCTCATCGTGCGCGGCGTGGACCGTAACGGCGCTCTGGCGCGCCTGCGGCAGGCACTCGGCGCGGTCGAAATCGCGGGAGTGAAGACTAACGTCGCGTTTCTGCGCCGGATTGCAGGATCTCAGGCGTTCACCCGTGCCGAGCTCGACACCGGGTTGATCGAGCGCAACCGGGCTGAGATTTTTTCCAAGGACAAGACAGCCGGGAGCGAGCTGCTTGCGGCGGCCGCCTTCGCCGAGCTGGCGGAGGAAGAGCGCAGCGCGCGCGAGCGCGCGGCCGGTTCGGGAGACCCCTATTCGCCGTGGCACCAGGTGGATGGCTGGCGCCTGAACGAGGATTCGCACCACGACTTCGTGTTCGTCGACGGTGAAGCCGAACATCCGGTGCGCGTGCATTTCGCCGAGCGCGGCCTGCGGCTCGCGGTGGCGGGCAAAGAGCACGCGTTCGCCGGGGACACGCTTGCGGACGGTTCGCTCTCCATCCGGCTCGACGAGCGCGTGTTCCAGGCGCGTGCGGTGCGCGACGGCAACGACTGGCACGTATTCTGTGGCGGCAGCGATCGCCGGCTCACGCTCAAGGAAGTCTTGCGAAAGCCAGGGGAAGAGCCTCGCGCCGGCTCGCTCGCCGCGCCGATGCCGGGGAGGATCGTGCAGGTGATGTCGCGTCCGGGCGATTTAGTGAAGAAGGGACAAGCCCTCCTGATCCTCGAAGCGATGAAGATGGAGCATACGATTACGGCGCCCGCCGACGGCAGGGTGAAAGAAATACACTTCGCCGCGGGCGAGCAGGTGCTCGAGGGCGCCGAGCTGGTCACTCTCGAATGAATACCGTCAAGATCGTCGAAGTGGGTCCACGCGATGGGCTGCAGAACGAGCCGCGCGAGGTGCCCACGGCCGTGAAGGTCGAGCTGATCGAGCGGCTGGCCGACGCCGGCCTGCGCTCGGTCGAGGCCACCGCCTTTGTCTCGCCGAAGTGGGTGCCGCAGATGGCCGACCACACCGAGGTACTGGAGCGCATCCGCCGCAAGCCGGGCGTGTCGTACCCGGTGCTTACACCGAATCTGAAGGGCTTCGAGGCCGCGCGCGCGGCCGGCGCTACCGAGGTCGCGATCTTCGGCGCCGCCTCGGAGGCGTTCTCCAGGAAGAACATCAACTGCTCGATCGCGGAATCGCTCGAGCGTTTCCGCCCTTTAGTTCTTGAATCGAAAAAACACAATATCAAAGTGCGCGGCTACGTCTCCTGCGTCCTCGGTTGCCCGTACGAGGGCGACGTGGCGCCGCAGCGCGCGGCGGAGGTGGCGGGTGCGCTTTACGACATGGGCTGCTACGAAATCTCCCTCGGCGACACCATCGGCGTCGGCACGCCGGGGAAGACCAAGGCGATGCTCGAGGCTTGCGTAAGCCGCGTGCCCATCGACCGACTCGCGGGGCACTACCACGATACTTACGGCCAGGCCCTCGCCAACATCTACGCCTCGCTCGAGGCCGGCGTGCGCACCTTCGACGCCTCGGTCGCCGGCCTGGGCGGCTGCCCCTACGCAGCCGGCGCTTCAGGCAACGTGGCCACCGAGGACGTCATTTACCTGCTCCACGGGCTGGGGATGAGCACCGGCGTGGATCTCGAGCGCCTGACCGGCATCGGCCAGTGGATCTCGGCGGTGCTGGAGCGCGGCTACGGGTCGAAGGCGGGCAAAGCGCTCGCCGCAAAGAGGAAGGCCTGAAAACCCCGTGCATCCGGGTCTGCACCATGGACCCCGAGCGCGACGTCTGCCTTGGCTGCTGCCGCACGCTGGACGAGATCCTGCGATGGAGCGCCATGAGCGATGCCGAGCGCGACGCGGTGATGGCCGAGCTGCCGCAACGCCGGAAGACGCTAAATGTCCCTGAAGTCTCCGTGCCGCCCTTTTCCTGAGGCGAAGCGCGCGGCGCCCGCGGCGCCGTCGAGCTCGAACGCGGGGAAGCCGTTGTACCACTCCTTGCGCATCGCCTCGCGCAGAGGCAGACCCTGCTGCATGTAGGCCGAGCGCCGGTCGGCGCGCACGCAGGCCTGCGGAAAGCGCGCGATCTCGTGCGCCATGGCCTCGGCGAACTCGCGCGACCTGCCATCGGGGACCACGTGCTCGCAGGCGCCGATGCGCAGCGCTTCGTCCGCCGGCACCTTGCGCCCGGTGAGGATGATCTCCATCGCGCGTCCCATACCGACGATGCGCGGCAGGCGCACCGTGCCGCCGTCGACGAGCGGCACGCCCCAGCGGCGGCAGTACACGCCGAAGTACGCAGACTCCTCCATCACGCGCACGTCGCACCAGAGCGCGAGCTCGAACCCTCCGGCCACCGCCGGCCCTGCAACCGCGGCGATGACCGGCTTGTCGAGCTCGAGTCGGGTCGGGCCGAGCGGCCCGCGCGGGATTGGTCTGCCGTTTTCCATGGGGTAATCAATCGCGTGAAGGGCGGAGGAGTCCTCTATCAAAGAAGCGCAGTACTTCAGATCCCAGCCCGCGCAGAAAGCGCCGCCCTCGCCCCACAGCACCGCGACCGCGGCGTCGGCATCCCGATCGAACTGCCCGAAGGCAGAAACGAGAGCGTCGGCGCTCTCCGGATCCATTGCATTGCGCGCCTCGCGGCGCGAATGAATTACTGTCCACACCTTTCCCTTCTTCTCGATCCTCACCGACATGCCGGTCTCCGTTGATTGGTACTTCGATTTCGTCTCGCCGTATTCGTACATCGCGCTTCAGCGCCTGAACGAGCTTCGCTCCGAGATCGTCCACAAGCCCGTCCTGTTCGCGGGCCTCTTGAACCACTGGGGCCAGAAGGGCCCGGCCGAAATTCCCGCCAAGCGGCAGTGGACGTATCGCTGGTGCACCTGGTGGGCCGGAGAGCTCGGCATCGCATTCCGCTTCCCCGCTGCGCACCCTTTCAATCCGCTCCCGCACCTGCGCCTCGCCATAGCCTGCGGCTGCACCCCGGATGCGGTCAAACGCATTTTTCAATGGGTCTGGATGAGCGGCGAGAATGCGTCGGACCGTGGGCGGTTCTCCGCACTGTGCACGGAGCTGGGCATGAGCGCGGATCGGATTGAGGCTCAGCCGATCAAGGATCGGCTCAAAAAGAACACTGAAGAGGCGGCGCAGCGCGGGGTGTTCGGCGTGCCCAGCTTCGTGGTCGATGGCGAAGTCTTCTGGGGCGCCGACTCGTTGAGCTTTGCCAACGCCTTCCTCGCCAATCCGGCGATCTTGAGGAATGATGAAATGCGGCGTGTGGATAGCCTGCCCATCGCCGCGTCCCGGAGGTCCTAACCGTTCGAAGGACGACTGCTCATGTCTACGTCACGAGCCGGCAATCGACGCTATCTTTTCCAGGTCTGGCTTCCCGCGATCGCGGTTTGTGCGGTTGTGGGAACGGCGCTCATCGCAGCGCTGAGCTCTGGAGAGCGTGATCGGATTATCCCGGCGGCCGGCGCAATCGCTTTCGCCGTTGTCGTGGCGGCGGCAATTTTCTGGTACCAGAAAAACCGGATGGCGCGAATGCTCCAGACAGCGGATCCCGTCCCATTCCTTCGCTCCTTCGCAGCTTCCATGAGCCGCATCGAGCACGGCGCGCTTTATGCCGCCGCCCACTGCGCTACCATCCTCGCGCTATACGGCCGATTCGATGAAGCTGAGCGCGCATTGCAATCGCTCCTATGGCGGGGCGTGCCCCCTTTGGTGCAGGCGCAATGCTCTGCTGCGCACGCGGTGATCGCCTACGCGCGAGGATCTTTAACCGAAGGTCTCGACTACGCCGTCGATGCCTCGGAGAAGGCGTCAGTAGACGCGGCGTTTCCAGGTGCCGAAACGTCCGCGCTGGCGCTGCGCACCCATCGCAACCTCGGTTTGGCATTGTCCGGACGCGCTACGGACACTACTGCCGACGAGCTGCGTGCCGCGCTCGCGCGATTGCCCCTGCTCGGCCAGATCTTGGCAGCGTGGGGTTTGACGATGGTCGCGAAACGCAGCGGCGATGTAACGAAGTTTCAGGAAATGCGGGCTTTTATCGAGAGGCAGGCGCCGCACTTCACGCCGGTCCTCGCAAGCATCGGGCCGGCTGACCCGGCGTAGCGCTCCGGCGCGCGGCCGTCCCCGCGTGCGTTAAGCGTACTTGCGCAAGTCCTCGATGACCTTGCCGTCGTTCGGGAGGCTGCCGGGCGCGACCAACTCGGCCTCGCCGCGCAGCTTGGTGACCTCGCGAATCGATGCCACGATCGCCTCACCGAGGCCGGTGGGACGTTCGCCGACCTCGCACTTGAGCGTCATGCGGTCGTTGCCGCCCTCGCCCTCGACTACGAGGCGCGCGCGGCGGACCTCGGGATGGCGGCGCAGGATCTCGGCGACCTGGCCGGGGGTCACGAACATGGCGCGCACCTTGGTGCTCTGGTCGGCGCGGCCCATCCAGCCCTTGATGCGCACGTTGGTGCGGCCGCAGGGGCTGGTGCCGGCAAGGACCGCGGAAAGATCGCCGGTGCCGAAGCGGATCAGCGGGTAGTCGCGGTTGAAGGACGTGATGACGACCTCGCCGACCTCGCCGTCGCGCAGCGGTTCGCCGGTGCCGGGCCGCACCACCTCGAGGATCAGGGCCTCCTCCAGGATCATGCCCTCGTTGACCGTGCCGTCGGCCATGGCGGACTCGTACGCGATCAGGCCGAGGTCGGCGCTGCCGTACATCTGCGTGACGGTGATACCGCGCTCGCCCATGGCCTTGCGGAGCGCGGGGGGAAGATACTCCGCCCCGACCTGCGCTTTCCGCAAGCTCGAAATGTCGCTTTTCAGCTCGTCGGCCTTTTCGACGATGAGCTTCAGGAACGACGGCGTGCCGACGTAGCCGCTCGCGCGCAGGTCGCGGATCGCCCCCACCTGCATCTCGGTCTGCCCGGTACCTGCGGGGATCACCGTGCAGCCGAGCGCCAGCGCACCTGATTCGAGCATCGAGCCCGCCGGGGTGAAGTGATAGGCGTAGCTGTCCATGACGAGGTCGCCGGGGCGAAATCCGCCGGCAAAGAGGCCGCGCGCGCTGCGCCACCAGTTCGCACCGCGTCCTTCGGGATCGTAGACGGGCCCCGGCGAGACGAACAGCTTCGCGAGCTTCTCCACCGGGGTGGCGTTGAGTCCGCCGAGTGGCGGAAGTGCCTTTTGCAGCTGCTGTAGGTCGCTCTTTCTGGTTACAGGAAGCCTGGCGAGCGATTTGCGGCTCTTGACGTCGTTCGGATCGATCTCCTTCAGGATACGCGCGAAGCCGGACGCGTTCGCCTTCGTGTGCGCGATGTGCGCCGGAAGCGCGGCCATGAGCGCACCTTCGCGGGCCTCCGGCTCCCGGGTCTCGAGCTCGTCGAAATATTCGACCCCGGTTTTCATAACCAGCGCTTGCGGCGGCGATACGATTTCACGTCCCGGAAGCTCCTGCGGCCGCCGGAGGAAAAGCCGAGGTAGAACTCCTTCACGTCCTCGTTCTCGGCGAGCGAGCCGCCCTCGCCGTCCATCACCACGCGGCCGTTTTCCAGGATGTAGCCGTAGTCTGCATAGCGCAGCGCGATGTTGGTATTCTGCTCCGCGAGCAGGAAGCTCACGCCCTCCTTGCGGTTGAGGTCGCGCACGATCTCGAAGATCTCCTCGACGAGCTGCGGGGCGAGGCCCATCGACGGCTCGTCAAGCAGGATCATGCGCGGCCGCGCCATCAGCGCGCGCCCGAGCGCGGTCATCTGCTGCTCGCCGCCCGAGGTGTAGCCCGACTGCGAGCCGCGGCGCTCCTTGAGCCGCGGAAAGTAGCTGTAGACCTTCTCCAGCTCCTCCTTCACCCCCGAGCCGCGCATCTTCCATGCTGCGCCGCGCGTGTAGGCGCCGGTGAGGAGATTCTCCTCCACAGTTAGGTGCTGGAAGCAATGCCGGCCTTCCATCACCTGGCAGATGCCGCGCTTTACGAGCGCCGCCGGGTCGAGCTGGTCGATGCGCTCGCCGTGGTAGAGGATCTTTCCCTTGGTCACGTCGCCGCGCTCGGCGCGCAGCAGGTTCGAGATCGCTTTGAGCGTGGTGGTTTTGCCGGCGCCGTTGGCCCCAAGCAGCGCGACGATCTGGCCCTCCTGCACGTCGAGCGACACGCCCCTGAGCACCAGGATGACGTGGTCGTAGATCACCTCGATGTTCATCACCGAGAGGATCGGCTCGGTCTTCGGTTTCGCTATCGCGCTCATCGCCGTTTCTGCCGCCCAGAAAGCGAGACGGCGGGTCTCGCCCGCCGTCCGCTCGATCGCAACGCCTGAATCAGTTTTCCTTGGCGCAGTCCCGAGGCTCGATGCTCTTTTCCTTCGCGTACTGCTTGGCGTCGTCCTCCACCTTCTGGCGCACGAGCTTGCGGTCGGGCTCCATCCAGTCGGTGATGACTTTCCACTTGGCGCCATCCCATTGCTGGAATTTCACCAGGCCCGAGCCCTCGTGGTCCATGCACGAGACCTTGATCGGCGGCATCAGGCCGACCGCGCCGAGCTCCTTCAGGCGCTTCTCGTCTATGTTCAGGTTCTCGATGCCCCAGCGCATCTGCTCGCCGGTGATCGGCTTGCCCTTGCCGAAGCGCGACTGCGCGACGCGGATCGCCTCGGCGGTGACGATGCCGGCCACCACGCCGCGCGTGTGATAGATGGAGCCGAAGCGCGATTTGTCGTCGAACTCGCCCTTGCCCTTGGCGTAGACGTACTTCTGAATGTCCTTCATCACCGGGAAGTCCGCGCCCGGGGCGTTGAAGCCGGCCGAGATGTAGCCCTTGGCGGCGGACCCGGCGGGGATCACGTCCTCCTCGGCACCAGACCACCATACGCCGATGATCTTGTCGCGCGGATATCCGATCTTGGCCGCCGCCTTGAGCGCCGTGGGGTTCATGACGCCCCAGCCCCAAAGGATCACGTAGTCGGGCTTGATCTGCCGCACCTGCAGCCACTGCGACTGCTGCTCGTTGCCGGGATGCGGCACCGCGATCGGGGTGAATTCGTAGCCGTACTCCTTGGAGAGATCCGTGAGGATGGGAATCGGCTCCTTGCCGTAAGCCGAGTCGTGATAGACCAGGACGATCTTCTTGCCCTTCAGCTTGTCGTAGCCGCCCTGCTTCTGCGCCATGTACTTCACCATCACGGTCGCCTGCGACCAGTAGGTGGTGATGAGGGGGAACACGTACGGGAACACGCGCCCGTCCGCCGCCGAAGTGCGGCCGTAGCCCAAGGAGATGATTGGAATGTGGTCGGCGGTGGCTTTTTCGATCAGCGAGTAGGTGATGCCGGTCGACAGCGGGTGGATCACGGTCGCGCCGGTGGGACCCTTTTTCTTCGAGCGCTCGTAGCACTCCACGCCGCGTGCGTTGTTGTATTCGGTCTCGCACTTCTCCCAGGTGAGCTTGACGCCGTTGATGCCGCCGTCGCGCTCGTTCAGCATCGCCATGTAGTCGATGATGCCGCCGCCGAAGCCCGACCCGCCCGGCGCGTACGGACCGACCCAGTAGAAGTTCGCCGGGACGAACTGCTCGTTCTGGGCGATTGCGCTCGCCGGCAGGCCGGCCGCGCCGAGCGACAGCGCGGCAAGGAATGTTGCGGTTCGGTTCATGAAAGCCTCCTCCTCAGAAGGTGTTCCGAATAGCGAAACGCCGAGTATAGCCCTTTCGCCGCGGCCGTCTAGTGAGGGAACGGCCACAGCCGCAGCTTCTCCTTGGCGATCTGCCAGAGGCGCGCCAGGCCGTAGGGCTCGACGATGAGGAAGAAGATGATGAGGCCGCCGAAGATGATGAGCTCGATGTTCGACACCGCCGCGTGCGAGATGTCGATGCCGAAAAGCGCCGCGAGCCATTCCGAGCTGCGATTGAGGAAGATCGGAAACACGGTGATGAACGCGGCGCCAAGGAAGGCGCCGAGGATCGAGCCGACGCCGCCGATGATGATCATGAAGAGCACGCGGAACGAGAGATCGAGCGTGAACGCCTCGGGCTCCACCGTGCCGAGGTAGGTGTAGGCGTACAGCGCGCCGGCCACACCGCAGTAGAAGGAACTGATCGCGAAAGCGAGCAGCTTCGTCCGCATGATCGGGATGCCGACCACCGAAGCCGCGACGTCCATGTCGCGCACCGCCATGAAGGCGCGCCCGGTCTCGCTTCGCATCAGGTTCTTCGCCGCGAGCGCCATCACGGCGACGATGCCGAGCGTGAGCAGGTATTTCTCCGCCGGGGACGCAAGCTCGTAGCCGAAGATGCGGATCGACTGCGCGGTGATCACGCCGGAAGAGCTGTGGTTCGAGAGCCAGCCGATGCGGTTGATCGCCCACAGCACGAAGAACTGGCACGCGAGCGTGGCGACGGCGAGGTAGAACCCCTTGATGCGCAGGCTGGGCAGCCCGAACACCACGCCCACCGCCGCCGCGCACAGCCCGCCGATGGCGAAAGCGCCGAGGATCGGCATGCCGGGAACCCGCAGCACCGCGTTGTACGCCATGAACGCACCCACCGCCATGAAGGCGGCGGTGCCGAGCGAGAGCTGCCCCGCGTAGCCCGTGAGAATGTTGAGGCCGAGCGCGGCGAGCGAGAAGATGAGAAACGGCGTGACGATGGCCGAGAGCCAGTACTGGTCGCCGACCAGCGGCAGGACGAAGACCGCGAAAGCGAGCAGGACGGCGATGGCGATGCGATCCTGCCGCAGCGGAAAGATCTGCTGGTCCTCGGCGTAGGTCGATTTGAACTGCCCGGCTTCGCGGTAAAGCATGGTCGCCTTGCTCCCTAGACCCGATCTATCCGTTTCTCGCCGAACAAACCCTCGGGCCGCACGAGCAGGAAAAGCAGCGCCACGACATAGGCGAACCAGGATTCGATCCCGCCGCCGACCATCGGTCCGAGGTACACCTCGGCGACTTTTTCGGTCGCGCCGATGATCAGCCCGCCGAGGATCGCGCCCGGGATCGACTCGAAGCCCCCGATCAGCAGCACCGGCAGCGCCTTCAGCGCGACGAAGGTCAGCGCGTACTGGACGCCGTTACGCACGCCCCACATGAGGCCCGCGACCAGCGCCACGAAGCCGGCGACCGCCCACACGATGCTCCAGATGTGCTGCAGCGGAATGCCCACCGCGAGCGCCGCCTGGTGGTCGTCGGCAACCGCCCGCAGCGCCCGCCCGATGCGCGTTTTCTGGAAGAACACCGCGAGCGCCGCCACCAGCAGCCCGGCGACGAAAGCGGCGAAAAGATCGAACTGGCTGACGTTGACGTTCCACTTCTGCGACAGCCATTCCATCGGCACGTCCGGAATCCCGAGCTCCAGGCCGTGCGGCTGCGAGCCCCAGATGAGCTGCGACAGGCCCTCGAGCACGAAGGTGAGGCCGATCGTCGCCATGAAGAGCGTGATGGGCGGCTGGTTGACGAGCGGACGCAGCACGACGCGCTCGATCGCGACGCCGAGCACGATCATCACCGCGAGCGTCACTGCGAGCGCCAGCCACAGCATCCAGCCGCGCTCGAGGAGCGACACAAAGGTCAGTGCGGCGAAGAACACCATCGAGCCCTGGGCGAAGTTGAACACGCCCGACGCCTTGTAGATCAGCACGAAGCCCAGCGCGACCAGCGAGTACATCACCCCCGCGAGCAGCCCGCCGAGCAGCACTTCGATGAAAAAGGCGATGTCCATCGGCCTCAGCGCTGCTTCGCCCCCCTGTTAAGGGGGGAGTGAGCCGAAGGCGAACGGGGGGTTTGGCTTTTCGGAAAAGCGAGCGCCTTCATGCGCGCGCTACTCCCAGATAAGCGTCGATCACTTTCTGATTGGCCCTGACTTCCGCGGGTGAGCCATCGGCGATCTTCCTGCCGTAGTCGAGCACCACCACGCGGTCGGAGATGTCCATGACCACGCCCATGTCGTGCTCGATCAGCACGAGAGTGGTGCCGAACTGGTCGTTGACGTCGAGCACGAAGCGGCACATGTCCTGCTTTTCCTCGAGGTTCATGCCGGCCATCGGCTCGTCGAGCAAGAGGAGCCTGGGCTCGGCGGCGAGGGCGCGGCCGAGCTCGACGCGCTTTTGCAGTCCATAGGGCAGGCGCCCCACCGGCGTGCGGCGGATGTGCTGGATCTCGAGGAAGTCGATGATCTCTTCCACCGCGCGGCGATGCTCGAGCTCCTCGCGCCGGGCCGGCCCGAGCCACAGCGCCTGCTGCAGGAAGCCGCAGCGCATCTTGAGATTGCGCCCGGTCATGATGTTGTCCAGCACCGTCATGCCCTTGAAGAGGGCGATGTTCTGGAAAGTGCGCGCGATGCCCAGCGCGGCGGCGCGGTGCGGATCCATGTCCCTGAACTCGAGCTTGCCGAAGCGGATCCCGCCCTGCTGCGGGTGGTACACGCCGTTGAGCACGTTCAGCAGCGAGCTCTTGCCCGCGCCGTTCGGGCCGATGATCGCGCGCACCTCGTGGCTGCGCACGTCGAAGGAAACCTCGCTCAGCGCCTTGACGCCGCCGAAGGCGAGGGAGACGTCCCGCACCTCGAGCAGCACCTCATCCATCACGCCGCGCTTCTCGCGGCGGCCGGCGCGAACGTGCTTGCCTCGCGGATCTTCAGGTCCGCCGAGAAGGTTCCGGTGCGGCCGTCCTCGTAGCGTACTTGTGCTTCTACATGAACTTTTTCCTGCTCCGCGTAGAGCGCTTCGACGAGGGAGGCATACTTCTCGCCGATGAAGCCCCGGCGCACCTTGCGCGTGCGCGTCAGCTCGCCGTCGTCGGGGTCGAGCTCCTTGTGCAGGACGAGGAAGCGGTGGACCTGCGAGTTGGCGAGCTCGGGGTCGCGCGCGAGGTCGGCGTTCGCCTGCGCGATGCACTCGCCGACCAGCTCGTATACCGCGTCCTGCTGGGCGAGGTCGGTGTAGCCGCTGTACGCGAGGTTGCGCTTCTCGGCCCAGTTCGAGACCGCGTCCATGTCGATGTTGATGAAGGCACAGACGCGGTCGCGGTCGGCGCCGAAAGCCACCGCCTCCTTGATATAGGGGAAGAACTTGAGCTTGTTCTCGAGGTACTTCGGCGCGAACAGGGTGCCGTCGGCGAGGGCTCCCACGTCCTTCACGCGATCGATGATTTTCACGTGGCCCCCGGCATCGAAGTAGCCGGCGTCGCCGGTATGGAACCAGCCGTCTGCGTCCTTCGCTTCGGCAGTCGCCTGCGGATTCTTGTAGTACTCCTTGAACAAGCCCGGCGTGCGGATCAGCAGCTCCCGGTCTGGTTTGAACTTGAGCTCGACCCCTGCAACCGGCGGTCCGACGGTGTCGGGCTTCACTTCGGCGTCGGGCTGGATGCACACGAAAACGCTGGTCTCCGTCGAGCCATAGAGCTGCTTCAGATTGATGCCGAAGGAACGGTAGAACCTGAAGAGATCGGGCCCGATCGCCTCGCCCGCCGTGTAGGCGACGCGCACCTTGCTCATGCCCAGCACGTTTCGCAGCGGGCCGTATACCAGGAGATCGCCTGCGTTGTACTTCATCCGGTCCAGAATGCCGACCGGTTTTCCTTCGAGAATCTGCGTACCGACGCGCTTCGCCACGCCCATGAAGTAGCGGTAGAGCCAGCGCTTCGGCGCGCTGGCGTCTTCCATGCGCACCGACACCTGGGTAAGGAGCGCCTCGAATACGCGCGGCGGAGCAAAATAGTACGTCGGTGCGATCTCCCTCATGTCGGCGACCACCGTCTCGGCGGACTCCGGGCAGCAGATGCAGTAACCGGCGACCATCGCCTGGGAGACGGCGAACACGAACTGGCCGACCCACGCCGGGGGCAGGTACGCGAGAACCACGTCGCGCTCGTCAAGCTTTTCGAGCTCGACGCCGACGCGCCCGGCCTCGATCAGGGCGCGATACGTCAGCACGACACCCTTCGGCGTCGCGGTGGTGCCTGAAGTGAACAGCATGATGGCGGTGTCGCCGCCGGAGCCCTGCGCGATCTCGGCGTCGACCGATCCAGGATTATTCTTGAGCGCCTCGCGCCCGATCTCGAGCAGCTTGTCGTAGCTCGTGAGCTCGCGCTGGCCGTAGTGCCGCAGGCCGCGAGCATCGTCGTAGTAGATGTGCCGCAGGCCCGGGCATTGCGGCAGGATCTCGAGCAGCTTGTCGACCTGCTCCTGGTCCTCGGCAAGGGCGTGGGCGATCTCGGCGTTGCGGATCGGGAACACCATTTCGACCGCCGCCGCGTCCTGGTACAGCGGCACCGGGATCGCGCCGAGGCATTGCGCGGCGCAAATGCCGGCATAGATGCGCGGACGGTTGTCGCCGACCAGCGCGATGTGCTCGCCGCGCCGCAGTCCCCGGGCGGCCAGCGCCGCGGCGAGCGTGCGCGCTTCGTCGGCGAAGCGGCGCCAGCTCCAGGTCTGCCAGATGCCGAGATGCTTCTCGCGGATCGCGGGCCGCTCGCCGCGCTCGTGCGCGTGCCGCATGGCGAGCTTCGGGAACGTATCCAAAGTCCTCCTCCTTGGGAAGTCGCGCCGCCGATCCTCTGGCCGGCGGATTCTTGCACGGAATCCGCAAGATATGACACAGTAGGCGCACGCGGCAACCACGAAAAACCCTAGAATTCTCTCCATGCAAGGCAAGGAACACTGGACCCACAAGGGTAAAGTCAAGCTCTTCCTCTGGCAGAAGTCCCCGGCGGCCGGGACGCCGAAAGGAACCATCCTCTTCGTGCACGGCTCGTCGATGGGTTCGCAGCCGACCTTCGATCTGCAGGTCCCCGGCCGGCCGGGCTCCTCGGCGATGGAGTGGTTCGCCGAGCGCGGTTTCGACACCTGGTGCATGGATAATGAGGGCTACGGCCGCTCGGACAAGTCGCGCCCGATCAACTGCGACATTCCGAACGGCGCCGATGATCTCGAGGCCGGCGCGAGCTACATCCTCGAGCACACCGGAGCGAAGAAGCTCCTGCTCTACGGCATTTCCTCCGGCGCGCTGAAGGCCGCGCTCTTCACGCAGCGCCATCCCGAGCGCGTGGCGCGCCTCGCGCTCGACGCCTTCGTGTGGACCGGCGAAGGCAGCCCCACGCTCGCGGAGCGCAAGAAGCGCCTGCCGGAGTACAAATCGATCAACCGCCGCCCGATCGATCACGCCTTCGTGCGCAGCATCTTCGACCGCGACCATCCCGGCGCCGCCGACGAGGCGACGATCGAGGCCTTCGCCGCGGCGATCCTCGCGCTCGACGACTCGGTTCCGACCGGCACCTACGTCGACATGTGCTCCCGGCTGCCGCTGGTCGACCCGGCCAAGGTCAAGGTCCCGACGATCGTCATGCGCGGCGAGCACGACGGCATCGCGAGCTTCGAGGATCTGCTGAAGTTCTTCGCCCGCCTGCCGCATCCCGACAAGCAGTTCACGGTCATGGCCGGCATCTCGCACGCGAGCTTTCAGCAGAAGAACTACCTGAGCGTGTATCACATCCTGCATTCATTCTTCTCTCAACCCGAACCCGTCTACCGCTGATGAAATCCATTGCGAGAATTCTCCTGACCGGCGCGTTGCTCGCGGCATGCTTGCCCGTTATCGGACAGACCTATCCTTCGCGGCCGGTGCGCATCGTGGTGCCGCTCTCGCCGGGGGGCTTCGCCGACACGCCGGCGCGCATGCTGGCGCCGCGGCTCTCGGAGCAGCTCGGCAAGCAGTTCTACGTCGAGAACAAGCCCGGCGCCGGCGGCACGATCGGCGCGGACTTCGTCGCCAAGTCGCCGCCCGACGGCTATACGCTGCTGCTCACCGGCACGCCGCACGTCATCAGCGCGCACCTCTACAAGAAGGTGCCGTACGACGCGCTGAAGGACTTCACTCCCATCGCGCTCATCGCTTCCGGCCCTTACGCGCTGGTGGTCAATCCGCACAAGGTGAACGTGAGCTCGGTGCGCGAGCTGATCGCGGCCGCCAAGGCGCAGCCCGGGAAGATCGACTACGCGAGCTCCGGCAACGGCAGCGCCCAGCACCTGGTGGGCGCCTTGTTCAGCGCCATGGCCGGGATCGAGCTCAACCACGTGCCCTACAAGGGCAGCGGGCCCGCCATGCAGGACCTGATCGGCGGCCAGGTCGGCGTCTCCTTCGCCGGCGTTCCGAATGTGCTCGGGCACGTGAAGGCGGGGCGTCTCAAGGCCCTCGGCGTCACCACCTCCAAGCGCTGGGACGAGCTGCCCGACGTGCCCACGATCGCCGAGGCAGGCGTGCCGGGCTACGAGGCGACGCTCTGGCTCAATATCTCGGGCCCCGCCGGCATGCCGGCCGAGATCGTCCAGCGGCTGCACAGCGAGATCAACAAGGCGCTGCAGGAGCCCGAGGTGCAGAAAAATTTCCACAGCGCCGGGGTCAATGCGACGTCGATGACGCCGCAGGAGCTCGAGCGCTTCATCCGCGCCGAGTACGACAAGTGGGGCAAGGTCGTGCGCGACACCGGAGCGACCGTCAACTAGGGCGCCACAACCTCCTTGTCCAAGATACTCATCGTCGACGACTCACCCACCATCCTGACCGCGCTCGCGGTGATGGTGCGCGCGATGAAGTTCGAGCCGATCACGGCGCCAAACGGCGAGAAGGGAGTGGAACTCTTCGTTGCCGAGCGGCCGACTCTGGTGCTGCTCGACGTCAACATGCCCGGCATCGACGGCTACGAAACCGCGCGTCGCATCCGCGCCGCCAGCCCGGAGGAATGGATTCCCATCATCTTCCTCTCGGCGAACGAGTACGACCAGCACCTGGAGCGGGCGATCGAATCCGGGGGCGACGACTACCTGGTGAAGCCGGTGAGCGCGGTGGTGCTGAGCGCCAAGATCCGCTCGCTGCAGCGGCTGGACCAGATGCGCGGCAAGCTGGTCGACATGTCCAAGGACCTCACGGCGGCCAACCAGCGGCTCGAGACCATCGCGAACCAGGATGCGCTCACCGGCATCGCCAACCGCCGCGCGTTCGACAACCTGATCGACCGCGAGCTCGCGCACGCGGTGCGCTCGCGCGAGCCGCTCTCGGTCGCGCTGGTCGACGTCGACCATTTCAAGGCGTTCAACGACCGCTACGGCCATCCGGCGGGCGACCAATGCCTGCGCGCCATCGGCGGCGCAATCACGCGCAGCTGCAAGCGCGCCACCGACTTCGCAGCGCGCTACGGCGGCGAGGAGTTCGTGCTGCTGCTGCCCTGCACCCCCGCTCAGGGCGCGCTCCAGGTGATCGAGACGCTGCGGCGCGAAGTGGGCGCGCTCGCGATCCCGCACGAAGCTTCGAGCGCCGGCAGCGTGGTGACCTTCAGCGCCGGACTCGCCACCTATGCGCCCGACCGCGACAAGACCGCGGCCGACCTCATCAAGCGCGCCGACGAGGCCCTCTACCGCGCCAAGCATCTGGGCCGCAACCGGTCGATCGCGGCGAGCTAGCGCTTTCCTTCGAGGCGCAGGAGCGCCACGATGATCTCCGCGACGGTCTTCTTGTGGCCGTCGTTCAGCGCCTCGTACTTCTTCGCCACCCACCCCGGGTCCGCCCGGTACGCAGCCGACTCCTGACGCATCGCGCGCGCCGGCGCCTCGCCCTCGCCGTAGCGCAGCCACTGCGGCGACACCTCGAGCCATAGCGCCAGCGCCCGGACCTTGTCCTGCGATGGCAGCGCCCGCCCGCTCACCCACTTGCGCACCGCCTGGACCGTGACGGGCGTGCCTTCGTAGCGCAGATTGAATTCGCGAGCGAGCGCCGCAGGTCCCTCCGCGAGCGGCCGCACGCGCTTCAGGCTGTCGCGTAGGCGTCGGCTAAATCCTTGTTTTTCATCGCTAAGCGCCATCGGCGGAGGACAGTAGCACCAAGCCCACCCGCCGAAGGACACTGTCGGTTGTCGAAATGCGAAACCGACAGTACGCTACCATCTTGCACGCGCTCGACCCGCTCACCTGGCTGCCCAACCGATCGCTCTTCGAGGCTCGTCTGGCGAGCGCCATCCACTGTGCACCGCGGCCGCGCAGCGTGCTCGCCGTCCTGCTCATTGACCTGGACCGGCTGACCGAGATCAACGAGGCGCTCGGGCGCGGCGTCGGCGACCGGCTGTTGCGCGAGGCGGCGGTGCGCCTGGTGCGCGCGCTCGATGCGAGCGCCGTGCTCTCCCGACTGCAGGCCGACGACTTCGCCGCCTTCCTGGAAGTCGCGGACCTCGCCGGCGCGGCGGTGCAGGCGCGCTCGCTCCTGAAGCACTGCCGCGAGCCCTATGTCATCGATTGCCTCGCGCTCACGGTCACCGCCAGCATCGGCATCGCGCTGTGCTCCTCGCCCGCCGAGGACCCCGCAGGCCTCCTCAAGCGCGCCGAGCGCGCCTTGATCGAGGCGAAGATCCGCGGCCGGGACTGCTTCTATCCCGGCGCCGCTACCTGCTCCGACGGTACTGACCCCCTACTTCGAATAGCGCGTGGGTGAGGTTCTACGGATGTTTCTTCTTTGCGCCCGCGCTTCGCTTCTTCTTCTGCGCCGCGAGCCTTGGTCTGCCGCCGGCGAGCTCGACGCGAAGCGCCGCATGCAGCTGCCCGGGATTCAGATGGTGAAGCTCCGCGGGAACGTCGAGCATTTCCGTGCGCCGGCCCTGACCCGGATGAAAAGTCAACCGAGGCGCGTCGGCCTCCGTCGAGGGGTGGAACAGAGCGTGGATTTTCCCGCGCTTGTCGAACAATGCGAGGACCTTCATGAATTCGTCCTTTCTAGAACGTGTCCACCTGAGACGCCATCACCTGGATTCTCGCCGCGATCGGCGCTCCGCTCTGGCCATTTCCGCGCAAGCTGACGGCCATCGGGACGCTGGCGAGATTCGACAGACTCCATTGCGAGCCTTCCGAGACGATGGTGACGCTCTGCTGCGTGTCCTCGTCGCTCGCTTGCTGGATAGCAGGCCAGATACGGTTGAATCGAAAGGAGCTGATATTGCTGCCCCAGGTCACGGTGAACGAAATGGTGCTGCCCCTCGCCATTGTCAGTACGCCTGCCGAGGCGACGACAAACTGCGTGGTGAAAGCCGCCATGGAATCCTCCCCGAAGAGACTGGCCGCCGGAAAGCGGATCGGCGCGGATTCTAGCGCAAAGATCCGGACTACATGTTGCGGCGGTACTGGCCGCCGACTTCGAACAGCGCGTGGGTGATCTGGCCGAGCGAGCAGACGCGCACCGCGTCCATCAGCACGGCGAAGACGTTCTCGTCCTTGATCACCGCTTGGCGGAGGCGTTCCAGCATCGCCGGTGCCTGGCTGGAATTCTTGGTCTGGAAATCGCGCAGGCGCTTGAGCTGCGAGCGCTTCTCGTCCTCGGTGGAGCGGATGAGCTCGAGCGTGTGCGCCACATCCTTCCCGTCCGCCGTCTCCGCCGAGGGCTTGCGAAAGGTGTTGACGCCCACGATCGGGTAGGAGCCGTCGTGTTTCCTGTGCTCGTAGTAGAGCGACTCCTCCTGGATCTTGCCGCGCTGGTAGCCCGTTTCCATGGCGCCGAGCACGCCGCCGCGGCTTGAGAGCGCCTCGAACTCCTTCAGCACCGCTTCCTCGACCAGATCGGTCAGCGCATCGATGACGAAGGCGCCCTGGTTGGGATTCTCGTTCTTGGCGAGGCCCCATTCCTTGTTGACGATGAGCTGGATCGCCATCGCGCGGCGCACCGAGTCCTCGGTCGGCGTGGTGATCGCCTCGTCGTAGGCATTGGTGTGCAGGGAGTTGGTGTTGTCGTAGGTCGAGATGAGCGCCTGAAGCGTGGTGCGGATGTCGTTGAACGCGATCTCCTGCGCGTGCAGCGAGCGTCCGGAAGTCTGCGAATGGAACTTGAGCCTCTGGCTGCGCTCGTTCGCGCCGTAGCGGCTGCGCATCGCCACCGCCCAGATGCGCCGCGCCACGCGTCCCAGCACCGCGTACTCCGGGTCCATGCCGTAGGAAAAGAAGAACGACAGGTTCGGCGCGAAGTCGTCGATCTTCATGCCGCGCGCGAGGTAGGCCTCGACGAAGGTGAAACCGTTGGCGAGGGTGAAGGCGAGCTGCGAGATCGGGTTCGCCCCGGCCTCGGCGATGTGATAGCCGGAGATCGACACCGAATAGAAGTTGCGCACGTCGTGCTCGATGAAGTACGCCTGGACGTCGCCCATCACCTTGAGCGAGAACTCGGTGGAGAAGATGCAGGTGTTCTGCCCCTGGTCCTCCTTGAGGATGTCGGCCTGCACCGTGCCGCGCACGGCAGAGAGGGTTTTGGCTTTTAGCTCCCCGAGCTCTGCCTGAGTGGGAATTCGACCCTTCTCCTTCGTGAACTTCTCGGACTGCTGGTCGATGGCGGTGTTGAAGAACATCGCCAGGATCGTGGGGGCCGGGCCGTTGATGGTCATCGACACCGAGGTGGCCGGATCGACCAGGTCGAACCCGGAGTAGAGCGCCTTCATGTCCTCCAGCGTGGCGATGGAGACCCCCGAGTTGCCGACCTTGCCGTAGATGTCGGGGCGCTCGTCGGGATCGAAGCCGTACAAGGTGACCGAGTCGAACGCGGTGGACAGGCGCTTCGCGGGCATGTCCCTTGAGAGGAGATGGAAGCGGCGGTTGGTGCGGAAGGCGTCGCCCTCGCCGGCGAACATCCGCGTCGGATCCTCGTTCTCGCGCTTGAATGCGAACACCCCGGCGGTGAACGGGAATTCGCCCGGCAGGTTCTCGCGCATGCGCCAGCGCAGCAGCTCGCCGTGGTCCTCGTACTTCGGCAGCGCAACCTTCGGCATGTGGGTGCCTGAAAGCGACACCGTGGTAAGCCCCTCCGGATCTCACGGTCACGGACTTTGACCACGCGCTCGTCGCCGGAGTGCGCCCTCACCGTCTCCGGCCATGTATCGAGCAGCCTTTTCGACTCGGCGCTGAGCGCGGCGTTTTTCTCTGCGATCAGGGCATCGAGCTCGGCGGGCGGGCTTTTCAGCATCCCTTTAGTCGCCACCAACTGCTGTCTCCCGCGTGCCAGCTCGGCTTGCGAAGAAGCATGCTGGTGGTAGCCGCGCACCGCTTCCGCAATTTCAGCGAGGTAGCGCGTGCGCGCAGGCGGCACGATCGCATGCACCGCCGAGGAGACGCGCGAAGCGGGCCTGGGCAAGCGGCCGGGCTTGAGCTTGAGCCGCTTCTCGGCGAGCTTCGCCGAAACCGCGTGATAGAGGGCGGTCACACCGTCGTCGTTGAAGCGCGCCGCGATGGTGCCGAAGACCGGCATGTCTTCCGCCGCCGTGCCAAACGCCTCCCGGTTGCGCTGCACCTGCTTGCGCACGTCGCGCAGCGCGTCCTCGCCGCCCTTGCGGTCGAACTTGTTGATGGCGATGAAGTCGGCGAAGTCGAGCATGTCGATCTTCTCGAGCTGGCTCGCGGCGCCGAACTCCGGCGTCATGACGTAGACCGAGGCGTCCACGTGCGGCACGATCGCGGCGTCGCCCTGGCCTATGCCCGCGGTCTCGACCATCACCAGCTCGAAGCCCGAGGCGCGGCAGGCGGCGATGGCGTCACCCAGGGCGGCAGAGAGTTCGCTGCCGGTATTGCGCGTGGCGAGCGAGCGCATGAAGACGTTGCGCCCGTTGATCGAGTTCATGCGGATGCGGTCGCCGAGCAGCGCGCCGCCGGTCTTGCGCCGCGTCGGGTCGACGGAAAGCACCGCGATCTTGAGCGCATCGCCCTGGTCGAGGCGAAAGCGCCGCACCAGCTCGTCGGTCAGCGAGCTCTTGCCGGCGCCGCCCGTTCCCGTGATGCCGAGGACCGGGGCCGGGTTTCGCCCTGCTTCTTCAAAGATTTTGTCCTTGTTATGAAGCAAGCCGAGCTCGAGCACCGTGATGATCTGGGCGAGGCAGCGCAGATCGCCGTCTTTCAGCTCTTTGGGCGCGTACCGCGTCGGATCGAAGTCGCAGCGCGCGAGCATGTCGTTGACCATTCCCTGCAAGCCCATGCGCTGGCCGTCCTCGGGCGAGTAGACGCGCGCGACGCCGTAGCCCTGCAGCTCCTCGATCTCGGCCGGCACGATCACGCCGCCGCCGCCGGCGAAGAGCTTTATATGTTCCCCGCCTTGAGCGCGGAGCAAATCGATCATGTACTTGAAGTACTCGAGATGCCCCCCCTGATAGGACGACACTGCCACGCCCTGCACGTCCTCCTGCAGCGCGGCCTTCACCACCTCGTCGACCGAGCGGTTGTGCCCCAGGTGGATCACCTCGGCGCCCGAGGCCTGCAGGATGCGCCGCACGATGTTGATCGAGGCGTCGTGCCCGTCAAAGAGGCTCGCCGCGGTGACGAAGCGGATCTTGTGCTTGGCCTTGTAGGCGAGCTTTCCCGAATCCGAGAGGTCGGTCATCGCAGCGGCAAGCCTAGTTGACGTTTACGTAAACGTCAATCCGGCAGTACCTCCTCCCATTAGTCCCGGTACGAGGGATCCAGCGCGTCGAGCTGGCGCTGCAGCGCGGCGAAGGCGTCCTCGCAGGTGCGCTTTTCCGCCGGGCCGGCCTCGCGCACGGTCTGGGCGAACACCTCGGGCCGGATGGGATGGATTTCCCCCGCCCGGCCGGCGGCGATCTGGACCTCGCAGGCGCGCTGCAGCGTCCACATCATCAGGAAGGCCTCCGGGACGCTCGCACCCCAGGCAAGCAGGCCGTGGTTGCGCAGGATCATCGCGGGCTTGTCGCCCAGGTCGCGCACCAGGCGCTCCTTCTCGCCCGGCTCGACCGTAATGCCTTCGAAGTCGTGGTAGGCGACACGCCCGTGCAGCATGGCGCCGTAGAAGTTGTGCGGCGACAGGCCTTCCTTCAGGCAGGCGACCGCCAGGCCGCTGGTGGTATGCGTGTGCATCACGCAGTGGGCGTTCGGCACCGCGGCGTGGATCGCGGAATGGATGACGAAACCGGCGCGATTGACGGGCCACTCGGTGGGACGCACCGGGCTGCCGTCGAGGTCGATCAGGACCAGGTTCGAAGCCTTGATCTCGCGATAGTGCAGGCCGAAGGGGTTGATGAGAAACCGCAGTTCCGGCCCCGGCACCCGCACGGTGATGTGATTGAAGATCATCTCGACCCAGCCCAGCATGTCGAAGATGCGGTAGCAGGCCGCGAGCTGCACGCGCGCCTGCCGTTCGGCATCGGTCATCGGCGCCGCTTGCGCCGGGCGGGCGGCCTGCTCGAGATAGATGCTCATTGCCCTAGTGTACCCATGAAACCATCAATGACGGTGCTGGTGCGCCGGCGCCTCCGCCGAATAGCCGCGCAACGCGTCGTAGCGCTTCGTCTGCTCGTCGGTCAGGAGCGCACGCATGCGGCGGTGGGTCTCGAGGTGCGAAAGCCGGTACTCGCCCTCCAGCGCGGCGCTCGCGCGCACTACCCGCGCCAGCATGGCTTCGTCGACGGTGCCCTTTTCGAACAACACCTCAAGCGCCCGTTCCGATTCGACCAGCTCCGCTCCGATGGCGCGCGCCTGCCGCTTGTGCTGGTCCATGAGCTCCTTGGTCGTAGCGCGTTGCTCTTCGGAAAGGCCGAGCTTGTCGGCCAGCTCGAGCACGTGCATCGGACCGGGAAAGCGATTCAGCTCCGCGGCTTTGGCGTACCCCATGCCGGCGCCGGACTGGTATTCGTTGATCTGCTCGGCCGAAAGCGCTTTGATCTCGCGGCTCTGCTGTCCGGC
>Ga0070696_100000651_pt1 | contig 22208 bp, 21 predicted proteins | sample KBSK1253metaG_FD_65474 | JGI IMG/M metagenome (GOLD analysis project Ga0070696, IMG submission 65474) | Corn, switchgrass and miscanthus rhizosphere microbial communities from Kellogg Biological Station, Michigan, USA - KBS K1-25-3 metaG | ecosystem: Host-associated > Plants > Roots >... | reverse complement strand
GTGGGTCGTCGCGTCGACGAATCGTCGCCGATGGTCGACGCGCGCCTCGCCGACGGCTCGCGCGTGAATGCCATCATTCCGCCGCTCGCCATCGACGGTCCCATGCTCTCGATCCGCCGGTTTGCCGTCGAACGGCTCGGCATGGCGGACCTCCTGCGTTTCGGCACGTTGACCGAACCGGTTGCCAATGTGTTGCGGGCGATCGTGCTTGGCCGGCTCAACGTGGTCATCTCCGGCGGCACGGGCGCGGGCAAGACGACCCTGCTGAATGTTCTGTCCGGCTTCATACCCTCGACGGAGCGCATCGTCACGATCGAAGACTCCGCGGAGTTGCAGCTGCAGCAACCGCATATCGTGCGGCTGGAGACGCGGCCGCCGAACATCGAAGGCAAGGGCGAAGTGCCGCAGCGCGAGTTGCTGCGAAATAGCCTGCGTATGCGGCCGGACCGGATCGTCGTCGGCGAAGTGCGCGGCGCCGAGGCGCTCGACATGCTGCAGGCGATGAACACGGGCCATGATGGATCGCTCACCACCATACATGCGAACACGCCGCGAGACGCGCTGGGTCGGATCGAGACCATGGTCTCGATGACCGGGATATCTTTTCCGATCCGTGCAATGCGTTCGCAGATAGCCTCGGCGATCAATATCGTCGTTCAGGTGCAGCGCGGCGACGACGGCCGCCGCCGACTGGTCAGTGTTCAGGAGATCAGCGGTATGGAGGGCGAGGTCATTACCATGTCGGAAATATTCACGTATCGCCGTACCGGCGTCGACGCGCAGGGCAACGTCCTGGGCAGGCTCGAGGCCACGGGCGTCGTGCCGGCGTTCCATCAGCGCGCGGCCGTCCGCGGCATCGACCTGCCGGTGAGCGTTTTCGCGCTGCCCGACAATCGCCGTTGAATGGCGCCTCCGCTCATGAACACAACAACGGTCCTGAGCTTTGTAGCCGCGGTATTTATCGCCGTTCTTTTGCTCATGTTGGGCCTCACGACACCGGCCAGCGGCGACTCGCGAATGCGCCGTACGCTGCGCCGGCGATTGGAGCGAATCGGCGCGGAAGCGAAGGAAGACTTCGCGTCGATTTTACGCGAAAAATATCTGACCTCGCTATCGCCGCTCGAACGCCGGCTGGAAGAAATGCCGTTCATGCAGAAGCTGGCGGCAATGGGCGAACAGGCCGGACGCCCCAGGCCCGGATATCGGGTGGTGATGAATTCCCTGATTCTCGCGCTCGCGGGGGGCGTGATGGGTGGAGTGCTGCTGCAAAGCGGGTTCGCGGGGCTGTGTGCCGCGGTGGCCGGTTTCGCAGCACCGTTTATGCGGCTGTCGATGCAGCGGCGGGCCCGTCTCGAGAAGCTCGAAGAACAAATGCCGGATGCCATCGACGTGATCAAGCGGGCGTTGCGAGCCGGCCATCCATTCAATGCGGCAATCAAGCTGGTCGCCGATGACATGGATCAGCCCATCGCCAAAGAGTTCGAGCTTACTTTTTCGGATCTCAATTATGGTGGTGAGGTGCGGCGCGCCTTGCTCGGGCTTCTGAGCCGCGTGCCCAGTGTTACCGTAATGGCGCTGGTCACATCGGTGATGGTGCAGCGCGAGACCGGAGGCAATTTGGCGGAGATTCTCGATCAGATCGCGAAAGTCGTCCGGGGGCGCTTCCGCTTCGAGCGCAGAGTCCGCACGCTCTCGGCCGAAGGGAAAATGTCCGCTTGGGTACTCACACTGGTTCCCCTCGCGCTGATAGTCATCATGTCAATTGCATCACCCGGTTATTTGCCGATTCTGCTCAAGAATCCCCTGGGTCATAAGATGCTCTACGCCGCCGGCATCATGGGTGTCATCGGTATCGCCTGGATCCGCCGCATCATTACGATCGAGGTGTAAACGTCATGCTCGAGCAATTTCGGCACACGGTCGCTTCCGGCGGCGAGCCTCTCCTGATCTCCATTGCGGTGGCATTGGCGGTCTTGCTGCTTTTTTGGGGACTTGCCGGCGCGCTGGCTCGTAGCTGGGATCCCGCGCGACGCCGCCTGGACCAGATTGCCGTTGGCGGCGGTGCCGCGCCTGCCGCAAACGTGGGCCAGCGCATTGCGCGGGTGCTGCGTCCGGTCGAGCGCTATGTGTTGCCACAGGGTGCGGAGCGCGAGGGGACGCAGCAACGGTTGCAGTTCGCAGGATATCGTTCGCTTTCGGCGGTCAGTGCCTTTTACGGCGTGAAGCTGGCTCTATCCGCGGCGCTGCTGCTGGGGTGGCTGGTCGCGGCGCACTTTCTGTCAAACCTCAGCGCAGCTCGCGTCGTCTTTTTTGCCGTGGCATTAAGCTTCCTAGGGATGCTGCTGCCCGGGGTATGGCTGGATCGCGCGGTGGCGAAGCGGCACAAGCTGCTTCGCGACGGCTTTCCGGATGCGCTCGACCTGTTGACGGTCTGCGTTGAATCCGGCCTTGGGCTTCCCCAGGCCCTGCAGCGGGTGGCCGATGAGCTGGACGTGAGCCATCCGGAACTGGCAAGCGAAATAGCGCAAGTGACTGCGCAGATGCGCGCCGGCGTCGATCGAGAGACCGCGTTGCGCGGCTTGGCGACTCGAACCGGCCTTGACGATGTGCGCGGGCTGGTCAGTCTACTGGCGCAGACTCTTCGCTTCGGCACCGGCATCGCAGAGGCGCTGCGTGTTTATTCGGAGGATTTTCGCGACAGACGCATGCAGCGTGCGGAAGAAGCCGCGGCCAAAATCGGCACCAAGCTCATATTCCCGTTGGTCGTCTGTCTGTTTCCATCGTTCTTCGTCGTGGCCATCGGTCCGGCAATCCTTCGAATAATGGAGTCGTTGGGTGGAAAGTAAATCGCCGTGCATGATCGCCGCCATTCTCGTCGTTCTGCAGCTTGGGGGCTGCGTGTCGTCGCCTCGGCAAGCGGATGCCAACGCCACCACGGCTGGGGCGGGGAATCGCCAGGAGACAAAGCCGCCCGCGGCCACCCAGGACGCAAAAGGATTTGCCGAGGCCGTACAGCGCGGCGACGCCGCCTGGCAGGCGCAGGATCTCGACCGCGCCATTTACTACTATGTGCAAGCGATGGACAAATCACCGAACGATGCGCCGACGCTCGCGAAAATCGGCGCTATCGAGGATGCCCGGGGCAACGCAGCGTTGGCGGAGAAAGCTTTCGAAATGGCGCACAGCGCCGATCCCGAGGCGCCGCGAATTGCGGAACGCCTGGCTCGGCTGTATTTGAGCGGCGGGAAGATCGACGGCGCCGCAGCGATTTATGCGCAGGTGCTGGCGCAGGACCCGCACCGGCCTCGTGCGCTGGATGGCATGGGCGAAGTGTGCCTGGCCCGCTCCGACTACGGGCAGGCCATTGTTTATTTCAATCGGGCGTTGCGGGAAGACAAACCGGACGCGGGCTCGGTGCTGACTCATCGGGGTTACGCGAAACTGCGGAGCAGCGACCTTGCGGGCGCCGAGGTCGATTTGCGCGCGGCGTTGGCGGTTGCGCCGCGCGAAGATGCTTGGCGGTACCTCGGCGATGTTCGGGTTTTGCGGGGTGACGCCGGCGATGCACTCGAAAGCCTGCTCAATGTGATGGATACCGCAGAGGCTTACAACGAAATGGGAGTCACGCTCATGAGCGTCAAAAAATATAAGGACGCCAAGGAGTACTTCAGCAAAGCAATTTCCGCGTCCGCATCTTGGTTCGAAGCGGCGCAAACGAATCTTGCACGAGTGGATGAGCGGCTGCGCAATCCCGCGGAATGAGCGGGGCGAGGCCCCCGGTCATCGCACAGGCCTTTCCTGGCCGTTACTCGTGGCGGCGGGCACGTTCCTGATACTCCTCACCAGGAGCGGGCTGCTCGCGGACGGCGACACCTACTGGCATATCGCTGCCGGCCGCTGGATGTTCCAGCATTCCGCGATTCCGACGGTAGACCCGTTTTCATTCACCATGGCGGGCGCGCCGTGGGCTGCGCACGAATGGCTGTCAGAGATCATCTTTGCCGCGGCTTTCTCCATCGGCGGTTGGTCGGCAGTCATCGGTGTGGCGGCGGCGGCCTTCGCGGCCGCGCTCGCGATCCTGACCCGCTACTTGCTGCGTCATCTCGAACCGCTTTATGCCCTGGTGTTCGCCGCCATGGCGTTTAGCCTGGCAGCCCAGCACCTTCTGGCCCGACCGCACACCCTTGCTGCGCCGCTGCTCGTTTTCTGGACTGTTGCGCTGCTGCGTGCACGGGAGGCAGGCCGTGCACCACCTTTGTGGGTCGCGCTGCTGATGTTCGTGTGGGCGAACTTGCATGGCAGCTTTGCTTTCGGATTGGCGCTGGGAGCGGTCTTCGGCGCGGAGGCGATCCTGGAGGCGGAGGGCTCTGCCGCTCGATGGCTTGCAACCCGGCAATGGAGCCGATTCCTGCTAGCCGCGCTGGTTGCGTCGATGATGAACCCGCACGGCATCTACGCCTTGGTGTTCGCTTACGACCTCAGCCGGATGAATTTTATCAATAGGGTCTCAGAGTGGACCTCAACGAGTTTTGAGGGTGTGGAGCCGCTGGAGGTCTGGTTGCTCATTGCCGGTGTCGCAATGCTCACCCGAGGACTTCGGCTTCGGCCCGTGCGCATCGTACTACTGCTCGGTCTGCTCCATATGGCGTTACACCACAGGCGTCATCACGATCTACTGGGTCTGCTGGCGCCGGCAATTATCGCCAAGCCGCTCGCTGCCCAATGGTTTGCCGCCCACGGCAAAGGCAGGCAGGCGGCGGTTCTCGACCGTTGGTTTGCGTCGCTCGTGCCGCCGGCAAGGAGGGCCGCATGCTCGATAGTCCTCGCCTGCCTCGCCGCAGCCGCCCTGGCGGCGGTGCGCATCGACGCATTGCGGCCGCCCAAGTCGATGACACCGGATGCCGCGCTGGCCGCCGTACGCGCGGCCTATCCCGGCGGCCTTTCGCCCCTGCCTGGGCGGGTATTGAATAGCTACGAGTTTTCCGGCTACCTGATTTTTTCAGGCGTGGCGCCCTTCATCGACGCTCGCGGCGACCTCTATGGTGACGGATTCTTTTTCGCCTACCAAAAGGCCATCCATCTGGAAAGCCCCGAACTGCTTCCCAAACTGCTTGAACGGTATCACGTTGGCTGGACGATACTGAGCCCGGACCTGCCGGCGGTCGCATTGCTCGATCGACTGCCGGGTTGGCGGCGTTTCTATGCCGATAAGACGGCTGTAGTTCACATCTACGATGCGCCCAATTGAATCGTTGCCGTGGGCGATTCCAAAACGACTCTATCTTCTCGATGGCTTGCGGGGAATTGCGGCCTTGAGCGTTGTTCTTTTTCACTGGTGCCACTTCTATCTTCCATATAACCGCGAGGGAATCCAATACATTGGCGAACAGCAGCCGTTCTTCGATCAACTCTCCTTCATTTACCTCGACGGCGGGGGCGCCGTAAATTTGTTTTTCTGTCTTTCCGGGTTCGTATTCTTTTGGTTGTACGAAAAGCAAATTACCGACGGCGCAATGTCATTCATCGAGTTTTCTCTGCTTCGATTCTCCAGATTATATCCGTTGCATTTCGCGACGCTCTTGCTCGTCGCTTACGGTCAAGCCGTCCACGTATCCCTGACGAAGACTGTTTTCGTATACGGATTCAATGACGCCTATCACTTTCTTCTAAATCTCGTTTTTGCCTCGGCTTGGGGCTTCGATCAAGTGCCTTCGTTCAATGGTCCCGTATGGTCGGTATCTATCGAGGTGTTGTTGTATGGAATATTTTTTGTGGTGTGCCGGCGGGGCATGACGCGGGTTGTGGTGTTGTTCGCTCTATCGTTTGGCGTTGGGGGCGTAGTATCCAAATTCAGCCTGCCACTGGGCAACGGCCTGGCGTGCTTCTTTGTCGGCGGCTTGGCATTTCGTGCATACGCGGTTTTGGTGGAAAAAAAATTCAACAACCAGGCGCTAATTGTCGCGTTGATCTTGGCGTTCATGGCTTGGCTGCTGACCATCCTCGGCGCAGGCGACAAGCCCCAATTCGAAACGGGGAAGTATGACTTTGTGCCGAGGTTGTTCCCTATATATGTGTTGTACCCGCTGACGCTCATAGCGACGGCATTAGCGGAAACCCGCTGGAAGTTCGGAAAGAGATTTGCCTGGTTAGGCGATATTTCTTACTCGTTGTATCTGATTCATTTTCCGTTGCAATTGGCTGTCGTCATCCTTGTGATCAGGATGAAGGTGTACCCGGGCATATTTTACTCTCCGATCTTCTTTGTTTTCTTTGTTGCGGTCTTGATCCTACTGTCGTTTGCGAGTCACAGATATCTCGAGATACCGGCACAGCACTGGATCAGAGCAAATTTCGCCGGGCGCGGACGCCGCCTATGTGGATTCATAGACCTCCGGACAAAAAGGCCGGGGGAAAAATGAGCACCCCATGAGACTACGCCGCGGCGAACAGGTCAGTTAGTTCTAACGAACTTCCGTAATGGCCACGTTGTTATTGGCGAACTTTCTCAGCGCCGCTCTTACAGGGCGGTCAAAATACACGTAAATCGCAGTTGAAATCGCGAGCATTAGCAAAGTAGTCGTCCAGATGGCCAACCATCTATCGGTCGGGGAAAAATACGTATTCATGATGCTGTATCCAGCTGTCTGGTGAATCAAATAAAGCGGGTATGTCACTCCGCCTAAATAAAGTGCGAGCTGGTTCGCTCGCCGCCCCATGATCGCACTAATCCAATAGGACAAAAAAACGAGCAGCGTCTCAAGGGTAACGATGCCCGCGCAGACGACCGGATCAAGGTGCGTTTTGTAATAGGAACCAAGGATTGGTGCCTGCCAAGTGCATATCCACAGCGCTGCACTCAGTGACCCAACGAGTAACGTGACATATTTTGGCCTTAACCCCTCGCTGTGCAACAGATAGCAGGCGGCGCCTATGCAGAAATAAGCAAAATATTTCCCACCAAATGTTGAGTAGTTAAAACAGTAAAGGACTGAGCCAGCCAACAGCCACAGAAGAAGAACGTTTCCGATCCGATTGAAGCCGAATCTCCAGACCGAAAAACCAACGAGAATGTAGAATTGCAACTCGGTAGCAAGAGACCAATAGCTACCGTCGATGGCGGGGAATCCAAACCAGCTCGGCGTCATCGTTATGTTTACCAGAACGGCTCGTAAACCGGGGTAGAAGCGCGTAAGTTTCGTTAGATGCACGATGAGGAGGGTAAAAATCGCGCAAAGCCAAAAAGTGGGGTAGAGTCGGATGAGGCGGTGCGCGGTAAAATGCCGCCACGTACGGCCCTTAATGCTCCATAAAATTACATAGCCTGAAATCATGAAGAACAATTGCACGCCCAGGTAGCCGTATCGCACAACCGGAGATAGTTCCGGAAAGCTAAGAGATAGATAGTCGGCCTCATGTCCCCTAAAGCCATAGTGAAACGAGAGCACAGCGAAGGCTGCAATGAACCGAAGCCCGTCGAGGAATCCCTCCCGCGGTTTTCTTTCAGTCTGCATTACTACTTGTTGAGTGAGCTGGCTGCGGCGCACCGGGAGTAGTTAACTGGAAGCCGCCATTGGCTTGTCTGGGAGACAAATGCGGTAAGTGCGGCGCTCGTCCCGATGCTCTTCATCTCGCCCTCCGTTGCGATGCTGGTCTCTATACTCCCCGCTAGCACGCGTAATACTATCGATGAAACGACCGAAACGAAACTGCTTCGAGCATTGAAAGCGTGAGTGGCTGTGCAGTCTAGCTGCCAATAGCAGGGGGAGGCATCAACGACGCCAACGTTGCGGGACCATTATGACCAAAACCGCATGTACAGCATGCCTTCGGGCATGAAGTGCCAGGCACTCGGTATCCCCGGAAGCCAATACGCGGACTCATACTCGATGCCGCTCATATACGCCTGTACATACGCCACCAGTTCGATTCCGCGACCAAGTGGAATCGTTGCCGAAGTCCTGGTTCGTAGGCTTTCCAAAAATCCATGTAGTACATATCTTCTGACGCGGGCCGCTTCGGCACCATGACGATATCGGCATCCCCAAAATAGGCGTCGTCGGATGGCCGATGACTGTCGCCCAATGTGTAATGGTATGCCATCGCGGCGATGCCCCCTCTGGGCGGCAGCCGTTCCATGGCATATGGAAAAGGATTTACCATATCCATGGTCAAGATCTTCTCCTCCGGACGCGTCTCCCGCTCCAACAAAGCAACACCGTCGTTCACGTATGTCGTATAGACGCTTCCGTTGCCACGAGTGGAATATCCATCGGTTTGGTACAAAAGCAGCGGCTTCAAGTTGGGTGTCGTGAAGCGCAGCACTGTCGAGGGGGTGGGCTGCGCTTTGTTCCACAGACCATATCCGAGTCCCGCCAGGTCCGACACGAATAGTGGAGCGCATAGCAGCGGTCCTATGCAAAGTGCCGCCGCGTACCAACGTGCGGACGGCTCCTGCTGAACCGGGATCGCCTGCCGAACTTCCATGATTTTGCTCAGCGCCATGATCACGAAAACAGTGCAGATCGGGAAACCGTCGATTTGCGCGTTGCTCGACATGAGAGCAATGTCGACGAAAAAGAAGAACGCTCCGGCGAGGGGGAGCCTCCACCCACTCCACGGCGGAACGCGGTCTCCCAACACGACCGCCGTGGCCTTGCAGAAAGCGAGCACCCCCAGCAGGAACGCGGCGTGATTCAGAAAATTGAATAGCGGGGTCCGCGGGTCCAGCGATTCCGCCCTGGCCCCCGCCGCCATCCGCAAATCGCTCAACATCGCCAGCGCGTCGAAGTGCAAATACGCCAACAGGCCGAGTGCCGCGACAAAACCTCCAAAAAACAAGCCTGCGACGCGCCGGATCGCAAGCCGTCGAAAAAATGCCGACAGAATCACCACGACCGCGACCGCAACCAAAAAAAAGCTCGCTTTCAGAAATAACGTGAGGCAAAGCGCAACGCCCGTCGAAATACCGCTTATCAAGTCCTCTCTTGCATCCCGTCGGTTACCGCCGGATGAGAAGAGGAATGTTTCAATCACGATCAGACCCATAAGCGCATACCCGTAGCGGTTGTAAACCATGGCATGGCTGGATAAGAAAGGAGAAAAGCCCAACGGGTAAGGTGTTGCCACCAGTACGGCAAGGAAAAAGCCAAGGAGCAGCCGAAGCGGCGGTGTCAGGCGGTCCTTGGCAACATAGAAAGCCCAACTTCCCATAATTAGGGCCGCAAGGGCATTGCCATATCCAATCCCGTCTACAGAATAGCCGGAAATCGCAAGACCCGCCGCAGTGATGAGGAATGTGACAGGACCCCATGGGCTGTAGTAATCCCAATGCGGGCGCTGCCCGTTGATCACCCGCCATCCGTTGTCCAGTAGAAAAAAGATGTCGTGTCCGAAGAGTCGGGTCGGAACCGCCCCCATCAGCGCCGTCGCGCCGCAAATCAGCGCCAAGCCGGAAAAGAAAGCAGCGAATAGCCGCCGCGGCCGAACTTCGTTCGCACCCCAAACAGTGTGAAACCAGCCGAAGTATATGTCCGCAAGCGCACGGGCTCCCGCGCGCGTATCACGGAGAAGAGCACTCATTTTCAATCTCATCATCCCGGTACCTGAATCACCGCGCACTGCGTTCCATTAAAGGTCAGGTTGCGCAATGGGCGTCGTCAGCGCGCACGCGCGCTAAGCAGCATCTGCTTTCCAAGCGGCTTAAAAGGGGAAATCAAATACAGTCCGATCAGTGGTGGAAAAATTGGGATACTTGAGATGACGGTAAGCGGCAGAAATCGGGGCCGCACTTCGATTACCTCGTAGCCATTCGCCATAAGAAAATCGGCAAGGCTAACGTGAGACCAGATCGAAATATGGGTGTAATCGTCGAAATATTCCGCGCTCGCGTAACGGTAATTGGGCTGTATGAGAGTCAACCGTCCCCGTGCGCTGAGTTTTCTTTTCAGACCGGCAAGCAGTGACGCAAATTCTTCTTTGGTGACATGTTCCACAACATTGCTGGCAAAGGCATAGTCGATGGTTCCGTCCTCGAGCGCAGACAGGTCGGTCAGCGGCGCCACCAGCGTTTCAATCCCCGGCGCTATATGGGTGACAAATTCGGGCCATAAATCGAGGGCGATGCGGCGTTTTGCAATGACGTGATTGATGAAATCGCCATATCCACAACCGAGATCGAGCACTGTGTCCGTCGCGGCGATGCGATATCGAAAATAATAGCGCCACAACGCAGCCCACACGACACTGCGTTTGGGCTGATGCCCAAGCCGAACCTTATGATAGGCTGACGTCACGCTCTTTCGCCTTCCATCCGAAGACGATGCCTCTGATCATATTCATTCCCACTTTGAGGCCACGCCAATTATTGACGTTGCCGCCCTTGCTCAAGCCCACGCGCCGGTGGAATGTGATTGGACACTCCACCACTACAAAATTATGCTCGAGCGCCACGTCGAGGAAGTGCGCGTTGAACTCCAGATTGATGGCGGGATTCACGAGCGGAAGTATCGCTCGCAAGGCGTCGCGGCGGCACAATTTGTAGGTCGTGCCGACGTCGGTCAAGGTGCTGCGCCCAAGATGCTTGGCCTCGAGCAGCTTACCGACAAAAATATTACCGTAGTACATGAAAATGCTCAGTTGGGTCGTGTGCTCCCGGAGCGACTCGCTCGTACGCGTTCCGTTGACAATGTCGGCGTGCGGTGCATAAGCGAGAAGTTTATCGATGTCGGAGGCCCGGAAGGTGCGATCACCTTCGCATAGCACGATGAAATCGGCGTCTTCGAATTTTCCGGCCTCGGTGAGGCTGCGGAATACGCAACGGCCATAGCCCGGTGATGATTCATTAATGGTTATGGCGCCCGCAGCTTCCGCGCGTGCGAACGTGCCATCGGTACTGTCATTGCTGACGACGATCACTCGACGAACTTCGGGACGCGTGCGGAAGTCCGCCACCGCGTCGGATATGCTTGCCTCGTCGTTGTAGGCGGTAAGCGCAACGGTCACATGCCGGCTCGCCAACGGCGCCATCGGCAAAGGCGTGCGGCGGCGCTTGTTGTTGAAGAATACCAGCACATCGGCAAGCGCCAGTATGATCCCGAGAATGATCGGTATGCCGCTGTACCATACGATGTATTCTTGGGCCTCTCTCAGGCGACCAAGCCCGAAGAGAAGACGCGGCACACCGAGAAGCACGCCGAACAGATAAGCACTGATGCCGAGGCAGAACGAGAGAACACCATATAACAAAAATGGTATGCGCGACCTCGCCTGCAATAGACCGCGATGGTTTGGCCGCAAGTCTGGCTCCGAAATTGTAGGCACAACGTCCCTGCCTCTTCGGAAGTTCTATCTGTAATCTGGCAGTACACCCTAAAAAATGCAATGGGGTTGAGGCGGCATATTGTCTACCGACGAATGATTGGGTGCCCAGGGAGTATGCAGCTATGCCGGGAAGTGCCGACTCGAAGGCTCTGGTGTTCCGGGGTGGCCGGGAGCCTGTTATCGCCCTATGGGACCGCCAGCCGGGTTGAAAAATCTGGAGTTCAATGCGTATTTCCTCGATTTGGCGCTGACCGAGGGCGTGTCTGTCGTCGAATGCCCGGTAACTCTTCATCCGCGTGTGGGATCCCGGCTCCCGCTATGGTAGCTTCAACAATCATGTGGCACGACGGCGTATCGCGCTATGAAGTGATCCAGATGATAACGCGGTTTTTGCCGTTAACGGTCAAATTCCGGTTGCCTGTATCGCCATGGCTGATCACCCCTTGTCTCAAAGAAATGCTCGTTCGCGCCAGGCCTCGGCGGTAAACGTCCGATGTCATTCCTGCATAGGCCCGTCCAGCCCGTCGTGATCGGTGCGGCAGCGGCCCTAGTCGCGGCGTGTCTGGGAATGCACTGGCTACGTTTTTTGCGATTCGCGATTGCATCGATTCTTTACCCCTACGAACTGGATTACGGCGAGGGGATCGTTTGGCAGCAGGCACTTCTAGTACCCGGTCCGCGGATGTATGGAGACATCAATCAGTATCCGTTTATCGTCTTTCACTATCCGCCCTTCTATCACCTGGTAGTCCGCGCTGTTTCCGCACTGGGCATTGACATGCTGGTGGCCGGACGTTCGATCTCACTTTTGGCCGCACTGGTGATCGGGGTGGTGTGTGCCCGATTGGCGTATCTGGCAACACCTGCGGGTATGGAACGTGGAGCGAGGCTCGCGGGGGCGGTAACGGCGAGCCTGACGGTGTTTTGCTGTCTGCCCGTGATCCATTGGGCAGCTCTGATGCGAGTAGACATGTTGGCGGTCGCATTGAGCATCGTCGGGGTATTGGCGGTGGTTTCGTCGGTGGGGCGTCCATTTCTTGTGTACGCGGGTGGGTTTCTTTTCCTGCTGGCGATATATACCAAGCAAACCTCGCTGGCAGCCCCAATCGCGTCATTGCCCCTTCTGCTAACTATATCCCGACGGCGAACTGTGGTCGTAGGTTGTCTGACACTAGTTGTTGGATGCGGGGCGCTTCTGCTGCTGGAAATCGACACGGGCGGCGGATTTCTACGACACATCGTGCTTTACAACCTGAACCGATATCGTCTCGCGTCGATGATTGACGGCATCGGGTCGCTGTGGCCCCAAGTGATTTTTTGCATCTATATGGTTGGCGGCCTGATCATCGGATGGCGTAACGTGGCGAAAGGGGGTTCGTGGCGGAACTTTGAGATCTTCAAGCGCGAAGTTGCTGAAAACGTCTCCACCCGGACCCTGTGCACGATGACCATCTATCTACTGCTGACCATGTGCATGATTCCAATGTTGGGAAAATCCGGCGCGGGACAAAATTATCTGATCGAAACAGTGTGCGTCTGGAGCATTTTCGTGGGCACTTTTGCGGCGTGGATCATCGAGCCATTGATCCAACCTTGGTCCAAGAATGAGCGAACAGAGCGGAAGGCCCTCCCTTTATTGTCAGCCGTCTTTCTTTTGTGGTTACTGTTCATGCAGATGCAAATCATGCCGACATCGGTGGGGGAATATAACCGCGTCACGCCACAATACCGGGCGGCGCTGGATTCTCTCGTGGCTAGAATCGCTGGTGCGAAGAAGCCGGTCTTGTCCGACGATATGGTGCTTCTAATGCGGGCTGGGAAGGAGGTTCCGTGGGAGCCTGCGATTTTTGCCGAGTTGGCGAGCCAGGGGCGCTGGGATCAAAGACTGATTATCGAGCGGATCAATTCGCGCGAATTCGCCATGATCGTGACGTCGGGCCGCCGAGGATCATTGCTGTTCGATGCTCGTTATACCCCCGAAGTGAGTCGCGCGATCGAGGCCGCTTATCCGTATTCGGAACAGGTGGCGGGTCGCACCGTCCGCTTGCCAGCCGATTAAGCGGCGGACATGGCGGTCGATTCGATTCGGCGACTATGGCGGCCCACTCGGAGCGACGCGCGCATCTACTGCCTCAGCGAAAGGCGTACCCGGATGCGCGCGGCAATAATCGTCAAGCCAGTAGATCGCTCCCGTGAGGTCTGAGTTTCCGAGGATGTTGTTCGTGCTGAGTGATACCGCATTCACCCCGGATACATACCCGCCCAACCAATCTATGAAAGCCGCCTCGTCGAGGTTCTGGCGCACTCGGGCCTCCAAATATACCCCGCAGGACTTGGACCCGGTTCCATAAGTCGTCACTCCGGCGGTTTGCCTTCCCGTCGTGGACCTCGCGCCTATTACCAATACATCGAGTGCGACGGCGACGGACGTAACCGGATGCACGCGGCAGTAGTCGCCGAGCCGGTACACCGCTTCTCTGAGATTCGAGTCGCCAAGAATATTGTGGGTGTGATTTGACGTGGCGTTCACTCCAGACACATATCCGCTCAACCACTCTACGAACGCCATCTCGTCCGTGTTTTGCTGCTGTCTGTCGTCCAGATATGCCATGCAGGACTTGAGCCCGGCTCCATAAGTAGTGACTTCGTCGGCGTGCACCGCCGGCGCCGCGCCCGCGCCCATGAGAAACAGTGCAACGATCACTGCCCGCCGGTACATCCAAAATCTCCCTTCACCGACCATGCAAGCCGCTCCGCTCCGTGCAGTTCCCACACGGCGGAAATTCCACGATTTGCCGCATTATACGCCGTGAATGACGTACGCCCGCGGAGGATACTTTCCATACCTGCTGCCCCTGTGGCGGACAAATTTGGTCGCGACGCGTTATTCGATCTCACGGGACGATGGCTTCAAGGGTCCGATCGCAACGCAAAGCGGCGTACAGCCGCCGTTGGCAGAAGCGTCAATTTATCGGCGCTCATCGGGCGCGGTGCGCCTGCGGCGCGAGCGCGATGTCGGCGAGGGCCGCCTCCCACGACATAAGCCCATGAATCCTCTGGGTTAAGTTCGCCAGAAGATTTATGGCATAGAACTTGCTCGATTCCAGCTGCGGCATGTGCCCGCGCTAGGAATCTCACCATGGCCGATGCAGCCGACGACGCTCCTCCCCCTCCGCCGAAAAAATCCGGCGCACTTCTGGGCACGCTCATGAACGGCACCGGCATTTTTTTGCTGACCCTCATCGCGGTCGTGATAGGCGGGTTCATCAACGCGAAGCTGCACCCCATTCCCGATATGAAACTGGACAAGGACGGCAAGATCACGCCGATCGTAGCGGTGCCTGTCAAGGCTCACGGCGAGGAGGGCGGCGCAGGCAAGGCCTCCATTTACTACGCCATCGACCCGCCGCTCGTGGTCAATTTCGAAGAGGGGTCCGTGGTGCGTTTCCTGCAAATCTCCATGGAGGTCATGGCCCACGATCAAAAGGCCATCGACAGCGTGCAAAAGAACGTGCCGTTGATTCGCAACAACCTGCTGCTGCTCATGAGCAATCGCGATTACCAATCGCTGATGTCGCGCGAGGGCAAGGAGAAGCTGCGGCAGGAAGCGCTCACGGAAATTCGCGCCGTACAGAAGAAGGAAGGCGGCCCGGACGTGGATGACGTGCTGTTCACCAGTTTCGTGGTGCAGTGATGAATGAGGCTCCCGCACGCGCCGCCATCTCCGATGAAGAGGTGGCCGCCTTGCTCGAGAAGAATGGCGCTGAGAAAAGCGGCGCCGGCGCGGTGCGTCCGTACGAATTCACGGCGCAGCGCATCAATCGCACGCAGTTGCCGCTGCTCGAAGTCGTCAGCAAAAGCTTTGCCGAGCGCGCCGCCGTATCCCTGTCCGGGTTGCTGGGGCGCGATGCCGTCATGCAGTTCACCTCGATGGAAGCGGCCAAGAGCGCGGACTTGCAGGCTGCGCTGCCGCTGCCGGCCAGCCTCGCCGTGGTGCGCCTCAAACCACTCCCCGGCTACGCCTTCGTCAGTGTCGAACCCGCCCTGCTGTTGACGCTGCTGGATGGCTTCTTCGGCGGCTCGGGGCGCGCAACCGCCGATCCGCAGGCCGCGATCGCGCCGGCCGCGCAGCGTTTTCTTGCGTTGATGCTGCGCAGCTTCGCCGCCGATCTTACGGCTGCCTGGGCACCGGTGACGCCGGTGGAGCTCGAACTCGTGAAGCAGGAAACCAATCCGCGATTGGTGCAGTTGGGCGGCCCGCTCGACTCCCTCATCGCCGTCAAATTTACGGTGGAGTTCGCCGCGCGCAGCGGCACCATCGATTGGCTGCTGCCCGAGGCCCTGCTCGCGCCCGTCCGCGAGACGCTTAGCGTAGAGGGCGGTCAGCCGGAGGTGCTTAGCCAAGAGGCGTGGGCTCCCGTGCTCGCGACGGCGTTGCACGAGACAGTGCTGGATACCCGCGCCGTCCTGGCGCAGGCGCAAATCAGCCTGCGTGAACTGGTGCGCCTGTCGCCGGGCGACATCATTCCCATCGAAGCGCCACAGCAGGTCACGCTGTTGGCAGGCGATGTGCCCCTGTATCGCGGCCGTTTCGGCGTCTCGCAAGGTCACAATGCCCTCAAAATTCTTCCAGGAGCCCTGACATGAGCACTCCCGATCCGAAACCTGCCGTCGCGCGTGCGCAATTCGGCGACTTGAGCCCCAATGCCGCCGGCGCCGCCGGGCAGGAAATGAATTTGAACTTGATCCTCGATGTCGCGGTGACCTTGGCGCTGGAGGTCGGGCGCGCGCGCATGTCGGTGCGTGAACTGCTGCAGCTGGCGCCGGGCGCGGTCGTCGAGCTCGACCGCCTCGCCGGCGAGCCGCTCGACGTTCTGGTGAACGGCGTGCGCATTGCGCGCGGCGAAGTGGTGGTGGTCAACGAGAAGTTCGGCATCCGGCTCACCGACGTCGTGAGCGCGACGGAGAGGATGGAGCACGCTCGATGACGGGTACGGCACAAGCCGCCTCGGCCGCCTCGGCCGTGTCGCCGTTGTCCGCAGGCAGCTTGACGCAGCTCACCTTGAGCCTCATCGCCATCGTGGCGCTGATCATCGCCATCAGTTGGGCGCTGAAACGGCTCAAGCTGGCCGGTCCGCGCGGATCCGGGGAGATTGCCGTGGTCGATGAGCTGGGCCTGGGTCCCAGGGAGCGCATCGTATTGATTCGGGTCGGGGACTCGCAGGTACTGGTGGGCGTGGGCGCTGCGGGCATCGTGCCCCTGACGCCGCTGACGGCGCCCATCGTACTCAAGCCGGCCGCGCGCACTCCGCTATTCGCGGAGCGCTTGCGGGACATGATGAAACGGCCCGGCGGTTCCGCATGAACGGCAGCGCCGTAACGTGAATCCCGTACCCGTGAACCCCGTACCCGCGACCCGGATACTGCATCGCCGCTCAGGTCTGGCAGCGGCAATGCTGCTGCTGCCGGTGCTTGCGCTGCTGCCCCTCGATGCGGCGATGGCGCAGCAGATCGCTCTGCCGGCCGTCGCCATCAAGACGGCGGCGGACGGCGCGCAGACCTACTCGCTCACGTTTCAGGTGCTGATCCTGATGACGGTGCTGACGCTGCTGCCGGCGCTTCTGCTGTCGATGACGGCGTTCACTCGCATCATCATCGTCTTGTCGATTCTGCGGCAGGCGCTCGGCATGGCGACGACTCCGTCGAATCAGATACTGACCGGGCTGGCGTTATTCATGACCTTTTTCGTCATGGGCGCGACTCTCGATCAGTCCTATGCAAACGGCATCAAGCCTTACCTGGACGGGCAGCTGGCCGGCGAGGTGGCGTTGCAGCGCACGGTGCAGCCGCTGAAGAAGTTCATGCTGGCGCAGACCCGGGAAAACGACTTGCAGCTGTTCTCCAAGCTCTCGGGCAAACCGAAATTCGCCACTCCCGACGACGTGCCGCTCACGGTTTTGGTTCCGACCTTCATGACCAGTGAGCTGAAGACCGCATTCCAAATCGGCTTCATGGTCTTCATTCCCTTCTTGGTCATCGATCTGGTCGTTGCCAGCGTGCTGATGTCCATGGGCATGATGATGCTGTCGCCCGTGCTGGTATCCCTGCCGTTCAAGATCATGCTGTTCGTGGTGGTCGACGGCTGGACCCTGCTGATGGGCACCTTGGCGTCGAGTTTTCATCAATGACGCCGGAGACCGTCATGGACCTGGCTCACAGCACCTTGCTGGTGACCTCGATGATCGCCGCGCCGCTGCTGCTGATCGCACTGGTCGCCGGCTTGGTCATCGGCATGCTGCAGGCGGCGACGCAGATCAATGAGTCCACCTTGAGCTTCATCCCGAAGCTGATGCTGCTGGTGTTGACCTTGTTCGTGGCGGGGCCTTGGATCCTGCGCGTGCTGACCGATTTCACGCATGATCTGTACACCAGCATTCCGACCGTGATCGGCTAGGACGCACCGTGCAACCGGTAGTGATCAATGCGGCCGACGTGTCGGTGTGGGTGGGCCGATTGTGGTGGCCAACCCTGCGCATCGGCGGTTTTGTCGCCGTGGCGCCCATTGCGAGCGAAACCGTGATACCGCGGCTCATCAAAATCGTTCTGGCGGTGGGCCTCGCGTTCCTGATGTCGCCGCTCATCAGCGTGCCGCCGGAATTGTCGATTTTCTCCGGCACGGGAGTGCTGGCGGCCGCGCAGGAGATGCTGATCGGCGTGGCCATCGGCCTCGTGGTGCAGCTGACTTTCGAAGCGTTGACGTTCGCCGGGCAGACCATCTCCATGACCATGGGCCTGGGCTTTGCGACCCTGGTCGATCCGCAACGCGGCGCGAACACCACGGTGCTCGGCCAGCTGTTCATGATCTTCGGCATTCTGACCTATCTCGCAATCGACGGACATCTGCTGCTGCTCGGTGCACTGGCCGAGAGCTTTCGGACGCTGCCGATCGGCGGCGCGCACATAGACGGGCACTTCCTGCTGTCGGTGGCCTCGTGGGGGGCAAGGATTTTCGAATCCGGGATGTTGATCGCACTGCCTGCGGTCATCGCGTTGGTCATCGTCAATCTGGCACTGGGCGTCATCACCCGCGCCGCGCCGCAGCTCAATCTGTTCGGTATCGGCTTCACCATCACGTTGCTGAGCGGTTTCTTCGTGCTCATCGTCGGCCTGGACAGCATCATGGCCGGCATCGGGGGCCTCATCAACGGCGCCTTGGCGGCGGTCGCGGATCTGGTCGGCGCGACCGCGGGAGTGCATTGATGGCGGCCGAAGCCGAACAGGGCGGAGAACGCACCGAAGAGCCTTCGCAACGGCGCCTGCAGGAGGCGCGCGAGCGCGGCCAGGTACCGCGCTCGAGGGAACTCACCAATTTCGCGACCATGATCGGCGGCAGCGCGGTTCTGATGGCGATCGGCGGGTCACTGGCCGGCCGCATGTCGCGGATGATGCGTCATGCACTCTCCATCGATCCCGATGCGCTGCGAGATCCGCACACCATGTTTACATCGCTGGGCGAGGCCTGCATCAGCGCACTGACCGGCGTGCTGCCGGTATTCGGCGCCCTGATCGGTCTCGCGCTGCTGGCATCCGTGATACTGGGCGGCTGGAACTTCAGCCCGCAGGCCATGGCGCCGGATTTCTCGCGCATGAGTCCGCTCGCCGGTTTGAAGCGGGTATTCGGTCTGCAGGGCGCCTCGGAACTCGGCAAGGCGCTGCTCAAATGCCTGGTGGTGGGCGGCGTCTGCGCGGCGGTCGTTTTCTGGATATTCGGCGACGTCCTGGCCTTGGGCCGCATGGCGCCGCGCGCGGCCATCGGCCGCGGCGCCGCGCTCTTGAGCTGGGCCTTCGTCTGGCTGTGCGCCTCGCTGGCGCTGGTGGCAATCGTCGATGTGCCGCTGCAGCTGATCCAATTCAAGCGCGCACTGCGCATGACGCGCCAGGAATTGCGCGACGAAGCCAAGGAGACGGACGGGCGGCCGGAGACGAAGCAGCGTATCCGCCAAATGCAGCAGACGCTGGCGCGGCGCCGCATGATGCACAAGGTGCCCACCGCCGATGTGGTGATCGTCAATCCGACACACTTTGCGGTGGCGCTCAAGTACGACCCGAAGAAGATGCGCGCTCCGCGCGTGCTCGCGAAGGGAGTGGATCTGGTCGCCTTGAAAATTCGCCAGCTTGCCGCGGAGCATCATGTCCCGGTATTCGAGTCGCCGAAGCTGGCGCGCGCGCTGTACCGGTCGACCGACCTGAATCATGAAATTCCCGCCGGTCTGTATGCCGCCGTGGCGCAGGTTCTTTCCTATATCTTCAGGGTGCGCACCTTGAATCCCACCGTCGCCGCGCGGGTGGCACGCCCGAACCCGCAGGTCGGCGACGAGTTCGAGGACGCATGAACACGCGCGCCGCCGCGGCGACATTCGGCGAATTCGCCCGCAACGGCTTAGGGGTGCCGCTGTTGGTCATGGTGGTTCTCGCCATGATGGTGCTGCCGCTGCCGGCGTTCCTGCTGGACATTTTCTTTACCTTCAACATCACCCTGTCGATCATGATCCTGCTGGCCGTGATTTACGTGCGGCGCGCGCTCGAGTTCGCGACTTTTCCGACGGTGCTGCTCGGCGCCACCTTGCTGCGCCTGGGACTCAACGTCGCCTCGACGCGCATCGTGCTGATGAACGGCCACACCGGAGCACATGCCGCCGGCCACGTCATCGCGGCCTTCGGGCAGTTCGTCGTCGGCGGCAATTACGCCGTGGGCATGGTCGTGTTCACGGTGCTCGTGATCATCAACTTCGTCGTGATCACCAAGGGTGCGGGGCGCATCTCGGAAGTCAGCGCACGCTTTACCCTGGATGCGATGCCCGGCCGCCAGATGGCGATCGATGCGGACTTGAACGCCGGCATCATCACGCAGGCCGAGGCCATCCTCCGGCGCCAGGAGGTTCGCGAGGAAGCGGACTTCTACGGCGCCATGGATGGCGCGAGCAAATTCGTGCGTGGCGACGCCGTCGCCGGCATCTTGATCGTGTTCATCAACCTGTTCGGCGGCACCATCATCGGCGCGGCACAGCACGGCATGTCGCTGGCCGACGCCGGCCGCACCTACGCCCTGCTGACCATCGGCGATGGCCTGGTCGCGCAGATTCCGGCGCTGCTGCTGTCCGTGGCGGTCGCCATTCTGGTCACGCGCGTGTCGCGGCCGCATGACATGAGCCAGCAGATCATGGCGCAGGTACTGGGCCAGCCCAAGGCGTTGGGGGTCACCAGCGGCATCTTGACTCTGCTCGGCATCATTCCCGGAATGCCCAATCTGGTGTTCCTCAGCATGGCCGCGCTGTGCGCCGTCGGCGCCTATGCTCTGAGCAGGCGCAAGGCGACCGACGCGACCGCCGCGGCTCCCGCCGCCGCGGTGACGGTTCCACCCGAGCAGCGGGAACTGTCGTGGGATGACGTCGAGCCCGTCGATCTGATCGGCCTCGAGGTGGGCTATCGGCTGATCCCGCTCGTGGATCGCAATCAGGGCGGCGAATTGATGGGCCGCATCAAGGGCGTACGCAAGAAACTGTCGGAGGAGCTCGGCTTCCTGGTGCAGGCCGTGCACATTCGCGATAATTTGGAACTCGGGCCGAATTCCTACCGCATCACCATTCTTGGCGCGCCGGTGGGCGAGTCCGAGGTGTTTCCGGACCGGGAACTTGCCATCAATCCGGGGCAGGTTTCGGGCACGCTGCCGGGCTCCGCCACCAAGGACCCGGCTTTCGGCTTGGACGCGATCTGGATCGAGAAGCCGCGGCGCGAGCAGGCGCAGGCGCTTGGGTATACGGTGGTGGACGCCGGCAGCGTGATCGCGACTCATTTGAGCCATTTGCTGCAATCCCATGCGCATGAGCTCCTGGGTCACGAAGAGGTGCAGCAGCTGCTCAACCGCTTGGGCAAGAGCGCGCCGAAACTCATCGAAGATCTGGTGCCGAAGCTGCTGCCGATGAGCGTCGTCGTCAAGGTGCTGCAGAGTCTGTTGTTGGAGCGAGTGCCGATCCGCAATCTGCGCACCATCTGTGAGGGGCTTGCGGAACTTGCGCCGAAGACCCAGGACCCGCAGGCGCTGGTGGCCGCGGTGCGAGTCGCGCTGGGCCGCAGCATCGTGCAGAACATCGGCGGACTGCGCCAGGAGCTGCCGGTCATCACCTTGGACCCCGCGCTCGAGCAAGTGCTGCAGGACTCGATGGCCGGAGGCGGCGACGCATCGCCGGGATTCGAGCCTGGGCTTGCGGACAGAGTCCAACAGGCGCTGGCCGACAGCACGCGGCGTCAGGAAGCGGCAGGGGAACCGGCCGTGCTGTTGGTCGCGCCGAAAATTCGGCCGTGGATCGCCCGCTTGATGCGCCATTCGACCCCTTCGCTTGCGGTGCTGTCCTATAACGAGATCCCGGAAAACCGCCGCATCCGAGTGATAGCGGCGGTTGGACGCTGAGTTTGATCGATTCACGGAGATTGGCATGAAGATAAAACGTTACTCGGCAACCAGCATGCGTGCCGCTCTGGCTCTGGTGCGCGCGGAGCAAGGACCCGATGCCGTGATTCTCTCGAGCCGCCGCTGCGACGACGGCATCGAGGTCGTCGCGGCCGTCGACTACGACGAGGCCTTGTTCGCCGCTGCGAATCGGCAGCGTTCGCCCGCGCAGCCGGCGGCGCCGACATCGCCGACGCCGTCACCGACGCCCGCACCGACGCCGTCACCGACGCAGGAATCAGCCGCGCAGGGGGACTCGAGCTACGTGGCCATGCATCGCGAATTGCAGGATCTGCGCCGATTGCTGGAGACCGGCCTCGCCGGCATGACTTGGCACGACAAGCGGCTGCGCGAGCCCTTGAAGGCAAGGGTCCTGGAAGAA
>Ga0070696_100000650_pt1 | contig 22216 bp, 17 predicted proteins | sample KBSK1253metaG_FD_65474 | JGI IMG/M metagenome (GOLD analysis project Ga0070696, IMG submission 65474) | Corn, switchgrass and miscanthus rhizosphere microbial communities from Kellogg Biological Station, Michigan, USA - KBS K1-25-3 metaG | ecosystem: Host-associated > Plants > Roots >... | reverse complement strand
CCCCGGGTGCGACATCAAGCGAGACGCCGCGCAGCGCGTGCACCTGCATCTCGCCCAGGTCGTACGTCTTCGTGAGATCTCGGACCGAGATAACCGATGGCGGGCCTGAAAGGTCCGCCCCACGGGTGGCCGGGTTGCTCATCGTCCCGCTCCGCGCGCGCCGCCAGCGGCGCCGGCGCCGCGATTCGCGTTCGCGCCGCCGCCACGGCGGCCGAACGGGATCAGCGGCGACGTGGTGCTGGTCTGTGCCGCCGCACCCGGCTGCGACATGCCGGTCACGACCTGGTCGCCTTCCTTCACGTCGCCGTCGACGATCGCGGTCATCGCGCCGTCGCTGACGCCCGTGTGCACGCGCACGGGAACGAATTCACCGTTGCGGAGCACGAACACGCGGCCGAACGATCGCTGACCCTCCGCGCCGCTCGCGCCGGCGCGTCCGCTCGTCCCGCGAACCTGCGCCCCACCTGCCTCCTGCAGCCTGCCACCCACTGCCCCCTGCCCCCTGCTCCCTGCCACCTGGTCGGCGGGCCGGAAACGCAGCGCCGCATTCGGCACGCGCAGCACGTTCTCGTTCATCGCGATCTGTACCGTCACGTTCGCCGTCATCCCCGGCTTCAGCTTCAGGTCCTCGTTCGGGACGTCGATCATCGTCGTGTAGCTGACGACGTTCTGGTCGGTCTTCGGCTCGAGGCGCACCTGCGACACGGTGCCGTGGAACGTCTGCGTGGGATACGCGTCCACGCGGAACGTCACGGGCTGGCCCGTGGCGATGCGGCCGATGTCGGATTCGTCGATGCTCGCGCTCACCTGCATGTGCGCCAGGTCCTGCGCGATGACGAACAGCGTCGGCGCCGACATGCTCGCCGCGACCGTCTGTCCCACGTCCACGCTGCGCGAGATGACGATGCCGTCGATCGGCGCGCGGATGATGGTGTGATCGAGGTTGACCTGGTTCTGGTTGAGCGCGGCGCGTGCCTGCGTCACCATCGCCTGCGCCGACTTGAGCGCCGCCTCCGCCTGCGACGCGGTGGCCACGGCGGTCTCGAGGTCGTTGCGCGAAATCAGCTTCTGGTCGTACAGCTCCTGCGCCCGGCGCGCCTTGCTCGTCGCGTCGCCGAGCTCAACCTTCGCGCGGTCGACGTCCGCCTGCACCTTCATCAGGGTCGAGCGGGCCTGCTCGACCTGCGTCTGAAACAGCGACGAGTCGAGCTCGGCGACGATCTGGCCCTTCTTCACGTGGGAGTTGTAGTCGGCGTGCAGCGCCTTGATGGTGCCGGAGACCTGCGTGCCGACCTGGACGGTGGTGACCGCCGCCAGCGTTCCCGTGGCTTCGACCTTGGCGATGACGTCGCCGCGGGTGACCGCCGTCGTCATCGGCGCCGGCGCGTCCGCCGCCCGGTGCGAGCGGTAGTAGTAGACGCCGCCGCCCGCGAGCAGGACGGCGAGAACGATGAACGTCAGCAGGCGCTTGGTCATGGCACTCCGTTTCATTGACCTCATTGGACCCGACGCGCGTGGCTGGGCCATGTCGGACCGGTGACATTTGTATGGCCGGGCGCGGCGGGCCGCGGCCATCGTTTCTTCACACTTGCGTCAACCGGGAATCACGCGGCGGGGATGCAATACAGGTGTATGTCGGTCGATCCGGCAGCAGAGCCGTTGAGTTCGCGCGAGGCAAGCTACCATGGCAGCCAACCCGTGGAAGGCGCCACCGCACCTCGTCCCGCCGTCCTCGTCGTCGAAGACGAGCCGAACATTCGCGAGCTCGTCTGTTTGCACCTCGGCCTCGAGAACTACGAGTGCGTCCCGTGCGGCGACGGCGAGAGCGCGCTGAAGCTGGCACGCAGCAGGCGCTTCGATCTCGTCATTCTCGACGTGATGCTCCCCGGTCTCGACGGCGTGACCGTCTGCCGCGCCATCCGCCGCGAGTCCGAAAATCCCGACGTGCCGGTCCTGATGCTGACCGCGCGCCGCGAGGAGTCCGACAAGGTCGTGGGCCTCGAGAGCGGCGCCGACGATTACCTGACCAAGCCGTTCGGCGTCCGCGAGCTGGTCGCGCGCGTGCGCGCGCTGCTCCGCCGCGGGCCGCGTCCGCTCGTCTCGTCCGGCACGACGAAGGAGGCGGCGAAGGCGATCGTTTACAAGCACATCGAGATGGACCCGGCGCGGCGGCGCGTCCGCGTCGGTAACAAGGATGTCGAGCTGACGACCAACGAGTTCCAGCTGCTGTACGTGCTGCTCGCGAGCCCCGGCATCGTCTTCAGCCGCGAAGCGCTCCTGAGCCGCGTGTGGAAGGACGATACGTTCGTGACCGTCCGCAGCGTGGATACGCTCATCAAGCGTCTCCGCAAGAAGATCGAGAGGGATCCGGCCGATCCCGAGGTCATCCTCACGGTCTGGGGCGCCGGCTACAAGGCCGCAGATGTCTAGCCCAGTCCCCCCGACGTCGCTCGGGGGAGGCACCATCTGGTACCGCAGCCTTTACTGGCGCATCGCCGTCGGCCTCGTCCTGTTCCTCTCGCTGATGCTCGTCGCGCAGGGTGCCCTCTTCATCTACACGAGCGACCGCATCGCGGGATCGATGCCGGCCACGTCGCCGCGCCGGCTGGCGGTGCTCGTCGCATCGGATCTCACCGCGGCGCTCGACAGCGACCCGACGATCGACATCACCGACTACGTTCGGGACCAATATTCACAGGTCTTCCAGCCGTTCATCGTGCTGATGCGCGACGGCCGCGAGGTCTCCAACCATCCCACGTTCATCCCGGACGTGGTGCGCAACGCCTTGCGACGAGAGGTCGCGCGCGGCGAGCTTCCCGCGCGCGGACGCGTCTTCGTTCCCCGGCGGACCGATGACGACCGGTTCCGCGGCGGCCCGCCGCCGTTCCAGCTCGGCGAGTTCGCCGCCGTGTTCATGGACGGCGAGCCGGTCGGCACGGTGGCGGTGCTGCTGGGACGGCCGCCGATGGGCATGGTCGTCCGCGAGCTCGCGCCGACCATGGCGCTGGTCGGCGGGTCGGTGCTGATCGTCGGCTCCGCGCTGATCGCGGTGTTCGTGTTCGGTCCCGCCCGGCGGCGGATGAAGCAGCTGCAGGAGGCAACGGTCCGCTTCGGCGCCGGCGACCTGACGGCGCGCGCGCCCGAACGCGGCGGCGACGAGGTGGCGGCGCTCGCGCGCTCGTTCAACGAGATGGGCGACGAGCTCGCGAGCCGCGCGCGGGCGCTCGAGGCGTCCGACACGGCCAGGCGCCAGCTGCTGGCGGACGTCTCGCACGAGCTGATGACGCCGCTGACCGCGATGCGCGGCTACATCGAGACGCTGACGATGCGGGAGCTGAATCTCGACGGGTCGACGCGCGACCGCTACCTGCACATCATCGACGACGAGACGCACCGGCTCGAGCGGATCATCGGCGACCTGCTCGACCTCGCGCGCCTCGAAGGCGGTGGCGGCACGCTGCGGCGCGAGGAGGTGCCCGTCCAGGCGCTGTTCGAGCGCGTCCACGCGCGCCACGAGCGCGAGCTGACCGAGCGCCACATCACGCTCGCGGCCAACATCGCGAAGGGCGCCGAAGTGGTGCAGGGCGACCCCGACCGGCTCGAACAGGCGCTGCAGAACCTCGCGGCCAACGCGCTGCGGCACACGCCCGACGGCGGCGAGATCGTCATGTCCGCGGATGTGGTTGGCGACAACCTCCGCCTGCGGGTGCGTGACAGCGGCGCGGGCATCCCGCCCGAGCATCTGCCGCTGATCTTCGATCGCTTCTACAAGGTGGACGCGTCGCGCAAGGCGGCGGGCGGCAGCGGACTCGGCCTTTCGATCGTCAGGGCCATCGTCGAGCGTCACGGCGGCAGCATCTCGGCGCACAACGAGGGCGGCGCCGTGTTCGATGTCCTCTTGCCGCTGTCTCCTGCGACGGACTCCAGCCCCTCCACGATCTGATTTCGCGTGGAAATTCAGCTCATCTAAAAAGGCACGGCCATTGCCTGTCGGCGGTGCGGTTGCGCCTGCATGGAGGGACTTTCGTGAAAGTCGCCTTTACTCCCCTCGTTGCCATCCTGGCGGCGGGTCTCCTTTCGAGCGGTCACGCTGACGCTCAGGTTCGAGTCGGCGGTGGTGTGCGGATCGGGACGCCGCGCGCCCGCGTCTCGGTCGTGGTGGGACGCCCGTACGCCTACCGGCCGTACATCTACCGGCCGTACTACTACGGGTCGTTGTACGACCCCTTCTACTTCAACGCCTTCTACGGCCCCTACTACCGCCCGTTCTACTGGTATCCGTACGGGCAGGTCGGGTACGGCTACGGCGGCTTCTCAGGAGGCGCCGCGCTGCGCCTGCAGGTCACGCCGCGCGAGACCGAGGTCTACATCGACAACTACTACGCGGGCACCGTCGATGACTTCGACGGGATGTTCCAGCGTCTCCGCATCGAGCCCGGCGCGCACGACATCACGCTCTACCACGACGGGTACCGCGTCGTCAGGCAGCGGATCTACCTGCAGCCGACGGGCACCTTCCGGCTGCGCTACATGATGGTGCCGCTTGGTCCGGGCGAGCCCGCTGAACCGCGCCCCGTGGAACCGCCGCCTCCGCCCCCGCAGGGCGCGCCAGGCCCGCCGTCGCAGGCGGGACCGAACGTCTATCCGCCGCCGCCGCCGCGCGGTTCGTATCCTCCTCCTCCCCCGCCCCCAGGCAATCGACCGGATGCCGCGTCGCTCTCGATTCGCGTGCAACCGGCCAACGCCGAGGTGCTGATCGATGGCGAACGCTGGGACGGCTCGGCGGGCGACGAGCGGCTGGTGGTCCAGGTTGCACCCGGTCTCCATCACATCGAGGTGCGGCGCGACGGCTACCGGTCATATCAGAGTGACGTCAACGCACGACCGGGCGAGACATCCACCGTCAACATCAGCCTGACGAGGCAGCCTTGATCAGGGGGCAGGGGGCAGGTGGCGGGAGGGGGCAGAAATCAGGTGGCAGGAGGGTGTGATGAGTAAGGCTTTCATCTTCGTGGCAGCGCTGCTCGCCGCGACCGCCGCGTACGCGCAGAACGCGCCCGCGCCGGCAAACGGTCCGCTCGTCCTCGAGCGGATTCACGACGGCTGGGTGCTGGCGCCCGACTTCAAGGTGACCGACGTCGACGACCGCACGGGTGAGCTCGCGGGCGTCTACGGCGGACGCCTCATCGACAACACGCTGCTGATTGGCGGCGCGGGCTACTGGCTGACCAACGACGCGCGCGATTTCAAGATGACCTACGGCGGCGTGATCGTCGGCTGGCAGTCGCGCGAATTCGGCCGCATCCGCTTCGGCGGCCGTGGCCTTGCCGGCGGCGGCACCGCGACGCTCGGCTTCGATGTCACGTCGCTCCGCGCGGGGCCGGTTTTCCTCAACGTCCCACGGGCGCCGGGCGATATCCGCTTCGGTGTCGTCGACCCTCGCACGCCCGTGCGTCCGGCGGCGCCCGCGCAGCCGCAGGTCGTCCGCTCTCTCAACGTCCTCGCCCACGAGGACTTCTTCGTCGTCGAGCCGCAGGCCAGCATCTCCGCGCGCCTCACGAAAGGCATCGGCGTCAGCTGCGGCGTCGGCTACCGCGAGACGGCGTACGCCGCCGTGCTGCGCGATCGCCTGAACGGTCCGACCGCGAACCTCGCGATCCAATTCGGCTGGTAATCGGTCGACTCCCAATCGCCAACTCCCAACTCCCAGGAGGAGAAATTCTCACGTAGGGGCCGGCTTTAGCCGGCCCTTCGGTTATCCTGCGTGAATGCGCGACGCGCTCATCATCTCCGCCGTTCGCACTCCCGTCGGCCGCGCGGGCGGCGCGCTCGCTGACGTCCGCGCCGACGACCTCGCCGCCATCGCCGTTCGCGGCGCCGTCGATCGCGTCTCCTTCGACCCGGCGCGCCTCGACGACGTGATCCTCGGCTGCACGAACCAGGCGGGTGAGGACAACCGCAACGTCGCGCGCATGGCGGCGCTGCTGGCCGGCTTTCCCGTCGACGTTCCCGGGCAGACCGTCAACCGTCTCTGCGGCTCGGGGCTGCAGGCGATCGCCAGCGCGGCGCAGGCGATCAAGGCCGGCGAAGGCGACGCGTTCGTCGCCGGCGGGGTCGAGAACATGACGCGCGCGCCCTACGTGATGATGAAATCCGGGGAGCCGTGGAACCGTCAGCCGCCGCCGGTGGCCGATTCAACCGTCGGCTGGCGCTTCATCAACCCGAAGATGAAGTCCGACTGGACGATCCCGCTCGGCATGACGGCAGAGAAGGTCGCAAAGGAGTACGGCATCACGCGCGAGGAGCAGGACCGCTTTGCGCTCGAGAGCCAGCGCCGCGCGGGGTGCGCGATGCGCGAAGGGGTATTCGCCGACGAGATCGTTCCCGTCGAAGTGACCCGCGGCAAAGCCGCGCCAATCGTCGTCTCGCAGGACGAGCATCCGCGTCCCGACGCGTCCGCCGACAAGCTCGCCGCGCTGAAGCCGGCGTTCACCGCCGGCGGAACGGTGACCGCGGGCAACGCCAGCGGCATCAACGACGGCGCCTCGGCGCTGCTCGTGGTCGGCGGCGACGCGGCGTTCGGCCAGACGCCGCTCGCGCGGGTGGTGACCTCGGCAGTGGCCGGCGTCGATCCATCGGTAATGGGCATTGGCCCGGTCCCCGCGGTACGCAAGGCGCTCAAGCGCGCCGGACTGTCAATCGACCAGATTGACCTGTGGGAACTGAACGAGGCGTTCGCGTCGCAGTCCATCGCGTGCATCCGTGACCTCGAGATGGACCCCGCGAAGGTCAATGTCTACGGCGGCGCGATCGCACTCGGGCACGCGCTCGGATCGTCGGGTTCGCGGATGATGGCCACCCTCGTCCACGCGCTGCGCCGCCGCAAGGCGCGCTACGGCGTGGCGACGATGTGCATCGGCGTCGGTCAGGGAATCGCCGTCGTCGTGGAGCGATTGTAGGGCTCGACAACGGCGGCGGCGCGGCGCACGAAGAAGAACCGGTACAGCAGCCAGAGATCGAACGCGACGACCGCCAGGAATTCGGTGTAGGCCACGCCGTTGCCGCCAAGGCCTAGCGTCCGAATCAATCCCGACAGCCCGAACGCCACCACCCACGCGTCGAAGCTCATACAGATCCGGCGGAAGGTCTCGGGCCTGATGTGGCGAATCAGCTTCGCGCCGACGGGCACGCCGATGGCGAGGCTGGGGAGAATCACGGGGATGAGCGCCATGCTCTGGCCCGAGTACAGCCCTGCCCACGCGTACGCCACCGCGGTCATGGTCGATTCCGCGAGACGAATGACGCCGAGCGCCGCGCGGAACTCCTGCTTGGCGAGCCCCTGGTTGCTCAAGGCGACCGCCAGCGGCGGCCCCGAAATCGTCGTCATCGAATACAGCACGCCAAGCCCGCCGCCGAAGGCGTAACCGGCGGAGCGCTCGGATTGAATCGGACGACGGAAGCCGGCCGCCTGGACGAGAATCAGCGGCAGCAGCGTCACGTAGGTGATGAATTTCAGCCAGTCGGAGTTGACGAGCGACACCAGCGTCGTGCCGACGACGACGCCTGGCGCAAGCGCGATCACGATCGGCATCACCCGGCGCCAGATATTCGGAACCGACGCGCGATTCACCCACAGCACGTAGGCGTTGAGCACGACCTCGATGGGGACGAGCGCCGGGTTGAGGACACGGTTGGTGAGGAAGAACAGCGCGACGGGGACCGTGAGAGACGAGAATCCGTAGCCCAGTGCGCCGTTGACGGTCGCGGCCACGAGCGTGATGGCGGCGAGCGCTATCGTGTGAGGGTCCATCGCTCGAATCCCCGCGGTGAATTTGATATCGTGCCGTACTGAATATGGCCGTCGCCCGCTCCACGATCGACGTCGTCCCGACGGGCGCCGCGCTCGGCGCCGAAGTCCGCGGCGTCGACCTGCGCTCGATAGACGAGGCCGCCTTCGCGACGATCTACCGGGCGTGGCTCGATCACGCCGTCGTGCTGTTCCGCGATCAACAGCTCGACGACAGCGACCTGACCGCGTTCAGCCGCCGCTTCGGCGCGCTCGACCAGGCGCCCATCCAGGAGAACGGGCGCCGGTTCGTCGACGGCCATCCGGAGATCTACGTCGTCTCGAACGTGGTCGAGAACGGCGTCGCCATCGGCAGCCTCGGCGCCGGCGAAGCCGTCTGGCACACCGACATGTCGTACCTGCCCGACCCGCCGAAGGCGAGCGCGCTGTATGCGCTCGAAGTTCCGCCGAGCGGCGGCGACACCAGCTTCTGCACGATGTACGGCGCGTGGGACGCGCTCCCGGCGGAGCTGCGTGCGGCCGCGCTGCAACTGCGCGTCAAGCACGACGGCACCTACAACAGCGGCGGATACGTCCGCGCCGGCGTCACGCCGAGCGACGATCCGCGAACCGCGCCGGGCACGTTCCACCCGCTCGTCCCCGTCCACCCTGAAACGGGACGCCGCCACCTCTATCTCGGCAGGCGCCGCAACGCGTGGCTCGAGGGACTGACGCTGGAGGAGTCCGACGCGCTGCTCGATCGCATCTGGGAGGCGGCCACCGCCGACGCCTTGACGTGGCGCCACCAGTGGCGGGTCGGCGACCTGGTGCTCTGGGACAATCGCTGCGTCATGCACCGCCGCGACGCGTTCGACCCGGGCTCCCGGCGCGTCATGCACCGCACCCAGATCAAGGGATAACGAGCGCGCGACGAACTGCGTCGCCGCGATGCACGCGGCGGCCGCGATCGTCATCAGCACGCCGGCCTTGGCCATGTCGCGTATCGAGAAGTAGCCCGACGAATACGGGATGATCGTCGTCGGCCCCTCGCTGACCAGGATGAACGCCAGCGACGAGGTGAAGGCTGCGGGCGCCACGGTGCTCCACGGATCGAGGTGCAGGTCGGTCGCGAGCGCGACGAGAATCGGGATGATGATCGTCGCCGTCACCGTGTTGCTCGAGAACAGCATGTGCAGCCCCGCGACGGCGAGCACGATGACGAAGGGACGCAGCGCGTCGGGCACCGACGTGATCTGACCGAGCAGCACCCACGCCAGCCAGCGCGCCGCGCCCGTGTTGAACACCGCGAGGCCGAGCGACAGGCCCGCGACGATCATCATCACGCCGCCCCATTCGACCTGCGCCTCGGCTTCCTTCCACGACAGCACACGGAGGCCCGGCAGGAACAGCGCGACGCCGCCGCCCAGGCCGACCGCCTCGATGGGGAGCGCGATGCGTCCGCCGCTCCACGCCTCGAGCAGCGGCGTCAGCAGCCACAGCGCCACGACGACCACGAAGACGAGAAGCGTTCGCCGTTCCGCGGGGCGCAGCGGGCCCAGCTCGCGAAGACGGGCGCGAATGGTCTCGACGGTGATCGGAAGGTGGTCGATCTCCGGCGGAAACAGCCACCGCAGAATCCACCACGCGAAAGGAATCATCAGCAGCGACGCCGGCACGCCGAGCCGCATCCAGCGCCAGAACGAGACGTCCGTTGCCGCGAACTGCTTCAGCTGCGCGATGGCGACGATGTTGGCGGCGGTCCCCGCCGGGGTGGCGATGCCGCCAATCAGCGCGCCGAAGGCCGTGGCCATCATCAGCGAACGCCCGAAGTTGCTCTGCCCGGGGTGCAGCCCCGCGTCGCGCAGGAGCGCGATGCCGAGCGGCAGCAGCATCGCCGCGACGGCGATGTCGGTGATCCACATCGAGATGAGCGCGCCGACGACCAGCACCCCCAGCAGCACGCGATCGGTGCGCGTCCCGACACGCAGCAGGACGAGATACGTCATCCGCGTCCCGAGGCCCGAGGTCGTGAACGCGGCGGACATGATCAGCACGCCGATGAAGAAGGCGATGACGGGATCGCCGAAGCTGGCGCGGACCACGTCTCGAAAGCCGGCGATGCCGAAGGCCGGGATCAGCAGCACCACGAGCAGCGAGGTCGCCGCGAACGGCAGCGTCTCGGTGACCCAGAGGATGACCGCGAACGCCATGATGCCGAGGCACGTCTTGCCGGCAGCGGTCAGCGGAATCATGTTGCCGGCGCGTTCGAGCGGCGGCGGCGCCGGCAGCGCGTAGATGGCGAACAACAGGCCGGTCGCGGCCATCAGGATCAGGAATTTCCGGTCCGGCGGGTCGGAAGAACCGCGCGGAGGCGGGTCCGAAAGGACTGGCCCTACGTTGGTCGGAGTCGCCTGGCGCATGGGGGCCTGATTAGAAGCTCAGACGCGCTCCGAGTTCAACCGTGCGCGCCGGCCGCGCGCTGGAGATGACGCCGAAGTCGGAGGCGCCGAGCGTATAGCCCGGGATGTTGAAGTTCGCGCGGTTCAAGAGGTTATAGGCCTCGGCGCGGATATCGAATTTCATCGGGCCACGGAGCGCGATGCTCTTTTCCACCGTGGCGTCGAGCGTCGCCAGCCCCGGCCCGCGCAGCACCGAGCGCGGCGAGTTGCCGAAGGTGAAGCTGGCGGGGTTCGCAAACGCCGCCGTGTCGAACCAGCGGCTCAGCGTGCGCTCGCTTGCCGGCAGTTCGGGATCGCCGACGAGGTTCGGCCGCAGCGGTCCGGCCGGGAACGCGTTCGTCGTATTCGCGGCGGTGACGACGGTGAACGGGGCACCCGACTGCAGCGTCTCCAGCGCGCTGAACCGCCAGCCGCCGAGCGCTGCCCAGCGGCCTCCCCCGAACGCCGGCACCTCGTACATCGCGGTCAGGACGACGTGATTGGGGACATCGCTCGCGCTTCGCGCCCAGTCGAGCCGCCGGCGGTACTGGTCCATGTAGCTGCCCGTGACGCCGTACTCGTTGGCCGACTCCACGTCGTCCATGAAGCGGGACTTCGTGTAGTGCGCGAGCATCGAGAAGCCGCCGGAGAAGCGCTTCTCCACCCGGACAAACGCGCCGTGATAACTCGACGTGCCGATCGACGGGTTGATCAGCGTCACGTTGCTGAACTGCGGGAACGGGCGCAGCGCCTGCGTGTCGCCGGGGCCGACGAGCGCGTCCGGCACCTGGTTGATCGAGAAGTCGTTCGCCGTCAGGTGACGGCTGAAGTTGCCGATGTAGCCGGCCTCGACGACGAGACCGCGCGACAGCTCGTGCTGCAGGTCCAGGTTCACCTGGTACGACGTGGGCGCGACCTGGTGCCGATCGAAGAACGACACCGCGGTGTTCGGCCGCGTACCGACGGGAACGGCGCCGAATCCCGGCGTCAGCGCCGGGCGCGCGTATGCCGGGAACCCGTCGCGCAGACGGAACGCGCTGTGGGTCGTCGCCTGCGAGACAACGAAGCTCGCGGACGTGGAAAATCCGAGCGCCGCGACGTCGCCGATCGTGTTGCTCACCGTCGGCCCGTAGAAGATGCCGGTGCCGCCGCGCAGCACGGTGCGTCCCGATTGATTCAGCTGATACGCGAAGCCGACGCGTGGCCCGATGTTGTTCCAGTCGGTCGCGAAGGCGCGCGTGGGCGTGCCGTCGATCCCGGCAAAGGTGACGATGCCTGGCGTCCCGGACACCGGGTTGATGGCCAGCGGGTCGAACGAGTTCATCCGGTTGTCGACTTCGCGCCGCGGCAGTTCGGTCTCCCAGCGGAGGCCATAGTTCAGCGTCAGACGGCTGGTGACGCGCCAATCGTCCTGCGCGTAGAACGCCCAGTACGACGCGCGGGAGCGGATCACGTCCGAGATCTGCACGCTGGCGGCGTTGACCTCGCCGAGCAGGAACGAGGCGAGCGCATTGCCCGTGTTCGGCGCACCGAGGTTGCTGGTGATGAGCGGCGTGAACGTCAGGTTGCCCGACGAGCCGCGGTCACGGATCTCGTCGTTGGCGCCGGCGCGGAACTCGCCGCCGAACTTGAACGCGTGGCGTCCCTTCGACCACGACAGCGATTCGAGCAGCTGCCGATCGAGGATCGGCGTTTGAAACCGCGACACGGCGGCGCTGCTCAACGCGGCGTAGCCCGGGATGTCGAACGCGGGGAACGCCTGGGCGGTGACGCCGCGCAGGCCAATCGTGCCGGCCAGGTTCGAGCCGAGGCCGGGACGCCGGTTGATGAACTTGCGCCGGAGATACGTCGCGCGCAGCTCGTTGACGAGCGTCGGCGTGAAGATGTGCGTGTGCGCGGTGGTCAGGCTCTGGACGCGCACGTCGGTCGAATCGGCGAGCGGATCCGCGGCAGCGTTGCCATACGAGCCCGTGACGTTCGTCGCGCTGTCGTTGATGTAGTAGCGCACCGTCAGCAGGTCCGTCGTGCGCAGCTGGTGATCGATGCGGCCGACGAGGATGTCGCGGTCGAGCGTCGCATCGCTGTTGCCGGCGTAGTTGTTGGCGTTCGACGCGGTCCCCTCGCGGTTCGGCAGGGGGTAGTACTGCAGCGCCGCGCGCGCGACCGGATCGATCCGGTCCGCGGGGATCGCGTTGCCCGCGAACGGCTGCCCGCTCGCCGGGTCGTAGACGACGATCGGCACGCCGACGTTGCCGCGGAGATCCGAGAAGTCACCCGCGCGATTGCGCAGCGTCGGCACGGTCGAGAGCACGGTATCGCTCGTCAGCTGACGCGTCCGCTCCCACGAGGCGAAGAAGAACGTCCTGCTCCTGCGAATCGGGCCGCCGAAGGTGCCGCCGAACTGATGCAGGTTGATGGGCGGCTTCGACGTCGCGAAGACGTTCTTCGCGTCGAGCGCGTCGTTGCGGAACGACTCGAACACGGTCCCGCGGAAGTCGTTGCTGCCCGAGCGCGTGGACATGACGATGACGCCGCCGGTGGAGTGGCCGAACTCCGCGCCGTAGTTGTTGGTGATGACCTTGAATTCCTGCATCGCGTCCACCGGCAGCGTGGTCAGCTGCTGCGGGCGCGTCAGGCCGACGGCGTTCGAGGCGTTCCCGCCGTCGAGGATGAAGTTCTGGTTGCGCGCGCGGCCGCCGGCGACGGAGAAGACCGGGTAGTTCTCGGCGGTGCCGGTGCCGGTGTCGATCATGATGACGCCCGGCGCGAGCGAGACGAGAGACGAGGCGGCGCGGTTCGGCAGCGGCAGCGCCTTCAGCATCTCGCGCGTGACCGTCTGCGCGATATTGGACGTCTGTGAATCGACGAGCGGGACGGTGGCGTCGACCGTCACGGTCTCGCTCTGGCGCGCGACGTCGAGCGTGATGTCGATGGCGAGCGTCTGGCTGACCGCCAGCGTCACGGCACGCACGGCGGGCTCGAAGCCGTCGACGCTCGCCTCGACGCGATAGCTGCCCGGCACCAGCGCCCCGACGCGGTAGGCGCCCTCTTCGTTGCTGACCGCATCGAGGGCGACGCCCGTCTCGACGTTGCGGACGGTCACCAAGACGCCCGGCAGCGCGGCGCCCGTGCTGTCCTTCACGAGACCGGAGATGGTGCCGCTGCCGCTCTGCGCGAAGAGCGCCGCCGGCGACAGCACGATGATGAAGATGACGGCCAGGCGGACTGTGTCACGAACTCTCATGAACGCTGCTCCTCGATGCATACCTGCGCGTGGTCGACCCCGGGCACCCGCGGCGGCGACAGCGCGCGGGACAGATACAGGGGCAACAACAGCGGGTACGAGGAGCAGCGGTCATGAAGCCGCCATAGTCTACATACTTAGTAGACTAAACGGCCAGCGATTTCCTGCGGGCGCGCCGTGCGCCGCGGGCGGGCGCCGACGACCGCGCCACCCGCGCGTTGAGGTCCGCCAGGGTGGTGTTGTCGAGGATGCGCGCGGTGGCGTCGCGGACCTCCTTCATGGCCAGCCTGACGCCGCACGCCTGTTCATCGATACATTCGTCGCACTTTCGGTAGGCCGTCTGGCTCACGCACGGCGTCAGCGCCAGCGGCCCCTCCAGGATGCGGATGACCTGTCCGACGGTGATTTCCGCCGGTTTCCGCCCCAGGAAATAGCCGCCGCCCTTCCCTTTCCTGCTGTGCAGGAGGCCGTGGCGCTTCAGTTCCAGGAGGATCGCTTCGAGGAATTTCCGTGGGAGCTGCTGCCGGTCGGCCAGCTCCGAGATGAGGACCGGGCCGCGGTCGGCGTCCTCGGCGAGCGCGAGCAGCGCTTTCAGGCCGTATTTCGACTTTCTGGTGAGCACCGCTTCATCACTCTACAGCATGGTCGGGGAATAGCCGTTTGACTTCGGCGCCAGCCGCGGCGAGAATCTGGGTTCCGTGACCGCGAACTGCTGTTGTCCGTGCGCTTGTCGCTGTATGAGGACCCACGGGGTCCCCGCGCTATCGGTCACGGTGTAGGAGAAACGGACCAGCCAACCTCCTGACAACGCAGCGAGATCGAAAGCCCGGGGATGAAACTCCCCGGGCTTTTTTGTTTTGGTCGCAGATTTGGTGAGTAGGCCGGGTTCCGCGCTTCCGATGGCTCCAGGGATGCGCGGGCCCGGCGACACTTGGAAAAACGGATGTCGACTATTACCCAGCCAGTGGACATGGACGTCGCCGTAGCGCCGCGCCTCGATCACCTCCGCGCGCTCGAAGCCGAGAGCATTCACATCCTCCGGGAGGTGGTCGCCGAGTTCGAGCGGCCGGTGATGCTCTACTCGATCGGCAAGGACTCCTCGTGCATGCTGCGCCTGGCGCAGAAAGCGTTTCACCCCGGTCCCATCCCGTTCCCGCTGCTGCACGTCGACACGACCTACAAGTTTCACGAGATGATTGCCTTCCGCGACGAGATGGCCGATTCCGTCGGCGCGCGGCTCATCGTCCACACCAACGAGGAGGCGATTGGCGAAGGGACGCAGCCGTTCAAGGTCGGCACCCAGCGCTGCTGCGGCCTGCTGAAGACGAAGGCGCTGCTCGACGCGCTGCAGGCCGGCAACTTCGACGCGGCCATCGGCGGCGCGCGCCGGGACGAGGAGCGCTCGCGCGCGAAGGAGCGAGTCTTCTCGGTCCGCGACGCCAACGGGCAGTGGGACCCGAAGCGGCAGCGCCCCGAGCTCTGGAGCCTGCTGAACGGCAAGCTGCGCCCCGGCGAGAGCATCCGCGTCTTCCCGCTGTCCAACTGGACCGAGATCGACGTCTGGCAGTACATCCACGTCGAGAAGATCCCGATCGTCCCGCTCTACTTCGCGAGGGAACGGCAGGTCATCGTCCGCGGCGCCTCCCTCATCGTGCAGGAACAGCCGTTCGTCGTCACGATGCCCGGGGAGAAGCCGCAGGTGGTGAAGTGCCGGATGCGCTCGCTCGGCTGCTCGCCCTGCACGGGCGCGATTCGCTCCGACGCGGACACGGTGCCGAAGATCATCGAGGAACTGATCGCCACGCGGCAGTCCGAGCGCCAGCTGCGCATCATCGATCACGACCAGGACGGCTCGATGGAGCTGAAGAAGCGCGAAGGCTATTTCTGATGTCGGGGCTGCTGCGCATCTGCACGGCGGGTAGCGTCGACGACGGAAAGAGCACGCTCATCGGGCGGCTGCTCTACGACTCGCAGTCGGTGTACGAGGACCAGGTGCACTCGGTCGAGAAGGCGTCGAAGAACCGCAATGCCGGGCCGATCGACTTCTCGCTGTTCACCGACGGGCTGCGCGCGGAGCGCGAGCAGGGGATCACCATCGACGTGGCGTACCGCTACTTCGCGACCGCGCGCCGGAAATTCATCCTTGCCGACACCCCGGGCCACGAGCAGTACACGCGCAACATGGCGACGGGCGCGTCGACGGCCGACGTGGCGATTCTCCTCGTCGATGCGCGCCACGGCGTGCGCGTCCAGTCGCGCCGCCACGCGCGGATCGCGCGGCTGCTCGGCATCCAGGACTTCGTGCTCGCGATCAACAAGATGGATCTCGTCGACTTCGATCGCGACGTCTACGAGGGGATCCGCGACGACTTCGAGGACATTCTCGCGGGCGCGCGCTCGCACGCGATTCCACTGAGCGCGCTGCACGGCGACAACGTCATCACGCGCAGCGAGCGCACGCCGTGGTTCCACGGTCCGAGCCTGCTCGAATATCTGGAGACCGTGCACGTGACCCGCGACCTGACCTCGCTGCCTCTGCGCTTTCCCGTGCAGCTCGTCCTGCGGCCGAACCACGAATTTCGCGGCTACGCGGGACAGATCCTCTCGGGCACGGTCCGCGTCGGCGATCGCCTCGTCGCGTCGCCCGCGGGCCGTTCCGCGCGGGTGAGCCGCATCGTCACCTGGGACGGCGAGCTCGATTACGCGTTCGCGCCGATGTCGGTGACGCTGACGCTCGACGACGAGATCGACATCAGCCGCGGCGACATGTTGAGCGTCGATCCGCCCACGGTCGGGACGGAGTTCGAGGCGGAAGTCGTCTGGATGGACGAGCGGCCGCTCGACCCGGGGCGCGTCTACCTGATCAAGCAGTCGACGCGAACCGTGACCGCGGAAATCCATCACGGGCTGGTGCTGAACCAGATCGGCACGGTGAACGTCTCGACGGCGCGGCCGCTGGTCTTCGACCGCTACACCGAGAACCGCGCCACGGGCAGCTTCATCATCATCGACCCGGCGACACATTTCACCGCCGGCGCCGGCATGATCACCAACCCGCTGCAGCACGTCGTGAGGCAGGTGACCGCGCCGATCAGCGCGGCCGAGCGGCTCGCGCTGCTTGCCCGGCACGCCGGCTCCGACGCCGAAGCCGTGGAAGCGATGCGGAAGGCGCTCGAGGAACTTCTTTCATGAAGGTCATCGACGACGCGCTCGCGCGCGCCGCGGCCCCGTGCATCACCTCCAGCTTCCAGGCCGAATGCATGGTGCTGACGCACATGCTGCTCGAGTCGAAGCCGGACATCCCCGTGCTCTTCCTCGACACATTCCATCACTTCGCCGGGACGTACACGTACCGCGACGAGATGGCGGCGGCGTGGCGGATGAACCTCGTTACCCTGAAGGCGGCCGAGCCGCGGGTGGGCCTCTGGCAGCAGAGCACGGAGCAGTGCTGCGCGGTCCACAAGGTGGGGCCGCTCTTTTCCGCGCTCGAGCAGTACGACGTCTGGTTCACCGCGCTGCGCCGCGACCAGTCGCCGTCGCGCGCCAACCTGCAGGAGGTCGAGCCGTTCCGCCTGCCGAGCGGCAAGGTGATCCAGCGCCTCAGCCCGCTGGCGTCATGGACGGCGCGCGACGTCTGGACGTACGCGAAGGAGCACGCGATTGCGCTGCTCCCCCTCTACGAGGCCGGCTACACCAGCATCGGCTGCGAGCCGTGCACGACGCCGCCGGTGGATCCCGACAATCCGCGTTCGGGCCGGTGGGCTGGCCAGAAGCTGGAATGTGGAATCCATATTCAGGCGAAGTGACGGCCGGCTATTTCTTGATCTTCTCGTACCGTCCCATCAACTCGCTCTGCGCCAGGATGTGGCCCTTGATGGCCGCCTCGAGCGCGGCGCGGTCCTTGAACGTCTGGCCCGCGAGCGGGATGTCCACCGCGTAGAGGCGGAAGAAGTACCGGTGCTCGCGGTCGGGCGGGCACGGGCCGATGTAGCCGGCCTTGCCTGTGCCGTTCATCCCCATCGACGACCCCGTCCCCTCGGCGATCCCCTTGCTCGTCGGCGCGATGTCCCACACCATCCAGTGATCGAAGTTGCCGCTCGGCATCAGGTTCTTCGGCACGTCCGGGTCGTGCATCGTCAGCACGAGCTGCTTGGTGTTGGCGGGTACGCCGCTGAAGGTCAGCGCGGGATTCATTCCCGCGGCGTCGCACGTGTACTTCGACGGAATCTTTTCGCCCTGCTTGAACGCGGGCGTCGACAGCTCGAGCGCCGATGCGGCCTGCGCCATGAGCAATCCTCCACATACGAATGCGATCGTCTGACACGTATATCGTTTCATCGGGTCTCCTGCGTTGGGTAAGGGAGGGATACCTGGAATCGTACGAAAGCGATCCCGTCGCGTCAACGCGCGCGGTTTCGCGTCAGCGGCAGGGGTAGATCAGGGCAGCCGCACCAGCCCCGCCCACCAGAGTGGCTTGCCGCCGACCGCGATGTCGTAGCGATTCACGTAGTCGAGCTTGCCGTCGGCGCGAATGCGGAACACGGAGAGGTTTGCCGACGTCTGGTTGCCGACGACGAGAAGCCGGGCGCTCGGGTCGAGGGAGAAGGTGCGCGGTGTCGTGCCGTGTGTATCGACGTTCTGGATCAGCGAGGGCTCGCCCGTCTGCTGATTGATGGCGAAGACGGCAATCTCGTTCAACCCGCCTGCCGCGCCACGATTGCCGACGTAGACGAACTGCCCGTTCGGGTGCACGTGCACGGTGCTCGTGGTTTGCCCCGGCGTGACGCCGCCGCCGCTCGCCAGCGTGCTCTTGCTGAACAGCGGCTCCGGGTTGAGCGTGTCGCCGGTCCTCCGGAACACGTCGAGCTTGTTCTGCGACTCGAGCGTCAGGAAGACCCACGGACCGGTCGGATGAAAGTCCAGGTGGCGCGATCGAAATTCGATGCCCTTCCCCGGCGCTATCGACGCGACATTCGCCAGCTTCCCGTCGTCATAGCGAAGGACCTTCACCGCACCCGGATCCTCGCGCGTGGTGCTCGTCGCCTGGTTGCCGCGAGTCACCAGGATCACGCCCTTGTTGCCCGGCATGACGCGCACCTGGTGCGCGTAGATGCCGACGTCGAGGCCGGCGGGTTGGGGCACCTCTGCCCCGACGGAGCCGTCGCTCTTGATGTCGTGAACGGAGATGCCGCTCGGATCGTTGTAGGCGACGAGCAGGTGACGGCCGGACGCATCGCCGGTGATGTGAATCGGACGGGACCGCAGCGCCGCCGGTGCGCCCTGCGCGTGCAGCGCCCCCGAATCGTCCACGCGGAACGCCGTCACGCCGTGCTGGTCGCCGCGGGGGGCTACACCCGTTCCGGCGTAACTCGCGCCGCCGTTGCTCCACGCGACGTAGAGGAACGGCGCTGATGGCGATGCCCACGCCTCCTGCACGAACCCCGGGAGTTTCATCGACGACTGGCGCGCCAGCGTGGCGCGCTCCAGGTCGACGCTGAACGTGATCAGTTCCTCGCCGACGCTCGCGTAGAGCGCGGCCTGCGGAGCGCCGCCGACACTGTCAGCGAGCGCGGCCACGATCATGGGAGCGATCGCCAGGCCGACAACGGCGTAGATCTGAGAGGCCTGAACGAGGCGCGTGAGTCTGTGCGGCATGTCCTGCGATCTCCTCAGAACGGCGCGAACGACCCGAACCCGCTGACCACCGCCCGACGGGTACGGGGCTCCCGCCGAAACGCCGCGCAGATTCTGCCACATCCGCACCGTTCCCGCGTTGCAGCAACTTCACTGGCGGGACGGCTGTCAACGACTTACGGTCGGGTACGCCTCGTGCTCTGGGCGACGATGTAGAATCGGGCCATGTCGGCCCGAGGGCGAGGGCGGAAGATGGCGACGTTGGAAGAACGCGTGGCGTACCTGGAAGGCCGAGGCGAGGACTACGGCGCGGCCATTACGGAAGTCCGTCTCGACGTGCGGGAGCTTCGCGTCGAGATGCGCGATTCCCGAGGGGAGATGAATCGCCGTTTCGACCACGTGGACGCCAGGTTCGATCACATCGATACGAGATTCATGTGGATGATCGGCTTCCAGTTCGCCACCCTGATGGCGGTCATCGCCGCGCTTCTGAACGTTTACTTTCGCTGACCGCACCCGCGGTGTGCCGCATCGACAGCGCACAACATTTGTCAACGGCATGGCCTCGATCGACCGGCGCGAGACGGCGTGGCTCTCGGGGCTCATCCTGGTGTCGGCGTGCGCCTACGCCCTGTTCGGCGTGCTCCGGCACTGGCATTTCGGCAGCAGCGCGTTCGACCTCGGCATCTTCGATCAGGCCGTCTGGCATTTGAGCCGGTTCGAAACGCCCGCGAGCACCATCGTCGGCCTGCCCAACCTGTTCGGCGATCACTTCCATCCGATCATCACGTTGTTCGCGCCGCTGTACTGGATCGCCCCGCAGGCAGAGACGCTGATCGTCGCGCAGGCGGTGCTGTTTGCGTTGTCCGCGGTACCGGTCTTCCTGTTTTCGCGCGCGCGCCTCCCCTTCGGGCCGTCACTCTCGCTGACCATCGCGTATGCGCTGTTCTGGGGGTTGCAGCGGGCGATCGCGTTCGACGTGCACGAGATTGCCTTCGCGCCGCTCGCCATCGCGACGGCCATCCTGGCGATCGATCGACGGCAGTGGCCGCTCTTCTGGGCCATGGCACTCCTGCTCGTCGTCGTGAAAGAGGATCTGATCCCGCTGGTCGCGTTCTTTGGCGTGTACCTGTTCATGCGAGGAGAGCGGCGGCAGGGTGCGGTGCTCGCCATCGGCGGGGTCATGGCGTTTCTGCTCGTCGTGCGCGTCATCCTGCCGTCGTTGAATCCGGCGGGCGCTTACCCATTCGCCGCGCCGTATCGAGGCGTCATCGAACGGCCGTGGACGATACCGGCGGCCCTGGTGACGCCGCCCGGAAAGCTCCTGACGGCGGCGCTCTGGGTCGCGCCGTTTGCGTGTCTTCCTCTGCTTTCGGATCTCTCGCTGCTGCTGATCCCTTTCGTGCTCACCCGCCTGCTGTCGACGACGCCCGCGCACTGGAGCACCATCTTTCATTACTCGGCCCCGTTGGCGCCGATCGTTGCCATGGCTGCGGCGGACGGCCTCGCGCGCCTCGGCCGGCGCCTCAGGCATCCGCAGGTGCGGATGCGCGTCGTCTACGGCGTTGCCGGACTCGCGGCGCTGCTGTCGTCGATCCTCCCCGAGCGCCAGCCGCTGTGGACGCTGTTCTCGCCGCGCCACTACCAGTCGAGCGCGTCCGCCACGGCAGGGTACGACGTGCTTCGCCGCGTCCCGCGCGACGCCTCGGTCGTCGCCCAGGCGGCCATCGCCCCTCACCTCAGCGAACGCAATCGAATCTATATGCTGGACCGCACGGCGCCCGATGCGGATTACGTGATTGCCGACGGCGACGCGAGCCCGTGGCCGCTCGAGACCGCCGCGGACGTCGCGTCGCTCATCCGCGATCGACGGAACCGCGGATATCGAGTGGTCGCGGAACAGCAGGGATGGACGCTGCTCGCCCGCTAGACGCGGCGTGCCGCACCGACAGCACGCACACAGCGCCGATGACCATCGAGACGGAGAGCAGGGCGAGGCCGATGTTGAACGAGTTGGTCGCCGTGCGCACGTAGCCAAGGATGTACGGCCCGACGAACCCGCCGAGATTGCCGACCGAGTTGATCAGGCCGATCGCCGCCGCGGCCGCCGATTCGGTGAGGAACGCGGTCGGCAGGGGCCAGAAGCCCGGGAAGTAACCGTCGGCGCCGGCGGCGACGATGCAGAACGCCGCGACGACGAGCCACGGGCTCGCCCCTGCGAAAATCACCAGCAGGTATCCGGCGGCGCCGAGCAGGATCGCGCCCGCCGCATGCCAGCGCCGCTCGCCCGTCCGGTCCGACGACCAGCCGAACGCCAGCATCCCGGCCAGACCCGCGAGGTGCGGGATCATCGCGACCATCGTCACCTTCAGGTCGCTCCAGCCCGATGCGGCCTTGAGGATGGTCGGCAGCCAGATGTTCAGGCCGTAGAAGCCGACCGTCGCGAAGAAGTAGGTGCCGACGAGCAGCAGGACGTCGCGGTGCTTGAGCGCCTGCCACATCGAAATCTGGTGCACGGCTTTCCGCTGCTGCTTTTCGGCGTCCAGTTCGCGGATGAGCCACTGCTTCTCGTCCTCCGGCAGCCACTTCGCCTCGCGCGGCCAGTCGGTCAGGTAGACGAGCGTGGTGAAACCGAGAATCACCGCGGGGATGCCTTCCACGATGAAGAGCCAGCGCCAGCCTGGTTGATCGAGCCAGCGCACGCCGAGCAGCAATCCCGAGATCGGCGAGCCGACCAGGTTCGAGACCGGTATCGCCGCCATGAACCAGGCGACGGCCTTGGCGCGATCCTCGTAGCGGAACCAGTGCGAGAGGTAGACGATGAGCCCCGGGAAGAAGCCGGCTTCGGCGGCGCCGAGCAGGAAGCGCACCGTGTAGAACTGCATCGACGTCTTCACGAACGCCATCATGATGGCGAGGATGCCCCACGAAATCATGATGCGCGCGATCCACTTGCGCGCGCTCCAGCGCTCGACGATCACCGAGCCGGGAATTTCGAGGATGACGTAGCCGAAGAAGAAGATGCCGGCGCCGAAGCCGAACACCTCGGCGCTGAACCCGAGGTCGCCGGCCATCTGCAGCGCGGCGTAGCCGACGTTGACGCGATCCAGGAAC